>Ga0315284_10012049_pt1 | contig 12314 bp, 12 predicted proteins | sample YL17G09_16_MG_FD_203696 | JGI IMG/M metagenome (GOLD analysis project Ga0315284, IMG submission 203696) | Sediment microbial communities from Yellowstone Lake, YNP, Wyoming, USA - YL17G09_16 | ecosystem: Environmental > Aquatic > Freshwater > Lake > Sediment | place: USA: Wyoming | collected...
TGGTTAGCTCGCCTTCTGGGAATCGTAACGATCCCGAATATTGTTGTGGAAGAACCGGCCCTTGGAAGGGGCGGTGGCGAATTCCGTAGCCACGGTGGCCGGGACGCCGTCGTACTGAAACACCGCACCATCAACGAACATGATGGTCAGCCGAAAGGCCTTGGCTTCATATGCGATTTTGGCGATGAAGCTGGAATCATTGACGGTAACGGTTTTGATGGATTTGACGTTTTTCATTTGTAATCTCAATAAGTTGATTGTTTTAGGAAAGTAACTGTGGCGCCGTGGCCTTGGCGCGTCCCTGTTGATGTTGCATCTTTACTCCATTCGCTGGTTAATCAGCCGGCCGTCGGCTAACTTACGGCAATGATGAGGTCTTATTCGGCTCTGGCTTCATTTCTTGCCTCCTCTTGTTTCGTGCTCATAACCTCTTATCGGCACATCGGGCAAATCACTTGAGATCAATCTTGCAAGCTCATGTCTTTGTTGAAGAGTTTGGTCACCAAGAGGTTCCAGTTTTCCAGCAAATCGTAGTCTCCGGGGATCTCGGGAGTCATGAAATTCAGAGTATCTTGTTTCGCGTGCTCCAATCCAAGGACGCAATGACCAAGCTCATGATAAATCACGGCTTCCTTGGCAATTTCGCTGGCTTGATTCCACCAGGGGCGCCAGATCCGAACGTTGTGCTGATCGTCACAAAGACCAATAATATCGCCATTGTCTGCCTTACCAAGAGGCGCATCAGTGCCAAATTTGACTGATGCTAGGACGATACAGAATTTCTCTGAATGGGCCATGGCGTCCACATAGAACCCCTTAACAAACCCCTGAAATTCGGGGGCGGTGTCGTATGGCACGTCGGCCGTGGAGCACGTCTCGGTGAGGTTATACGACACATCGCTCGTTTCAGAAGGGCCGCAGCCGCCCAGGGCAAGAGCGGACAGAAGGATAAGGTTTTTCATATAATCTCCGTCATTGTTAGTCCATGTTATACCAGGGATTTTCGATGCCGTGCGACCTGGCAACCTTAAGACAGCCCTCAAGATCGTCTGTGCAGACCGACCCAATGCAGGTCTCGATCAGCTTTTTCTTCCCATTCTTGAGAAAGACCGGGACGCAGCCCCAGATGAAGGCGTGACCGAAAGCCACAGGGTTTCCAACCCGAGACAGTAAACGGCGGACTTCATCAACCTTGAGGTCTACTTGGGCTTGAAGGTCGGCTCTCATTGTTTCTCCTGGTGTTGTTGGCGACACCCTCTTATCGGCATCCTCAGGAAAATCTTTAGGCCAACTTGTTAGAAATCTCCAACCAGTTGTCATTAAAGGCAATTGCGCGATCATCGATGTACCAGCTTGCGAACGGCTTGCCTTCCTCGCGGGTCGAAATATGATCATACCTTAGACCAACGCTGTCCAAGAACGGCTTAATCTGGTGGAATGTATCAGGAAAGATCTCCGTTGGGCGCCCATCGGCCAGCATCCTACAGGAATAAATGATGATTTGCCAGCCAGCATCGTAGAGCCGGTTCACAGCCTCGACGGCACCTGGCTTAAGTGTCCCAATCTTTGGATATTCATGCTCAACGATCGTGCCGTCGAAGTCTACGCAGATGGTGCCTCTGAGGGGTCGGCTCATTAAAAGTCTCCATTGACGCGCCCTATTTGGGCTGTTATTGTTAGGCCAGGAGGACTCCTGCATGGCCTACCAGTTCGATATCCTAACCTGTGCTCCGGCAAATGTCACGCTAAGAAGTGCCCAGACTGCGGCACTTCTCTGGTTTCAGGAGAATTACGCAGAATCGCAAGCATTAGTTCTTAGTATGCCTCCAGGCGACGGCAAATCAATCGTGGCCATGGCTGCGTGTGAATGGATGAAACGAAACGGCCTAGGAAATTCCGCTACCATCACGCCGACAAAAATACTTCAAGACCAATATGCTAAGGATTTCGACTGGTTACCAATGTTGAAAGGTATGAGTAATTACAATTGCCACGCCACGCCAGCCGGCAACTGTAAGTCAACAAAGACCATTTTCACAAAATGCTGCGGGCCTCAATGTCCTTATTTGCTTGTCAGGACTGCGTGCCAGACCGCCCCAGTTTCTTTGTATAATTTTTCTAGTTACTATCATAATGATATGCAAAAACATAACGTTATCATTGACGAGGCTCACGGAGCGGCTAATTTTCTGTTCGAAATGTTTTCGGTCAAGTTGTGGCAACCTGAATGGAAATTTGATAAGGATATCGATCCAACTATTGAAAATGTCTTGGGGATTATCAATACGGCCTTGCTTAGTTTGGGCGAGCACCGGGATATAGCACTTTCTAAGAAAATCGAAACTCTGATAGACGAGTTGGATAAGGAAATTCTTAGGTACAAGAGCGTCAGGGATACCTTGATCAAATTTGGTCAAGATGTTCTTATTGTTAAGAAAATTGACGAATATCATGGAAAGGTGACGAAATCTGCAAAAGGCACAAAGCAGATATTCATTCAGATCAAGCCCCTGCGGGTAGCCAACCTGGCCGAATCAATTCTTTGGCCTGCCGAAGCAACGGCCAAGATCGTTCTTATGAGCGCCACGATTGGTCCTAAAGATGTTGAAGAGCTTGGGCTATCTGGCAAGAAAGTAGCATATTTTGAAAGCAAGGGATCGATCCCGAAAGACCGCCGACCTTTCGTGGTCATTCCGGTGGCCAAAATGAGTTATGCAAATCAGGCAGAAAGCATACCTATCATTGCGGATTATATAAAAAAACTTGCCGCCCGCCACCCGAACGAAAAGGGCCTTGTTCACTGTACTTACGGAGTATCCGTTAAGCTTCAGAAATTACTTGAGCGTGAAGCTCGATTTGTATTTCATGACAAATACAATAAGAATGATAGGTATTTGGAATTCAGAAACAAGCCCGGTAATCAGATTTTGGTGGCGAGCGGAATGGCAGAAGGCGTTGATCTTCCGGATGATTGTGCTAGATGGCAGGTCATTTCAAAAGTACAGTGGCCAAGTCTGGCTGACGACGTAGCGTCATGGCGTGCTCATAATGCTCCAGATTTGTATAAATGGGAAACAATTCGCTGTATTATACAACAGTCTGGTCGAATCGTAAGGAGCCAAAGTGATTTCGGGACTACCTATATGCTTGATAGTGATTTCAGGCGGTTGTGGAATGAAGCCAGGCATCTTTTCCCAAAATGGTTTCGAGATAGTGTAATATTTGTGAGCACTTGAATGAAAAATTCCTAAAAACAAGAATCGCAAAAGGGCAACAAAACATGAGTCGTTACGAAAACCACAAAAGAAACGTTTCCCAGCCACCGGAGAATGCCGGCGTGCCGCTCCTGCGCATAGGTCTTGGATCTGATTGGCACATTGGCGCTTGCAGCCAAAAGGATATTCGTCGCTGCCTTCTGGAAATGGAAGGCCGTCACCCTGATATCCTTGTTCTGCCTGGTGATTTCAATGGCGGGGTCTACGGAGCCAAGGCCGTTCGGACCATCATCAAGACTACGCGAGAGGTCTTTCCAACCATCCCGATCCTCACAACCCTGGGAAATCACGACCATTGGGTGCGTGGCCGCAAGATCAAATGGGGCGAGCCAGACGAGTACAAACTGGTATCAATCAGCGACTTCCCTTTTCGTACCCCCGGAGCCGAGGCGTTCCATCGGAACTATGCCGAAATCGTCAAGACTTTCAAAGAATTCGGCGTCCATTTTCTGGACGAGGACGGGCTTTGGCGCCACAAAAACTACCCAGGAATTGTGATCGCGGGACACACGCTCTGGTATGGAAACCAGCACCCACCCACCAATGATCGCCGGTACTTGCCCAAGAACCTCGACGGTGATACGAACGCCTACCTCTACAAAAAGGGCATCACGTCTATTGAGGGCCAGTTAGACAAATTGACTGACGCTGATAAGGTACGAATCTTTGTCAGTCATTTCCCGGTGATGTACCCCGAGGGGCGCACCGAGATGGATGAAGCGATGGGCGGCCCTGAGCGTATCGGCAATATGCTCTGGCAAAACTTCAACTTCCGGTATTTCCTGAACGGCCATGCTCATCAACACTGGGAGCATTTTCCCCGCTTTGAGAGCGGATCGGATTACGGCAAACCAAACGGAATCATTGTGTCTGTCTATGGCACGGAGGTAACTAATGAAGCTGGTTTACAAAGTCCAGGGCCAACACCTGACAAAGACGGGGATGCCACCCCTTGAATTGGCCATCGACAAAGCGGCTATGGAAGCGGATCTCGGGCGCTTGGCAGACCTGGACGCTTGTGGAGCCTTCTATTATGATGACGCAGAGAAGTCTTTTTTGGCAAAGTATTCGCTTACTTCTGTCGAGATTTGCCACGTCTCCGAGTACGAGCAAAAGCAGCCGAAAGCTCAGGATAGGCCGCGATCAACTTGACCAGTCGTTTAGCGGCGATACGCTGCCTAATCGAAAGTTTGTGGTTATATGGGAGCGTCGGAAGGACAGCGTGAAGCCACGGCCTGCTCATCATGAGGGCTATTCGTTCGATTAGCTTAATGCAAATCAGATGTTGCCGGCTCAATTCATTTAACATACATCTTCGCAGTCTTTAGTCTGTGATCTTCGGGCGTTAAGTATTGAAGATTTATCTTGATATTCCGGGCATCTTTTCATAGTGGCTCTATTTTATAGTAAGGCGGCTGAAGGCGGCGATGGACCTCTGCCAGAGATTCGCCCTTGCTTATAATTTCATGTAAGCCTTTAGTGACATTGGTAACTACGTCGTCTTCGTTGCACTCAAACTGTCCTTCAACGTGAGCGTCGAAGATGTTCCCGGCTTCATCAATCCTAGTAAAAACAACCTTATACTCCTTGTGCATCTACCGATTCCTTATCTGTGTCACATCGTCAGCCTTATTACTTGGTGGAGTCTCGGCGATCGACTCGCCGCGTTTGATCTGGTTGTAGGCAGACCGGCGAGCGTCCTCGGCTACGGGATCGTTGCCCAGCTTATGGCTCTGGATCACCGCCAAGGCCCCTCCCAGGTCTTTAGAGGCGCTGGGGTTAGCCTGAACTACCCTCGACCATCGCTTGGCCTCTGCGAGCCGTTTTAGAGACGCCTGGGCAATCGCTGTGGGGGCGCCGGCTGCGATCATATTATCGGCCAGGTCTTTTTCATTCAATCCCTGGAGCCAATTGTGGGCCGAGGCGGGGACTGCGGCTCTCTGGAGGTGATTGGCGTACTTGGGCATAGAGTTGCCCATCTTATGTGAATAATCAAAAGATCCAGCATTATCAATGAGGTTGATATGCCCAGTGTCGTCAAGCAAAACGTTGCCGCCGTGCCGATCATGATTGCCCAGAATAGTGTCCATGAGGGCAAGCTTGTGCAATTTGTCAGTATTTTCATATTGATGTAGCTGTCCTTTGTCGGTCAAAGATTGGGCATTCGGAACGAAGCCCATGGCGCTCCACGGATCTCCGGTGCGCGGGTGTTTGAAAACGCTTGTCTTGGGAACGAATTCTCCCAATCCAAACACGTTGTTAGCCATCTTATGGAAGGCGGCTTCGCGATGCGTGGTGCGAAAGCCATGGTTCATTAAATGGCTGTGAGAGTCGGGGGTTATATCCTCTTTAGGATCGATCTTTAGCTCTTTGTGATCGAGAGGCCCCTTGAGGACGGCCTTCGGAGCGCCGCCGTTGTCAGTAGCCAGGTGGATATGCTTGGTTACGCCCTCGGGATCGACAAACGGCTTACCAGGGTTAAGTCCGTGATAAGTCTCAGGATGATGGTTGCCCCAGCGCGGTTCAGCCATGGTCGCGCTGTCGAGCGGACCAGGCGGAAATGAATGGTCTTTCGCGGAGTTGAGATCCTTAGGGCTATACGCCTTAGCAAGCCTGGTCGGAAGCTGGAAGCGACGACGAATACGATCCTCAAGCGTGCCTTCGCCTCTTAGGATCGAAACTGCTAGTTCTTTCAGTTCTTTAGTCTTCATCTATCAATCCAAGAGCCGCCAATGTCGAGTTTTTCGGAGAATGAAGCCTATCCTTGATATTTTGCGGAAGTCCGCGAGTTATATCAACCCAGACCCAGACTTGGACCTCTTCATCGGGATCTTGCTCCGGGTCAGTTCCATAATACCCGAAAACGACGTAAGAGTGAATCGTCATTTCCTTGCCAGTATAGGTGGTTACATCGTTTGTGGCTAAGTGGTAGATATTATTGGGAGATATACCAGCCTCTTCCTCAAGCTCGCGTAATGCGCCGATCTTTGGATCTTCATTGGGATTAAGATGGCCACCCGGTAAGGTCCAGCGCTGATTGTCATTGCGTTTGCCCATCAGGATGCGGTTGCCGTCGATCACGGCTATGCTACTGATTTGCTTGCGCTCGGGGAGGGCGGATTTACCCAACCTTCTTTCAATTTCTGGCTTCGATCCAGAGGTTGATATATATGATATTGTTGGGTCTTTTGACATAGCCTGATCGCTATGCCATTTGCTGTAAAGCCTGTGAACGCGCCCCGAGTCCCCGCGATTACTCTCAAATGCTCGCTGCGCTTGGTTTTCGTGATGCCAGGCCGCATGTGCGTGTTCATCGGCAGTCATTCCAAGATGGGCTGGACCGACCGCATCACGCCACATCATCTCAGGATCATAGGAGATTGGCTTACCTGACGGAGTTGACGCTCTCGTTCTGAAATCAGAATGCGGCGGCGCAAGTTGTTTTGCTGGAAATTTTACAACAGATTTCCCAAAAGGCTTGTTCGGCTGGCGCCAGAGGGCATGGGCATCATGGGATTGCTCATAGCCAGGCATCATCTTGCCGCCAATAGTCTTTTCGGCGTAGGCATAGGCCGCGCTGGCGATACCTTTCCGGCGATGCGCTTCCTTAACTTCGCTCATATCAGGATTGAGCAGTTTGCCAGTGGGCTCCCAGCCAAACGAGACGGGAATATGAGCGGCAAGCTCGCCGTTGGGGGCGTGAACCCGAACATGCATGACTCTGAGCTTCGGATCGTCCATCGGATGCTCTGATCTCTCGATCGTGTGGGACATTTTGTATCCCTCTTTTTGCCAGTCGCCGTTCTGGCCCTTCTCAAGCGGCTTCGTAGTTGTCTTGTGGAGCTTTTTACCAGCCCACTGATAAACGTAAACCTCAGTTCCATCAAGCGTTTTGGTCTTAATCCGCTTGTAATCGCCTTTGTCCACGTCCTCGCGCTTATCCAAAGATTCAAGCTCGAAGGCGCTAATTTTTGCAACCTCGCCCTTGATTTTATTGGTAGTTTTGCCAATATCCGTGGCGCCTTTGTAACCGTCAACATTATGAACATTCCCGTGAATTTCGGCTGGCCGCCACGCATCTTCGGTGTGGGGCGGGTCTTGAGTATGCATCAATGTGCCATATTCAAATAACAAAACCCTCTTGCTCCGACGAATCGCAAGGTTATCTATTGCTTTTTCTAAATCGAAAGCCATTATGAAAGCCCGACTTTCTTTTGCAGTTTCGGCGGTGGCAAGTCGCGGCGCACAGACACAACCGCTTTGCCACCTGGCTTGAGCAATCCATGAATATGCTTCAGGATATTGAAGCCAGTCGGCTTGTCCACCACATTCAGGGTGTAATGACTATGAATCTCATCATACGGCCCCTTTGGGGCCTGGCGCACGGCCTCATCTGGATGATACGGATCAAACTTATCTGCGCCGAGCGCCTTGGCGCCAACCTCGTCGCGACCGACGCCGTGGTAAAGCACCTTTCCTTTCGGCTCATTGCGATCAAGATAACCCTGGAGCGGAGCCGACAATTTATTGCGAGAAATGGCCGTACTGTGGTGCTGACCTTCCTTGGAAGGACGGCTGCTGCCGCGCATCTCCCATTTCACTTTGTCCCAATTTTTCAAAACGTGCGCCAATTGCTCCTTAGTAAGGTGCCATTGAGCGTATTTGCCAGTCGATTGCCTGGACGGATCAAGGCCAAGGTGGACGTGATACTGGGCCGCTTCAGACTTCTCAAGCTCGTCGGCCAAGCCCGCATTGCGCAACTTATTGTAATACTTAGGCTGCTCTACTAGATGATCCTTGGCAATTTCCTTGGCGGTGTTTTTATTACTGGTATGCTCAGTTTCTACCTTCTTGCCCATACTAAGCTGGGTTTTGTCGAATTTATTGTCGGGCATTCCCGAAGCTTTGCCACCACTGGCCTTGCCAAGCTTCCTTACCTGAGCTTCTTTTGGTTGCTCTTTTAGATAAGGATTGCCTTCAAAATGAGGATTCGGCTTACCGTGGGCGATGGCCATACCGGGGTTAGTAATACCTTCATATACAATCGGCTTTCCGCCTCCGTGACGGGGATGTTTCATGAGTTGTGGAGCGGCTACTTTTTCAAAAATATCGCGATGTAATCGAGTGTCTACATCTGGATTGCCGCTAGAACCATATTTGCCATTTTTATCATTAAAATGAAAGTAATACCAAGTACTTGGCGTACCATCGCCTGCCTTTTTTTGTGACAGTGGGCCTTTAATGGCCTGGACCATATGAGTTCCAGGATTATGTGAAGACTCGCTCAGTTTGCCAAAATCGTCCGCATTAACACCAGATTGCCAACGTTTAGCCGCACTATCAACTGCACCAGCCTTGCCAAGCTCGTAATGGAAGTCCTGGTGCGTCATGGTATCGGCACGGACGTGCTGAGCCGGCTGGGTCGGTTTCTTGGCTACTGGCGCATACTTACCTCCAGCCTCTTTAGCCGGAGCTTCGGAATGGCGACCGTGGGTTACTGTCTTAAGCCCATCTCTTAATTTCTTTGTACTATCGCTCATTTGTCGCCCCATGTATAAATAAATTTAATCTTTGCGGGCTCTATGATTTTTATACCGCCAAGGGCCGCAGCCAGGATCTCCTTTGCATCAGTGGTGCCAAACTTATCAACAAGACCTATCTTCTTGGCCCATCCCCACAGAGTCCGCTTACTTATGAGGCGCCCATTGATCAGGTACGAGTCGTAATCAATATGGCTTTGCGGTTGTTTGTTCCACCCAAGAGCCTTTAGATATGAGCCCTTTTCGTTATGATGGATGAAAGTTACCAAATTCTTAGATTTTGGCAATAATTTTAAGCATTTGTCTAAAAACCAACTTTCCGCATTACGGGGAGTTCCGTCTAGTACGAAAAATCTGCGCAATTCGAGCATACTCTTGTCTGCCGGGCTTGTAGGATTGCCAAATTTAGCCACTCCTATTAGATGGTCGTTATGATACAGCCCAAAAACAATACGGCCTGCGGAGCTTTTCAGAATATGGCAATTCTCAAGCATCTCATTGGCTTGTGATATTTTATCCATTTGCCTGACTGAATACTCTTTAGGGGAGGAGGCTGCACAATATCCTGTTTTTTTACCAAGAAGAGCGGCTCTTAGATAATCCGCGCCGCCGAAATAAGCTTGAGCATTTAGTCGAATCGGACTATATTTTTCATTTATCACACCGTCGTCGTTTTTTACTTGATGATAGAACCCAGAACCATCATACTCCAGATAGCCCACCCCTGGAATTTGATAATCAGCTATGTGCCTAGTTTCATTGCTATATCTAATCGAACGTGCGCATGTTCCAAAAATCTCCATCAAATGTCCATAAACAGCATCTTCTTGTAGAGATTTGTTACCGTGTTTTGACTTTATCCCGAAATTGGAATGATACCATTTACATACGGTACTGTCGTCCTTGCCGAGACTGTGGGCAATTTCGAGAAACGTTATCTTGCCGCTCTTGAGATCGTCCAGGTAGGGTTCATATACCGCGTGCCTTATTTTTCTCGAACTGTTTGATTTTTTTGCAATTTTTGAACGAGCCTGCGCTGTCTCTGGACATTTTCTGCAAAATCGCGGAAATCTCTTTAGGTTAGCAAATGACCCGAAGGTCATTTTGTTCGCACTTCCGCAATATATACAATTAGTTACTACGATGCTCTTGCGGGTAAGGGCGCCGCCATTATTAGAGGTTAAGTCAGTGTTTATAGACGGTTCCATCGATCAATTAATTCTTTTAAATATTGTACAGATTTTACTAGTTTGCGCTGCTGAACCTCAGTTTCGCCATAGGCCGATTGAGAGTTTGGCATCACGTCTTTCTTGGGCTTCGGCTCATAGCCCATATCTTCAGGCAATTGCTTGTAAGTATTAATCATATGGCCTGGCAAGGCTTTGCCGCCTTCGACACCAACGTCGCGCATACCAGATTGCTTGGCCTGGTCTTCGAGCGTGTCCATCGATGTGGACTGGATACCCTTTTCGCGGGCCGACTGGTGAACGGCGGCATGAATTGCATGATTGATATTTTTAAATGGACCAGAAAAAACCTTAATGATTTTCTTGAGATGGTCGGTGAGGGTGTCAATAGGAATGCCAAATTTTTGCTGCACTTGGCTGGCCCTGCCCTCATCCTTCAGCTTCTCGATTTGGCGAATAGTGCCCTGGCCAAAGTCTGACTGTATCTCATCAATGTGCCAGTGTCCAGGGTGGCTGTCATCTATTCGCGCCCATCCTAGCGAGTGCTGATCGACTGGGTGGCCCGAGTAATGCGAAGACTCATGTAACTTCTTGAATGTATTGAACAATCCCTGCTCGTGGAGTTGACGAATTTGGTCATTAGTCATGTTGACCTGAAGCACTTTTTGTGGCACGTTTCTGTCGTGGCGTTGCGCACCAGCCCACTTGGAATACGACACATTATAGTTCGTATGCGGTAATGATTTCAAATACCTATCGATCGTGTCGCCGGAAATATTACCCTTTCCATCAAAGATTTGACCAGGCAGGCCTTGACCCTTGTTCGGAAGCTGATTTTTGTTAACATTTCCGCCCATTTCCTCGATCTTGCCTTTGAGGTGTTTGAGCTTCTCGGTAGCCGGATGAACGTCAACGGTATGAGCCTCGGGCAAGCTGGCGTTGTACACATCGGGCTTATGGTGAGCTATTGCCTTGCCAGCCGCTTGTTTAACATATGGATCTGTATCCCTTAGGCCGCGTTCGATGATGACTTCGGAAGTGTTCGGATGCTTCATCACGCATTGACGCACCTCAGGGATTGGGTGCTCCATGAGAGACGTTAGAGCATTGGTGGGCGTATTCGGGTTTCGCGCCAAACGGGTGGCGAGCCTACGATCCTCCTCCTCGCCGGCGCCCATGGCTTCATGGACCATAGACTGTAGTACGGCAGGTGCTGTGGCTACGTTTTCAGCCAAGATTATTCTTACATCCTTGGACGCATCGGTAGAAAGCTGGGCACTCATTTCAGGAGTCAAACCGGCATACGTCGCCACTTTCTGGCGTATAGTTTCTTCAGGACTATTAACAGCCGCCTGTAACAAACCGGCTTCGGCCGAAGCCGGGTGCATAAAGAAAGAGTCTATCTCGTTGATACCTATGACTGGCGGCGCACGGCGCAGGCGGTCTGGCACTTCAGGATTGGCAGCAAGCCATGCCTCCCGCCGTTGCGTTCCGTCTGCAACAGACCGATCATACACGGATTTAAGCTGCGGAGCAGTCATTGCATTAATGTCATCTTCGCCCAAAGTCCGGCGAATCTCACTCATAGTCGATCGATTGACGAAATCAGCACGAATTTCAGGCGTACTGCTGGGACTATTGAGATAAATGGTTCGGAGATCCTCAAGTTGACCAAACTTTGAGTTGTAGCGAGAAGAAGAATTCACATGATTTTTTTCAGCAGGCGTCAAATTGTCGATCGCGTGCTGAATAACTCCATAGATTTTAGTCACTTGGGGCGTAGTTAGATCAGTACGGTGTTTAAGCATTTCAGCCAAGGCTACCGACGGATTGGTTTCCAGCGCGGTATTGACCAAAGATTCCGGAGCCTTTTTGTGCTTCATGGCAGCAAGCTTCATGCTCTCGCTCGGATCATTGAGGGCAACATGGCTGATCAATTCTGGAGTAGCATTCGGGCTATGGAGCGCGGCTTCGCGAACCATTTCAGCCTTATCCTTCATGATCGCATGTTTGATCATTTCGGGCGTAGCATTGGCATGACTCATGAGCTTGGCGCGATTTTTTGGAGACTTGTCCTTCATTGCGACGGCAAAGTGCCCAGGTGCCATATTTTTGTGCGAAAGCCAGGTCGAGCGAACGTCCTTGTTAGGATCTTGAATACCTTTGGAGATCTGCTCACTTGTGGCATTCGTGTTGGTCGCCGCAAGCTGACGAATACCAGGATCTTCGCTGTTGGCAAAAATATTAAGGTCGCTCGGCGCCAGATTCGGGTGCTGAATCAGGTATCTGGGGCTTTGGGCCACGACGTGAGG
>Ga0315284_10012051_pt1 | contig 12314 bp, 11 predicted proteins | sample YL17G09_16_MG_FD_203696 | JGI IMG/M metagenome (GOLD analysis project Ga0315284, IMG submission 203696) | Sediment microbial communities from Yellowstone Lake, YNP, Wyoming, USA - YL17G09_16 | ecosystem: Environmental > Aquatic > Freshwater > Lake > Sediment | place: USA: Wyoming | collected...
CGGCCGTCTCGACGGGTTCGGCGGACAACATGCCGCGTGGATTTTCCGGGCCGTTCGCCGTTGCGGCGTGCGAGGCCACGGGCGCTATTGCGGGACCTTTCGCGTGGGTCGTCGACATGCCGACCGCGCGCGCGCTGGTCGCGCTCATGCTCGGCGCGGAGACGCCCCCGGACGCCGCGAAATCAACGGCTCTCGAGCCGGACGAAACGGACGCCTTCAGGGAACTCGCGTCCAACGCCTGCTCAGCGGTGGGCGCGGTTTTGCGCATGGCGGCCCCGGACGTGAGCGCGTCGCTCGCGTCGATTAAAACCGCCGCCGGCGCGAAAGAACTGCTTGACCTGCTCCGCGGCGAAAGCGTCTTCATCGCGGACGCGGAAAGGCCGATGTTGCTCGCATGCGGCGCGGACCTGTGCGCCGCCGCCCTCCGCCACGGGGCGGGGGCCGCGGCCGGAAAGGCGCTGTCGAAGAGCCTCGAGCGCATCCTCAAGATCCCAATTCCCGTAATCGTGGTCCTCGCCGAAAAAGCCGTCCCCTTCAAGGACGTGCTGAACCTGACGGAAGGCAGCGTAATCGAATTCGACAAGAGCAGCGCGGAGCCGCTTGCGCTGCTGGTGAACGACCGGAAGGTCGGCATCGGGCGCGTGATAAAGATCGGCGAGCGGTTCGGGCTGAGGATAGAGGAAATCGGAGGCCCGGAAGATATAGTCTATAAATTGCGTTGACGGAGCGTTGCATGCCGAAAAGCCTGCATGAATCTCTCGACGAGCGGATGAAGTCGCTGGGGGTGACGGCGTGGGGCGCGGCGGATTTGGATTTTGTGCGCCGCGCCGTGAAAAACCCCGACGCGGTCCTTAATATCCCGTCCGGCCGCTATACGCGCGCGATTGTGATGGGCGTGCGGCTGCAGGACAACGTCGTGGAGCAGATTACGGACAGGCCCACGCCTCTCTACTTCCACCACTACAAGCAGGCCAATTACTTCCTCGACCGCGCGGCCTTTGAAATCGCGCTGTTTCTCCAGGCGAACGGCCACGCGGCGCTCGCGATGCCGGCAAGCCAGGTAATCTCGAAAGACCCGGTGCGCGGACACGTCTGCCACAGGACGCTCGGCTGGGCGGCGGGTTTGGGGCGGCGCGGGCGGAACAACCTGCTGGTGCATCCGTTGTACGGCGCGCGAATGCGCTATGTAACAGTGCTGACGGACGCGCCGCTTGAGGCGGGCAAGCCGGTTGACTCAACCTGCGGCGAATGCGCGGCCTGCGCGGCGGCGTGCCCGGCGGGCGCGATCCACGACTCGGCGGAAGATTTCGACCTCAAGGCGTGCAAGGCGAAACTGGACGAGTTTGTCCGCATGCAGTTCATCGGCCAGCACATCTGCGGCATCTGCGTGAAGGCCTGCAAAGGCAAAGCGTGCAAGTAGGCGGGCGACGCGTTCCTTTGCGCGCGCCTGAGAATCAGCGTTCCCGCGTCATCACGCGTTCTCAGTGATGGCCCGGCCTGAGTTTGTGGACCAGGTCCATTCTACGAGATGGGCGCTTGTCCGTCTTCGCCAGGGTCAGACAATGTCCCGACCTTCCTTTATGATTAATGCGGAATGTCGGGACAGGTGGGTCAGGTACAATCTACGAGCTGGCCCCGATCCGGATCGGGGCTGGCCCCGATCTTTCATTTGTAATGATAATAAGGAATATCGGGGCTGCGCTCCGTAATCGTACCTGACCCTCTTGTCTGACCCCCTCACCTGCGCTCCGTAAATGGGACCTGGTCCCTTGCGGGCTGCGTTTTACTCTTCAGGAAAAATACGTGCGTGTCGCCGACCTGTTCGGCGCGCACGGATTCGAGTTGCTGCAGTTCCTCCAACTTCATCACGCCCGGCCGGCATCGCGCGACAACGCGCCCGTCGGGAGCGAGAAGCCCCTCTTCCACGAGCCTGTCGAGGAGGCGCAAAAAACGCCCCAGCCCGCGGGGCATGTCGAGCAGCGGGTAGGGCGGGTCGGCGAAGATTATGTCATACGGTCCGGCGTCGTGCAGGCGGCGGCTGTTGAAAATCTGGAATGCGCTCATCATCATGACGGCTGTCTGAGTATCCATGCGGCAGGCGGCGATATTGCCCTTGAGGGCGCGGACGCTCTGGGCGCTGTTGTCAACGAAGAGGGCGCGGCGCGCGCCGCGGCTTATTGCTTCGAGGCCGAGCGAGCCTGTCCCCGCGAACAGGTCAAGGACGTTCGCGCCCTCGGCCCTGTCGGCGAGGATGGCGAATATCGTCTGCCGAACCCGCTCAAGGGGGGGCCGGATGTGGTCGCTCTTCAGGGCGCGCAACTCCCGCCCCCTGTTTTTGCCGCCTCTTATTCGCATTCCGCTCTCTTGCAGCCCGCAGCGTTAATCAATGGTAATCGTGGTCGTGGTGGTCGCGGTCATGGTGGTCATCGCGATGGTCTTCGCGATGCTCTTGGTGGCCACGATCCTTGTCGTGACGATGGTCCGGCCCGCCATGGCCGCAGCCGGCGGCGGTAAGCACGAACACGATGGTCAACAACGCCGTTACAATATACCCGAATATCTTGGACATTGGATACTCCTTCCGGGCGGACCCGGCAACAAGATGGTTTTGACTGGGCGGCTTCTCTCTGTCGCACGTAATGCCGCCGCAGCGCTTATACCAGAAACATTACGATAATTCAAACGGAGCAAATTGAGTACCCGCGCCTCTAAAATTCCCATGCAATAAGGGCGGACAAGAACGCCGCCGTTCCCGCCGCCCTTGAGCCGTCAGTTGCTTTTGCCGCCATTACGGCCGCCGGCACCACCTTTCCCGTCGTTGTGGCTACCGCTGCTGCGGTCCTTCGCGTCGGGATTGCCGCCCTGCTTTTCATCTTTCTTGGCGCTCTCACCATTGTGGGCTGCGCCATTACCATCTCCCGCGTCATTATTACGGGATGCGCGACCGTTATCCTTATTCCCGTCTTTCTTGCGGTCCCCATTATTGCGGTCGCCGCTGCTGTTTCCCGCGTCATGATTCTCAGATGTGCGAGTGTTGTCTTTGTTGTCTTCCTTCTTCTGCTCCTTGCCCTTGTCGTCGCCCCGAGGCTTATTCCCGTCGTTTGCATTACCGCCGCTTGCGCCATCGTTCCCGCGATTGCGGTTCCCGTTATCCGCATTTTGCGCGTTCTTGTCGCCGCCGTTGCCGGGCTTGCTGTCGGCGCTATTCTGGTTTTTCCCATCATGCTTGTCGCTGTTCTTTTGACTGTCGCGGCTGGGACCGCCCTCCCGGTTGGCGGGGTCGGGTTTGCCGCCGGTGCGGTCCTTGCCGTTCAGGCCGTCATCTTTGCGGTCTTTGTTGTCGCGATTGTCGCCGTTCCTGTCGCCGCCGCTGCGGTTTCCGTTGTCGCGGTTGCCGCCGCTGTTTCTGTCGGCGACGTCTCGGTTCTTGTCGTCTTCGCGGCGTTTGCCGTTGCGGTCTTCGCCGTTTTGGCGGTCACGGTCTTTGCCCGCGTTTTGGTCTCTATCGCTGTAACCGTCGTCGCGACGGTCCCACCCGCCGTTGCCCCGCTGTATGCCCGGCCCGTCGTTGCAGCCGGCCACGCAAAAAACCACTGCAACGGCCAGCGCCGTCGCCATCATGTATGTGATTATCCTGTGCATCGCATCCTCCTCCGGAAGGCCCGGTTAAACACATGTTTTGCGGCCACGCCCGGCTTGCCGCGAAGCCCGCCGTCGAGCCGTGTCATGAACTCATACGGGAGGCGGCCGGAACTATTCACCCGCCGGTTCGCGAATCTCAAAATCCTCCTGTCGAAAGAATGTGAATAAGATTGGGCGGTTGTGTTGAGGCGTTATCGCAACCCTTTTTATTTCATGGAGTTCCGCCGTGGCGGTTTGGGCGAAGGCGACCCATTTTCGGTTGACACTGTCGCCCCCATGTGATATGCTTCTTGTGTGACTTTCATGTCGCGTTTTTCTCCTCGCGCAACGAATAATCCAAGAAAAACAATGCTTCAACAGACAGACCTACTCTGGCAAGAGGTGCTCGCGAAAATCGGCCGCCAGGTCAACGGCCGCCAGTTCGAGACATGGTTTCGCAGGATGCGCCTGATGGATGTCAGCGACGACTCGGTGACGCTTGGCATCCCCGCCGCCTTTTACCGCGAATGGATAGAGAAGCACTATCTTTCGCTGCTTCAGAATTCGCTGAACGCCGTGCTTGAGCGAAACGTCAAAATCGCCTTCAAACTGGACGCGCCGGAGCACAAGCAATTGAGTTTCGACTGGCGTGAGGCGCGCGGGCGCGAAAGCGCGGCGGAGGAGGAAACGGAAGAAGTCCCGACGGTCGAGACGATCTTCGAGCCGCTGCGCCTGAACGAGCGGTTCGTCTTTGAGGATTTCGTCGTCGGGCCTTCAAACCGGCTGGCCTACGCGGCGGCGATAGCGGCGGCGGAGTCGCCGGGGAAAGTCTATAACCCGCTGTTCATCCAGGGCGGCGTGGGGTTGGGCAAGACGCACCTCCTGCAGGCCGTCTGCCACGCGGCGCTCAAGCGCGACCCCGCGATGAAGATACTTTTCCTGTCCTGCGAGGACTTTGTCAACAAGTTCATCATCGCCATCGAGCGGGGCGAGGTGCCCTTCTTCCGCGAGCAGTGCCGCAGCGTGGACATGCTGGTCATCGACGACATCCACTTCCTGGCGAACAAGGAGCACACGCAGGAGGAATTTTTCCACACGTTCAATTCGCTCTACAACGCGCAGAAGCAGATAGTCCTGTCCAGCGACTGCCTGCCCAACGATATGACGTCGATGGAGGAGCGCGTGGTGTCGCGGTTCCAGTGGGGCATGGTGGCGAACATCGAGCCGCCGGTCTTTGAGACGCGCATGGCAATCGCAAAGCGCAAAGCCTCGCGGCGCGGGCGCGAACTGCCGAACGACGTGCTGAACTATCTCGCGGAGAAAATCGAGACGAACATCAGGGAACTCGAGGGCGCGGTCATCAAGATAATCGGCTATGCGTCGTTGATGAAGAGGCCGATAGACCTCGCCATCGCCAAGGAGGCCCTTCGCGACGTGTTGCAGCGGAACCGCCGCGTGCGCCTGGAGGATATTCGCGACGCGGTGGTGGAGCATTTCAAGGTCAAGGCTTCGGACCTGATGTCGCGCAGTCGCAGCAAGTCCATCGCGTATCCGCGGCAGGTGTGCATGTATCTCGCCCGGCATCTGACGGAATGCTCGCTGGAGGAAATCGGCGCGTTCTTCGGCGGGCGGGACCACACGACAGTCCTTTACGCCGAGGATAAAATCAAGGAGGCGTGCAACGGCAACCCGGATATCAAGCACGATGTCGCGGTCTTGTCCCGCAAAATCTCGCGCGGGGCATAAATCCAGCGTGGAACGGCTGTGGATAAGATAGAAGGTTTAGTTGTCCGGGGAGCAAGTAGTTCTTGCTTTACTTCTGGGTTTTATCTGAGCGCGGCGCGATTGAGAAAGTTTCTAGCGAAACAGAGAAGCCATGTTTCAGGAAACTTACACGATATGAAGGTTCCCCAGAGGTAATTTTGGCGACCTATCTGTTTATTTTATATAATTTTGTGTTACAATAGTCGCTTGTTGTCCACAAACTTTCAGCGCATATTATAAGAGATTAAAAGATATACCTCTCTAATTAACTATAATGTGTGGCGTGTTTGTTTTTGATTCCTCGAAGGAGTAAGACATGAAAATCCAATGCAACCGCGGCGTTCTATCGGATTTCTGGTCAGTCGCGCAGGGGGTCGTGCCTTCCAGGCCGACGCGGCCCATCTTGGCGAACATCAAGATCGCGGCCACAAAGGAAGGCGTTGAACTTCAGGCGACGGATTTGGACATAGGCATCAGGTTGAGCGTGCCCGGCGCGGAAGTTGCGGAAGCAGGCGGCGCCATGATTCCAGCGGCGTTGTTCGGCAGTATTTTGCGTGATTCATGGGCGGAGAAGGTCGAGTTGACCACAGAGGAAAACCTCATCCACGTAATCATGCAGAACAGCCGCTTCAAAATCCATGGCGACGACCCGGAACATTTTCCCGAAGTGCCATCGTTCAACGAGGACAACACATTCAGCATTCCGAAGGCGTCCTTCCTGCAGATGGTGCGGCTTACGTCCTTTGCCACCGCGCAGGAGGACACGCGCTACGCGCTGAACGGCGTGCTCCTCGCCGTGAAGGGCAAGAACGCCGGAATGGTGGCGACCGACGGGCGCAGGCTTGCATACGCGAAATGCAAGATAAACACGGCCGTCAAGAAAGACATCTCCGCGATAATCCACACGAAGGGCCTGCAGGAAATTGAGCGCTCCCTGCGCGAAGACGATGACGCCGTGAACATCACCGTGGACGACAACCGGCTCTTCGCGAAGAGCAAGACCGCGACCGTCTTCACGAAACTTATCGAAGGGACGTTCCCCAACTATGAGGAAGTAATCCCGACCGACGCCGACAAGAAAGTCGCGATAAAGAGGGAAGAACTCCTCGCCGGGCTGCGCCAGTCCGCGAAGATGACCAGCGAGGAATCGCGGGCCGTGCGGCTTCTGCTGGAAAACGGGAAACTCACGCTTTCCTCCTCTTCGCCCGAAGCCGGCGACGCGGTTATAGAGGTCCCGGCGCAGTACAGCGGCGACGCGTTCGAGATACGGTTCAATCCGTCCTTCCTCACGGACGCGCTCAGGGCGATCGCCGTGGAGGAAATCAACATGGAATTCAAGGAAAGGTCCAGCCCCGGCATCATCAGGGTGGGGAAGGACTTCGTATATATCGTAATGCCTATTAATATAGAGTAGCCTTATGGCTAACAGGTCAAAGGGGCCGGAACACATCAAAAACCTGCTGGGCAGGTTTATCCGGAAGAATAAACTGCGCGGGAAAATCGGCGCGAAGGAAATATACGCCATCTGGCCGGAAGCCGTCGGCGCGGACATCGCCTCGCACACGCGCATCACGGCCTTCCGCAGGGGCGTGCTTAGCGTGGCGGTCGATTCCGCGGCGCATTTTTACGAACTGAGCACGTTCTTCGGCGACGAGATAAAGGAAAAACTCAACCAGCACGGCCTGAAGATCGTGATTGTAAAGATAAATTTTCATCTGGACTGAATTTTGACGAGGGGAAGACCGTGACACCCGTGAAAGAAAAAGAAGAGAATCTCACGAACAACGCGGAACGTTCGTCCAACGGATACAAAGCCGTCGATATAAAAATCCTCCGCAACCTGGATGCCGTCCGCAAGCGGCCCGCCATGTACATAGGGGACACCGCCTCATCCGGCCTCCACCACCTGGTCGAGGAAGTCGTCTCCAACAGCATCGACGAGGCGATGGCCGGCCACTGCAAGAACATCACCGTCACGCTCCACGAGGACGGCTCACTCTCCGTGCTGGACGACGGCAGCGGCATCCCGGTGGACCTGCACCCGGAGGAAAAGAAGCCCGGCGTGGAAATCGCCATGACCATGCTGCACGCCGGCGCGAAGTTTGACCGGCACACCTACAAGGTCTCCGGCGGACTGCACGGCGTGGGCGTGTCCGTCGTGAACGCGCTCAGCGAGTGGCTGGAGGTCGAGGTCTATCGCGACGGCTACGCCTACTACCAGTGGTACGAGCGCGGCGTCACGCAGAGCCCGCTTGAGCGCCGCGGCAAAACCAAAAGGCGCGGCACGCTCGTCACCTTCAAGCCCGACAAGGACATCTTCCCCTCCGTCGAGTTCAAATTCGATATCGTCGTCAACCGCCTCAAGGAACTGGCCTACCTGAATCCGGGACTGCGCATCGTCGCGAACAACGAAAACACCGGCTACAACGAGGAGTTCCTCTTCAACGGCGGCATCAAGGCCTTCGTCAAGCAACTCAACGAGAAGAAGGAAGTCCTCCACACGGACGTGATTTACATCTCCGGCGCCAGCAACGACGTTGCCGTGGAGGCCGCGCTCCAGTATAACGACGGCTACTCCACGACGCTGCTCTCCTTCGTCAACAACATCAACACCCGCGAGGGCGGCACGCACGTCAGCGGCTTCAAGTCCGCGCTCACGCGCACGTTCAACAACTATGGCCGCAAGAGCGATCTCCTCAAGGAAGACGACAAGGCGCTCAGCGGCGACGACTTCCAGGAAGGCATGTCCTGCGTCCTCAGCATCAAGGTTCCCGAGCCGCAGTTCGAAGGCCAGACCAAGACGAAACTCGGCAACAGCGACGTGCAGGGCATCGTCGAATCCATCGTCAATGATTCCCTCGGCACGTATCTTGAGGAGCACCCGCCGACCGCGCGCAGGCTCATAAAGAAGGCCGTGGACGCCTCCCGCGCGCGAGAGGCCGCCCGCAAGGCGCTCGCCCTCGCCCGCAGGGCCAACGTGCTCTCCAGCGGCAACCTCCCCGGCAAACTCGCCGACTGCTCGAGCCGCGACGTCGAATCCACCGAGGTGTACATCGTCGAGGGAGATTCCGCCGGCGGCAACGCAAAGATGGCGCGCGACCGCCGCTTCCAGGCGATTCTCCCCATCCAGGGGAAAATCATCAACGTGGAAAAAGCCCGCGACGACAAGGTCCTCAACCATGAAAGGGTGCAGACCATCGTCGCCGCGCTCGGCACGGGCATCGGCGGCGAGCACTTCGACGCGAGCAAGGTCCGCTACGGCAAGATAATCCTCATGGCCGACGCCGACGCCGACGGCTCGCACATCCGCACTCTCCTGCTTACGTTCTTCTACCGAAAAATGCCCGACCTCGTCAGGAACGGCAGGATATACATCGCCCAGCCGCCGCTCTACCGCGTCGCGCGCAAGAAGCACGAGGAATACGTCCACACGGAAAAGGAACTCCGCGACACGCTGCTCAGGCTCGGCCTCGAGAGCACGTCGCTGGAAATCCGCGGCAAGAAGGCGGCGCTCTCAGGCGCGCAACTGCGCGAACTCCTCGAAATCCTCGTCGCGCTCGGCGACTGCGAAAAGCGCGTAACGCGCCGCGGCGTTACCTTCGAGCAATACGCCGCCAACCGCGCCGAGGACGGGCGCTTCCCGCAGATGGTCCTCCACGGCAAGGACGAACTCAAGTTCTTCACGGATGAGGCGGAGTACACGAAACATATGAGCGGCCTCAGCGGCGCGCAGGGCGAGGAACTTGACGCCGACGCGATCGACGTCCGCGAATTCCACGACAGCAAGGCGATAGAGTCCGCCTTCAGGAAACTCGACACGCGCGGCTTCACCGTCGCCGATTACATCGGCGAGAAGACGGACAAGTGCAAGTTCAAACTCATAGCCGACGGCGAATCGACGGAGGTCTGCTCGCTGAGGGAAGCCGCCGACGCCGTGATAAACCTCGGCCGCAAGGGGCTTGAAATCCAGCGCTACAAGGGCCTGGGCGAGATGAACGCCGACCAGTTGTGGCAGACCACCATGAACCCCGAAACCCGCACGCTCTGCAAGGTGGGCATCGAGGACGCCGCGAAAGCCGAAACGATGTTCACGGTCCTCATGGGCGACGAGGTGGAATCGCGCAGGCAGTTCATCGAAGACCACGCGCTGGAAGTGAAAAATCTCGATATTTGATCCCCCTGAAGGGCGGGGACAGACGCCAAGGAGGCGTAAAGGGGACAGTCCCCATTACGGAGCGCAGACCCCGATATTTATGCGCCTTTGGCGCATTCCTTATTCTTATTACAAATGAAAAATCGGGGGCCAGCTCGTAGATGGGGACTGTCCCCGCGCCCTAAATTCCCTCCTTGCCTCATCCTGATTCGACCACCTGAAAACACGAGGCTTCAGTGAGAACAGCAATCATCGGCACAGGCGCCATCGGATGCCTCATCGGCGGCATGCTCAAGGAAGGCGGCCATGACGTAATTCTCATCGGCCGCAATGAGACGACCGTCGTCGCAATCACGCGGCAGGGCGGCGTGCGCATAGACGACTCCCGCGGCAGCCGCCTGGTCGCGCTCTCCGCGACGCTTGACCACCGCTTCGTTGACCGCGCCGACCTCGTCATGCTCGCCGTCAAGGCCTACGACACGCGCGAGGCGCTCCAGGGAATAAAGAACATGCTCGGCCCGCAAACCCCGCTCCTCACGCTGCAGAACGGACTGGGCAACATCGAGGCCGCGGACGAAATCCTCGGGCCGGGCCGCATCATCGCCGGCACGACGTCGCACGGCTCGAACGTCGTCGCCCCCGGCTGCATCCGCCACGCCGGCGCCGGCGAGACGCTCATCGGCGAAACGGCCGGCGCTCTCTCCGGCCGCGCGCGGCAAATCGCGCAGGCGTTTTCCGCCGCCGGTTTGCAGACGGAAGCGGTCGAAAATATTGTCGGCTACGTCTGGCTGAAGGCAATCGTGAACGCCGTCATCAACCCGCTCACGGCCCTCCTCCGCGTGAAGAACGGCGCGCTTGCGCAAATGCCGGAACTCGCCGCAATCATGCGCGGCGTGGCGGCGGAAGGCTCTCTGGTGGCGCGGTCCGCGGGCGTGAAACTTCCCTGCGGCGAACCGTATGCGAAAGCGGTCGATGTGTGCAAGGCCACCGCGGAGAACGTCTCCTCCATGCTGCAGGACATTATCCAGCGCCGCCGCACGGAGATTGACCAGATTAACGGCGCGCTTGCCGACCGCGCGGACAAGGCGGGCATCGCCGCGATTTACAACCGCTCGCTCCACTCGCTCATCACCGCGCTCGACTCCCTGCGCGACCGGCCCGGACGAGTATAGGCCGCGAAAATCCTGGCGCTGGCGCTGGATTTGCTTTGTTTTCGAGAGAGGGATTACTTTAATAGATACTATTCTGGTAAGGAGTAAACCATGGCTCTTACAGAATCGAAGATGGTCAATCTCGGCAGCCCCTGCCCCAATTTCTCCCTCAAGGCCGTTGACAACAAGCGCTATTCGCTGAAGGATTTCGCGAAGAGCAAGGCGCTCGTCGTAATTTTCTTTGCGAACCATTGCCCGTATTGCCAGGCAATGGAGGACCGCATCATCCAATTCAACCGCGATTACGCGGACAAGGGCGTGCAGGTCGTCGGCATCTGCTCGAACGACGCGGGCGCATACCCGGAGGACAGTTTCGAGAACCTTGTGAAGCGGTGGCATGAGAAGGAATACGGGTTTCCGTACCTGTGGGATGAGAAGCAGGACGTTGCGAAAGCGTTCACCGCGGCGTGCACGCCGGATTTCTTCGTGTACGACCAGAAGCGGACCCTGCAATATCGCGGGCGTTTCGACGACAACTGGAAGGACCAGACCGGGGTGACGCGGCGCGATTTGCCCAACGCGGTTGACGCGCTGCTCGCCGACAGGAAGCCTTCCGCCGAGCAGTTGCCCTCAATGGGCTGCTCGATAAAGTGGAAACCCGAAAAGCAGTAGCCTACGGCGTCCAGAGCGTGTCGCTGCCGTTGAGGAACGGATTGCGGCGCTTCTCGTTGCCCACCGTCGTCATTGGCCCGTGGCCGGGATAGACGACCGTTTTCTCCGGCAGGGTGAGTATCTTCTCGCGGATGCCGTCGATGAGCATCTTAAATTTCCGCGACTCGGAATACTCCGCGTCGGGGAAGTCCGTCCGCCCGATGCCCATCTGGAAAAGCGTGTCGCCGGTGAAGATGACGCCGGGCGTTTTGCCGTCGGGCTTCTCGCAATACAGGCAGATGCCGCCGCGCGTGTGGCCGGGCGTGTGGATTACCCTGAAGACGTTCGGGCCGAGCGCAATCTCGTCGCCCTCCTTGAGCAGTTTCTCCGCGGGCGGCGAGGTGATGTGCGCGCCGAGGAGCGAGGAAAGGTTCGCCTCCGCGTTCGTCAGCATTTCCGCGTCGTCTGAGTGAATGCAGATTTTAATTTTCGGGAACGCCGCCTTTATCTCGGCGTTCGCGGCCATGTGGTCGCCGTGGCCGTGCGTGTTCACAAGGTAGATGGGGCGCGCGTCCAGCGCCTTTATCTCCTCCACCAGAAAATCCCCGTCGCCGCCGGGATCCACGACCATCGCGTCCAGCGCGCGCTCGTCAACGACGATGTAACAGCATCCGGCAATCGGGCCGACCTCAAAGCCTTTTATTATCATCGTGTTCTCCGGTTCGGTGTCCGGCTAAAGAGACCAGATAATAGCAACGCGCCATGCCGAATGCAATCACGGCAGCGCGGAAATCGGCTACAAAAGGGGTCTGACCCCTTTAGTAGCCGATTTGTGTGGTCGAAATTCGCTCTGCGCGCCTCCGGTTTTTCTTGAGAAGCGTTCCGAAGTTGCTACAATGACCGTGCATATCAAGACATTCTGGCCGGCGTGAAGAAAACGGCCGTGACCCTTTCAGCGAGAGTGCGATGCCGGA
>Ga0315284_10012054_pt1 | contig 12312 bp, 11 predicted proteins | sample YL17G09_16_MG_FD_203696 | JGI IMG/M metagenome (GOLD analysis project Ga0315284, IMG submission 203696) | Sediment microbial communities from Yellowstone Lake, YNP, Wyoming, USA - YL17G09_16 | ecosystem: Environmental > Aquatic > Freshwater > Lake > Sediment | place: USA: Wyoming | collected...
CTCCCGGAACATGAGTCCGGCCTTGCAACTGTAATGCCCGTACTCGAAATAGGTAACATGCGCGACAATCTCGCCGTCGCCGCTCCAGGGTTGGTAGACAAAGTGGAAACCGTCAGCCCTGTTCCAGATGTCGCTGCCGCCGCCTGCAATCGTGAACCGGCCGTTTATATACATCGCTCCCCCGACCGGAGTTTCATTGCCAATGGATGCACCTGTCCATGGGGCAGGCAAAGGAGATCGCACCACCGCGGTATCAGCGGAAACGGCCTGGACACCGGCAATGATGGTCGTTGCAGCGCCGGTGGCGTTCGAGCCTACATGAAGCGAAAAGATCCCTTGTGGCAAGTCGGTAAGTGCATATTGTCCGTCAATGCCAACTGCTGCAAGCCGCTCCAATCCAGCCACCTGTGCGAAGAGCTGTGGATTTGCAGCGCCGGTCGTATCGGCCGCGCCGATCAACGTGGCGAACGGCCGCAGCGTGTCTACGCCAAGGTTCACCGTATCGCGCACGTCAAGCGAGCAGGCGAAAAGAGCCGCCGCATGCCCGTCGGTTACTTCGATGCGATAGCTCCCCGGGTCGATGCCGGTAATTTCGAACCGTCCGTTGCTATCCGTTAATGCGTCGGCGCCATAGAACGCCGATTTCGCCTGCGCGGGAAGCCGGGAAAGATAATCGTTGCGGCGCAGGCGGACAATGGCACCAGTGGCGGGAGTGCCGTTTGGATAGAGAGCGGTAGCTGTAATGCCTGTCGTAGTTTCGGTGCCTGATCCGCCATTCGCGGTTGGCCCCACCGAGGCGCAATGTACCCACACTATCCCTGCTAGACCGGTAAACAGCAGGACGATTTCTCTCTTCATTCTCATCTTTCCCCCTTTTCAGAACGAGTCAGAGGGAAGATCTGAAAATTCACTTGAAAGACGGCTTCAGTATTCTCATCAAGCCGCGCCATCTCAAGCAATTCTTTCCGTACTTCTCGGAGCCGCTCCTTCATGGCATCAAAGCATTTCCATGAAATACTCACGGTTACCGTTGATGTCTCTCTGTTTTTCTTTGGTATTCTTGCAAGGGATTCACCGGCGAGTTTTATTGCTTCTTTCTGAAAATTTTCGACTGCAATTGCGTTCCATGATTCGCCCGTTGAAACGAACTGATCGGTAAGCACATATATGCCATCTTCGCGTTTTCTAATGAGAGAAAGCTTTTCAAGAAGCTCAATGGCTTTTCGCGCTTCAGCGACGGTTATCGGGGGATTCAATTTCGCCGCCAGTTCCGTGTAATCGCCGGTAAAACGACAGCAGTTAAGCAGTTCCCGCGTCGCAACATAGTACCATCTTCTGAAGTACTCGTATTTCGCGGCATCAAGCGTCTGTATCCTGGGTTCGCGAAGCTCAATCAGTCTTTCAAAATGCCCCTTGCTCTTCTCCTGTTGCTTCACCCTGTTGAATTTGACAAGTGTTCTGAAGTACTCGCTTTCCCTTTTATTGAACTTGAGGAATTGGCAGAGGGACTCAATTGACTTCTCGGAAATATGAAGCTGTTTCTGCAATACCTTTACGTAGAAACTTGCATCAAGTCCGGTCTTTGACGAAACGTAACGAAAGGAGAAGAAGGGGAACCGCTGCTTGTTAAACTCGTAATGGTCCTTCAGGTAGTCGCGGTATTCCAGATACTCGAAAAGAGATTTCATGAAATTCTCCTGGGTCCCATTGCGAAAGAGAATACCACGCCGACCCGGAAATCGTTCATATAAGATAAGCGGTTTCTGCATAGAAAGCAACGGCATTTATGCTGTTCTATAAATAATCGTGGAATTTTTTTTCCACACCTCAATATACTATCAGCAATATGCTTCATCATAACATGTTGATATTATAGCGATTAAGTCGTTTGCTGAGTCAGGCCAACTTGCTGTGTGGCTGAAATCACCAACAAGCACTCAACAATCTTCCACGCTTAGCCAAGACCAAAACAGCCTTCGTAACCACAAAAGCCGCATTGAAGAGGGTGACGTATTCTATGGTATGCGAGAGTATGAAGGCATTCCTGTTGTTTCGGCGGTGCAATTGTATCTGGATTTGAAGGGTTTCAAGGGTCGCGGAGAAGAAGCCGCTCAGGTTGTTTATGAAACGGCGGTTGGGTACCCTGGAATAGCGCTCGGCTTCTGCGAGGCAGTTCCCGAAGCGTTGGTGTACCGATACATGGTCGAAGAGGTCATCCCGCACGAAGAGGTCTTCCCGCAGAATGGGGAAGGATTCACCACGACGCTCGATGGCTGCACCGGCGGATGCGACGAGTGCTTCCAGAAGGCGTACTGCGAAACCGGCAGCAATCCCCACTGCTCTTGACACGCGGAAGAGCCCGATCCACTCCCGGGGTGGGATGGGTGCAACGGCACTCTCGACAGCCTCACCGGACATCCCCGCCATTTCCGCCTTCCCCACATTGCCGGAGTGATGGGGATCGGGTATTTTCACCCATGGCGACGCCATGCGCGGAGTGTGCGAATCAACGGGGGGTCTGGACACACATGCTTGCCGAACGGCTTCTCACCAGCGTGGTCAGAGGCTCCAACAATCGCTACCTGAGGCTCAGCCCCACCGATGTGCGCAGGATGCCCGGCCCCATCGCGGGCCGCAGGTACATGCTCTACGTGCATATTCCATTCTGCACCCGGCTCTGCCCCTACTGCTCGTTCAACCGCTTTCCGTTCTCAGAGGCACTCGCGCTGCCGTACTTCGCCAGTCTCAAACGCGAGCTGCAGATGGTGGCCGATCTCGGCTACGACTTCGAGTCAATGTACATCGGCGGTGGTACGCCCACTGTCATGATCGATCAGCTTGTCGGCATCATCGACCGTGCCAGGTCGCTCTTCTCGATCCGCGAAGTGAGCTGCGAGTCGAACCCCGATCACCTGGTGCCCTCGATCATCGATCCACTCGTCAACCGGGTCCAGCGCTTCAGTGTGGGTGTGCAGTCGTTTGACGATTCTCTGCTCAGGGAGATGGACCGCCTTGACAAGTACGGTTCAGGTGAGGCGATCCTCCAAAGGCTGAAGAGTGTCGCCGGTGCGTTCCACTCGCTCAATGTGGACATGATCTTCAACTTTCCGAATCAGACGCGGGAGATGCTTGCCCGCGACGTTGCCATGCTTGCCGAGTCGGGCTGCAACCAGACCACGTTCTACCCACTCATGGCCTCGCCGGTTGTGCGCGAGTCGCTCAAGCGCAGCGTGGGCACGGTCTCCTATGCGTGCGAGTACGAGTTGTACAGGGTGCTCGACGCCGGACTTGCAGGGATGTTCTCACCCGCAAGTGCCTGGACCTTCTCGCGCATCGGTGGGATGATCGACGAGTATATCGTGGACTACGAGGACTATGTGGGTGTCGGATCGGGCGCCTTCTCGTTCATCGACGGTACGCTCTGGGTCAATACGTTCTCGCTGCGTGAGTACAGCCGGCGCTTGGGCGAGGGCCTGACTGGCGCCGTTGCCAGACGCGAGTTCTCGAAGCGCGAACGCATGCGCTATCGGTTCATGATGGGGCTCTTTGGACTCGAATTCGACAAGAAAACCTTTGCGCGCGACTTTGGTGCAACCGTAGAGCAGGGGTTGCCACTGGAGACCGGATTCATGCGTGCCGTGGGCGCCTTCGATATCGACGATGCCGACCGCACAACACTCACCCCGAAGGGACGCTACCTGCTGGTTGCGATGATGCGCGAGTTCTTCGTGGGCGTGAACGGGGTGCGCGATCAGGCGCGTGGCGCCCTGCCCGATGAGGAGAGGCGGCTCCTGTTCGGCGATGGGACTGCTTCGGCTCCCGGCGCCTCACCGGACACCTTGATGGCTCGCAGTTGCTGAGGTTGCGCCCGGGCGAGGTAGTAGGCGAGGGCTGCCGACAACCCAAGGTCATACCGGGTCCTCCGTGACCGGTTCGTGGGCGACCGCGCACCCGGAAACAGCAACAGCCGAAGAGTGGTCTCTCCGACCGCGTGTAGGCATTCGTCCGTATTGAGGAGCTACTGATCCTGCGTTTGGTGATCCGGAAGGTCGTTAATCGGGAGCGGCTTGTCAGACACTACGGCGGGAGGGCGTGCAATGAGTACAGCAGCAATGATCCCACCCACAACCAGTCCGCCACCGGTAGCAGCCAGCACAATCGGCGCCGGGTGCTTCTTCGGAGCCTCGGTGTACGCAGCCTTGTCCGCCGGATTCCACTTGTAGCTGAACGTGATGATGTTGTACTGGTCGGTTACCGTGATTTTCGGGATGTCGGTGAGTGCAAACGTCACCTGCACCAGATCGTGCCACTCGGGCGTGAGACCCTTGATGAGCTCGTTGACATTCACGCGCTTCTTCTGGAGCTCAAAGCCGCTGATGGGCGCTTCGGCCACCGAAGCGATGGGCGACGAACCCATTTCGGTGTCGTTGAACTCAAAGACCATCTTCTTCTCTTTTTGGTTGACATTGTAGAAGTAGCTGGAGGGCTTGTCACGAAAGATGAAGTAACAGGTGACCACCTTCTCGCCTGCCTTTTCGCCTGCCTCGCTGGAGAGCTGAATGCCCTCAACCACTGCATTCTGCACTTTGGGGGCTTGCTCACCAGTGACGTCGGCAGCGGCATCGGAGGGGCTGGGTACATAGGGGCCGCCAACGGGTGGCGCAGCAGGTGGAGCGACCTGCTCGTCGGGAGCCATGATTTCTTGTGCGCGGGTACTGCTTGGCAGCATAGCCACTGCAAGCAGAAGAAGTGCCGGGATCGCAATCCGCTTCATCATACTCGAAGGTCTCCTTGCAGAGAGTTGCCTGTTACGAGAAATCTATATGATTTGTATGTATTATACAAGAACACGCGACTCCGGTCAAGCAAGCACTACCACGGCCACGCAGTTTTTCTTCTCGTGGCTGATCGTCAGCAAGCACTGAACAACTCCCTGCGAATCCATGGCATGCCGCAATTCATCGGAGAGCACTGTCACCACTGGCCGTCCGGATTGCGGAAGAATCTCCACCGATTTCCACGATGATACCTTCTGGCATTCCGAAGGCAATGCCTTGTAAAACGCCTCTTTGGCAGCCCAGCGACCCGAGAAGTGAAGCGCTGGAAAGGCCATGCGCGAGCAGTACTGGATTTCGGCGGGAGTGAAGATCTTGCCCAGGAACTGCTCTCCGTATTTGACGATCAGGCCGTCAATGCGCTCAATTTCGACAATGTCGACACCTAATCCCTTGACCATAGTTTCTTTACCGCTTGAGTGGCTCGACCGCGAGATCGATGGCCTCGTCGAGACTGAATGCTGTCCACTGACGGCTGTCCAATCGCCGGCGCTGGGAAATGCACTTGCGCCAAACACTGAGGCCCGCCGAGTTCCCTGCTCCCCGCGCCGAACCTACTCTGCGGTTCCTGTGCCCTGCTCAGTCGGGGCCGGTGCCGGGGCCTGTGGCTCCTGCGCGGGCGCTTCGGGAGCAGTCGTGCCTTCGTTCGTCTCAGGGGTCGGCGGGATCTCTTCCACCGGCGGCTCTTCGACTGCAGGAGCCGGCTCGGCCTTGGCCGGCTCCTCGTTCACAGACGACGTTTCGGGGCCTGTGCGTCGCTTGCCTGCATTGATCTCGAAACCAAGCGAGAAGACATGCATCGGACCAACAGGAAGCTGGCCAGCGTAGTAGCCCCCTTCGCTCGTGTAGTACACGTAGTCGATCTTGAGCGGACCAAAGGCGACGCCCACGCCGAACGTTGGGTAACCCTGGTTGATCCCCCCGCGCAGTGCGAGGTATTTCAGGTCGATTTCAGCCCCGGCGTGCAGCTTCTTGGGGAACTGCTCGTATCTGCCGGTTCTGTCTTCGAAACCGATAAGGTTGGAGGCTTCGGCAGAGATGATGATGTTGCGGATGATCTTCACCTTCTCGATTTTCGGGAAGTAGTAGGCACACCCCAGATCCAACCTCGGGATCACCATTTTACCGCCGACTACAGCAAAAAGATCTTTCACATCCCATCCGATGCGGAAGCCCTTGAGGTTGTGCATGAAGCCCACGCTGAAGGCCGCACCGTGCTGAATCACGGCAAGATTGTCGAGAATGCCGAATGCCGACAGCATGTTGTTGCCCAAGTCGTTGGCATAGGAGAACGTTTCGGAGTAACTGGTGATGCGCTCGTCAAGCGGGGTGCGCTGCAGGTAGGCCAGCGAGATGCCGAAGAAGTTGTTCTTGTTCTTGAGGGGAATGCCCACGGCCCAGGTGAAGACCAGGTCGCGTTGACCTTTGAAACCAAGTTTGGGAATGAAGTGCCCCGACTCGAGCCGTGCATTGAATGGCATGACACTGTACACGCCAAACCCCAGGTTCTTCTTCGCCATGGTGATTTCGGGCATGTACTGGAGCAACGCCCACTGCCCGTCAATTTTGTCAAGATCCTTCATGACGTTCGTATCGATGTCGTTGACATTGGAAAATGCATTCTTGTTCCTCATGAGGATCTTGAGGTCGCTGAACAACTGCCGATCGAACCCGACCACCGCCGGTCTCACCGAGATCTGGACGGCGTCTTTGAGCATGCCCAGACCAGCCGGGTTGTGAAAGATTGCGGTGCGGTCGGTGGTGACGGCAACCGTGGTTCCACCCATGCCCATAGAGCGCAGATCGTCGTACTGCGGTCCATTGGGGGCGGCGAGTGATCCGAAGACAACTGCCAGGAGTGCGATTGCACTGGCGGGGATAAGACGGATGGATCTCATTTCACCCTCCGCAGAGATGTCCAGTAGGTGTGGAGCTTCTCGTGGTCGGCAACAAGCCTGTCGATGAGCGCCCGACGCATGGATTCCGGCGGGATTGCGCTGGTCTTGGACACGTCTTCGTCGATGAGTCCATCGCCGTCGTTGTCGATGCCGTCGTACCATTCCTCGTCTTCGCCGGCAGTGCCCGAGACGAACTCGCCACCCGATGCGCAGCGGTGGAGCAGAATCGTCGAGTCGGCAAGTACGGTCCGGTCTCTGCGTGGGTCGCCCGGGAACGGGTACAGCGCGGTGTTTTCGGCCTGGATGATACGGGCCAGTGCCAGGTACTTGCCTATCTTGAGGACGCGCACCGTGTCGTCGCAAGGCCAGTCGATCTGGAAGTCCTGATCGCGATCCTCCCACACCATGGGAGGCATCTTCTCGCGAGCACCACCAGCGGGGGACCGGTCTCCGTCGTTGTCGAGCGTGTCGTCGATGGCGCGGCTGTCTTCGTCGGTCAGCTTGTCGTAGGTGTTGTCTTTGCCCTCCATGATCTCTTCGTCAACACCCCAGTCGCCGAAGATGAATTCATGCGTGTACGAGCCCTTGTAGATGTAGCGGCCGTAGGCCGGAGCGTCGATGGTGTCTCGCACCCTCGAGCTGGGCGGAGGAACGTACTTGCTGTACGCCACATCGCGATACACGTATCGGCTGCCATCCGACAGAAGCATGAAGTTGCACGAGTCGACATATGGGAACATCTCAACCAACGTGTAGAGCGTCGTGTCGAGCCCGAAGTACGGCTTGGACGGGTCTTTGCCATTGGGGAACATGCTGATGTCTTCGCCAATGTGCATGTGCGGCCCTGCCGGACCGTTGATGTCGATGTGCCGGTCCTGGTCCCAGTCGATCCAGATCATGCGGTCAACAATGTTGTCGCGGCCGGTTGCGGTCACGCGGTCACCCGTGAAAGGGTCCCAGACGCTGTCCGTATTGAAAGAATTCCCGTTGTTGTCCCTGGCGTCATCATAGTAGAAGTAGGGGATCACATCCCTGAACTGCCCGATCATGCTGCCCAGGCCCGCAGTCGTCGACGTATCCATCTTCGCGCCTCTGAGCTCGCTGGTGAAGTTGCTGTACGAGCTGTCTGCCTTCAGTACCGTTGCGTACAACTCGTCAAGCTTCGCGTTGATATCCCCCGGGTCCGTTGAGATGGCCTTGAGACTATCGAAGCTCATATCGTCAAGCGATGGTATATCGGAGCAGATAATGCGGAATGCCGCGCGCTCACCCAGCGAATCGGCCCAGTCGAGCACGCCATTGTTGTTCAGATCCATCAGCCCCAGCACGCTGCGCACGCCGATCTCGACAAGGTAGTCGCTCTCGTACTGCTTGCGGACAATGATGCCGTCAACTTTGCCCGGGTTGTAGTAAATGAATTCGAGTGACTTGATCGCCTTGCAGATGGCGTCGTAGATGTTCTTTCTGTCAAGAAATACCGAGTCCGATACTGTATAGGCTGTGTCGGGGCCGCCGATGTTGAACGGAGCTGCAAGGCTGTCGGTGAGAAAACGCGTGGTGCTCTTGTACAGAAAGGGCACTGCATTGGGATCGCGCACGCCGCCGTTGGGGTTGATCTGATCCCACACATCGGTGAGGTCGATGCCGGCCATTCGCAGGTAGCACTTGCCGCTGTAGAAGAGCGCCTCGGAACTTGCACTGTCACTCTTGTCAAGCGCGTAATTGAACATGCGCAAGGCGGTTACCCAGTGCCCCTCGCGCATTTCGATTTTGCCTTCCAGCACAACCGCTTCCCATCCTCTACGTTCCGCGTAGTCTTCACGGTTGGCGCTGGAGGGGGCGAATATGTTGCACGACAGTGTTGGGATCAGCAGGGCGGTGGACAGCGCGGCGAGGGTCAGCCATCGGAGAGACATGGTCGTACGCTCCTCTGAAGAGAGGGACTCGTTGCAGCAGCAACCGCGAGTGCGTTGGGCTCTCAGCGATTCTTTGTGCGCAATTGCTCGATCATAATATATGAAATAGGGCTGAGGAGAACAAGCGTTGCAGTGGTGCACGACCGGATGCCTGCGCAGCGTGGCGGTACAATTTTGACGCGTGACAATACGTGCGAATAGTGGTTGCATTGGGCATGCAGGTGTTTTATTTTAGTCAATAGGTGGCCAAGTCCGTCTAACCGTATAAGGGGAGGCGACATGACGATGAATCTTTCTCGGCAGATCGTGGCGCGTCTGGTGGCTGTCGCTCTGATCGCAGCCGCACCTGCACTGAGTCATGTCTTCGTCGTTCCATCCGATGTCTCTCCGACGATTCCCCAGGCAATGCTCAAAGCCCGTGAGGGCGACACGGTTCTGGTGAAGCGTGGCGTCTACAAAGGCAACGTGAGTGTTGAGCGAGGGGTGGCACTGGTTGCCGAGTCTCCATTCGAGACGGTCATCGAGGGCAAGGGCCGCCAGACAGTTGTGACCCTCAACGGCAACTCCGTGGTGAGTGGCTTCGAAATTCGCAACGGCAGCGTGGGCGTTCTGTCCAAAGGCGTTGACAACGCCATCACCAGGTGCCGCATCGTCAGAAACTGGGAAACCGGTATTGTCTGCGTAGGCCATCTCCCGAGAATCGAAGACAACGTCATTGCCTACAATCGCGCATCGGGCATCCAGGGGTATCGGGTACGCGCAACCGTGTTCCCGGCCATTGTCCACAACACGATTGCGTACAACTCAAATCACGGCATCTCCATTGGCGGGCTCTCCGATATCGGGATCGACGCCAACATTATCGCATTCAACGAGCGGTTCGGAGTGAAGACCGAGAGCGGCGAATCCATGGTGAAGCTCAATGGCAACGATGTGTTCGGCAACGCGTTGGCCGGCACCGGCAACTCGCCGGGTGAGGTGCAGGCTGATCCCGCGTTTGTGTCCGCGCGCACACTCGACTTCCGCCTGGGCGAAGGCTCTGCGTGCAGCGCACAGGGTGAGCTGCAAGAGGATCTGGGCGCCCGGTTTCACCCGATGCCGCAAACTGTCAAGTAGACACCGATCACTTTCATAAAAGGGGGCAGTATGTTCCGCACGAGTGTCCGGCTGAGAAGCGCGATAATCCTGACTGCGGCCGTTGCCGCGGCAGCACCGGTTTCCGCGCTGGCGGGTCGACGTATCTGCATACCATCGCAGGAGGCGCAAACCATATCGCAGGGCTTTCTGCGTGCGCGTCAGGGCGACACGGTTATGGTGTCCGACGGCGTCTACCGCGAGCGCGTGGTGGTGGAGCCGGGTGTGACGCTCATGGCCAAGACGCAGTATGGTGCGATTATCGACGGCAAGGGACGCGGCACCGTAGTCACGATGGAGAAGAACTCGGCGGTATCGGGCTTTGAGATCCGCAATGGCACTATCGGAGTATTCTGCAAGAGCCCCGGCAGCTCGGTTTCGCACTGTCGCATCGTCAAGAACTGGCAGACCGGCATCATCTGCGTGCGCTTCATGCCCACTGTCGAGGACAACGTCATCGCATTCAATCGCGCGTCTGGCTTCCAGGGCTGGGACCTTCGTGGTGGCGGCGTGGCTGCTGTCAGGTACAACACCATCGCATTCAACGGCAACCATGGGGTGGCAGTGGGCGGTCAGTCTTCCTTTGCCATTGAAAAGAACGTGATTGCGCACAACGAACGGTTCGGCATCAAGATGCTCCCCGATGTAGAGAAAATGGTGGTAACCGGGAACGACGTCTACGGCAATCTGTGGTCGCCCACGCCGCTTCCCGAGAGGAACTACACGTACGACCCGAAGTTCGCCGACCCCAGGAACGGCTTCGACTTCACCATCACCGCCAAGGTCGATTGTCCCGACTGTCCTCAGGGCGAGGAAATGCCGGGCGTGCGTCTGCAGGGCGTTGGGAGTTCGATTGGCGGCGGCCTGTTCTGAGCCCGGCTCCGGGCAATCACTGGAGTCGGCCGATGCTGGGCTCCAGTTCGCGTACATACCTGCGCAGAAACACCGCAGTCACCCACAAAGAGCACTATTCGTGTCAGTTGTGCGTTGCTATCTCGCTGCATTTCTGGTGGTTGTGGCGGGAGTGCGGTACTCTGACGGGGCCGCTCTGTCTGCAAGCTCCACCGTTGAGGTCGAGGCCGGCTACGCAGTGCACCCCGTGGATAGTGGATCCACAGAACCGCTCAACTCACCCTACGCAGCATGCGCTGCAACGCCCACGCTTTCGCTGGCGCTCTCGCCGCGCTGGACGGTCTCTGCGAGCGGGGAGGTGCGCATCGCGCCGTACTTTCTGTCGGGCGTTGACTGGAATGCATCGGCAGAGGTGCGGGCACAGTATCGACTCGGCCGCAACGCCCTGTCGGTGGGAACCAGTGCCGGCTATTTCTCGCTACCTTCGCAGTTCGATCAGGACCGTCTTGCGCAGTGCACGATGGTCCGCGGGCTGGTGGAGCACACGCTTCAGTCAACCTCTACGCTTACCACCGCCTACCAGGTTGACGGGTTGCGCGATACGCGTGACGGATCGTGGATCGCTCGTCACCGGTTCAAGGCAAAAGTTGCGCTGGGAGTTCGGCCGACACTGCGGCCCGTGCTCAAGGCCGGTCTCACCTGGCGAGGCACGACCGGCGGCGATCCCACGCATTACGTGGAGCCGTACGCCGGCACCGATCTGTCGTGGCTGCCCACCGACAGAGACATGGTGACCTTCGCGCTGTACTCGGCACTTCGTCTGCATCCGTCCGGCGCATCGAGCAACAACGCCGGTCATGCGCCGCCTGGGCAGAACCGGCTCAGTCCGGCCGACACTGGCGATACCTGGAATGCGCTGGGCATGGCCTCGTACACCCGCGACTTGACTGCGCATCTGAATGCGTACGCAGAATTCGAGGTCATGAATGTCATGCAGTTTGACCGCAGAACAACCTTCCAATCGTGGCGTCTTGGCGCAGGCATCGGGTGGCTGGTGGAGCCGCCGCAACCTTCTGAGCGCTCGGGCCGTATACAGTAAGGTCGGGGGCTGGTGAGCTGTAGCGCCTCAAATGCCGAATTCCGCAAGATCGTGGCAGAGTACTCGGGCTATGTGTACAGCCTATCGTACCGCATCTTGCTGAACAGCGACGATGCCCGCGACGCGGTTCAAGAGACTTTTGTCAAGGTCCTGCGCTCATGGTCGCGCATGGATCCGACGAGGAGTCCAAAGAACTGGATCTGTACCATCGCGATCAATGCGGCCCGCGACGTGTATCGCAGCCGGCGGCATCAGCGAGAAGCCGAGGAGTTGCACGACGAATGCGGTGATACCGGGGTATCGCAGCCCGCGGTGGAGAGCCGGATCATGGCCCGGGAAATCCTCGGTTCTCTCGACGTGAAGTACCGAACGGTCATGGTGCTCTTCTATGTAGAGCAGCGGAGTGTCAAGGAGATTGCCTCGATCGTGCGTCGCCCTGCGCCACTGGTCAAAGTGTGGTTGTGCCGGGCCCGCAAGACGCTTCTTGAGAAGTTCGGGGGTGAGTTGTAGCCATGCGCTGTGAGCATGCACAGAAGTTCTTCGACGAGATGGTGGCCGCGGGTCCGGGCTTTGCGCGG
>Ga0315284_10012055_pt1 | contig 12311 bp, 8 predicted proteins | sample YL17G09_16_MG_FD_203696 | JGI IMG/M metagenome (GOLD analysis project Ga0315284, IMG submission 203696) | Sediment microbial communities from Yellowstone Lake, YNP, Wyoming, USA - YL17G09_16 | ecosystem: Environmental > Aquatic > Freshwater > Lake > Sediment | place: USA: Wyoming | collected...
TTTTCCAGACTGACGGTTGAGTGACTGAGTACATATGCCCGTGAGATGCTTATCAACGCAACGAGACACTGAGCTGTGAGTCTGAATCCCCGTGAGACGTGAGTCTTAAAAGATGTGAGACACGACAGTGGTTGGCTGCGGCGGGAATGGCGGCGGTTGGATTCATCTGCTCGTGCGGCCCCACCCAGCCGGGCAGCGGCAACACACAACCGCCATCCCTCACGGCCATCGCGGATTGGACCGTGTTTGTCGGTGAGCCGATTGACTTCCGCGTTGTAGCAACCGATCCCGAGGGCGACGCCATCACATTCTCCCTTCCCGGCGCTCCTGGAAATGCATCTCTCGACCCGTCGTCGGGATTGTTCAGTTGGCGTCCGGCGCTGGCCGACACCGGAGAGAAGACGATACCTTTCCAGGCATCCGACGGCGCTCACAATGTCGCCACGAGCACGACGTTCACCGTCATTATGCCGGCACTGACGGATTCGGAAGCGGTGCGGTTTCTAAGGCCCGTCGGTGAAGAGACGTATACCTACGGCGATACCCTCACTATCGCCTTCGCGATAAAATGGTGCTGCGAGAACGCGTTTATCGAGGTGCATACGCGCGACCAGAATACTCTGGCGCAGGCCATCGATATGCCTGCGCGGGACGTTACCGACTTCACCGATTCGCAGGGGCGCGTGTGCAGATTCGCGCGGCCATTTCCGGACCGAATGATGTGGATAGGCTATTACAAGTTCCCGCTTGTCGACCAGGTGACCATGATCGGGGATACGCTTCGTCTTGGCGGCGGGACCGCCCGGGTTGACAGCGTAAGGATACGGGTTTTTGATCCTTACGTAGATCTGAGAGGTCCGGCCGGATGCGCATCAACCATACCGGTGGGTTTTCAGGTCATGAATGACATCATGGTCGGCGTATACAGCGGATACTTCAGCGTTGCTCCGCGCCCATGAGCGGACGGTCTGCGGGATAGGTATCCGGGAGCCGGTCTTCCCGTTCTATAAATTAGCACCGGATACGACTGAGCCCGGATGCCGACGTCCCCGGTACCGTTGGGGGTTATCTTGAGAGTGAAACCAAGTCTGCTGTCCGGAATGCCCTAGCAACAGGAGGCAAGCCGTGAGGACCACTCGAAGCATTTGCATCGCGCCCTTTCTGATGACTGCTGCGCTGTCCATTCTTCCGTCGGGGATTGCCCACGGCGCCCTCAACGGCAAGGCAGTGACGGTTGTCCAGACCATCGTCTCTCCGTTCTACGGTACTCAGTCCGCGATTCGGTCGAGGCTTATCGTCGTGAACGTGAGCAACAGCGCGGTTGCCCGGACGGACACGATTCTGCGCGAACCGATGCTGGTGCATCCGACATGGAGCTTTGACGGTACGCGCATCGCGTTCTACAGGTTCGGACATGGCATTGCGGTCGTTGATGCCGACGGGAAGAACCTTCGCGATGTCTGGAGCGGTCCGGCATTTGGGGCTGAGAACGATGTTGCGAATATTTCCTGGCCCGGGACGGACAGCGGAAAATGGATATACTTCCACAAAAGCCAGAATTCCGGCAATGAAGGAACCGGCGAAATCTGGAAAGTCAACGTGAATGACACAGCTCAGAAATCACTGGTGTGCGATTACCTTCCTGCAACGGCCTGGTGCGCCCAGGGTGCATGCCTGAGACGTTGGAGCCTGACACCCGACGCCAAATACGCAGTCATACACTGCTATGAAAATGGCAATGTCGTTCCTCATCTCTTCCCTCCGCAGAACAACAATGCCATGCTTACGGCCCCGACGTGCGTCCCGACGGGCGACGGCAACAAGAATTGCAGTTTTTGGGGCGACTGCAATCCGTCTCTCTCGGCAAGCGGGAATATCTTGTACCATTTCGGAGGAGCTCATACTCAAATCTACGCCAATTGGTGGAACCATACCCCAACAAGCGCCAGCCCGAACACCATAACATATTCGTTTACTATTGGGACTGGCCCCAGCGGGAGCCTTGACCAGTACAAGGATGTTGAGACATGGCTGGCGCCTTCGGCCGCAAAAGATGCAATGCAGTGCTTCATCTGGCCCCGCGGCGCGGCGAATTCCGACAAGATCGTCACAAGTATCGTTGCCAACCGATATGGCGCCGAATACTGGCACAATTCCTGTGGAGGAAACATTGTCGTCGCCAACTGGAAGGATCGCAATGCAGTCATGGTTACAAACAACCCCCTACTACCATTGTCAATGGCCAGGTGCCCGACGGGGTGACGTTCTACATAGCCGAGCCGTGCCATTTCTTCGTGACCGGCGGGCAGTCGGGCAGCTATGAAGACATCAACGGCAATTGGATACCGGTGCAGGGGGCTACGCAGATTGTGCGCGAAGGAGCGAACCGCGACAGACTTTCTCTCTCCGCGGCACAGCGCCGCACGGCAGCGCTCTATGACCTCAAAGGAGCACGACAGGGCTTTCTTGACAAAAGTGGATCGCGGCATAGCCCGGCATCGCAACTCCGCCGGGGCGCCTATGTTGTCGTGGCTCAGGGTGTATCGCGGAGACTATTGGAGCTGAATTGACCGGCAGGCGTCGAACACCGGCATCTCAGCCGGGCTGCTTGTGAAGGAAGCAATCTATTGTCGATGATTGATCACGGTACAGGGAGGCAACGCATGTCAACTATACTATGTTTCGGAGTTGCGGTAGCGGCAGCTATCGTTGTCGGGCTCACGCCGCAGATTGCGGCGGCATCGGACGGGATTGCCGTTGGGGTCATGTATCGGTCAGCTATGCAGAAGAGTATCATTGCCGAAGCAAACATCATGGGTGGATATGCACAAACGATCGGCAAGATAGTCAAGTACACGATAAAGAACGATGCCGTTGCTCAATGCGATACCATCTACAAGCAAACGTGGGCCCGTTCGCCCGTGTTGAGCCCCGACGGCTCCCGGGTGGCGTTTATACGATTTGACGCCCAGACGGTTGGGGTGCAGCTCTTGCCGGGGGGCGGGAAAATGCATTTATCCATCATGGACATTGACGGACGCAACGTGCACGACATCATGAGCTTCACCACCTCGAGCGGCGACCTGGGCAGGATAGATCCCGACTGGCCCTCGGGTGAGTGGCTCTACTATCTCTCGCCTAATTACAGCAACGGATACGAAGTATGTAAAGTTAAGCCGGCTGATTCTACATCGAGGCAGTCTGTATTTGCTTATGGGCAAATTAGATTCAGCTCCTGGAGCATATCCATTGACCAAAGCAAAGCCGTTATCGTGTCGGCCAAGTGCGTCGATCCCCGGTCGGGGTACGACAGCAAAGACTGGTGCATTATTCCTCACACCTTTCCGCCTTCATCCGAGCCGGGACGCGGGAATCTGACACCCGACTGCTTCTCGGGCTGCATGGCGACCATGCTTTGCAGCGGCACATACTACGAGCATTTCTATTCCGACACCCACGATAAGTTCCGGATCAACTCCTGGGCCCCGCCGTCTCAGTGCCTGAGCGGCACAACGGTCCTCTGCACGGATATGGCTGCGATGCTGGGGGCCACCACTCAGACCACGGGCTGTCTACTCGAAGGCGTCCGGGGCTCCACCAATTCCGACAAATGGGTGTGCGTCGAAGGCTATGCCAAGACCTGCTTCAACGACATTGGAAGGAATGGCAGCGTCTTGATGCTGGTAAATTGGGTCGACAAGAAGACCATAATGCTATCCGGCCACAGGTTGACCGACTACGTATCCGATACGCAACCGGTTCTCGCCGAGCGTCCGGGAGACTACTGGGTGGCGGGCGGTCCAGTCGGCTGCTATCAGAACTCTGAGGGAACGTGGACGCGGATCCCGGGTTTCGTGAAGAGCAGCGTTCCGCAGCCTCAACGAATAGTGTCTGCGTCGCATGCTTCGCTGCGCAGGATGCTTGTCACCGACCAGGCGGGTCATGTCCGCATCCTGCTTGTCCCCGCACGACACCCGCCGGTTGCCGACGTCTACTTTAGACTTGACGGAAAGGCAACCCAACCCAGGCGGATGGAAAAGTAGATCCGCTTCGCGCCGGGCTCCCCGATCCCCGGCCTACCAGTGCAATGGAGGACGTCGATCGCGGATCGGTGGATGCGCCGTTTCCCGGGCAGATCGTCCGGATAGATTTCAAACGGCCCGATTTTCGCGCGGCTTTCCCACGCTCATCCGATCGATCGTCAGTCCGTCGATTTCCACGCACAACGGTCCGTTTCTTCTTGCTCCGGCCGAGAACTCGACAATATGCGAAAGTGCGGCGCCGACGATTGCCGGAAGGTTGAGATCGTAGGAAGAGATCTGGTACGCCAATGCCTGCACGGTGTTGTCAAATGATATGAGAGAGGTGCGGCGAGGAACATCCACGCCCGCGCGGTGCAGAAAGTCGGACGCAAGAATCGCCACGTTATCGTTGGCGGCAACCCATGCGGTAATCCCCTTGTCGGACAGCGCCTCTTTGAAGAGCGCCAGCAGATGCCGGCGCTTGCTATCAGCGTCTTTGTACGCGATCGCAAGGAGGCGGCTACGGCGGTCTTCCTCGGCGCCGATCGGTTGCGATTGGGCGCCCGCGGCGGGACCCCGCCCGGTCTCCATCCTGGCCGCCTCGATGCCCCATATGTCAATATCAATCGTGTAGGGTCGCACCGCATCGTGATATCCGGCGCGGGCAAAGCCGTCGCGCAGACCTTCCAACCGTTCTGTTGACCAACGCGCATGGTGATCGGCCGACAGATACGCGATGCGACGGTGCCCGAGGCCTATGAGAAATCGAGCCACGGCCGATCCGGGAGCCGCGCGCGAGTCCACGGGGAATATCTTGAAGAGCGGACTGTTGCCTGTCAGGCCGGCGTATGGCCACTTTCCGTACTCCTCGAGGACGCTTACGGGCTTTCCCGATTTTCCGAGCATACGCATGATCCGCTCGCTGCCGGTTGGGCTATTCAGTATGTACACGTATCCCAGAAAGTCGTTTGCGGCCGGAAATGCCGCGGCGCGACGCAGCGGAACCAACTGGTCGTTCTTGTAAAGACACTCCTCGATGACGACCCTCAATCCGCGCCGGGAAGCCTCAATCTCGACGATGGGAAGGTAATTGTGCCCCGCGGGATTGCCGGCAAATAACCGATCGAGGTATTCCCGGTGGGTGAGGAAGCAGACTGTTATCCTTCCGCCCGAAGCCGAAACGTGCGGCACCGAAAAACCGCGGCCGCTTGCGCTGAGGATGCCCGTCCGTTGGAGTTCCCGCAATGCCTTGGCAATGGTTGGGTGTGATGCACGGTATCGTGTCGTGAGTTGCTTTGATAGCGGCAATCGGTAACCCGGCGCAAAGGCCCCGTTGAGTACATCCCGCTCGATCTGATCCCGAAGTCTGTGCCAGGCTTGTCCCGCGGCGTATCGCCGGGCGTCGGGCACCGCGGTTGGGTTGTCCGATTCATCGACAAGGCCTCCCGCAACCTTGACAAGTTGCCCTCGCACGACGGTCAACACGCCCTGTTGTCCGAGGATCGACACCGCCTTCCACATGGTGACATACGATACACCCGCCAACGCGGTCAGCCGCCGTATCGGCGGCAATGTACTTCCCTGGGGAAATCGATGGTCGGCAATCGCGCGCCGAATGAAATCCATGGCTTGCTGGATCTTGTAGGGGTGCGGGCTTTCGTCGGCCATGGCAATGGTTCCTTTTCGTTCTATGCGGTTGGTGTCTGTATATCAAATATATATCGCACAATCGAATCATGGAAAGGATTTCTCTGCACATTCAACCGGGGTGCGCTATCTTATGGTCAGAGAGCGCCCGAAAACGCGACATCCGCCAGGGGCCAATACCATGAACGTGGAAGATTTCACCAATTTCAGCAAGGAGGAAAAGATGAGAAGATCCGTTGGAGCGATTTTGCTTGTTTTCGCGATGGCTGGCGTGCTCTACCCCGTTTCGGCCATGAATGGGAAAGCCGTCACAGTCGGTTACCCAAGCAGTAGGACCGAATTATGAGTTCAAAAACAAGTGCTATCTTGTAATTTCAACTATAGTCAGTAACAAGGTGACGGCGACTGACACTATCCTTCGGAGCGATTTCTATCAAGATATGGTTGCCCCGCAGTTTAGCTTTGACGCAAAGAGGATCGCCTTTGCCCGAAATGTCACTATCAACGGCGCTCCAAAGCTCGCGCTTTCGGTAATAGACGTGGATGGTATCAACATGCGGGATCTTGCCTACTATGATACGCATAATACCCAAGGCACACCAGATATGATTAACCAGTTTGATTTGTGGTATATTCACACCGATTGGGGTAAAGGCGATTGGGTCTACTATATGTGTGGAGGAGACGGTAGGGACGGCAACAACGAAGTATGCGAGGCCTGGCGAGTGAACGTCAACGACACGACCCAGAAGTTTAGAGTAATGAACTACGGAACGGATGTGGCCCGCTGGAGTCTCAGTGCGAATGGTCTTTACTGCGCTCAGGATATTTATCGTGACGCATATAGCTTTCCCGGGGGCTCCAATGGGCCGCGCCTGGGAAGATTCCCATCTCATAATCCCGATGCTACGCTCTTTTGGGACGATGCGAATCTTAGACGTGTTCTCGAGTCAAACTACTGCAACTCCGCGCTATCCGTGAGCGGGAGTGTCATGTTCCATTTTGCGGGCACGCACAACAAGATTGACTTTGCCTTCTGGGATCATGCAACCGACAAAACCCTGGACAACGTTCAAGTGCTCGGCCCAAACGACCCCTGCACACAGAAGAATGGAGGACCTGGAGGCGTGTGCTACATGGCGGTTGATCGGTGGCTCGGCATCGAGCAATACGGTATTTTCGATTTCAACTCCAGTTGCGCCAACTCTGATCGGTGGGTACTTACCGATATATTCTGGGGCACCGGCCCCTTCGTCCCCGTGGCCATCGGGTGGAAAGATCTGACCGCCATCTTGCCGGTCAATATTCCCAAGGTTCAGGACGGTGTCAACGCTGAGGGCAAACGCGTGTTTTGGACTGTATGGCAAAATGCGTACGATCTATGGGTAAACGGCGGGCCGGGAACGGAGGGGAAATACCAGGATACCACGGGCAATTGGGTAGACATCGACCCGGTTGGCACACTGGTCGATTTCCATTCCGTAAAACAAGCCAACTCGTCGACCTATAAACTGACCATGGTTGCCAGTCCGCGCGAAGCAAAGATTTACTACACGACCGACGGCACTGAACCCACGGCCTCTTCGACACTCTACAACAACGCGCCTCTTACCTACACCGGAGGGGCCAACAAGATCACCATCAAGGCCAAGGCTATCAGCGCCGGGATGCCGACGGGCGAGACGGTTACCAAGTTTGTTATGGCCGGCTCCGGTTTGATGGCAACCTCAACGGTGACCCGGCGCATCGAGCATGCCGCGGAGAGGGGAAGTTTTGTGCTGTATGACTTGCTGGGTAACAAGATCGCTGAGGGCAAGGGGCTTCACACGTATGAACGGCTTCCCTGCGGCACGTATTTCGTGCGGGTTTCCGTGAACGGCCAGAGCGTCACGCGCAGGCTTTCGGTGCTTAGCGGGCGGCAGGCAATGCTGCCTTTGCGATAGTGTCGGGTTTAGCCGGATATTCCAGATAGCAGCATAGGCCAATTCAGGAGGTTTCGGACGAGAAATAGCCTTCTTGTAAAGGCCGCCCCAAACCGGGGCCTCCGCCCCCAGAAAAATCAAAAGCCCTATCAGCAAATGAAAGTTCATAAAAATCTGAAAGAGGCTTGACCATGAAAAAAGCATATTGCGGAGGATGCCTGGCGCTGATATTGTTCTTTCCCTGTCATTCGTTTGCCGAGCTCAACGGTTTTGCGGTAACGGCCATGCGAACCTACTGTTCAAACGATGGGAGCTATTATTACTCTTATACTCTTGGCTATATCGTTAAGTTCACCATCGAGAACGGGAAGGTGATCAAAACCGATGCACTTTACAAAGACAAACTTTCAAGCTTTCCCACCCTCAATATCCTCGGCAACAAAGTCGTTTTTGTGCGAACTGACATCAGCAATAAGTCCCAATGGGCTCAGGATGTAAGCAAACATCTCTGCGTCATAGACGCCAACGGCGCTATAATTCAGGACAATATCGATACGTTCCCTTCGCGCTACTGCACGGACATTAGAGACTGCCATACACGCACCTATATCGATTGGCCCGCCGGCGACTGGATCTACTATAGCCGCAGGTCAGGGGGGGGAGGGCCGGACGATATTTACAAAGTCAAATATAACGATCCATCGACAAAACAGAAAGTGTGCACCTATTCGCACAACGGTACGGGAGTGTATGCGTTCGGTTTGTCGCTTGACGCAACAAAAGCGACCATCGTTACGAGCTACTGCTCCGATGCCAGTGCGTGGTACTGCAATGCCCCGCATCTTTTTCCTCCATCGCCGTCAGATCCCGCTGATCCCAGGGGCGACTGGCCCACGGATGTTTCCTACGGATGCGGCGCATATATCTCGCCCAGCGGCAACTGCCACGTGCACTTTCAGGACCAGGGTCATTCGATTCTCGGCGTCAACACGCTGAATTGGGGCTCGCACACCGCCACTACGGTCAATGTTCGCATGAACCCTGATTTCGCCCAGTGGTCCGGCTTGCCCCAGGATTCTGTCGGCGCCGGAAAAATGTGGTACCCACGCTGGTCGGTTAATTCCGACAAGTGGATTTGCGCGAATTCGACAAATGCAAAAGGCCTCTATATGCAGCTTCTCGTGAACTGGGTTGACCATAAGGTAATCCCCATGCCGCATGGCCCGGATGTCAGCGCAACTGCCTGCGGCTCGATGGACCAGCAGGAGCGCAATTGCGAAGCGGGAGATCTCTGGGTCGCCGGCGGCCCGTGCGGGAGTTATGAGGATGTCAATGGCGCCTGGGTGCCGGCAAGCGGCATCACCGTGGGATGCAAGAACGCCATCACCGCGAATGTCGAAACCCTTTCTGTTACGGCAACGGCCGGGGGCGCCGATCCGGCCGACAAGATGGTCAGTCTGACTCTGGGCACTGATGCTCCGGTAAATCCTCAGCTTGTCGTATCGGATGATGCGCCCTGGCTTACTGCTGGTTTGGAGGGATTGCAGGTTCGTAATCATATAGATATCACCGGGCTGAAGAGCGCGAATTATCGAGCGAAGGTAACCATAACCGCCACGGATATGCTTTCGGAATCATACATCGTGGCTATGAAACTCGATGGTCCACTTGTCGTATCGACTATCGCGGTAAAGCCCCCGAATGCCTGCATCATGCCGAGTACGACCATGCAATTCACCTTGGCGAATATTCTTGACCAATTCGGAAGGCCGATTGCGAACGCTGCGGCAACCTGGAGCGTGTCGGGCGGTGGGACAATCAACGCGTCGGGCCTTTTCGCGAGCAATGGCAGCACCGGATATTTCACAGTGCATGCAATTATGGGAGATGCCGAAGACAGCACGCTGATCTTCGTGGGCAATGGAATATCTTTGCCCCCGGGCAGTTTCAAGGACCTTCTATGTCTACTGGATAGCGCCGGGCGTCCCTATCTGACGACAACCGACGCTACGGCAATCGAGGCCAAATACACCACCGCAGGCGCAATCTCGCCTACCGATGGAGAGTCGATTACCATAAATGGCAATACATACACATGGCGCATAGAAACAAGTACAACCGGTATATGGTCAAATGGCCCCGGAATGACAAATTTTTCCTCATTCTGGTTTACGACCATAATCAGTCCCATATTGCAGAATGCAGTAATCTCGGTCGGCCATGATGACGAGGCCTGGATGTGGCATAACGGCACGCGGGTTGGCAGCATGACCGGCTATGGCGAGGGACAGACCAACCCTTTCCAACTGCAAGCGGGTGAGAACAGGATATTTTTCGAATTGCACGGGGGCGGCGCGTCAAACCAATTCTCCGCGCGGTTGCTCGCTCCCGAAGGCCAGGATATCAGCGGTCTGTGCTACTATCCCCATACGGGAACAATGAGAACAGAGCAGCCCCTGCAACCTCCTGCCAATGTGCCCTCCGGACCCTCTTCAATTACGGCCAGAGGTGGCATTTTGAGAATTTCCGTGAGTTCGATGGGAAGGCACCAAGTCACTATTTTGGATGCCCAGGGAAGGATTATTCGTTCAGTGCAGGGAATCGGGGCGGCGACATACCAGATAGATCGCACCTTGCTCAAACCGGGCATTTTTTTCGTCGGGATCACGACAGGAAAATGCATCCGGGTGAATCGTTTTACAGTGCAGGAATAGTCTGGCAAAGGATTTCAATGAATTGATGCGTTTTCATGATCTTATTTCCTTTCATTTGCAAATGCTAATTAGTCGCTGTCGCGAAACTACCGCCGTTTTCCCAGCCAAGGGGCCTGATCGAGTGACCTGTTGACCTCTGCGACAAATAGCCTTTTGGATTTCTTGTAGCTCGCGATCCGCTTTTTGCACTCCAGGTACATTTCCCGCTGCCCGTTTTCGCTGGCGCGAATGGTTGCCTTGACCGAAGATGGAAAGGTTCCTTTTCGTTTTATGCGGCTGGCGTGTATATCAAATATATATCGTACAATCGAATCATGTAATAGATTTCTCTGCACATTCAATCGGGTTGCGCTATTTTATGGTCAGAGAGCCCCCGAAAACGCGACATCCGCCAGGGGCCACTACCATGAACGTGGAAGATTCCACCAATTTCAGCCAGGAGGACAAGATGAGAAGATCCATTAGAGCGCTTCTGCTTGCTTTCGCGGTGGCAGGGGTGTTCTACCCCGTTTCGGCCATGAATGGGAAGGGTGTCGTCGTCATATCACGCCAAACCGGGTGGGGCTACGAATGGAATAAGAAGAGTTACCTTTCGGTTGCCCACATCGTCAACAGCGCAGTGACCACAACCGACACTATTCTTCGATCCAACGCTGGTGAAGAAATGGTAGCCCCAAAATTCAGCTTTGACGGAAAGAAGATTGCCTTTGCAAGAAATGTTACCCGTAACGGAGTCAAAGCCGTCGCGCTGTCGGTCATTGACGCTGACGGGACAAATCTGCGTGATCTTGGTTACTATGACATGTACGGCGGCAAAGGAACATACATTAATAGTGTGAACTGGGAGTATATCAAATTAGACTGGCCGAAAGGCGATTGGATCTACTACTTCTGCGGAGGAAGCGGGGACGCGTCGCAGCCGAAGGACAGACGTGAGGTCTGGCGAGTTAACGTCAATGACACGACGCAAAGATACAGGGTATGCAACTACGGCTGCGATGTCGCGCGTTTTGACCTCAGTGCGAATGGTCTTTACTGTGCCCAGGATATCTATCGTGACGTCTATAACTTTCCCCAGGGCTCCAATGGGCCGCGCCTGGGAAGATTCCCGGCTCATAATCCCGATGCTACGCTTTGGTGGGACGATCCAAATACGAGGTCCGTATTGGGATCAAACTACTGCAATTCCGCGCTATCCCCCAGCGGGACCGTTATGTTCCACTTTTCGGGAACCCACAACAAGATAGACTTTGCCTTCTGGGATCATGCAACCGACAAAGTCATTGACAATAATCAAGTGTTGGGGCCAAGCAGCCCTTGCACGCAACCGCCTGCCAATACAGGACCTGGTGGCGTTTGTTACCTGGAAATCGATAAGTGGATGAATCTCGCTCCGCATTTTCTCCTTGAATATACGATCGGTTGTGCCAACACCGACCGTTGGGTTATTACCGATTGCTGGTGGAATCGAGGCTGGGATGGACCTGCCTTCTGTATAGCCGTCGGATGGAAAGATAGGGCGGGGATCATGCTGGCCAATATCCCCAAGACTCAGTTCACCCAGGTCGATGCCAATGGAGCACCTAACCCCTCCGGGCAAACATTCTGGACCGTTTTTAGCAATTGCGCGCATTTGTGGGTAGACGGCGGGCCCGGAACAGAGGGCAAATATGAGGACACCCTGGGCAAGTGGCAGGATGTTGATCCCGCGGGCACGCTGGTTGACTTTCATTCGGTAAACAAAGGCGGCCAATCGTATGAACTGACCATGGTGGCCAGTCCGCGCAGTGCGAATATTTACTACACGATCGATGGCACCGAACCTACGGCTTCATCAGCCCTGTACACCGGACCGCTGCTCTACACCGGAGGGTCCACCAAGGTCACCATCAAGGCCAAAGCGATAGCCGCCGGGATGCCGACGGGCGAGACGGTTACCAAGTTTGTTATGGCCAGTTCCGGCCTGCAGGCAACTTCAACGGTAAGCCATCCCGTCAGGTTTGCCG
>Ga0315284_10012057_pt1 | contig 12311 bp, 13 predicted proteins | sample YL17G09_16_MG_FD_203696 | JGI IMG/M metagenome (GOLD analysis project Ga0315284, IMG submission 203696) | Sediment microbial communities from Yellowstone Lake, YNP, Wyoming, USA - YL17G09_16 | ecosystem: Environmental > Aquatic > Freshwater > Lake > Sediment | place: USA: Wyoming | collected...
TTTTTACCTCTTCAACTTTGGCCGGAGAAAGAGCGTTGCTGATAAACTTTTCCGGGTCTTCAGAATATTCAATAATATCAATCTTTTCTCCTCCCAATTCATTGATTACTGCCATCACTCTTGTTCCTCTCTGGCCGACAGCGCTTCCAATAGGATCAATTCCTTCTTCTTTTGATTCTACTGCTACCTTAGAACGAGAACCTGCTTCCCGGGCAATTGATTTAATTTCAACCTGGCCTTGAGAAATTTCAGGAACCTCTAATTCAAAAAGCTTGGAAATTAATTTAGGGTAAGCCCGAGACAAAACAACCACCGGCCCTCTTGGGGTCTCATCAACTTTAAGAATGTAAAACTTTAATCTCTGGCCCGTTTTATAGAATTCTCCGTAAATTTGTTCTTCCTTAGGCATAACCCCCAATGTTTTTCCAACGTCAACAAAAACATTTCTCTGTTCAACTCTCTGGACAATTCCAGAAACAATCTCTCCTTCTTTTGACTTATATTCTTCCAAAACCATATCTCTTTCTGCTTCTCTGATTTTCTGCAAAATAACTTGTTTCGCGGTCTGGGCGGCAATTCTTCCGTAATCTTTTTTAGTCACTAAATCTATTTCTAATTCTTCTCCGGCCTTAATGCCTTTCTTAATCTTTTTTGCCTCATCAAACATGATATGCTTTTCTTCATTAAAACGCACTTTTTCTTCTTTATCCGCCGTAGCTCCGCCAGTTGGCGGAGCGAGGGCGGACTCCTCTTTCTTTTCTTTCAATTTTTCCAGCTCCTCTTCGGAATAAATCATATCTTCAGTAACAACTAATTTAATTTGCCAAAACTTAAGATTGCCTGATTCAGGATCAAGCTTTGCTTTGACTATCTGGCCCTTTTGGCCATAATCTTTTTTATAGGCAGCCGCAATGGCTGTTTCAATGCTCTCAATTATTTTTTCTGAAGAAATGCCTTTCTCTTCTGAAATTTGAGAAATAGCTGAGGCAAAATTCTTTAAATCCATATTTTTTAAAAAGAAAGTCCGTTTTCCAACGGACAAATAATCTTTATCTTTCTTATATTTTAAGTTTATCAAATTAAAACTTTCTGTCAAGGGTGTCTACTTTACGGGCTTTTTCAATTCTTTTTTAACCAAATCAGCCAATTTTGAAGGAGGGTAATCGGCTTTAAGAATAAATTTCTCGCCGTCAATAAACTTGCCGTCTTGTTTCAATTTCTCAACGGAATAATTAGTGGCAACGAAAACTTTTAAATTTTTGGTGTTTTTTCTTTTTCTTATTTCTTTTAAAATATGCAAACCGTCAACATCGGGCAAAATATAGTCAAGCAGGACCAAATCCGGCTTTACTGCTTCTCCTTGATCTATCTCTACTATTTTATCCATCGCCTCTTGGCCGGAAGTTAAAATTTCAACCATAAAACCAGCCCGCTCCAAAGCTATTTTGTAAACCTCAATAGTGGGAATATCATCCTCAACAAACAAAATTAGCTTTCTTTCTCCCATATTATTATATTATAGCATAAAACCGCTGTGTCAACCCCTAAACTAAAGAAAAAACCCAATAGCGAGCTCGATCTCAAGCTATTGGGTTCGGAGGACTACACCATTACGGTGTAGCATGTGCTAAGAAACTGATTCCAATTAATGGAAAAGAACAAAAAGAACAAATATTTTTATTTTTCCCGATATGGTCTCCTTTCTTTTTAAAAAGTTGCCTATCAAAATATAAACCTTATTTTATTATATTAAATTGCATCACCCCTTGTCAAGCAACCGGCTCCGGACTCGGCCCAGATCTTCCCGTTATGAGCCTTGATAATATGGCCAGTGATATAGACGCCGATGCCCCTGCCAAATCCATGAACTTTCTTGGCTTTATCTCTTCTGGCAAATGCTTCAAAGTATTGAAAATTTATAATTTCTTTGCTATATTATAATTAAAGATTTTAGAATTGTAAAATCTATGGGCTGCATATTCTGTAAAATTATAAAAGAAAAATTGCCCTATTCAAGGGTTTACGAAGACGAAGACTTTCTCGCCTTTATGGATATAAAACCTATTAATAAGGGGCATGTTTTAATTGTTCCTAAAAAACATTTTGAATTGGTTTCTGAAATGGATAAAACTGATATGAGCAAAATGATAGTGGTGGCTGAAAAAATTAACTCGGCAATTAGAAAATCAGAAATAAGATGCAAAGGAATTAATTTTTTCTTGGCAGATGGAAAGGCGGCTGGACAAGAAGTTCCTCATGTTCATTTGCACGTCATTCCACGATTTTTGGGCGATGGATTCGGGTTTAAGTTTCCGGATAATTACGAAAACAAACCTCCAAGAAAGGAGTTAGAACGCTTGGCTGAAAAAATTAAACGAAAATTAGACTAAAATTATATAAGCGAACAAAAACCTCGACCGGTGTTTGTGACACCCGGTTCGGATTTGGACAAGAATTTTCACAGGTACGAAGAAAAGTACGGGACGCGACTTATTTCTTCGCCCTACTGGGATCGAAGACGCCTGAAGCTCTGTCAACCATCCAAGTACTTTAGTTTTGAAGAGAGCGTTTATGTAAGCAACACTCTCGAGAAAGTCTTTAGTACGCCCGAAGGGTGGTTTGCATCAGAGGCATATCACTATCGCCAGGATCAAAGGGAACTTAAACAGACCTTGATTGATGGTAGATATTCGGATTCGTAAAACCTAACATAAATAAGTCCCCGATACGAAAGTATCGGGGACATTTTATAATCTTACCCATATCCAATTTATTACCTTTTCTTCTTTTAATTTCTCATTCATTATATTATTTTATCATAATTTTTCTTAATAAAAACCCGCCATTAGCCGAAGCTAGGGGCGGGGGTGTTAGTATTTTTATATTAGCAGAATGTGTTTTAATGTCAAGTGGAAAACTACCCCACTGGCAACTCAATAAAGAAAATAGTGCCTTTGCCTTTTCCTTCCGATTCCGCCCAAATTATAATAATTCTGTTTGCGAATTTTTTTCTTTAATAAATTTTTTAATTACTTCTACGAATTCTTTTGCAGTATTAATAGCGTTATCCGCTTCAGCGCCAGAAATAGCCAGGCCTATTCCGTAAATAAGATAATTTCTTTTTCTTCTTATTCTATCAAATTTCTGAATTAATATTTTATAATTTTCTCCCATTGCTTCTGAAGTAAAATCTACAACAATTTTATGCGATCCAATACTTCTGGGCCTAAAACCGTAAGAAAAAACTAAAGCCCTGCCAGCTAAAAGCATTGCCTCATAAGCAAAACGAAAAGCTCCTTCCTTATCATCATTTTTAACAAGAATTCTTGCGCTTTTAATATTCTTAAAAGCTCTTTCTAATAATTTATTTATTTGGTCAAAACCAATATTTTTCTCTTCTACTAATCCTTTTTTAATAAATTCCCTATAATTCATTTTTGTTTCCGATTAAAAAAATCTTTGGCCCCGACAAAATTCCTTTTATAAAAGAGTTTTTCTTTTTAATCTTATCTTTTAAATCTTTTTTGGAAAAAATATGATAGTTAATTTCTCTATTAATTCTTTTTTCTAGTTTAGATATCTCTCCAACAAAAGAATCTTCATCTGGGTCGCCCATTATCATCAAATCAATATCAGAAAAAGAATCTTCTTTATTTTTAGCGTAAGAACCGAATATGAAAGCAATTTTTACATCCTCAAGGCCACTTAATAATTTTTTTAATCTTCCTTCAACGCCAACTGTTTTTAAAAAAACGCTCTTTATCTCTCTATATAGAGAATAGTTTTTATTTAATCTAAAAAAGCGGCTGTTTGCCTGAAATTCACTAAGCAAAATACCGCTTTCAACGAGCTTGTTAATGTCTTTTTGAAAAACCCCGGGCTTTTTTCCGATTATCCTTCCGATTTCTCTTAAATAATATGATTTTCCCGGGTCGTTAAAGAATAATTCAAGAACTAATGTTTGATTTTTAGTGAATTTTAAAGGCATAATATTCCTTACATACAATTGTATGCTAAAAACATACAATTGTAAACCCGAAAATAAAAAACCCGCCATTAGCCGAAGCTAGAGGCGGGGGTGTTAGCAAATTACCCAACTGGCAACTCAATAAAGAAAGCAGTGCCCTTGCCTTTGCCTTCGGATTCGGCCCAAATCTTCCTGTTATGAGCCCTGATGATATGGCCAGTGATATAAACGCTGATGCCCCTGCCGAATCCATGGATCTTTTTCGCCTTAATCGAATTAAAACCAACGCCTATTTATATTATATCACAAAAAGACTAACGACGCATCTTTTCATTACTACGAACTACGATATTTCAACTGAGAAAATAACTGCAACAACAGTTATAGACGAAATTAATAAAATATGATAGGGTAATTGTCAGAGATAAAAGTTCTTTGAAAATTAACCCTAAGGAGGTAAATTATGAGACGGGAAATAATATCAGAATATAAAACGGCTTCTTGCTATTTCAGATCATCTGTTGAACCACCACATCGCAAAGCTTTATTGCAGATTACGGAACGATGCAATTTGCACTGTGCTCATTGCTTTATCTCAGCTGGTAATTACGGTGACACAATGCCGATTGAGATTATCCGTAATGTAGTAATTCCGAGACTAAAAAACTGCCGGGTGATTAGCGTAACTTTAACAGGCGGGGAACCATTTATTCATACTGATATTATCAAAATAGTGTATCTATTGAAAAATAACAATATTAAGGTGGGTATCTGTACAAATGGTATCTCTATTAGTCAAAACCAAATGGAAATTTTGGCGAAAATTGGAAATGTTCATCTCAATATTAGTTTAGATGGTTTTAGACCAGAAAGTCATGGAAAATTTCGCGGGGATAAAACTTCATTTGGAAAAACTATAGAGACCATTCGTCACTTAAGCCAGCACCGATTACTCCAAGGACTGTTAGTAACTCCAAATAACCTTGCTGAAGTCAACGAATATGCAGAGCTTTGCGAATTTGCTATTCAAAATAACGCCACCTATGTACTTATGAACCCCCTCTCTAGTATGGGAAGAGGAGTAAAGGCTCAAGAAAAACTCAAGACTTCAGATGAAGTAATGCGACAGATTAAAGAAATTACTTCTCCATTTTCTGATCGTGTTCAAGTTGTCTATATCAGGTTCCCAAACGACCAAAAACTTCCTTTAATTTCTTGTGAAACAGGAAATATTATCTATGTGTTTGTCCATGGCGAACTTACAGTTTGTCCTTATTTAGTCTTTGCTGCCAGAACTCCTCAAAGCCTATATAATTCAGAGGAATTCATCGTTGGAAACATCTTCAAAAACGCCAATATTGCGGATAAACTTGACGCATATAAATTCCATGAACGATATCATTTTGGAGACAATCCAATTTGTAAAAGTTGTTCTATGAGCTTTCAATGTGGCAAGGGTTGTCCTGCGGCTATTGTCGCCTCTGGACAGCGGATTAAAGGTCTCGATCCAATATGTCCGAGGACTAACTCTTCTAGTTCCCGTCGAGAATAAGCGATACTCACTTTGCTATTCTCGGCGGGAAGTTTTTTTGGTAAACTTAAGAAAAGGAATAAACAAAAAAATGGAAATTCAAAAAATAAATCAAATAAGTAATTTTTCGCTTTTCTGTTGGAATATTGCTAATCCTTCGATTGAACGCGCTAGTAAACAGGCGGAATGGCTTCGTAAACGATCGGAAGATGTTTTAGTCCTTACTGAAGCTAAACGGAGCGAAGGATGTATGTTTCTTGAGCGTTATTTTCAGGCCTACGGATATAGCGTTGTTTTTCCAAAACCAGAAGGAAAAGAATTTGGTGTAATTATTATTAGCAAGTATCCGCTAACGCCAAGTAATTTTTCAACCCACGTCAATTATCTTCAAGCACGAACGGCTTCTACTAAATTAAATCTTCCGAGTAGTGAATTAGAAATTATTGCAGTCTATGTTCCTTCGCGCGACTCAAGTCATGAAAAAATTGACAAGAAAAAGCGCTTCTTGAAGAATTTGGGCAATGCCCTAGAGACAGCTCCACGATTCTCTATGCGGATTTTCTGCGGCGATCTAAATCTTCTCGAATCTAATCATATTCCTCATTATCCATTTTTTGAAGAATGGGAATACGATTTCTATCGCAACTTAACGAAAAAATATCAACTTAAAGATACCTTTCGACATCTTCATCCACTGATTCAAGAATACAGCTGGGTTGGACGTACCGGCGACGGTTATCGATATGATCATTGTTTTGTTTCCGAGAATCTTTTACCCCTACTAAAGAAATGCTACTATCTCCATGAACCTCGAAAAATAAGATTAAGTGATCACTCGGCTCTTATTACTAAATTAGACCTGCAATCGATACAGTAAAATCAGCCTTAGGAAATAATTTTAATTCAAAATCTCAAGCAAGACGTCTGACTTGAGGGTTTTTTAATAATTTTCGGATAAGTCAAGTTGCCGGCAATTCAATAAAGAAAGTGGTTCCCTCGCCTTTTCCTTCTGATTCCGCCCAAATCTTCCCGTTATGAGCCGTTATGAGCCCTGATAATTCCAATCTCAGTATCTTTCACGCTTTTTAGCCATCATATTTTTATTGATTTAAAATAATCCAATATTCTTTCCTTGCAATTGGCGGCGAAATCTCTTTTTTCTATTTCTTCTTTAAAAATGGGTTTTCCATATCAAAGATTATTTCTGGAATTTCATTATCTATAACTTCTGGAGGAATATCGTATTTTTTACTATATATCAGCCCAACTGCGCAAAACCAAGCTCTAGAGTAATCAAAACCTAATTTTTCAGAAACTGCTTTTACCTCTTTTTCTGATTTTCCTTCAATTTCCACAAATGGTTCTAAAAATGGCCATTCATCAATACATATTTCTACCCCGTCTAAATTCCATATTTCTCTCTTTGTCTCTTGATAGGCTTTTTTCTTACAACCGATTATTTCTAAAAATTCAATCCCTTTTTTAAAATCATCTATCACTAAATTAATCTCTTTTTGATCTTTAATTTTATCTCCTTTAACAGCTTTATAACTCATTGTTATCTTATCTCCTTCATCTCTTACCCTTATCCAGCTATATTTAATTAAAATCTTAGGCGGAATAAAATTAAATCTCTTTTGTAAAAACTCCGGCTTTATTAATTTAGCCCTTACGTTTTTTAACTTTTCTCTTATCTCATCTTTATTTATATTCAAAAATGTTGCTTCGTACTCTATATCCATATATTTTATAAAACTACTATTTTATAAAACTACCCAATCGGCAATTCAATAAAGAAAGTGGTTCCCTTGCCTTTTCCCTCCGATTCGGCCCAAATCTTCCCGTTATGAGCCCTGATGATATGGCCAGTTATATAAACGCCGATGCCTCTGCCAAACCCATGAACCTTTTTGGCTTCATCTCCTCTGGCAAACGCCTCTTTGAATAATTTCTTGGCCTGTTCCGAATCAATTCCAATTCCGGTATCTCTAACCGAAAGCTGGGCTGATTTGCCAACTTGTTTTAAATTAACAGTAATTCCTCCCTCTCTAGTATATTTAATAGCGTTATCAATAATATTGAATAGAGCCACTTTTAATTTCTCCGAATCAGCTTTAATAGCCGGTACCTGGCCTATTTTTTCATATTTAAAATAAAGGCCCCTAATCTTAACTTCAAACCTAAGCTCTTCCATTACTTCTTTTATCAGGGACTCAAAATCAATGCCCGGCTCAAGAGCCACCACTCTCTTGCCCATCTGAAACTGGGAAATATCAAGTAGAGCATTAACCACCCTGATTAATCTCTTGGTTGAAACCTGGAATTTTAAAAGGGTTTCTTTAATTTTGGGCGGAACTTTTCCATAAGTCCCGCCAAACAATAAGTCCAAATAACCAATCATTGATGTAAGGGGAGTCCTCAAATGATGCTGAGTCGCCATAATAAACTGCGTTTTCGCCTCAGTCAGTTCCTCCACCTGTCTCCTCGCCTCCTTCTCCACTTCATAAGCCTTTTTGATTCTTTCTCTTAATTCAATTTCTTTAATAACGCTTTTAATTAACGATACGCCCAAATAAACAAAAACAATCAAAATTCCTGATTTTAATAATATAAATGATAAACTATCTGAAAGTAAAATATCTACTAAAAGAATTATGCTTACTAAACCAGTCAAAATCTCAGTAGCAATAAGTTTTATGTTCATTAAATGATATTTAAAAACCGCGTAGGCCATCATTACTACATATAAAGAAACAAAGAGATTACCGGTTGGATAAATATCTAAATCAAAATCTAGTAAAAAATTCGTGGACCCCCCCACAAAACCAATAAGTGCTGCGTAGTATACGAATTGGATTTGTTTTTGATAAATCCCGCTATTTTTTTTAGAACTAAATTTTAACAAGATAATAGAATAAATTACGTAAAAAGCGAAATAAAATAAAAAGGGCCAATAGAGAAGACCCGTTTTAATTGGCCAATAACCGAGACTGGTTTTTTCTAAACCTATTATGATAAAATACTTGCTGAACAATAAAATTAAAAATATTACTGCCAAAATAAGACCGATGTAAAAAATTATCTTTTCTAAGCAACCCCTTTTTAAAAGAATGGTACAAAAACGAAAAAATAATATCGGGATAATAATTGTTCCGATATATAAAATTCTTTGCCAAAAAAGTGCGCTTTCTTGACTACTAACAACAACGGTTCCGAAGAGACCGATTGTCCAAAGAAAAACACCAACGCTGACAAAAAACCAAGATTGATTTATTTTGTCTTTAGGGTTTTTTAACAATGTTAACAGCCCAAGTATCGCTGTCAGAATAGCCGTTATAAGACACGAGATAGCAAATAAGCTCATAACAATTCTTTGATTTTATTAAATAATTCCTGAGCGATTATTTCTTTGCCTTCGCACTCAATTATATTTTTATTTTTATCTACAATAAAAGCTTTATGTTTACCATATATATCCTTAAAATCATTAGCTACCATCAGATCTGCATTAGAAAAAACCATGCTTTTATAAGCAACATCTATTAATTCTTTTTTACTTAAACCTACCTCTAATTTAAATTTTACCAGAAATACAGAAGAATTCCACTTTTTTATTAAATCTACTATCTTAATTGTCGGTTTAAGATTAATAACTAGTTCTTTTTTTCCTGATTTTATCTTGCCGTTATAGATTTTTTTAGGGGCATAATCAGGAATCGCCGCAGAATGAATCACTATATCACATCCGTTTAATATGTTTTTTTTCATCAGATTTAAAATTTCACCAAAATATTTAAACCTAACTATTTTTAAATTTTTAGGTAGATTTTCAGGGATATTTATTTTACTAGGACCTAACAAAAAAACCACCTTGCCTCCCATATTAGCTGCTTTAGTGGCTATTTTTAGACCCAAAGAACCTCCAAATATATTCGTTATAACTCTAACTTTATCAATAGGAACCCAAACGGGCCCTCCAGTTACTAATATTTTTTTGTTTTTAAGAAGTTTTTCTGACAAAAGATTTGAATTTAATTATTGGTAAAAAAGACATATAAAAAATAGGATATTTATTTCTTAACCAAGATAGAAACATAGGTTGTAATTGTCCAGTATCATCAATCTTTATAGTATTTTCCCTCAAAAAATCTAAATATAGATTACCAATTTTAATGGCATTCTTAGTACTGCCTCTAGGTTTTTTATCAAGCTTATCGTCAATATTTGAAAAAGGACCTAAATCACTATATATATATTTAAGATCTATATTATCAACCCTATCATTTAATCCATTCCAAACCAGTAGCTCTGTTGTTGGAGTAAAATGACTAGTTTTTTCTGACAAAAATTTATCTACAGATGGATCGCATTTTACCCATCTATTATTGAGATAAACATAGGTATATATATGTACAGATTCTTTAGAAACCAAATCTTTAAACATAGAAAGCATAATGGGACCAAAATATTCCTTAGTATCAACTCTCATAATTCCATAGCCACTTGGAATTCCAATAGATCTAAAAAGAGCAACCAATAGATTCGCGCTATTTGTACACATTCCTCTTTTTTCCTCTAGGGTAGTGGATGCTTTTTTCCCCCACTCACCAAATCCGTATAAAATATTATCACGAACATATTCAAATAAAGCTACAACCCTCTCTGTGTCCGAAGAACAATGTTTAGTTAGTTCATAAGCTAAACCTTTAAACATAGGATTATTATAATCGCAGTATCTCGTTTCTTGCAAAAACTCATTTAAATTATGTTCTTGATTTTGGTACATTTTGTTAACTTAAAATTTCTTTTGATTTATTGAATATTTTACTAATATCGGCTAAAACTCCTTTCCCTTTATGTCCTTCTGCTAACAAACCGACTTCTGGCTCAATAATATAATAATTATTTATTTTCTTAATAACCTCCATATTCTTTTTGACAAATTCATTTTCCCACATATTTGTATTCATTGCAGGAGCAATTATAATTGGCCTTTCTTTAGGCATAGCCATAATTGTAGTAGTTAAAAGATTGTCGGCAATGCCATTAGCTATTTTTCCTATTGTGTTTGCGCTGGCAGGAGCTAAAACAAATATATCACACCAATCAGCTAAATTAATATGATCAACTGTGTTTTTTTTAACTGGTTTAAACATCTTTACATAAACAGGATTGCCAGACAAAGATTGAAATACGATAGGAGATATAAATTTGGTGGCCGAATCGGTCATTACAACTTTAACCTCGGCTCCATTTTTAATAAACATCCTAATCAGACTACATGCTTTATATATAGCTATTCCCGCCGTTACGCCTATTAAAACTTTTTTGTTTTTCATATTTTTTTATTTTACTTTTATATGATATGTTATTATAACATAAATAATTAAATAATGCAAGCCATATGCGTATCCTTCTTCTTTTATTATACCTTAAAAACAGCCGCAAAACAAAAAAAGCTAAGCTCCTAAATTTATAACTCTTTTTATTTCAACCGTGTTATGATAAATTAAAGATAGTATGAAAAAATATACCCGAAAAATCATAGAATTTTATAATAAGCATTCTAATGACTACATAAAAAATAGCGCTTTTGTTTTAGAAAATAAAATTAATAAATTTGCCAAATTAATAAATCATGAGGGAAGAATTCTTGATGTTGGTTGTGGCCCCGGTCACGATACAAATTATTTAATACGAAAAGGATTTAATGTTTTAGGCATTGACCTATCAAAACAAATGATAAATTATGCTAAAAAGAATTTTAAAGGAAAATTCGAGTTAATGGATTTTTTTGATTTAAAATTCAAAAAAAATACTTTTGACGGAATCTGGTGTTCTGCCGCGCTTATTCATGTTACCAAAAGTGACTTGAATAAAATATTAAAAAGTTTCTTTAAAATTCTTAAGGAAAATGGTGTGTTAGGCATAATCGTCCGACGCTTTACAAAAAGAGTGTCCAAAAAAGAAGATAGACGAATATTTACAATGTTTTACAAAAAAGAAATTGAAGAATATCTAATAAAGAATAAATTCGAAATAATTTCTTCGGAGATATTTTCTTACGCTAAAATTAAATGGATTTTAATTATCGCGAAATCAACCTAAATTTAATAATTATTGACGAATAAATAAAGGGAGTAGGTTATAAAAAAACAAACTCCCTTTTTGTCTCCAACTTTTCTCTAATTGAGATTGATTGAAGACTTTGTGGAAATCGTAAGCCGTTCAGCTTTGATCTCCTTACGGACATCCTTTTTCTTCTTCATTAGAAATCTCCTTTCAATAAAATGATGTCCTAAATTATATTATTTTTTATATCGCAAACCATCAAAAAAAGTAATATCTTTATATCCTGCTTTAATTTCAACCTGATGTGGCGTTCCTTTCGGGATAAAAAAGACATCGCCCCTTTTTAAGGTCTGCTTAACGTCTGTATGTAATATAATCTCCCCATCTAGAACAACTCCCCATTGCGAACATATGTTTTTATGTGGCGCATCTGAACAAAAATCTTTATCAAAAGACACAAATACAATCTGTTGAAAAAGATTATTGCTGTATAGCCATACATTACAACCACGAATGCCCACATTAACTTTTTGCAGTCCCTTTACTATTCTTAAAAAATCTTGCTCTTGCATAGCAGCATTACCCTCCAGATATTAAACCAATTTTGTTCAGATAGCTATTAAATTCAACGTAAGTTGAACTTAAAAATATCTCGCAAATTTCTGGATCAATATCCTCATATTCTCTACCCATAAGAACTGAATTCGCCCTACAACCAACTCCACACTTACTTAATTTTGC
>Ga0315284_10012058_pt1 | contig 12310 bp, 10 predicted proteins | sample YL17G09_16_MG_FD_203696 | JGI IMG/M metagenome (GOLD analysis project Ga0315284, IMG submission 203696) | Sediment microbial communities from Yellowstone Lake, YNP, Wyoming, USA - YL17G09_16 | ecosystem: Environmental > Aquatic > Freshwater > Lake > Sediment | place: USA: Wyoming | collected...
TCGCGCGCGAGGAGCGGGTGTTCAAGATCCTGCGCGACGGCAAGGAGATCACGCGCAAGGCGCCGCCGGACCGCGTGTACGGCTACCAGGTGGAGATTGCCGCGGCCGCCACCGGCAATTGCGGCAACGTGTACGACGAGGCGCGCCGCGCCGTCTTCCTCGACGACTTCACCAACAAGCCGCGGGCCAAGGCGGCGTTCAAAGACAACCAGTGGAACAAGTACCAGGTGGAGTGCCGCGGCGAGTCCATCAAGACCTGGGTGAACGGCATCCTGTGCGCCGATTTCAAGGACTCGATGACGCCGCGGGGCATCATCGGCCTGCAGGTTCACCAGATCCCCAAGGACAAGTTCAAGCCCTACCAGGCTCGCTGGCGCAACATCCGCATCAAGGTGTTGAAATAAGCGGCTGTCGGCTGTCGGCTATCGGTTTGGCTTTTCCGTGGGCCGTCAGCCGACAGCCGTAAGCCGTCAGACGCTACTGGCCCTACATCGTCTTTTCGTCGGCTGAGGGGCCGTACAGCGCCGGCACCGGCACGTTGTTCAGCCGTAAGTACACAGTCAACTGGCCGCGGTGGTGGATCAGGTGGTTCATGATCACGCCGCGCAGCGCCGCGATCCGCGGCAGCGTGAGAATGGGCTTGCCGCCCGACAGCAGGCTCCAGGACTTCAGCAGTTCCTCGTCGGAGGCCCCGGCAATGGCCGCCCGCGCGGCGGGGACGTGCTTATCGAACAGCCCCAGGATTTCCTTGACCGAGCCGGCCGACGGAGGAACATACGGTGGGCTTCCCGGCGGCGCCATGTCAAATTGCGTTTGGCGCACGATCACCTCGGTCCAATGCGGGATCATGGCGATGTGCGTGGCCAGCCATCCCATGGTTCCCGACTTTTCGTGCGGTTTCCAGCCCAGCTTGCCGTCCGGCACCCGCTCCAGCGCTTTGCGGGTGTTGGCCATTTCCTGATCGAACTCGGGCAGCAGTCCCTCGCTTAGTGTCATGTTCTTTTTCCCTCCAAGTTATAGCCTACAGGCGGCGCGCCTCAGGTGGCAAGCGGCGGGCCGGAAGCAGCGGGCGCGCGTCCCTGCGGCTTGCTCATTCCGGGCCGCGGTTTTCGTATCACGAATTCAGGAAGTGTGCTACACTCCCTTCCTTTCCAGGAGTGTAACCCATGCGACGCAAACTGCCGGCGCTGCTCGCAGCCCTCATCCTTCACCTCTCCGCCCATGCGGCGGACCTGCGCCTTCAGGTTCTCGACACCTCAGGCGCCGCTGTTCCCGGCGCGGTTGTCACGCTTTCGTGCCAGGACCGGCCCGCCGCCCGCGTTTCCCTGCGGACCACGGAGGACGGGATCGCGGAGTCCGCCTGCGGGCTGCCTGCCGAGGTGCGCGTGGTGGCCGCCGGTTTCGAGCCTGTCTCCCGCAATATTCGCTCCGCCGAAAGCGGGACCGTGGTGTTGCGGCTGGTGCCCGCCCTGGTGCATACCACCATCGACGTGGTGGTTCGAGATGCGGCCGACGCGCCGATCACCGGGAGCGCGCTGGAGATCGACCGCAGCGGTGCCCGCACCGTGTTCGACGCCGTGGAGAGACTGGTCCCGGGCGCCTTCATAACCCGGCGCGGCATGATGGGCTACGGCATCGCCACCAACGGAACCGGGGGCGTCTCCATCCGGGGAATCGGGGAACAGCCCAATACCGCTGTCTTGGTGGTCATCGACGGCAGACCGGATTTTCAGGGCCTGATGGGGCACCCGTTGCCGGATTTTTACAGCCTCTCGGATGCCGAAAGCGTGAGCGTGACCCAGGGGCCGGCGTCGGTGCTGTACGGCAGCAATGCCATGGCCGGGGCCATCGAAATCAAGCCCACCCGCCCGGCCGAGGGCATCCACACCCGTTTGCGTTCCAGTCTCGCGTCCTACCTGACCGGGCAGCATCAGTTGGCGCACGGCGGCCGGTCCGCCCGCTCCTTCTACAACCTGACTGCCGGCGTTTCGCACACCGGCGGCGACCGGCCCAGCTCGGCCTTCCGCAGCCAGGATGTTTCAACCGCGTTGGGCCGGGAGTTCAGCCGTGCCTGGCGGGCATCGCTCCAGGGCCGCTATGGTTTCTTCCACGTGGAAGACCCCGGACCCGTGCAGGCCCCTTTGAACAATGCCTACGCGCGAGTCGGACGCGGCGGCTTCAGTCTCAACCTGGACGACGCCTACGAGCAAACGGCCGGTTACGTCCGCCTGTACGGCGGCTACGGTCGGCACTTCATCACCGACGGCTTCCGCTCGGTTGACCAGATGAACGGCGGCCGCCTTCAGCAGACCATCGCCGTGGCTCCCAGCCTGGTCGTGGACGTGGGTGGCGATATGAATCGCTACGGCGGCCGGGCACAAAACGTGCTTGCGCGGTTGGACTACGGCCGGCATGAGTTGACCGACGGCGGCGCCTTCAGCCGCGCTCAATGGACTGCGACCGGGAAACTGAAACTTACCGCCGGCTTCCGTTACCACCAACATTCGCTCTACGGCGGGATTGCGGTCCCGGAACTTGGCGGTTCGTTTCAACTGACCGACCGGTACTCGCTGGCGGCTTCGGTGGCGCGCGGGTTCCGGAACCCCACCATCCGCGAACTCTATCTGTTTCCGGCCCCCAATCCCGCACTGCGGCCGGAAAGCGTGTGGAACTACCAGGCGACAATCCAGGCACGGCCTTCCGCGAATCTGCAGGCCTGGTCCACCGTGTACTACGCGAGCATCAGCGACCAGATCGTCACCACAGGACGGTTTCCGAGCCTGCGGCTTCTGAACGCGGGGGCCTCGTTGAACCGGGGGCTGGACGCGAATCTGAAATGGAGGTTGACCCGCAGACTAAAGCTCACCTCGGGCTACGCGTATTTGCGTTCCACGAACCTGGCGCCCCTGGTTCCGCGGCAGAAGCTCACCTGCGCGCTGGAGTGGCAGGCTGGCCGGATGTTTATTGACCTGGGGGCCACGAAGGTCGGGCGGCGATTCGCGGACGCCGGCCACAGGGCGGAACTGGACCCCTACAGTGTGGCCGGCTTGCGATTGAGCCTGCCGGTTCGTCCCCGGTACGCGGTTTTTGTATTCCTGGACAACCTTCTGAACCGCCGCTACCAAGTGCTCCCCGGCTACCCCATGCCGGGGACCAACGCGACGGCGGGCTTCACCATGAGTTTCTGATGACCGACCGCCGCAGCCAACTCCGCGCCATGGTTCTGAGCGCGCTCATGGGAGCGCTGGGGTTGACGTTCCCCATCGCCTTTCATGTCGTCGGACTGGGGAGCAAGTTCTTGCCCATGATGTTGCCGCTGTTGCTGAACGGCTTTCTGGTTCCGCTGCGCTGGGCGGTGTTGACCGGAGCACTGGTTCCCGTGATCTCGGCGGTGGCGACCGGCATGCCGCCGTTGTATCCGCCGGTGGTACTGATCATGAGCTGCGAAGGGGCGGTGCTCGGTGGCGTTGCGGCCTTGATCTATCGGAACAGCCGGCGATCGCTCTGGCCGGCCCTGCTGGCGGCCGTCGTCTCGGGCCGTGCCGCGGCCTTCGTAGCCGCCTGGGCGTTAGCGCGAAGCTTCGGCCTGCCGCCGGGATTCGCCTCGCTGGCCATGCTGGCGCAGGGCTTGCCCGGCGTCGCTTTGCAGATTGCGGTTGTCCCCGCCGTGCTGGGGTTTTTGGCCCGCCGGCAGGGCCCGCTTTTCGCGGGAGACCGGTAGGATGAAACGCGACTACTTCAACCACCTGGCCGAGGAATGGGATTCGCTGCCGGTCCCGCCCGATGCGGCGCAGCGCGCCGAGTCGTTCCTGCGCGCGGTCGTCCCGGCCGGCTGCCGGCGGGTGTTGGACGTGGGCTGCGGGACGGGCATTCTGGCCGGTTGCCTGGTAGCGAACTGGCCCTCGATCACCTTCCTGGTGGAGCTGGACCTGGCGGAACAGATGCTGCGCCGTAGCCGGGCCAAGGGACAGGACGGAAGGACTTGCTACGTCTGCGCCGACGCCCTGGCGCCGCCATTCCGCGGCAACAGTTTCGATCTGGCCATCTGCTACAACGTCATTCCGCACTTCGAGTCCGCGCGGTCGGGGCTTCGGGCGCTGCTCGGCTGCTTGCGGCCCGGCGGGTGGCTGGCGGTCGGTCACATGATGGGCAGTGCTGCGGTGAACGCGCTCCATGCCTCGATTGGCGGGCCGGTGGCGCGCGACACGCTTCCCTCGGCCGACCTGCTGTCAGCGGACTTGCGCAGCCTCGGCGCCCGCACGCTCAAGTCGGAAGAGGACGCCGGCCATTACCTGGTGCTCGTGGAAAAGTCTTTATCCGGATAGTTCAGGAACGCGGGGCCGATCACCATGGGCACAGCAAGAACCTTTGTCGCCGTGGCGGCGTTGGGCGCCGCGGTCGCCGCTTTGTGGCTTCACGGGCCGGCCCTGCTCATAACCGCGGTTGCCGGCTTCGCGGCCCACAGTTTGCGATCCGGCGGTGTCAGGCGCACATTGCGTGACTCGTTTCCGCTGGCCATGTTTCTGGGATTCATCGCCGTCCTGCAATTGGCTTCGGGATCGGCCGGCTGGGAACTGCCTTTGCGGGCGCTCGCTGTCTTCTGGTTGGCGGCGGTCGCCTTCGGTGTTTTGCCCTGGAACCAGCTTGTTGTCCTGGCGCGCCCGCCATCGCCTTTTTTCTCCGTCGTCCTTTTTCTCCTTTTCTTGCGGCACTTCGCGCTGGTGCTGCGCGATGAGGTCCGCCGGGTGTTGCAGGCCCGGCGCCTGTGCGTTCGCTATCGGTTTGGCGCGGGTTCATTCCGGTCTTTGGTTTGGGCGGTGGTGGCGCTGTTTCGGCGCGCGCTGGTTCGCGCCGAGCGCTTCTACGCGGCACAGTGGCTGGGCGGCATCGTTCCATGAAGACCATTCTCGACGTTGACGGGCTCAGCTTCGCTTACGGGCGAAAGCAGGTGCTGGTAAACATCAACTTCTCCGTGTCTGAGGGCGAATCCTTGGGTTTATTGGGGGCCAACGGCGCCGGCAAGAGCACGCTGCTCTGGTGCCTGCTGGGACTGTTGCGCGGCGAAGGCTCAGTCCGCGTGTTCGGAGAGAGACCCGGCGCAAGCGCCTGCCGGCGTGTTGGCGTCGTCTTTCAAAACCCGGAGGACCAGTTGTTCATGCCCACATTGGCCGGCGACCTTACCTTACCCCAATTGAACCGGGGGATAGCGCCGGAACAGGCGCGCGCCGGAGCCGTCGAGGCGCTCGGCTCGGCCGGACTTGCGGCCTGCGCGGGCGAACCCGCCATGCACCTCAGCCTGGGACAAAGGAAGCGGGCGGCCATCGCCCTGGCCCTGATTCAGCGCCCCGAACTGCTGATTCTGGACGAGCCGACCTCGGAGCTGGATGGCGGTTCAGTGCGCCACCTGGTGGACCTGCTCCGCCGGCTCCCGGTGTCCAAGCTGATCACCAGTCATCAACTCGAATTCCTGGCCAAGGTTACTAGCCGCATCGTTGTGCTTCATGAGGGAAGGATTGTGGCGGAGGGACCCGCGGAGGCCATCGTTTCGAACCAGGAACTGCTGCTCCGCTGCGGGCTGATCTGACGGTGCTTTCTCGTCCTCAATGAGCGCGGGCCCGTGGGTAAGCGCGTATCGGGCAGCGGCTGGCCGGTCGTCGGTCTTGCCGCTGGCCGCGCATCCCGCATATACTCCGCACCCATGTGCCGCACTTTGCTTCGTGTCGCTTGCTTCCTGTTGGCTGTTGCTGCTTGGGCGCAGACCAACCGCGGTTACTACCGCTATCCCGCCATCTCCGGCAACACCGTGGTGTTTACGGCGGAGGGCGATCTGTGGTCGGTGGGCATCGAAGGCGGCGTGGCGCGGCGCTTGACCACGCATCCCGGCGAAGAAACGCGCGCCGCATTCTCCCCCGACGGCAAGGCCATCGCCTTTTCCGCGAACTACGAGGGGCCGACCGAGGTCTACACCATGCCCGCGGCCGGCGGGCTGCCGGCGCGCCGCACCTACGAAGGCGGCAACGCCCTGGTGGTGGGTTGGACGCCGGACGGCAAGGTACTCTACACCACGCGCCGCTATTCCACGCTGCCCGACAGCCAGTTGGCCGCCATCGACGCGCAGAACCGGGTCGAGCTTGTCCCGCTCAGCCAGGCGGCGCACGGCGGCTACGATGCCGCCGGCAAGACGCTGTTCTTCACCCGGCTGCCGTTCCAGGGCAGCCACGCCAAGCGCTACAAGGGCGGCACGGCGCAGAAATTGTGGAAGTTCACGCCGGGCCAGGAGGCCGCGCCGCTCACCACCGACTACGACGGCGCCAGCAAGGAAGCGATGTGGTGGAAGAGCCGCGTCTACTTCCTCAGCGACCGCGACGGCGCCATGAACCTCTGGTCGATGGACGAAAACGGCAAGAACCTGAAGCAGCACACGCGGCACGCCGGATGGGACATCCAGAACGCGGCGCTGTCGCAGGGCCGCATCGTCTACAGCCTGGGCGCCGACCTGCGCCTCTACGACACCGCTTCGGCCAAGGACGCGCCGATCCCCATCGAGCTGGCGTCGGACTTCGATCACCTGCGCGAGCGGTGGGTGAAGCAGCCGAACGAATACGGGTTGGTGGCCCGCCTGTCGCACGACGGCAGCCAACTGGCGCTGGTCTCGCGCGGCAAGGTGTTTGTGGCGCCGGCCAAGGAGGGGCGCCTGGTCGAAGCGACGGCGCGCAAACCGGCGCGCTTCCGCGACGTCCGCCTGACCGCCGACGGCAAATCCCTGATCGTCCTCTCCACCCAGAGCGGCGAAGTGGAAATCTGGAAGCTGCCGGCCAACGGCGTCGGCGACGGCCAGCAGCTTACCTCCGACGGCAAGGTGCTTCGCTGGGAAGCCATCCCCTCGCCCGACGGCAAATGGATCGCCCACCAGGACAAGGACAACCAGTTGTGGCTGCTGGAGACGGCCACCAAGAAGCAAACGAAGATCATGACCGCCGACCCGAGCGGCAATTCCGGCCCGGCTTTCGAGTCGGTGGCTTGGTCGCACGACAGCCGCTGGCTCAGCTTCAGCACCGAGGCGCCCAACACCTACGACCGGATTTATCTGTACAGCGTCGAAAAGGGCTCGCTCGTGCCGGTCACCACCGACCGTTACAACAGCTCGTCGGCGTGCTGGAGCCAGGACGGCAAGTGGATCTACTTCCTGTCGGATCGCGCCCTGAAGAGCGTGACCGGCTCGCCGTGGGGGACGCGGGCGCCGGATCCCTATTTCGATCGTTCGCAGAAGGTCTATCAGCTCGCGTTGCGAAAAGGGCTGCGCTCGCCCTTCGAGCCGCCCGACGAACTGCACCCCGACAAGCCCGAGGAACCGAAGCCGGCCGAGAAAGCGGGCGACAAGCCGGCGGAGAAAGCCGCGGCGGGCGAGAAGAAGCCGGCCGAGCCGCCGAAGGTGGAGGTCGATCTGGAGGACATCGCCCAGCGTATTTCCGAGGTGCCCGTGCCTCCCGGAAACTACGCGGCGCTGACCACCACGGGCAAGCGCCTCTGCTGGGTGGATCCGGACCGCGCCAATCCGGAGAAGACCGCGCTCGCCTGCCTGGATATCGCGAACAAGGGCGAGAAGCCGGAGACGCTGCTCGAGGGCCTCCAGGGCTACCAGATTTCCGGCGACGGCAAAAAGTTCTTGATCCGCAAGCAGAACGACTTCTTCATCGTCGATTCCGGCGTGAAGGAGGCGGCGCTGAAGGTTCCCAAAACCCTGGCCGACGCCAAGGTGGATCTGAAGGACTGGACCTTCGCCATCATTCCCAGCGAGGAATTTCGGGAGATGTTCCTGGACGCCTGGCGGCTGCACCGCGATTACTTCTACGACCGCAAGATGCACGGCGTGGATTGGCCGGCCATGCGGGAGAAATACCTGCCGCTGGTCGAGCGAGTGCGCGACCGGCAGGAGCTGAGCGACCTGATCGCGCAGATGGTCGCTGAGCTGTCGGCGCTGCACACCTTCGTCCGGGGCGGCGACATCCGCCAGGGCCCCGACCAGGTCTCGCTGGCCTCGCTGGGCGCGCGCCTGGACCGCGAGGCCTCGGCCGCCGGCTACGTGGTGAAGCACATTTACCGCACCGATCCGGACCGCCCCGATAAGCTCTCGCCGCTGGCGCGGCCGGGCGTCGAAGTGGCGGAAGGCGACGTGATCCTGGCGGTGAACGGCCGCGACGCGCTTTCGGCCGCCGACGCCGGCGAGCTGCTGCGCAACCGCGCCGGCAAGCAGGTGCTGCTGCGCGTGCGCCCGGCCGGCAAGAACGAGCCGCGGGACGTGGTGGTCAAGCCCATCTCCATGCAGGACGATGCCGACCTGCGCTACCACGAGTGGGAGTACACGCGCCGCCTGATGGTGGAAGAGAAGGGCGGCGGGCAGATCGGCTACCTCCACCTGCGCGCCATGGGGTCGGGCGACATCGCCCAGTGGGCCGAGCATTACTACCCGGTGTTCGACCGCCAGGGGCTGATCATCGACGTGCGGCACAACAACGGCGGCAACATCGATAGCTGGATCTTGAGCAAGCTGCTGCGGAAGGCATGGTTCTATTGGCAGCCGCGCGCCGGCCACTCCACCTGGAACATGCAATACGCCTTCCGCGGCCACCTGGTGCTGTTGTGCGACGAGCGGACCGCATCAGACGGCGAGGCGATCTCCGAAGGGTTCCGCCGCCTCGGCCTTGGCCCCCTGATCGGCACGCGAACCTGGGGCGGCGAAATCTGGCTGAGCGCCAGCAACGTGCTTGCCGACCGCGGAATCGCCAGCGCCGCCGAATTGGGTGTGTACGGGCCGGAAGGGAAGTGGCTGATCGAAGGCCACGGGGTCGAGCCGGACGTGGTGGTGGACAACCTGCCGCACGCCACCTTCAATGGCCAGGACGCGCAGCTCGAGGCGGCCATCAAATACCTGCAGGGCCAGATCAAGCAGAAACCGGTGCAGCAGCCGCGCCCGCCGGCCTATCCCGACAAGGCCTTCAAGCCGGGCGCGGGAACCAGTAAGCAGCAGGCATTAGGCAGTAGGCAGCAGGCAGCAGGCCGTCAGCCGTGAGTCGCCGGCGGCGGCCGCCGGTGCCAAGCGGATTCTTGCTTGCGATTTTCGTAATGTTTGGTAGAATTTGCGCCTGTGAGGGGGCGCCATGCTGGAGATCGCCGATCTCAAGAAGAAAGTGGATGCCGAGAGTTACGGGCGTAGTTTCCCGAAATTGCAGGAACAACTCCGCGGACTGCAATATGTGGCACGCGACGCGGAAACCGCCACGGTCATCGTGCTGGAGGGCTGGGACGGTTCGGGCCGCGGCAATATCATCAAGCACCTGACCGGGCGGCTCGATCCGCGCCTGTTCCGGATCTATCCCGGGACCGCGCCGAGCCCGCTGGAACGGCGCCACCACTTCCTCTGGCGCTACCAGCTCAAGCTGCCGGACGACGGCGAGATGACGCTGTTCGACCACTCCTGGTACGGCCGGGTCCTGGTCGAGCGCATGGACAAGCTGGTGCCCAAGAAGATGTGGCAGGCGGCCTACGATCAGATCAACGAATTCGAGCGCTGGCTGGCCGACGATAACCAGGTGCTGGTCAAATTCTGGCTGCACATCTCGAAGAAGGAACAGAAGAAGCGCTTCGAGAAGTTCCTGCAGGACAAGCGGCTGGCCTTTAAAGTCACGAAGGAATACTGGCGCCACAACCGCGACTACAAGAAGTGGGCCGAGGCGGTGGAGGAGATGCTTTCCAAGACCGATACGCCGCATGCGCCCTGGACCATCGTGGAAGCCACCGACATGCGCTGGGCGCGGGTGAAGGTGTTCCAGGTACTGATCCAGCGCATCGAAGAGGCGCTGGCGCGGCGCAAGGGGGCGCCCGAGGCGGTGTCGCGGACCGCGGTGGCCAAGGCGGCCACGCGGACGGCACGCAAGGCGCAGGCCACTGCCGATTCGGCCCGGGCCCACCAGGAGGCGGCCCAGGCCGGCATGCCCCTGGAGGAAGACATCAAGGCAACCTCGGTGTAGCAGGAGAGGCCGGGGACTGGAGGGACTACAGCCTTCAGCCTGCGGCCTCCAGCCTAACGGAGTGGGTTTAGCCATGCTTGAACGAGTGGACGTGAAGAAGAAGCTCGACGAGAAGCTGTACAGGAAACAACTGCCGCCCATCCAGTCACGGCTGCGCGACCTGGAGTTCGTCATCTACCAGGAGCAGATCCCGGTGCTGTGCGTTTTCGAGGGGTGGGACGCGGCCGGCAAAGGCGGCGCCATCAAGCGCGTCACCGAAGCGCTGGACCCGCGCGGCTTTACGGTGAATTCCTTCGCCGCGCCGCGCGGGGAAGAGAAGACCCACCATTACCTGTGGCGGTTCTGGAAGGCCTTGCCGCGCGCCGGCCACCTCAGCGTTTGGGACCGCTCACACTACGGCCGCGTGCTGGTCGAGCGGGTCGAGAAATTCTGCTCGGAATGGGAGTGGCGGCGGGCCTACCGCGAGATCAACGAGTTTGAAGCGCACCAGCGCTCCCACGGCATGGTCATCTGCAAGTTCTGGCTGCACATCAGCCAGGAGGAGCAGATGCGCCGCTTCAAGAGCCGCGAGCACGACCCCTACCGCTCCTATAAGCTCACCGAAGAGGACTGGCGCAACCGCGCCAAGTGGGACGTGTATCAGCAGGCGGTCGAGGAGATGCTGGAGCGCACCTCGACGGCCGATGCGCCCTGGACCGTGGTGGAGGCCAACGACAAGTTGTACGCCCGCGCCAAAGTGGTAAAGACCGTCGTCGCCGCCATGGAAGCGGCCCTGCCCAAGAAAGCCAGGAAGTAGGCGGTCGGCTGGCGCAACTTTGAACTTTAAACTTTGAACTCCTACTCCGTGACGGGCGTACCGTAGGGTACCAGGGTCTTGATGCGCTCGGCGCTCTCCACCTGAACGATCTTCCACTGCCCGCCTTCCCGGCGAACCACGACCTGCTGTACCTCGTTGCGATCCTGGTAGACGTACTCGACGGCGATGCGGCCTTCGCCGGCCGACGACATCTGCGGGGGAGAAACGGCAATGCCCTTGATTTGGCGGTGGGTGCCCGCCAGGTACTCTTGGAACCGCTCCGCGCCCATCTCCCGGTAGTTCTGACGCAACTGGCGCTCCATCTCTCCGCTGTAGCAGGCCAGGTACTTCTCCGGGTCGGCGGCGCGGGAGGCATCGACCATGCGCCAGATGGCCGATTCCGGGCCGCTCTCCACGGGCGCCGGCGCGGGCCGCTTCTTGTAGACGATCAGGCCCACGATGGCGGCCAGCAGGGCCAGGGTCAGAAACTGGGCCATGTTCCTTTTGGTCACCGAAACTCCACCAGGCGCACTCGGCCGCAACCCGTAAGGGCAGGCGGGACAGTGCATTCTATACCACTCTTCCTTCCTCCTGACTCCCGGCGCCTGACTTTCCGACTCCGGGCGCGAGGGCAAGATTCCGGTCACGGCACCTGCCCGACAGTGCTACAGTGCTAGGGTTTGGCGCCAGAACGCGCGAACTGCTGCTGGTGTCCACCACGGGAACGGGTGACAATCCGTTTCGCTTTTAGGGAGGCGATGTGGCCGGACGTCTTGCACTTCTGGCTTTTCTTTGCGTTTCCTGCCTTTCGGCACAAACCATCACCGGATCCATCACTGGAAGCGTGAAGGATTCGAGCGGAGCCGCGGTGGCGGGGGCTCGCGTGAAACTGGTTCAGGCGGCCACCGGCGCCCAGCGCGAGGAAGCAACGAACGCGCGCGGCGACTTCGTCGTCAGCAACCTGCCGCCGGGCGAATACACGCTTTCCGTTACCCAGCCGGGCTTCAAGACCGTCGAGCGCAAGGGGTTGAGGCTGTCAGCTTCCGAGATTCTGCCGGCCGATGTCGTGCTGCAAGTTGGCGCGGTCGCGGAAACCGTGACGGTGACCGCGCAGGGCGCGGTCGTGCAGACAGCCAGCGCGGAGCGCGCCGGCCTGATCTCGAGCAGCCAGGTGGAGAACCTGCTGATCCGCAGCCGCACGGTGATGGGCCTGCTCCCGCTGCTGCCCGGTGTCGTGGACCAGGGAGGCGGCAGCGAGTCGATTGGGCGCAACTGGAATTTGTCGGTCAACGGCAACCGGCGCAATACGGTGAGCGTCTCGCTCGACGGAGCCACGCTCAACGCCCTGGGCAACAACTTCAACGCGGTGATCGGCGTGAGCCAGGACGCCATCGCCGAAGTGAAGGTGCTGCAGACCAACTATCAGGCCGAATACGGCCGGATGTCGGGCGCCAACGTAACGCTGGTGAGCAAGTCGGGCACGCGC
>Ga0315284_10012059_pt1 | contig 12310 bp, 24 predicted proteins | sample YL17G09_16_MG_FD_203696 | JGI IMG/M metagenome (GOLD analysis project Ga0315284, IMG submission 203696) | Sediment microbial communities from Yellowstone Lake, YNP, Wyoming, USA - YL17G09_16 | ecosystem: Environmental > Aquatic > Freshwater > Lake > Sediment | place: USA: Wyoming | collected...
AGCGTCGACGTGTCGAACTCACGACACAACGAGGAGGACCCATGTCCGCCAGTGCTGCTCTCAACATCGACCCGCTCGTCTACTCCTTCATCGGCGGGTCGATCATCCCCGTCGTCACCGGACTCATTACCAAGCTCCAAGCTTCGTCCGGTCTCAAAGCCATCGTCGCCCTGTTCCTGTCCGCCGTCGTCGGCGTCGTCTCCCAGCTCGTCTCCAACCAGACCACTCACCCCGAGTGGAAGGTCATGGTGATCGGAGTCGGGATCGCGTTCGCTACCAACGTCGCGTCGTACCTCGGTGGTTGGAAAGCCATCGGCCCCGGCGGTCCCCCGGGATCGGGGTTGACCGCGAACTTCGGTCTCGGTTCGGTCCCCGAAGCCCCGCCGACCTGACGGTGAAGCTCAGACACCGGGGGGATGGTGGCTGGTGGATTGGATGGGGAAGGTTCTCGGTTACGTCGCGGGGGCCTTCGTTGAAATCCTTGCTCGGCTCGAAGCTCGACGAGTGGTCCGCTGTCAACCGCCACCGTCTCAGATCAGTCAAGTGACGTCCCGCCGACGGCGGTCGCGCCACCAGATCCCTCCTACCGTTGGTGCCGCCCGGCACGCTCATCCTTCGTCGCAACCGCTGTGCGAGGTGTGTGCCCGCCGGGCGTGCGACGATCACTGCCCCGGATGCTGGGCGAACGTCCACACCGGGACGCACACCCCGGAGTGCCCGGAGGTGACGAACCTGTTTCGCGTCAACCTTGGTGAGTCGGTGTCGTGCTTCGGGTGTGAGGAGGACTTCGACGTCGGCGACTACTACACGTTCGTCGAGGACGGCGACGGCCATTGGATCGGGATGTGCTTGGGGTGCGGTGCCCGGGCGGTGTTCGGTACGGGGTTCACGACTTGACTACCGTCGGGGTGTGAAGCGATCCGGTCCGATGCGACGTTCCGATTCCCTCTCCCGTGGTGCGGGGCCGGTGCGTACCGGTCGGTTGGCGTCGAAGTCGGCGGGTCGGGTCGAGGCCGACCGGGGGTGGGCGGCGCTGCGGTTGGCGGTGTTCGACCGGGACCGCGGCGAGTGCGTGGCGTTGTGTTCGCCTCGATGCACCGGGCGGGCCGAGCACGCCCATCACATGTTGCGCCGGTCTCAGGGAGGCCGTGACGAGGCGGACAACCTTGTGAGCTTGTGCTCGGGTTGCCACGACTTCGTTCACGCGAATCCGGCGTGGGCGTACGAGGCCGGGTTCCTCCGCCGGTCAACCTGACCTTCCGTATTCACACCTGTCGATGTACGGTGTGGTGTATGGCAGCACGGTTGACGGACCGACAGCGCCTCGACCGGTCTGTGCCCGAGCGCGACTTGATGACGAACTTCATGGACGCCGCCCGTCTCCTCGGTTGGAAGGTCATGCACATCTCGGACTCGCGTCGGATGGTGAACCGTGGCGGCCGTGTCGAAATCGTCGGCGACGCTGACTGCAAGGGTTGGCCTGACGTGTTCCTCTGCCACCCGGCGACGGGTCGGGTGATGGCGGTCGAGGTGAAGAAGGAAACGGGGAAGCTGACCGACGATCAGGTCGACTGGTTGGAAGCTCTCGACGATTGTTCGGTGGAGACGTTCGTGCTTCGACCGTCGGGTTGGGACGCCGCGATCGCTTGTCTGCGCCGACGTTCCGTCTGATCCGACGCGCGGTATCGCCGATCGGATAGGGTCATCGTTCTCCCCACGGGGAGGCGGCACTTCACCCCAAAAAAAGATCGGGCCAGCCCTGTAAGGCTGGCACCGATCCAGAGTCTCCCGAGTTTAGACGCCCGGGAAAAGGAGACCCTATGGTCGGATACTGTAGCACTGGGAGTCGCGACAGGGAAGGCAGCCTGTCGTGACGGCGACGGACAATCCAACGATCAGCACGGGCGGATCGTTGGATTCACCGTCGTTGGATAAGCCGTCGTCGGGTAAACCGATGATTGAGGTGATCCGTCCATGAGCGGTCGTTCGGAGTTGTCGCCGTTGTTCTCGTGGCGTGGGGCGATCATGTCAGCCGAGTCGAACCTCAGCACCACGACGAAGTGTGTGGCGATGGCGCTGAGCCTCCACATGAACGAGAAGGGCGGTTCCTGCTTCCCGTCCATCGAGACGCTCGCTGAGGAAAGTTCGATGAGCTACGACGGCACCCGACGCCATTTGCGGAAGCTCCGCGAGGCCGGTTGGCTGACCTGCACGACGGAGCGGCGAGGCGTCGCCGGGGGTACCCGGGTGTTCTACTCGGCGACCATCGGGACCATGAATACCGGGATCGAGAATACCGGGATCGAGAATACCGGGATCGAGAGTCCCGGGATCGAGAGTCCCGGTGTTCCGAACGCCGGGAAGCGAATACCGGGATCTAAACCGCGTGAATACCGGGATCGTAAGCGCGTGAATACCGGGACGGAGAGTCCCGGTCAAGAGGACGTCAGTGAGGACGTCAGTGAGGACGTCAGTAAAACACTCTCTCAGTCGGTGGTGAAACCAAAACGCGCGCGACCACCATCGGCCGGTTCTGACGAACCGGTGGAGATCACTTCGCCATCACTGCGAAATCCCGCGGCGAAGAAACCGAGGAAGCGACGCGAACCGAAGCCATCACCGAACGGGACCTTGGCTGAGAAGTTCCCGGCGCTGTTCGCCGAGTTCTGGTCGGCGTACCCGCGCAAGACCGGCAAGCCCCCGGCGACCGCTGCGTTCCAGAAGGCGTTGATGCGGACGGGGACTGCTGCTCCGATCATGGCGGGGTTGGCCCGGCACGCCGCCCGGTGGGCTGAGATCGACGAGGCGCAGTTCGTTCCTCATCCGGCGACGTGGTTGAACCGTGACGGTTGGGATGATGACCTTGCGCCGTTGCCGAAGCGGAAGCGGTCGTCGCACGATGACGACATGGCGGTACTCGCCGCCATGTTCGATTCTCCCGCTGCTCCTCGCCAGAGGGCCGCTAACGGGTCGAACGGGTCGAAGGCCCTCACCACCACCGCCCGAGAGATCCCGGCTGCTACGGGGCGCTCTAGGGGGCAATCAGGTCAACTACCGGAAGGACTGACGACACTGTGAGCAATGATCCGAGGGAGAAAGCGTTGGGGTACCTGCGGTCGGCGTGGCCGGGAACGATGACCGAGGGAACCTTTGCGGCGTACGCGGATGGTCTCGCCGACATCCCGGCGGACAAGTTGTTCGGGGCGATAGCGACGTTGGGTCGGACGTCGGAGTTCCGGCCGACGATCGCGGCGATCCGACGCCAAGTCATCGAGCACTCGGCTGACGTGATCGACGACGCGACAGCGGCGGCGCAGTGGGGCGAGTTGGACTACTGGGCGGAGCAACGGCAATGGGTGTCGGGGCTGACGAAGCCTGCGGTTGACCCGGTGGTCGAGATGGCGTTCCGCACGGTCGGGATGGGCGCACGGCAGGACGAGTTCCTCCGGGCGTACCGCAACGCTCGCAAGGCGTGGTGGCAGGACATGTTGCAATCGGATCTGAGCTTGACGCTTCAGCTCGGCGAAGGGGTGTGAGCGGGCAGTTACCGCCGTTCGACGCTGCGGCGGAGGACGCGCTGTTGGGGGCGATGCTGTTGTCGCCGGGGGCGGCTGAGATCGGGAACGAAATCTTGCAGGCGTCGGACTTCTACGGGGTCGGAAGCCAGCACATTTTCGCTGCGGTCACCGGGTTGTGGGTGGAGGGGTCTCCTCATGATCCGGTGGCCGTGGCGGACGTCCTGCGGCGCAAGGGTGTCCTCGACGCGGCGGGTGGCCCGGGGAAGTTGATCGAGTTGCAGGCGGGCACACCGGCGACGTCGAACGCGAAGCGGTACGCGCACATCGTGTTGGAGATGAGCCAGTACCGCCAGCTCGTCGCGGTGCATCGTGCTGCGGCTGACGCGGCGATGTCGATGGTCGGCACCCCGGGCGAGCAGCGCGACCGGTTCACTGAGCAGCTCGCTTCGATGGAAGCTGAAATCCCGTCGGAGATCCCGTCGGAGCTGTCGACGTTGTCGGAGTTCTTGGACCGCCCGGTGACTGAGCACGCGCCGTGGGCGGTGCCGGGGATGTTGCGGCGGGGTTGGCGGGTCATGGTCGTCGCAGCGGAAGGCGTCGGCAAAGCACTTGATGTGGACACCCCGATCCCGACGCCGGGGGGCTGGACTCGCATGGGGGAAATCCGATCCGGCGACATCGTGTTCGCCGGAGATGGCCGTCCGACTTCCGTAGTCGCCGTGACTCCCGCCATGAACGACCGCCCTTGTTTCAAGGTCAGGTTTTCCGACGGCGAGGAGATCGTCGCTGACGCTGAGCATCGGTGGGCCACTGTCGACTACGCCGGTCGTCAACGTGGCCGTTGGGACCAAGTCGAACGCACCACCGCAGAACTAGCTCGCTCCGTTTACGCTCGGGGCGGGGTTGTCCTCAACCACGTCATCGAACGCTGCCCGCCGCTTGCGCTCCCCGTCGTGGAGTTGCCGATCGACCCATATCTGCTCGGTGTCTGGCTCGGCGATGGTACTTCTCGGACGGGCGAAGTCACCAACGTCGACGATGCGGTCATCGAACGTATCCGGTCGGCTGGATGGCAAGCTGATTCGAGAGACGGTCTCCACTGGAAGATCCATCGTCAGGCTGACGACGACGTCCGCTTGGAGTCGGCTCGCGTGCTGGTTGGCTCTGGCGTTTCAACGCGAGCGGCAGAGCGGCGGGTTGGGGTCGGCCGGGGTGCTTTGCGAGCGGACTTGGGGAGAGTGCGTCAACGGACATCTTCGCGTGCGTCGTTCGCTTCGGTTCTTCGAGGGGTAGGACTTCTCCGCAACAAGCACGTTCCTCCGGCTTACTTGCGGGCGTCGGTGGGACAACGGGAGGCACTTCTGGCGGGGCTTCTCGATGCCGATGGGTCTGCGAATCGCAACAGGGTCGAGTTGACTCTTTGCGATCCGGTGCTGGCGGCGGGGGCTATCGAGCTGATTCGTTCGCTTGGGTTCCGCCCGTCGGTCCGTTGGTCGGACGCCACGCTGTACGGTCGGGTCGTCGGTCGTCGCTGCCGAATCGGGTTCACGCCTGATCGTCCTGTGTTCGGGTTGTCTCGCAAGCAGGAAGTCCTTGTCGGCTCATGTCACCGACGGTCCGTTGATCGTTATGTGGCTTCGGTTGAGCCGGTCGCGTCGGTCCCTGTCCGCTGTATTCAGGTCGCCAATCTTGATGGGATCTTTTTGGCGGGACGGTCGATGGTCCGCACGCATAACAGCGTCCTGTTGCGGCAGGTGGCGATCAGCGCGTCGGCGGGGTTGCATCCGTTCACTCATCGGCCGATCCCGGCGGTGCGGACGTTGGTGGTGGATCTGGAGAACCCGGACGAGTCGATCGAGTCGGTGTGCGCGCCGATGGCTCGACGTGCAGGTGAGGTTGAGGGTTGGGACGCGGATCGTTGCTGGTTGTGGCGGAGACCGGCGGGGATCGACTTGTCGCGCCGGTTGGACCGGATCGAGTTGGAGCAGGTGTTGAGGGTTGCGCGCCCGGATCTGGTGTGTCTCGGCCCGGTCTACAAGTGCTATTCGGCGACGGGCAAGGACGACGAGGAGACGTCGACTCGCAAGGTGCAGGGGGTCCTTGATGATCTGCGGATCAGGTACGGGTTCGCGTTGCTGTTGGAGCATCACGCCCCGCATGGGGGCGGTGGGGTGAAGCGGGTGATGCGTCCGCACGGGTCGGTGTTGTGGCAGCGGTGGCCGGAGTTGGGGATCGGGTTCGAGGTGATGCCGGAGCGGGAGGACTCGTTCAAGTTGGGGAGGTTCCGCGGGGACCGGTTGCCGAACGAGTGGCCGGAGCGGATCGACCGTGATGGTGGGGTGTGGCCGTGGGCGGGGGTGTTCCCGACTGGCACGTTCGACAACACGCCGCCGCCTCGGGAGACTCCCTTCTGAGTTGCTTATCGTAGCGTGACCCTATACAATGAGGTTGTAGGGAAAGGGTCCCTCGGAAAGGCAACGATGAAGCTTGCAGCAGACAGGTTCTACGCTCCCCAAGAGTTTCTGACCCGCACTCACCAGACGTTCACCCGGGCCAGCTACGAGACGGCCAAAGCCATCTTCGACGTCATCATCACCCCCGACAACAAGATGGTGTTCGCCAAGAACCACGAGCCGACGGCCAAGACGCCGATCCACGCAGCGATCATCGAGCGGTTCGCTCTGGCGGTGGCGGCATGATCTTCGCCCCGACCGTCCCACCGATCACGTCTCTGCGGTATGTCCAGATGGAGCGGGAGGCCAAGAGCGAAATCCTGTCGACGCCGGGTATGAGCGTCGCCGAGTTCGCCGAGATGGCCCCGACGATGGCAGCGATGCTCTCGGGTCCCAGCCCGTTCGACCCGCCGGGTCCCAGTCCGTTCGGCCCATACGGGGTTGCGTAACGCATAGCGACCAACTACAATGAAGTTGTAGGACAAGCACAAGGAGCACCACCAATGACCACCCAGTACGCACCGATCACCCCGGTTCAGAAAGCAGCGGGAGAGACGTACCACCTCGCCGGTCTCGCCAGCTTCCACGCGAAGCAGGCGTTGAAGGGAACGTACGGCACCCCCGACCACCCGGCGCTGGTCGCCGTGTACCACGCAGCTCTGGACGCTCAGAGCGCCGCCGCCAAGGCTTTCACCGCCGCCTACAACCCCACCAAGCAAGGAGCACCACAATGACCAAGAAGATCAGCTCCGACCAGTTTGCGTTCGACGTGCTCTTTGGGGCCGATGACGTGAACGGTCGGATCATCGCAGAGAAGATCCAAGAGCCGTTCGCCATGTATACGCCGGAAGGCAACCGGGCGTGCTGGCAGGCGTGGCACCGGATTGAGCGGGCCGTGGAGGCCGGAGAACTGAAGCGCATCCAACTGGGCGACGCGATCCGCACAGCCCGGGAGTGGGTCGAGGAGGCCGGTCACAGCGAGGTGTGGGACACCGAGGCTCGTGTCGGGTTCGTGACGCTCGCCAACCGGCTGTGCGTCAATGAGTGTTGGATCGGGTTCAACTACTGGTTGGAGGACGACGCATGAAATCCAAGACAGGCGCTTCCACCGCTGGTGTGCGTGACGCTGCGCGCAAGGCGGCGAACGGCTCGGGTCGCCCGGGCCAGTTCAACCCGAATCGTTCGGTGCGGTTCTCGACTCCGTCGAACAAGCACGCTGCTCGTGGGCGCACCGCCCGCGACGCCGACCGGACGTGAGGGGTGTGACGATGGACGTCGAATACTTGTGCGGTCTCGTGAAATCCGAGGTGTGGCTGTTGCTCGATGTCGAGGATGGTGTTGAGGTCCTCGCTTCGTTGGAGGTGTATGCCAAGGTCCTGCGGGCGACGGGTCAGGACTTGAACGCGGATGACATCGAGGCGTTGTACGCCAAGCTGGTCGGCCGGGCGAGGTACCAGACGGTCCATGTCGAGGCGGGTGGGCGATGAAGGACATGTCGGTGCCACCGCGCCAGCCGCAGCCTCCGGCGGTGAAAGCGGCGATTCGTGGGTTCCGGGCGTGCAGCCGGGTTGTTGATCGTGGTGTGAAGGCAACCAAGCTGGAGTTGCGACTAGCTCGACTATACGCTAAACTGGGGTTGTAGGGGAAAGTGTCCCCTCGGAAAGGAGCGACCGATGAGTGACCAAGTCGCAAACATGGTTCGCACCGAGTTCGCCACCAAGGGCGACGTCCTCACTGTCGACATCGCCGACACGAACTTCTCCGATTCGGCCATCGCCGCGAACGGCAGCTCGATCTTCAAGATCATCGTCGTCGACCCGGCTCGCCAGTACGTCAGCGATGTCGAGACGATCGACATGCCGGGTACCGGCTACGTCGTCTCACCCGGCCCGGTCAACGGCCACGAGATCGGGTTCCTCCCCTCGTCGATCGTGTTCGACCGATGACCGCCCGCTCCGCCGATGAGGTCGAGGAGGCCGCGGTCCTCGCGTATGACGCTCGCCTCGAAGCCGCTGAGCGGACACTGCGTGTCGCCATCGCCCGAGCGCAGCAGGTGCGCGATGCCGAGTACCACGCTGCGCTCGTGGAGCTTGATGACGTGATGTCGTCGCTCTGAACCCGAGTTGCCAAATGTATTGGCACTCGATACAATGAGGTTGTAGGACAAACACAAGGAGCACCACCATGAAGCCTGTCGCAGTGAAGCCACTTGATCTGAGGCTCGACCCTCGGGTCCGCCAAGCCGACGTCCGAAGGGGCCACCGGTTCCAACCACCGAAGGCTGAGTTGGCGAAGATCCCCCGGCTGTACGCAACGGAGCAGGTCGACACCGCTGACCAGATCGTTCACCTCCACTACTTCGTCGGTGCGTGCGATTGGTACATCACCGAGATCGACCCGGAGACGTTTCAGGCGTTCGGGTTCGCCAACCTCGGCGACGACCGGTGCGCCGAGTGGGGCTACATCGACTTGATCGAGCTGGCCGTGTCAACGGTCGCCACGGCCATCGGGCCGAACGGGGCGACGTTCCGCCAGCCGGTTGAGCGGGACCTCTACTTCGATCCCAAGCCGTTCGGCGAGGTGATCCGATGACTTCGATCCTTGATGTCGCTGACATCCTCCTCGACGGTGTCGATGACGCTGTGGCTCCGATGACGGTGGCTGAGGCCCGGGCGGTGCTGGAGGGGTTGATCGTGAGTTTGCAGGCCCGGGTCGACGCTCTGAAGGTCGACGCTGACCGTGCGAGTTCGGTCGGTGTTGACGAGTCGTACGCCATTGAAATCTGTGTGGACTGCGCGATCGCCGCCGCGAACGATGACTTCTCGGGGATGGGTGTTGAGCGGGCCGCCGAGGTATCGGCGGCTCTCGCCGCGTGTGGCGGGGTGGTGGTGGTCGGCGATGACGCGGGGTTCTCGTGGTCGTCGTGTGATGTGTGCCGGTCGGGGTTGGGTGGCGACCGTTTCGCTGCGGTGCTGCTGGTCGTGGACTGAGCGCCGACGACCTTGGGTCGTTTGACTCAGTGGTGTTGGGGAAGATTCCCCATTGACAGGTTGCGAATAGCGAGGCGATACGATACGGTGGTTGTTGTCCACCCCCAGCAGGGAGCAACAACGATGAGCGCACCCGTACAGTCCACTGAAATCCTCCGTATCAACGGGACCGTCTGCCGGATCGGCCAGACCCCGCACGGTTGGTTCACCGACTCGGTCGGCAACACGACAGCGGCCGAAAGCTGTTGGGTGATCGTGTGCCCGGACGGCCGCGAGTTCGTTCACCCCACCAAGGCTGTCGCCCGGCAGGCCGCGAGGTTGTACCTGAGCGGCGGTGACGAGGCGGTGAAGGTTTGGGTCGCGACGGTCAACGGGAGTTCCCCTCCGACGTCGGCGATCAACTACCGGGGTTCGGGTCCGGTCGCGGCGACGGCGTTGCCGAAGCTCCCGTTCGGGGCGGCCGGGCTGGTCGCTGATGAAATCCGGGGCGACGCCGACGAGGCACCGCGGTTGTTCGTGGCGTCGCCGATGACTGACGCTGAGGCCGACGAGCATTTGCGGGTGACGGTCGCGTTGTTCGAGGCGGATCTCGCTGGTTGCGGTTCTGGTTACGGCCAGTAGGGCACGGCTTGGCCGAAGGTGACGAGGTCGTCGTTGAGGGCGTGTGAGTCGTCGACGGCGGTGAGGACGCCGAGCCACCGCCCGTACTTGTCGAGGCCGTGAGACTCGAACGTGAACGGCCATTCGGTGTCGGGTGGTGTGTGGACGGCGACCCATGAGGTTGCCCATGTGAGCGCGGCTTTCCCGGCGTCTGTTCGGAGTTCGGGTGCGTTGACTCCCAGCAGTCGGCAGGTGTGCCCGGTGAGTTGGATGAGGAACCCGAGGTCGAGGGTGAGGCCGAGGGTGTCGGCGTCGTGGACGTAGTTGACTTTGGCCCGGCAGGTGTAGACGCGTTTCGGCATCGGCTCACTTTACGAGAGTGTTGCCGGAGGGGTGGGGACGGCAGCCCGCCGTGACCCCTTCCCCTCCGACGAACGACAGGCTAGGTTGGTTCTGAGGCCACGTTCGAGCGTGGCCTTCCGCATACCTCAGAGGAGAGATCCATGCGATTCAGAACCCCAACCATTGTCGCGGCTGCCGTTATGGCTGCTGGTGCGATGTTACCTGCGACCCCGGTGTTAGCACAGGTGTCGAATGATGAAGTTTCCGCAACATTGGCTTCGGTGTCGGTTGCCGCTGACCCGGCGGTAGCGGAGGCGGCGTTGGCAGCGGAGGCCGCCCGGGCGGCTCAGCTTGAAGCGTTCTACCGGTGGGTTAGCTCCCCGCCGATCGTGGCCCGGCACCGGTTCTTTGTGTGTGTGAAGTGGCGTGAGTCTCACAACAACTATCAGGCGAAGAACCGTCGGTCGTCCGCGTCGGGTGCGTACCAGTATCTTGATTCGACGTGGCGTAACCATTCGCGTGCGGCCGGGTTCGCTGGGTACAGGTCGGCCCGGTCGGCTCCGCCGGAGGTGCAGGACGCGGTTGCGTATTGGACGTATGACCATGTGGGTCGTAGCCCGTGGAGGTCGACGCGCCGGGGTTGCTGATGGGATGACATCGAAGTCCTTTGCGTATCGGGTGGCTCTGCGTTATAGTGGTGGGATGACTGATGTTGAGAGACCTTCTGTTGCGGTGATGTCGGCGACGATTTTTGGTGTGTCGGAGTTGCCCGAGTTTTTGGGTGTGCAGCGGACCACGGTGCATGTTTGGGGGTATCGGAAGCAGTTGCCTCCCCCGGATTTTGTGTCGATCAACGGGTTCAAGGCTTGGTACCGTGAGACGGTGGTTCGGTGGGCGGCGGAAACGGGTCGCCTTCCGGTGTGGTTGAAGAAAGAGGGCGGCCAGTACGAACCGGAGGGTGGGTACAAGAGGCCGCGCCGCACGAAAGCTGAGATGGCCGCCGCTGCGGCCCGATGAAATGTTGACACCGTTCGCGTTTGTGGTGGTGGGTTTGGCGGGGTACCGGTTGACGCGTCTGGTGGTGTTCGACTCGTTGTTCGGGTTCAACTTGGAGTCGGGGTCGCCGATGGCCCGCCGGTTGGATGTGTGGGCGTGGCAATCCGATGGGAACACCCGCCCCGGTGCGACCGGGTGGGTGAAAGACAAGATCGGGAACCTGCTGGTCTGCGCGTACTGCACAGGGTTCTGGTTGACCCTCGGATGTTGGGCGCTCATGGTGTACGGCAACCAACCCGCCCGCTACGCGATCACCGCGGTCGCCGCGACCGGTCTCGCAGCGATCCTCAACAACACCGACCACCGAATCAGCCGCTAACCCCCTGCGATCAAATCCTGCACCCCCCTCAAAGGCCAACCACCCATGCCAACCCCCCGCAAACCCAAACCAACCCCCCTCCACCCCACAGCAACCAACCCACCCCCCTACACACCACCCCAAAACGGCGCACCCTCCACCATCAACAACCCCTGCCGCCCCCAATGCAACCTCCCCCCCGGCACCACCATCGCCCAAGCCATCATCCACGCCATCGCCCACCTCAACACCACCGAAACCCAAGCAGCCCACTGGGCAGGCACAACACCAACCACCCTCACCCAATGGAAAAAACACGGCCAAACCCCAAACAAACCCCACCACACCACCCACACATGGCTCACAAACACCCTCAAAACCGCCCACACAGACGCACAGATCGAGGCGTTGGCGGCGTGGAAGGGGCAGTTTGGGCGGGATTGGAAGGCTGCTCGGGCGTGGTTGGCGGTGGCTGAGCCGGTTGTTTATGGGGATTCTGTGGTTGTGGGGGCGGTTGGTGTGGGGTCGGGTGGGGGTGTGTTGTCGTTGGAGGAGTGTGAGGAGTTGTTGGGGGGTGTTGAGCGGGGTTTGGGGTCGGGTGTTGTGGGTGTTGAGGTGTGGGATGTGGTGGCTCGGGAGTTGGGTTGACCGCTGTGGGTGGTTTCGGGGGGTGTTGTGTGAGGGTTGGGGGTTGGTTTGGTGGTTGGGGGTGGGGTGTGTCCACGGGCGGGTAAGCGGGTTGGGGTGGCGTTGAGGCGGTTTGGCTGTCATGGTGGTGACTGTGGGTGGTTTCGGGTGTTTGGGGGTTGGTTTGGTGGGGTTGGTGGGGTGCTCGGGGTGGTCATGGACGTGACTACTGTGCGCGACTTTCCAACGCTGAGAGTGGTGTCCGGGGGGAAAGGGTTGACTTTCCTCTTGACAAAGCCCCGACCACAGACCGCGACATTCCAACGCTCAGAGTGGTGCCCGGGTAAACGGTTGAACTTTGTCCTTGACAGGAACTCGACCGCTGTGCGCGACTTTCCAACGCTCAGAGTGACGGCCCGGGGAGGG
>Ga0315284_10012060_pt1 | contig 12310 bp, 5 predicted proteins | sample YL17G09_16_MG_FD_203696 | JGI IMG/M metagenome (GOLD analysis project Ga0315284, IMG submission 203696) | Sediment microbial communities from Yellowstone Lake, YNP, Wyoming, USA - YL17G09_16 | ecosystem: Environmental > Aquatic > Freshwater > Lake > Sediment | place: USA: Wyoming | collected...
AGCGGTAGGCTGTCGATTTCGGCGCGCGGGCCTTGATCGGGAACTTCGCCCGCATACGATAGTCGAACTTCACTTCCCGACCGCCTTTGAGTTCCTCGATATAGATGATCGCCTGGCGCGCGGTCATGTTATACTTCTGGAACACGTTCTTCTTGACCAGATCGTCGAGGTCCTCGGTGAGCACCTGGAATCCGGGCGGCGTGCCCAGGTCGATAATCACCATCCCCGCCGTGCCGACCCCCCCTTTCATCCCTCCAGGTATCGATACCTGGAGGGATGTGAACTTCACCGACACGCTGCTGGTGACGATGTCCTTTTCTGCCAGCTCGGTTCGGTCGAAGTCCACCTTGATGCTGATCAGTTCATCGGGTGAGGGCTTTACCTTCGACCACGGCAGGTAGTAGACGCTGGAGATCGAATAAGCGGGGCTACCCTTGCCGTCGAAGCTGATCTCGATCGTGTTCGCGCCCGGCTTCACGAGGCTCTTCGCGTCGGCCTGCCGCAGGACGTCGGAATTGTCCTTGGTGATCTTGAACGACCCCGCCTGCTTGCCGTTGACGGTGACTGTCACATTCCCCTCGAAGCTCTCGCTGCCCTTGCCGAGCGATTTCACCAGCGCCTTGAGGCAGTTGACGGTGGCCTGCGTAGAGAACCATGTGCCGTTCGGGTCTTTGCCGCGCACGATGTAGTTCAGCGCCTTCTTGGTCACATCGGGGAACCTGCCGTATTCCATCAGCGCAACAGCGGCCATGCCGGTGGTTTCGAGGTTCGCGACCTTGCCCTCCGAGAAGCAGAAGCTCTTGATGCCCGCCTCCCAGTAGACCGTGTCGCCCTCCTCTTTCTTCATGTCCACGAGCTTCTCGATTACGGCCAGAGCCGCGGGATCGTTCTTGGCGGCGGCGGCGAAGGCGTTGGCGATGATCGCGAGAGTGTAGGCGTTGTCGGCCTTTCGCCAGTTCTCTTTGAGATACTGCATGGCCTTGGCCAACGCCGGCTTGCCAGCATCCCTCCAGGTATCGATACCTGGAGGGATGCTGGCAAGCGCCCAGGTGATGTATGCGGTGGGCAGGATCTCGTTGTGCTGGATGCCGCCCCAGGACTCCTCGTGCAGGTAGTTCGCGTCGGGTTTCCAGGAGCCGTCCTTTTCCTGCTGGCCGATCAGCCATTTGGCGGTCCGGTCGATCACTCGCTCGTCTATCTCGTAGACCCTGGCCATGTCGGCAAACTCCATCAGCCCATAAGCTGTCAATATCTTGTTGGCGGGCGCGCTGCCGAACCATGAGAACCCGCCGCCCTGGACCTCAAAACTCACGAGCCGCTGCCAGCCCAGGTTGATAAAGCCCTCGGCCTTCATCTGAATCTCCGGCGTGATCTTCTTGGTGGACTTGAGATAGTCCAGCACGAGGATATTGGGATAGGTCACGGACGAGGTCTGCTCGAAGCAGCCGAAGGGCATCTGGAATATCTTATCGAGGCCCTCGACTACCTGGCTGAACACGCCGGGGTAGATGCGCACGATGATATTGCTGCCATCCGCGATCGCGCCTTCGGGGATGTTGACTGTCTTGTTGACCGACTTCTCCAGCGTATCGCTGATACACTCGCGGAACTCCTTGCCGTCGGGTGTGATCTCTATCTCGCGGCGAATGGCGTCGCTGAGCTTGGTGCCGTGCGCTTTGACTGTCAGCTTATGCCAGCCGATCTTGGCTGCCGTAATGGTGAAGTGCACGGCGGTCACGTCGTTGGCGTTGATGGTAAGGGTCTTTGTCGCCGGGCCGTCGAGCTTGAACCAGTCCTCCTCGGTGAGGTCGATGCGCACCTTCTGGGTCTCGGGCAGGTAGTTATAGACGGCGATCGGGATGGACACCTGGTCGTTTTGCGTGAGGCTGACCGGCAGGTCGATATCGACGAAAAAGTCCTGGAAGACCTTAAGGCCCTTGGTGGACGATCCGAGCAGGCCCTTCGCGCTGGAACCCATCGCGGTCATGCGCCAGGTGGTGATGCTGTCGGCCATGTCGAACGATAGCTCGGCCTTTCCGTCATTGCCGGTGATGACCTGCGGGTTCCAATACATGGTTTCCGGGAAGAACTGCCGCACGCGGACGTCCGGCCGCACCACCGGCCCGCCGACAGGGCTGAGGCCGTGCGCGAAGCCCGCCTTGTCTACCACCCCCAGCATTTCCATTCCTTCACCGGCCTTGAGATCCACTCCCAGAGCGAGCGCGGCCGCGGGCATTGCCTTACGCACGGCGCCGTCGGCGAAGAACACGTCCCCCCGTCCGCCGGCGAACCCGCCGACAACCCGGGCGTTATCCACCCCAACGGGCCAGCGCCGCGTAGCAACCTGCGGCTCCGCGTCTTTCTGCTGAGGCGAGCCGCTGACGATGATGTCGTCGTCCGTGTCCTTCTTGCCGTCAGGGCCGAGGCTCTGCACTGTCAGATTGTGCTGATAGCTGCCGCAGCCGCATGGGGTGAACACGTATTCTCGGCCCCACTGATCCTTGAGCGCCGATCGGGCCAGCGTGCCGATCTTTGCCAGATAGTGAACTCCGCCCAGGTCGCGCAGGGACTTCACCCCCCCCTGCCCCCCCTTATCAAGGGGGGGAGAAGGGGGGGTGTAGTAGTTGCGGATGGCTTCGGCGATTGCCTTGTAGTCGGCTACTACCTGCTTGGAGTATTCCTGGATGCGAATCTGTATTTTCTCGCCGTAGTTGGATGCGCGCATTGAAAACGGCGTAGCGGTGTCGGCGCGCTGCTTGAGAGCGCTCGCGAACAGGAACCGCGCCGCCTCGTCGCGCTGCACCGCGGGCTTCGGGCCATCGAGGGGCTTGGTTTCCAGGAAGATCCTCTCCGCGGTGATCTCGTGAATCTCGTAGCGCGGAGTGGCTATCTCCTTTTCGAGAAGGAAGTAGACCTTCTCAAGCCCCGGCTTCATGTCCTGGAGCGCGAAGACGGCCTCGTCCACAACCGATATGCCCAGAGCCGCCGCGACACCCCTGCCGCGCTTGTCCGTCACAGCAAACTTGACCTTCGCCGCGCCGCCCGGGCGATACTGCTCCGAGTCCGCCGCGATCTTGATCGTCAGATCGCTTGGCGGCTCGACGTAGATCATCCGTGTGTCGCGCACCGTGTCGCCGCCGCGGGTGATGATGTAGGCGTGAACCTCCACCGTGCCCGCCACATCCGGCGGGAGCGCCACGTCGGTTGCAGCCTTGCCGCCCTTGATATCTACAGTGCGGGTCAGCATCGTCCGCCCGCCGGCGATTATGTCAATATACGCGCTGCCGGACTTCTTTGCTGAGAGAATCGTCAGTCCGATCTTGTCGCCGCTTTTCGCGATCGCCTTATCCGTGCGCAGGATGATGGACTCGTCGGGAGCGCCCCTGACCGCCAGGTTGAAGTCGGCCTTCGCAACGGTCTCGCCCTCGCCGCCCATCTCGATCTCGCGTATCTTGGCGATCAACTGGCCGAGCACTTTCTCGACCTCTACGTGCAGCGGCACATCACCGGAGGTGGGAACGACCTTCATCTGGGCGATCCCAAGCTCGTCGCTCTGGATGATTGTCGCCTTGGTGTCGCTGGGCTCGCCTGGCTTGACGCCCGGGAAAGCGCGACCCGTCCATACGGCCGGCCTGCCGTCGGGATACGATGCCATAATATAGACCACGTTCTCCAGCCCCGGCCTCAGCACGCCGCCTTCGGGTACTGCTAGAATCCGTATCGGCTGATCGGCGACGGGGACGGTGATGGTGGACTTCTCCTCGTGCCCCGCGCCGTCGGTGATCGTGGCCTCGATCTTGACAAGCGAGTTGCCCTGCTCCAGCGGCAGACCCACGAAGTAGTCGGGCAATTGCTGATCGAACTCGAAGAAGCCCTCGTCGTTGGTCTTGCCGCTGACCTCGGCGAAGGTCTTGAATGCCACGTCGAAGGTGGAGAACTTGAGCACGATCTTGCCGCCCGAGACGGGCTTGCCGAAGAAGTAGTCGGACTGAATCTTGCCCTTGACGGTCTGCTTGGGCAGGTAGAAGGGCTTCTCGGTCGTGACGGCCACCTTGAACTTGGGCAGCACGTAACGCTCTACGGTGACGGCTTTCTCGGTCCGCTCGTCCTCCATTAGCGCGCGGATCGTGTATGTGCCCTGGTTGATCTCGGTCGCGAGGATGAAGTCGGCGGAAAACACTCCGAATTTCGAGGACGTGCACGGCTGCTTGAAGACTTTATTGCCCTTGGAGTCATCGACCTCGATGGTGCATTTCCTGTTGGCCGCGGCTTCCAGCGTAGTCGGCCTGAGAGCCAGCGCGCGGATGTGGATCGTCTGGCCCGGCTGGTAGACGGGTTTGTCGGTTGTCAGCATAATGCGCGTGCGCGAGACGATCTTGACGTTCTGCTCCAACCGATCGGGCTTGTCCGCGCCGCTGAGCACTACGAGCGTATACGCGCCGCGCATGTCGGGCTTGGTCTTGAACGGCAGCGCCAATCCGCCCTGTGCGTCCGTAATGGCTGACGCGCGCAGCACGGGCGCGCCATCGCCTTTTTCGGGGGCCTTGCCCTGGTAGAGCATCGCCTCGATCGGGACGCGGGGCACGGGATTGCCCGTGTCCACATCCGTCGTGGCCACGCGCACATACGCCGTCTCGCCCGCCTGCCACTCGTTCTGGCCAAGCAGGCTGGTGGCCACCAGCTTCGGCTTCGGCTCCCCGCCGGCCACCATCAGCGACCCGCACACGACCGCCGCCGCGACCGCGATAACAAGCATCGAACGAACCACGCCGCGCATAGAAGTGTACATATGACTGCCTCTGTTCTCTAGTCGTTACCTACAGGCCGTTAGACCCGCCGGGGTCGCGATAGCTTCAGACGCCGGATTCCTTCGTCATACCCCGGCAAATGTACGAGTTGGCAAGTGGGCAGTGACATGGTACCATACACTATCAACGAGCAGAAACCGAAGAGAACAAACCCCCTTTGGGAAAAGACCCTCCGATCCCCGCTTAGTTGGAAGCATAGCCTGAGCGGTGCCACCCGTTCACAGAAGCCGAGGCGCGCGACCTTCCCGCAGGGCGGCCCGGGCCTCTCTGGTGGCGTCTTTTAGAGATATACCTTCAGGCGGAGCAGCTTCCACCGTCACCGGCAGATCGTAGCCGACTTCATCGAGCGCCGCAAAGAAATCGTCCCAATCTGTTTGATCGGCGCCGGGGAACAGGTGCGTGTCTTCCTTGCAGTTGTTGGTGTGCCAGTGAATAGCAAACAGCCGATCCCCAAGCGCACGGATGAAATCACAAGGCCCATCTGCTCCCAACATCGCGTGGCCCGTGTCGAGACAGAACCCGGCGACTTGGGGATCGAGATCCTCCAGCACCCACGCGATTTCCGCCAGGGACCCGCCGAGGTGGTCCGGCGGCAGATTCTCCACAGCGATTCTCACACCGTGCTCTCGCGCGGTCTGGGTAAGCCGCGCCAGGCTTGCACGACTGCGGGCCAACCGTTCCTTGCCGCGATTGCGTACCCCCAGATGAACGATCACGTGCCGAGCGCCAAGCCTTGCAGCCGACGCGATCACCTTCATCCGATTGCTCAGCGCCGCCGCCCGCATGGCTTCGTCCGGCTGGGATATGTCCCATGCCTGTTCGTTGGGCTGCGAGAACGCGCAGTGTACGGAATGGACCTCAAGTGGCAGTCTTTCGACAACCTGGGCTATGGCGTTGACGGCGGACTCGTCTGTGAGATCGATGTGGATATCCGGCGCGTCGCCGTGGATCTCTATGAGCCGTACGCCGGCCTCCGCCATCTGCTCAAGCACTTCAGATATCGGTCGGGTAAGAGAGACAAAGGAAGGTACGACAATCTCCCTCATCAGAGTATTCTGTTGCTCCTTTTCGTTGGTGGGGTGTCAAGGTTTGGCAGCCGAGCCGCTCCCTGACCGATTGGCGGGAATGCGACAACGTATGCAGGTGCCCGCGCCCAGCCGACTTTCGAGTTCGACGGTCCCGCCGTGGGCATCTATGACATTCTTGACGATCCGTGTGCCCAGCCCCGTCCCCATGGGTTTGGTGCTGATCGCTTCGTCGGTGAAGAGTTTTGCCTTGACGTGGTCCGGGATGCCTGGTCCTGTGTCGGCGCACTCCATCAGAATGTAGTGTCCGTCACCGGCCTCGCCGCCGGGCAGATCGGCAAAGCGCACCGCGACGGTGTCTCCCTGGCTGCAGGCGTCAATGGCATTGAATACCAGGTTATATAAGGCGTTGAAGATCTGTTTGCCGTCAACCGTGACCATGGGCAGCTCGCACAACGCCGTGACCGTCACGGTGATCGACTTCTTGCGCGCCTGGGCAGTGAGCATGCTTTCGACCCGTCGGGCGATCGACAGCAGGTCAACCGGCTCGAAATGCGGTTCGGACACTATCCCCTTGACGGCGGCGGAGATCTCGGCCATGCGCTGCTGCACGACTTCACAGCCCTCGAGGATCATCTCTATGATCTCCGGATACGTGTCCCGCAGTCCCGCCATGGTCTCGGCGAACCCCTGGGCATCGTTCCCGGAAGGCTTCAGGCTGCTGAGGTGCTCATCAAACTTCCGGAAACAATCGTCGGCGATCATCTGCAGGGTTTCGGCGCCGGTCACAGTCGGGGTGATCATGTTCTTCACGTCATGGCTGATATCGCCCAGGAACCTCACCACGGTTGCCAGGCGCGCCTCTTCGTGAAGACGAGCCGTCTCGATGGCGACTCCGATATGAGCGGCAATGGTCTCGATGAGCTCAACATCATGCTCATTGAACGGCGACTCGCGCTTGTTGAGCACCTGCATCACCCCAAGCGGCTTGGCCTGTTCCGAGCACTTAAGCTGGACAGTGACCATGCTGGTCGTGACGTATCCCACTTTCTCGCCCAGTTCGCGGAAGTGAGCCTGCTCCTTGCCGACATCGGCTGTAACGCAGGTTTCGCCCGTCCCGAAAACCGCTCCGGCCAGCCCCCTGTCAGGCTCGATCTCCACGCCCATCAACTCGCCGGCCTTCGGCCCGACCACGTATTCGAAAACCAGCTTGTTCTTGTCCGGGTTGAAAAGCAGAATGGACCCGGCATCCGCCTCGGCCAGATCGAGGCTTATGTCCAGGGCCTCTCGGACCAGTTGATCCATTTCGGTGGCGGTGCTGAGGCCGACGGCTATCCGGCGCACGGCATCCATCTGGCGTTCCAGTTCGGAGACGGTACGCCGGAGGCTGTCAATACTATCGGCCTTGTTGTTCACTGTAGCTTCAGTCTCCATTGCGATAGGGTTCAAGCCGAATCATCAGCACGCGTTTGTTTCCAGAACACAAGCGCTACACAAAGGCCCATAAGGCCGTCCCCAACAGCCATCGCAACTACAACCTTCGGAGCATTCAACCAGACAAGACTCAGCAGAAGGAAAACGAAGGCGCACGCCTTGGAAACGATCAGAAACCAGATCAGGGCGCGCAGGCGAATCGCTAGAGCGTATGCGCTGCCAAGCAGCATCAGGAATAGACCAGCCTGGCTTGGCCAGAACGCTTGTCCGGTGTAGTCCCAGCCAGCTAGTTTCAGCATCCACAGCGGGAAGATTACAAGCAATATGCCGGCAGTAATGCTGTGACCCGCAACTGCAAGAACCAATACCTTCAGGGCAACCTGCCATGATTGCTTTCTCATCGGGCGCTTGACCCAACGACTTTCTCCATACAGCTATGATACCATAACGAATGCCCGCTACGCGAGACTCCCGTCCCTCGTTAGTGGAGTGCCAGCAAGCTTAGCTCGCCGACGAGATATGCAACTGCCAGCAATCCCAGTGGTATGATGACCCACATGGGTTTGGACAAGGGAGGGTGGAGTCCTTGGCGGCAAATGCCCCATAGCGTCCACAATGTCAACAGCCCTCCCAGTCCGATTGCCGCCCCTTGCGCGATCTGCAAGAGTGAAGCCCTGAATGGCTCGGCGGTAATCCCGACAACGTGCAAGTGGACTCCATTGAGTCCGGGCAAGAACGACAGTTGAAGCGCGAATAATGCCGCGGCCACGGAGAACGCATACGCATAGACGGCCCGTCCCATCCAGGGAATGCCGCCGTTTTCCGTCTGCTCCGCTTGCTGGAGAAAACGCTTGCACGCGAGGCCCAAGCCAATAGCAGCCAGTGTGCCAAGCGCAAACCACAGACTGCCAAACTGCAATCCAGCATTCGACGGCGGTATTGCAGCCAGGAGCAACGCCATTGTGCCAGCTACTATGATCACAGGCGCCAGATCGGTACCGATGAAGGCAGCGCGCCAAATGTCTCGAACCGGCAACTGCAGGACAAGTCGAGCGGCCTGCGATGGACACGCGCGGATGCACTCGAGACAAAGCTTGCAGTGTTGACCGTCGCTCATGAACGCGACATGGTTGAACATCGGGCAACCCTTAGCTCGATCCGAGCCCTTGTAGCACTCGTTTCCCGTGCAGACTCCCTGACACACCTCCTTGCGAGCGCGCACCCTTACGGCGGAACCGACGCTGAATGCGGCACACATCGCACCGAGCGGACACAGATATCGGCACCAGGTATGTCGTTCATAGAGCCACCCCAGCGCCACAGCGATTGCGGTCAGACCCAGCAGAAGCGCGGCAGTAGCCCGCGGATGAGCTGACATGCTGGTGGCGTGCTCTGTCCAGATGATCCCGGCAAACCCGATAAGCGCCAACGTGGGTCCAGCCTCCTTCAGTCGGTTTGTCGGCGATAGCCATCGGCCTGCAACGCGCTGGACGACCTCAGCTCCACTGCCAAGGGGACACACGGCACACCAGATTCGGCCAAGCAGAATTGACGTGGCAATCAATGCCGGCCACCATACTCCCCAGACCGCTGCATTCGCCACCTTGCCGACAAGGGATGTCGGCGCAACCAGGCAAGCCGCCACGATACCCGAGAATGCGATGCCGACGAGAACTCTCGCGCTCGCCACAAGGTAGCCACCGCTCAGCGCTTGCTCCAACCAGGCCCACCGAAGAAGGTCGAAATGCGGCGTCTCAGCCCCGACGCGAGCCCCGAAGAAAAGGTGCTCAGCGGTGATGATCTCCGATTCCGCCAAATCCGCGCCCAGGTTTAGAACTTGTCTCAACTCCTCTGCGTTCTCGAAGCGGAAGTCGTGGCCCAACAGCTTCCGTTTAGCGCTCTCGTCGAGACGCTTCCGTGGCCCGCCGTCGAGTTGGGCGGCTTGCTGAAGAAAATGCTCTGCAAGAGGAATGACATCGCGACGGCGCTTGCGAAGAGGCTTGAGCCGAATCCCCTGTTCACTGCTTAGAGCTTCAGACAAAGCTTCGCAAAGCCCGCCCTGAGCACCGACGTTGTCCGCCTTTGCATCGACGGTGGCGATGACCCGCACGTCAACACGAGCGTCTTCAGAGGAACTCTTGTGTGCGCGGAGGAAAACAGCCAGATCCTCCTGAACCTCGGCCGGCAGCCGATCCGCGTTTGCCAGGATCAACGTGCCCCGGTCGGCAGCCTGCAGATAACCGAGGTGTTCGGCAAAGCGACTCACAAACTCAGGTTGCGCATCGCCGAACAGCAAGCTCCGCGCGTTATCCCGGGGTAGTTCTCGGCAATCCACAACAATGATCGCTTTGTTGCGACGAGCGCCCATTGAATGGATGTACAGGCTCAGCGTCCTTTTGCCGACTCCCTTCTCGCCCACAATCAGGAGAGGAGAATCCGAGTTTCCGGCCTCCGCAGCGGCAGTCATGAGCCGCTTTCCGAGATGGGGAAGATCGCTCCTAAACGAGGGTTCAGAGGGATAACTGATAAGCTTGCTCAGGACTGCCTGACGCTGCTGCTGTAACGCTAACTGCTCATTGGTTCGCTTAAGGCGGGCGGCTAGCTCGCCGGCCAGATACTCGACCAGTTCCGGTCTTCGTCGCAGCAGCCCGTCGAACTCTTTGGATGTGGCCCCGAAGAGCACGCTCGGTTCCGAGGCAACCACGTCCGCCGATATGGGCATGCCGCAGAGCAGTGACATCTCCCCAACATGGCTGCCAGGACCCAACCTTGCAACAGGTAGTCGCAGACCTTCCTCAGACGTGATAACGATATCGAGCGCCCCTGATTCTACGAAATAGAATCTCTCTCCATTCTCTCCCTGGCGAGCCAAAACGTCACCGGCATCAACTCCTATCGGAGCACAGGTCGAGCGCATCAACTCGGCAAGGACAACAGCCCCTTTTCGAGTTCTCTCATCTGTTGCGGAGCTATGTTCCATCGCATTGGCTACCCTGGACTTCGGAGCGCATTCTGCGCCTCGACATCCGGAATGCTCTTAAAGCAGACGGCATTGCTTTGTCGGCTAACAGAGTGCATACTCGCCCACGCGTATCACGGGCCTGGAGCCGGAGCCTTCAAAGCCGCCAGAGTCTGCCATCGGTGTTGGAGGTAGTCCAGCGCCGCTCCCGCCGGCTGCGTTTGGCGGGACTGACCGCTCAGCAGGTCGATCTGAGTGTCGCCTTGTTGTGTCCACTTGACCACGGCGCTCAGCTTTTGGCCTCCGGCCACAGTCTGCTGCAACTGACCATATCCGGAGAAATCCTCGTCCAACTTGAAGTCTCCAGTCATCTGGCTGCCCAGATCGGATGACACAGCCGCCCATCGGTTAGCGATTGCCGGCGTATGGCTCAGGGTGAACGCAATGTTGAAATTCGCGCTTACGTACGTGCCGGTGGCGTCCTTGGTATAATCGGGCATAAAATCCGGAAGCGTCATGAGCACATACAGAGTGAAAACCGACCCGTCGCTCTGCACGGATCGCAGCGTGGTTGCCGCGGGGGTGGTTGCCACCACGAATGTCTGCGTGACGCCTCCCGGCAGCGTCGAGGTACCTGTCAGGTCCGTCGTGTCGTCGGTCATGTCCCACCAGGTTCCCTGATCGTCAACAACGCTTGTGTATCTGACTGTGACTCCGTCGCTGCAGGCTACCGTCCAATCGGTGGTCCTCTTCGGCCCATCGTCGACGGGCGCCGACGAGGTGACTGTCTGGGTGACGCCATTCGGCCGGACAATGTCGATGCGACCCGAACCGTCCAGATACGTGGTAATGGTCCCCGTAGTTCCATCCGCCGTGGTGAGGGTCGAGGTAGACGACCCATCCGGATTAGCCACGGGAACCGTCAACGTAGGGGTCTGACCTCCGGTCTGGGTGCTGAGTACTCCCCACAGTATCTCAGCCCATTCTTGGACGAGCATTACCGCCGCGACCTGACCCGAAGCCGTCAATACGTCGCCGGTCGCGCTGCCTTCCCTGTTGACGCCGTGGCCGGTCACCCCGCCGCCGCAGCCCGCGAGGGCGAACGCCACCACAACGATTGCGGTCAGATAGATCAAATGCGTCTTGTTCATTTTTCCTGCCTCCTGTCAATGCCCTCAAGCTGTTGGACGGATGTCAGTAACGGTATTCTGTCCCAGCAACAAGAGTCCGGCCGGACTGCGGGAATCCGATGTAGTTCTCGTAGTCTCTGTCGGTGAGATTCATCGCGCTGATAAAGTAGTTCTCGCGCAGATTGCGCTGGAATCCGAACCGCATGTTGAACAGACAATGGCCTCCAACAAGCTGAGTGTTCTCGGGGTCGTAGAACCGCTTGCCTATGGCGACGGCCTCGAGTCCGACACGCAGCCCGTGCGCGTTGATGTAGTCCAATCGCCCGCCGCCCTGCCACTCGGGCGTGTAAGGCCACTGGTTGCCGGTTACAAGCGCGGTGGGGAATCGACCGCGACTGGACTGCCACCTCACCCACACGCGAGCCGTTACCTTATCGTTGAGCCATTGCTCGTAGGCCGAATCGGCGACCCATCTGCGGCCATCGTCCATCAGCACGCGATTCGGAGTGCCGGTGAACGTCGGGTCCTGGGTATCGACCAACAGGTCGCTGATCTGCTGATAGGCGATCGACGCGCTCAGAGTGCTCGACCGGCCGCCCTGTCGCTGATAGCGCAGTTCATAGGAGCGTCCAAAGCCGCCATCGGCAAAACTGAGGAATGACAGTCCCTTTGGATCGGCGAGTGCCTCGACGGGCGACAGTTCCGAGGCGTCCGCGTGGAAGAGCGGATTTACCACAAATGACCACCAGGTAGACTGATGAGGCCGGTAGAGGGCCACGACCTTTGGCGAAAGCATGCCGGACGTGCCGGTCTCGCGGCCCCAGTATCCGCCCAGGGTCAGATGGAAGCGGTCGTGCGGGCTGGTCTTGACCTCAAGCCAGCCTGTGTCGGCCACATCGGTACTCGGCACTGCGTATGACGTGGGGACAAGCGTGCCCAAAATGGGATCGAATG
>Ga0315284_10012061_pt1 | contig 12309 bp, 9 predicted proteins | sample YL17G09_16_MG_FD_203696 | JGI IMG/M metagenome (GOLD analysis project Ga0315284, IMG submission 203696) | Sediment microbial communities from Yellowstone Lake, YNP, Wyoming, USA - YL17G09_16 | ecosystem: Environmental > Aquatic > Freshwater > Lake > Sediment | place: USA: Wyoming | collected...
GGGGCATGACGCAGGCATCGACATAAAGGTCGTCGATGGCGAAGCCCTCGGCCGTGAGGCGGTCGACCAGTCGGCTGGCGGTGGCGACCCGGTCCTCTATGCCGCTGGGTGGTCCGGCTTCCGAAAGACAGAGCGCCAGGACCCTCGGGTGGTGCTCCTTGAGCACCGGAATCAGCGCCAGCCGCACCGGTTCGTCACTGACGGAGTTAATCATGGCCCGCTTCTTACAGAGCGGCAGGGCGTGCCGCAGGGCTTCCGGGTCGGAACTGTCCAGGCACAGGGGAATATCAACCACTTCCTGCACGATATTCACCAGCCAGCTCAGCACTTCCACTTCCTGGCCGGGCAGACCTCCGTTCACATCCAGGATGTCCGCCCCCGCGCTCGCCTGCTTGCGGGCGAGTTCCTTGAAGAATTCGGCGTCTCTTTTCGCCGCCGCCTCTCCGACCTTCTTGCGGGTGCAATTGATGAGTTCACCAATGATAAGCATAGGTATCCGCTTCCCTTTCTTTAAGGATTCTTTTCGGCTTTCAGGTCGATTCGCTTGCAAACGTTGTCCAGTCCTACCATCCGGTTCGCCAAGGCGTTGGTCCGGTCCAGGCACCAGTTCCGAGGCGGCACCAGGGTGCGCGCAAACTTCTTCGGGTCATCGCCGATGGCGAGGGAACCGAGATAGATTACGTTCCAGATGCAGGGCAATTCGGGCCAGGCTTCGCAACTCCCATCCAGGCGCGAGCCGCCGCAGGGGCCGTTGCGGAGTTCCTTGTAACACCAGCGCATCGAGCAACCCGCGTAGTTCAGATGGTCCTGAAGGCAGTCACCGCAGCTCACGCATCCCAGGGTGACCTCCCGGTAAAGGGTGGACGGTTCCAGCAGCTTGTACCACAGGCCATGCCGCCAGGTGTCGCCCGTGGCCTTCGCGGCCTTCGGCTTCAGCCGGGCGCCAAAGAAGCGCGCCCCGAGGGAGCCCTCCGCGATTAAATGGCGATGCACCAACTTGGAGAGTCGCTGGACAAAGGTCGCGTGCGGCTTCTTGCGTGAAACCTGGTATTCGCCCGCGCCGTCGCTCAGGCCGTCTTTGCCCAACGGGAACAGGCAAAACTCGTTCGGGACCTTGAAGACCAACTCGTCCATCCGGCCGCGCCAGCCTTTGCCGATGGCCGCCGCCCGCTCGATGATGGTCATGAAATCCTTGTGGGCCAGGCCGAAGCCACCAACGTGCGCTCCCGCAAAACCGAGATCCTTCGCCGCCGCCACCATTAACGCGGCGCGCTCGAGCCGCTGCGGTTTCTTCTCGCCTTCCAGGCGCTTGATCAGTTCGTCAGGGATAACGCAACCCGCCACTTCACCTTCTTGCATCATTTGCGCGATCTTGGCGGTCGGCACGTAGACGTTGGCCAGCACGGGGACGTGCCCCAGGCCTTCCCGCGTCAGGTACTGCTTCAGTTCGTAGAGCTTGCGAAGGTTGAATCCCAGTTGGGGAATTATGAACTGCGCCCCCACCGCCACCTTCAGTTGCAGCTTGAAGAACTGCATCAGCAGATCCGGTTCGCGGACTTTGAAGGGATTCACGACCGCGCCCGCAAAGAAATCGAAGGGCGTGGTGTGAAGCGTCCTCGGCCCCACCGCGTACTCGATACCACTGCGCATGGCTTGCAGCATCCAGAGAATGAGCACAGAATCGAGGTCGTAAACCGGCTTCGACTTGCCGCTGAAGCCTTCCTTCTGAGCATCCCCGGTCAGCGACAGGATGTTTTCCACCCCCATCCGCGCCAAGCCGTGCAGTCGGCCTTCAAGGGATGATCGGTTCCCGTCCTTGCCGGTCAGGTGCGCGATCGGTGTCAGCTTGTGCTCGGTGATGAAGGAGACGAAAGCTTCCGGTGGCAGCGCCGGATTGCCCCCCGGCAGATCGGTGACGCTGATGACCTTGATGCCGTCCGGCGTTGCCGCCGCATCTTTCACAAAGGCTTCGGCTTCCGCCACGTTATGGTCCCGGCCGAGCACCAGTTCCGCCGTGCAGAAGAATTCCCCTTTCTGCAATGCCGACCTCAAGTAGTTCTCGTCCCGGCCCTCTCCGTTCGAACTCATTTCCTTCTCCTAACTATCCGGACAAACGCGGATATCCCCCCCTAGTGTACCGGTTGCCTCTTAAGAATTGACCCAGCGCTACCCGATCAGTCGGGCGAGGCCCTACAGACATTTTAACCCACAGACCAGGTCTTTCTCCACTGCCGGGCGCAGAATATGGCTCTTGGTCTCCGCGACCCTACCCGCAGGGATTTGAACCTTCGGGGCGAGACTCGCAGACGCTTTAGAACAAACCGCTCACTTTGCCCGTCTTCACATCCACATCCACGCGGCGGAAACCGGGGTTCGAGGAGGTACCTGGCATCAAGCTGATGGTTCCCGCGCACGGGCACAGGAACTTGGCGCCCGAGTAGACCAGCACGTCGCGAATGGGCAGGACCCAACCCTTGGGCACGCCCTTGAGCGTCGGATCGTGCGTGAGGCTCAGGTGGGTCTTCACCATCATGGTGGCGTAGTCAGCGTACTTGGGATCCGACTCCAGCATCTTGCACTTGGACTCTGCCTCCGGCGCCCAGACCACGCCGTCCGCACCGTAAACTTCCTTGGCGATCACTTCCACGCGGTCGCGCAACTTCATCTCGAGCGGGTACAGGTGCTGGAACTTGACCTTCTGTTTGCAGGCGTCCAGCACGGCATCGGCCAGTTCGAGCGCACCCTCGCCACCCTGTGCCCAATGCTGCGAAACTGCACAGCGCGCCCCCGCCGCCGCCACCGCCTTGCGGATCACGGCACACTCTTCCGCGGTGTCCGTATGGAAACTGTTAATGCACACCACCGGATTGATGCCCGACTTGCGAATGATGCTCAGGTGATGCAGCAGATTCGGCAGACCCTGTTCCACCAGCTTCACGTTTTCCTTCGTGTACTCCCCGGGAAGCGGTATGCCGGCCACCACCTTCGGGCCGCCGCCATGCATCTTGAGGGCGCGAATCGTGGTGGTCAAGACCGAGACGTGCGGTTGGAGGCCGCTGTAGCGGCACTTGACGTTCCAAAACTTCTCGAAGCCAATGTCCGCCGCGAAGCCACTTTCCGTAACGTGATAATCAAACATCTTCAGGCCGAGCCGGTCGCCGATGATCGAGGACTGTCCCACGGCGATGTTCGCAAAGGGACCGGCGTGCACCATGCAAGGCTGGTATTCCGCGGTGCTGCATAGCGTCGGGTTGACGGTGTTCCGCATCCAGGCGCACATGGCGCCGGCCACTTCGAGGTCACCCGTGGTGACGGGGTGGCCCTTCTTGTCGTAGGCCACCGTAATCTCCCCGAGGCGCTTCCGCAAATCGGCCAGATCGGTCACGATGGAAAGGATGGCCATTAGTTCCGAACTGACGGCGATGCCGAACCGGGATTGCATCATGTAGCCGTCCTGCTTGCCGCCGATGCCGATGATAATGTCGCGCAACGCTTGCGCGCAGAAGTCAATCACCCAGCCCATTTCCACCCGGGTAGGATCAATGTCGAAGCGGCGCATCTTGGTCAGGCGCGCCAACTGCTCATCGTTGTAGTTGCGCTCATGCTGCAGGCGCGCGGTCAGCGCCACCATGGCCAGGTTGTGGGCGTTCATCAGGTCGTTGATGTCGCCGGTCAGCCCCATGGAAAACTCGGTCATGGGGATCAACAGCGCGTTACCACCGCCGGCCGCCGTGCCCTTGATGTTCATGGTGGGACCGCCGGAAGGCTGGCGCAGGCAGCCGCCTACATTCTTCCCGCGTTTTCCCAGGCCCTCGATCAGGCCCAGCGACGTCGTGCTTTTTCCCTCACCCAGCGGGGTGGGGGTAATGGCGGTAACTTCGATGTACTTCCCGTCCGGCCGATCCTTCAGCCGCTCGATGATCTTCAAGAAATCAAGCTTGCACAACCGCCCCATGGGAATGACTTCATCGGATTGTAATCCTAATTTTTCCTGCCAGTCCCGGGGAGAGGGCAGCTTCTTCTCGGCCGCTTCAGAAATCTGCCAATCCTGCATCTGGGTCGCGTCGTACGGCATTTAGTCGTCCTCACTTGTAATCTGACGTAATAATAACTTCGAGCCATCGAGCTGTCATTCTACTTGGATAGGCTGCACCCGGTCAACCCATGGAAACCGAACCCAACCAACAGGTAATTGTCGAGGATACGCGGGCATGCGTAATAAAAATCGCCGATCGTTGGAGGCAAGGCCGGGGAAAACAACATCCGCAGAAAAACAATTTGGGCGAGAGTGCACCTTGGGCTGGCACTGAACTGCATTTTGGGATTACACTGAGACCGTTGCTTCAAAAGGAGGGGAATAATGGTTTTAAGTCCACTTAGCCCAGCTGACCGGTACATCACGCTGCACCCGGGCTTTGCGGCCGCCTTTTCTTTCTTGCAGCGGAGAGAACTCGACCAACTCCCGGAGGGACGGAACGAAATCGACGGCCAAAGGCTGTACGCGATAGTGGTGCGCAAACCGGGGAACGGGCGGGCGAATGCCAAACTCGAGGTTCATCGCCGCTACATCGACATTCAGTATTGCGTGGCCAACGGCGATCTAATCGGCTGGAAGGACACGGCAACCTGCTCGAATGCCACCCAGCCCTTTGATGAGGCGAACGATTACCAGCTTTTTACTGACCAGCCCGATGTCTGGGTGGCAACGCCTCCCGGCACCTTCGCCATCTTCTTCCCCGAAGATGCCCATGCACCCCTGGCAGGCGAAGGGCTCATCCATAAGGTGGTGGTTAAGGTCGCCCTTGACTGGAAGTGACACAGAGACTCACCCGATCTAAGCGGAGATATCATCATGCCGAGTCTCCTGGAACGAATCGCCCAGAGAGAGATTCTTATCTCCGATGGGGCGCTGGGCACCCTGTTGCAGGCGCAGGGCTTGCAGCCGGGCGAGTGTCCTGAATCCTGGTGTGTCACCCACCCGGAAATCCTGAGGGAAATTGCTCTCGCCTATCTCGCCGCCGGTTCCCATATCATCGAGACCAATACTTTCGGCGGAAACGCCTACAAGTTGCGCAACTACGGGATGGCCAATAAGGTGGTCGAGTTCAACCAGGCGGCCGCCGCACTGGTGAAAGAAGCTGTGCGGGATGACGGTTACGTGGCGGGGTCGGTCGGCCCTACGGGGCACATCGTCGAGGAAGAAGGCGGTGACGTAACGCCGGCTGATCTTTACGCGGCGTTCAAAGCGCAGGTCGTGGCGCTGGCCGAGGGCGGGGTTGACGCGTTCTGTATCGAGACCATGCTGTCGCTCACCGAAGCGATTCAGGCCGTAAAAGCAGCCAAGGAGAACACTCGCTTGCCGGTGATGTGCACATTCACCTTTGAGGAGAGTCCGCGCGGCTTTCGCACCATGATGGGGGTGACCCCGGAGCGCGCCGCGCGGGAGGTGGCCGAGGCGGGGGCTGACATCGTCGGCGCCAATTGCGGCAACGGCATCGCCAAGATGATCGAAATTACGCGACAGATGCGCGCCGCCGTGCCGAACACACCGATTCTCATCCAGGCCAACGCGGGCCTGCCGGTGCTCGAGGGCGACAAGACGGTGTTCAAGGAAACGCCCGAACAAATGGCTTCGCGAGTGAAGGAGCTAATTGAGGCCGGCGCCAACATCATCGGTGGCTGCTGCGGTACCACGCCCGCCCACATCGCCGCCATGGCGCGGGTCATACGTGCGTCGTGGTCCGCGCTGCAATAAGAAGGGAGGAGGAAATAGGAAGTAGGGAGTAGCGAATCGGCAATCGCTGGCAGGCGCAGAGCTTCAAACGTGCGCCGGCCTTCAGTGATTAGCTGATCTCGCCGGACAATACTCGTCCATAAACTGAAGCGTGACGCTTCCAAGCCTTTTGTCCAGAGTCCGGTAGACTCTGGCTTGAATCCACTCCGGGACACCACCGTAGAAGGCCTGCGCAATTCCTCCGGTGATACAAGTCAAGGTATCCGTATCCCCACCCAATGAGACAGCCGTCCGCACGGCATCTTCATAGTCGGTAGAATCGATGAAGGCGCGCACGGCCTGGGGGACGGTCTCTTGGCTAGCTTCGCTAAAGGCGTACCCGGGGCGAATATCATCTACGTGCCTGCTAAGCTCATAACCAAAGGTGCTCTCGATATATCCCTTGATCTCTTCTTTGCTCTTTCCTGTTCGCGCAAGAAATGTCGCGGCTGCAGTGGCCTGCCCACCCTTTATCCCTTCGGGATGATTGTGCGTGATCTCCGTGAATTCCTTTGCTTTTTGGAGGACAGCCTCCAAGGTGTCATAGGCATATCCGACGGGGCTGATCCGCATTGCTGCACCATTACCCCAACTATTATACGGTTTAGAGTCGCTCGTGCTCGCCCATGCTCCGAAACTGCCCCCATAACCACGGCCGGGGTACAATCGATAGTAGTTCTTTAGATTCTTTTCGTATGGTTCTCCGTTCAGGATGGAATCTGCAAGGGCAACCGTAAGCACGGTATCATCTGTAAAAAAGCATTGGCTTGAGAAGAGTGGAAATGTCTTCGTTTTTATATTATTCCATTCGTATACAGACCCGATGAGGTCACCCGCAATTGCCCCAATCATTTTTTCTTCCTTTCATTGACCGAACGATGGCTTCTTCTCCGTACCCCCTGACCCATCCGCCTGTCGCTGGCTGGCGCAGACCCTGGCGTTGTGGGGTCTGCGATTTCTCCGGTTGAATCCGCGCACGGTTCAACCGTGGTTACGCCTACTGCGTTTACCTATCAAGTTCGTAGGCTGTCCTCCGCCAGCGCTTCACCTCGTTGAGGGAACCTGTCCTCAGTAGCTGACCCACTGAATCTGGTAGAGCCACTCATGCAGCCACGACTTGGTCCAAGGATTAGGAGCGGCATAGAAAACGGTAACGACCGAAATCAGCAGAAAGGCACACGCCAGCCCGCGAACCCAGCGCGAAGCCGTCCTTCCCTCAAGTCCAGCGGGCAAGAACATCAACCACAGCGGAATCAGCCAGAAAAACCACCGGAGACCGCTGCAGACTCCACCGTAATTCCGCTGCCCGGCAAAGAAGATGTAGAAGACAAACAGGAGCAAGGTCAGCGACACAGCCAGCAGGGCGAAGGGCTTCAGCGGATCGCCCCGCGCGCGAATGCGCCGCAACAGGCCAATCAGGGAAAAGAGGAAGATGGGGGAAAGCGACAAAATTCCGTGATGGCCCAGCAGCAGGTGGAAGAGGTACACGGGCCAGGGCTCGTACTGGTTGTCGATCCCCTTTTGCAGCTCGATGGACTCTTTCCCAGTTGCCGGGTCAACCTTGCTTCCCCTGAGGCGGCCGGTGGCTGGGTCAATCTTCCAGTAGGACCCGGGAAAGACATAAGCGGCCTTGTCGGCGTAGGCTGGCTTCAGGCTCCCCACGGCCGCATAGTTCGTTCCGAAGTGGGCTGCGACCGGAATCACCGCGAAAGGAAGGAAGAAAAGGAGAGTCTCGCGGCGCGCCTTCCAGAGCAAGCCGGCAGCCACTGCCACCAGAAAGGCAGCCGCGGGCAATTCGTTAACCGCTGTGAAAGCGCCGAAGAATCCCACCGCCGCGAACAACCACCACTCGCGCCGCCTCTCCTGCCAGATCAGAAAGGCCGCGAAGAGAGCAAAGAACATACTGAACGCCGCCACCGTGTGGTTATTGAGCGTCACGCTATACGCCGTCAAATAGGTTCCCAAGCCTGCGGCCAACAGGGTATACATCCGCACCCAGGGATCCGTCGTCAGCCGGCCAAGCAGCTGGGAAAATAGAAGAAGGAAGACCACCATGGGCACCAGGTTCACCGTAATGAGGATGATGCGCATGACGGCCACAGGATGGTCGCTGAAATTTAGTCTACCGAAACTCAAGGTCTTGAGCAGCAGGTACTCGCCCGCCAGCACGGTGGGGAGAAGGGGTGGCTTGGAGGAATAGAAATGACCGTTCACCTGGACCCGGTCGATGGTGTTGCGCCAGGGAGTTACGTCGATCTGGTAGGTGCCGCGCTCGCCCAGACTGTAAATGGTAGCCCAGCGCGAGAGGTCGTTGGTCGACTGGATCGGCAAGTAGACACCATTATTGAGACTCCCCCGGGTGCTCAGAGTCAGACCCAGCAGGATGCCTGCGGTCACGACCACAATCAGCAAGTCAAACCGCCGAGAATCACCTGATGCCCCGGCTTGAATCTCAGGATTTCCGGAAGTCATAGGTCCACGGCTTCTTTTGGTTTCGTGACCTCGGCAATGTTGTAGACGTGCTCGTTGTCGATACTGCGCGCGACCGTCAATTCAGCCAGGAAACCAGTGGCGATCATCTGAAAACCCACGATGAGCGCGGCCACGGAGTAGGTGAGTAAAGGGCGATGACCGATCGGTCCATAACCCGCAACGCCCAGGCGAGCCAGGCACCAACAGACCGCCAGGTAAGCGAGCCCGAGCGAGCCCAGGCAGGATGCCACGAGGCCCACGCTGCCCAAGAGATGCAACGGCCGCTCTCCGAACCCGATCAAGAAGGTGACGGTGATGAGGTCGAGGAATCCTTTGGCGAAGCGGCCGGGCCCGTACTTGGAATGTCCGTAGCGGCGTGGGCGGTGTTTCACCACCGCCTCCGTCACCCGGTACCCGTAAGAGTGGGCAAAGACGGTAATGAAACGATGCATCTCGCCATAAAGGCGCAACTGCTTGACGACCTCAGCGCGGAAGCACTTGAGGCCGCAGTTGTGATCGTGGAGCCGCAGGCCGGTCAGAAGACTGACCATCCAGTTGAAAACCCGGCTCGCCCCGACGCGGTGCCAGGGATCGTGGCGCTTCCGCTTCCAGCCGTTCACGACGTCGAAGCCGTGGTCGAGCGCCGCCAGGAAGTTGGGTATCTCCGCTGGATCGTCCTGGAGGTCGCCGTCCATCTGGAACACGACGTCACCGGCAGCGGCTTTGAACCCTGCGGCCAGCGCCGCCGCCTTACCGAAATTGCGGCGAAAACGAATGCCCTGGATGCGCGGGTCAGCCGTGGCCAAGCGCCTGATGATGTTCCACGAATCGTCGCGGCTGCCGTCATCCACAAAGATGACCTCGACGGTCAGCGTGTGGGCTGCTGCCGCCGCGCGCACCTCGACCGCCAGTTCTTCGAGGCTCGGTGCCTCGTTGCACACCGGGATGACGATGCTAATCAGCTTAGGCGAACTTGACGTCGTTTCCACGGACTATCCAGCAGCCAGAATAACCCCGCCGCGCCCACTTCCGCCACAATCCAAACCAAGCGCAGAAGGACAGCGGCCACGATGGCTTGCGCCGGGCCGATATAGGGCTTCAGCAGTTCCAGGAGAACCCATTCGCGCGCTCCGAGCCCACCGGGAATGAAACTGACGAACCCGCCCACGGTGGAGAACGCGACTATCGCTGTCAACAGCGAGAGCATTCGCAGGAAATGCAGGTGCCCGACAACGCCGCCCGCGTCGCCCATCGCCCCCAATAAGGCGGCCAGACTCAGCCCCATCAGCAGCCAGCCAACGGCCATGATGGCCGCCCCGACGGCCACCGTTCGCCAGCGCCAAGTATGGGCTTTGCCTGTCGCCATCTGGGGAACCACCCTGGAAAGCAGCTTCCCGCAGCGTGCGACCACCGGCGGCAGCGTTAGCAAACCAAGCCCGATTGCCAGGACCACCGCAATCCCGAGCAACTGTCTGTGGGCAGGAGCATAAACCAACGCGAACGCCAGCGCGGCTACCAGCGCTCCGGTCGCCATCATCAACGCGGTCTCGAGCACATCGGTGAACGCCGCCAGGGCGATCGTCACGTTGGGCCCGCGCACCATCGTCGAGCGGACCACCACGGTCAGCGCCTTGCCCGGCACGTACTTCCCAAGATGCCCGGCGTAATAGGCCGACAACGTGCTCATAATGCTTGGCCGGCCACCCAAATCGCGCATGGCCAGCCACCAGAAAAACGCACAGGTGGCCAGTCCCAAAATGTAGAAAACCGCGCTGATAACTAACCAGGCGGGGGCAAGGTGCAGGTTATAGGCGGCGAGCTTTTCCTTCTCCAGCCAGACTCTATGGCCCACCGCCATCACGATGGCCAGAGTTATTCCCCAGCGGAGAACAACCACGGCGACCCGTCGTCGCGATCCGGGAGGGGAACCTCGTTCCGGGTCGAAGGTCATTTCACCTTCCGCCTCTTGCGCCACTACGAACCGTCCCCGGTGTTTATTCGCACCTGCCTGACGTCATCATGAGGCCTTGGGCAGATGCTTCAGGGCTTCCTTGATCTTCTCTTCCGGGTAGTCGTAATTGTCCAGCTCGCCGGCAAGATACTTCTCGTAGGCGCCCATATCGAAGTGGCCGTGACCGCTGAGATTGAAGAGGATGGTCTTCTGCTTGCCTTCTTCCGTGGCCTTGATGGCCTCGTCGATGACGCAGCGGACCGCGTGCGAGGTCTCCGGGGCCACAATGATGCCCTCGGAACGGGCAAAGGTGAGGGCCGCCTCAAAACACTCCAGCTGCGGGTAGCTCACAGCTTCCACAATCCCTTCGCGGTGCAGCAGGCTGACCAGTGGTGACATGCCGTGGTACCTCAAGCCCCCGGCGTGGATCCCCGCCGGAATGAAATCGTGGCCGAGAGTGTCCATTTTCAGCAGCGGCGTCATGCCGGTCTTGTCCCCGAAATCGTAAGCGTAGACACCTTTGGTCATGGTGGGGCAGGCCGCCGGCTCTACACCGATGAGTCGAATGTTCTTGCCCGCCGCCTTGGCCGGGATAAAGGGGAAGGCCAATCCCGCAAAGTTGCTGCCGCCGCCGCAACAGCCAATGATGATGTCAGGATACGCGCCCGCCAATTTCAGTTGGGCGATGGCTTCCTGGCCAATGATGGTCTGATGGAGCAAGACGTGATTGAGAACGCTCCCCAGAGAGTAATTGGTGTCCTGGCGGTTGGCGGCGTCTTCCACCGCTTCACTGATGGCAATTCCCAGGCTGCCGGGACAATCGGGGTCCTCCGCTAACACCTTGCGCCCCGATGCGGTCTGATCACTCGGTGAGGGAATGCACTTCGCACCCCAGCACTCCATCATAGTGCGGCGATGGGGCTTCTGGTGGAAGCTGCATTTCACCATGTAAACCATGCATTCCATGTCGAAGAAGTTGCAGGCCAGAGCCAGCGCACTCCCCCACTGCCCGGCGCCGGTTTCGGTCGAGAGCCGCTTGATGCCGGCGATCTTATTGAAGTAGGCCTGGGCCACCGAGGTGTTCGCCTTGTGGCTGCCGGCCGGAGAGACGCCTTCGTGTTTGTAGAAGATCTTGGCCGGCGTGCCGAGTGCCTGTTCCAGGCGATAGGCCCGGCAGAGAGGCGTGGGCCGCCAGACTCGCAGGATCTCGCGCACCGGCTCCGGAATGGACACAGTGGGCTTGCCACACATTTCCTGCTCAAGTAAGGCTGGGGGGAATATCGCTCCGAGCTCTTCGGGACTGGCCGGTTGAAGGGTGACAGGATTCAAAGGCGGTGGCAGGGGCCCCGGCAAGTCTGGAATCACGTTATACCAGACGTTGGGCAGCTCGCGTTCCGGCAAACAAATCTTGTAATCGCTCATAGATCATCTCCCGTGTTTCTTATAGTGATCCGAAAGTCAAATCTCCTACCGACGCGCAGCGCTGTCAGCGTTCCTCTTGTTGCCCGGTTTTCCAGGCGGGTCACGCGTTGAAACTTCAGCGGCAAACTGAATCCCCGCGACGCGCACAGCAGGGGCCATACGGCCGGCGCACGATAACTAGTGCTGCCCGGCAGAACCTCGGAGAGTATCACAAAACACGGGGAAATAGGTCCGGCAAAATCGAGATTTACCCTGCGAGGAGAAGGAATGATCCCTCACAAACAGAGGCGGCCCCTTAGCGCAAGAAACGGTCGCCGTGATAAAGAAGTCACGCCAAGCTAGTCCCGTGCCCGCCTGGTTTGGTGCTTTACGGAAGCGTTCGCAATCAACACAAACACCGCGTGGGCAGAATACGCTCGGAACCTCTTTAGGCGGTCACGGGACTAGTAGCCACGCTTGGTCCTCTTCCCAGCCGCGGCGGGTGGGCTTCTTGCCTGGCAAGGGCACACGGTCAGTTCAGACTACGAATTGACCGTGGTTACCAACCCAGCCTGCTCGGCAGCCAAAACGATTGATGGGCTACGGTCTGACCTACGCCAGGTGAAAGATATCTTCCAGGCGCAGGAAGCCTTCGTCGGGACGGCGACCTTCCAGATTCGCGAAGAACGGCGCCATTTCTCGCTGCCAGCGC
>Ga0315284_10012062_pt1 | contig 12309 bp, 8 predicted proteins | sample YL17G09_16_MG_FD_203696 | JGI IMG/M metagenome (GOLD analysis project Ga0315284, IMG submission 203696) | Sediment microbial communities from Yellowstone Lake, YNP, Wyoming, USA - YL17G09_16 | ecosystem: Environmental > Aquatic > Freshwater > Lake > Sediment | place: USA: Wyoming | collected...
TTGATTGGTACGTCCCCGGAAGGAGTATCGCGCTGCTGTACTCGTCCTGCCGATAAAAAAGAAATGAAGCTTTGTCGCTGCCATACATCGCATCGTATCGATACCAAAGAAATGACCCAACAACCTTCTTGTCGCTGCACACCCCCATTTCTCCCTGCGTCGTTGTCTTCGAGCCTCCTACAAAAAGCCGCTTCTGATAGTAAAGAGACGAAAAGGCATTTGGTGCGCTTTGATCGGGAACATTGACAATACACACTCCGGCTATCATATCGGCGGGCCTTCCGAACCACCGCCCTTTTTCGATACAAAACAACAGTTGATACGTAGCACGATCGGTGAACCGTGCGATCATGATCGAATCATCATCGCAAACGAGCGTATAGTCATAGCCAAAGTACTCCTTGACATCGGTGAAGCTCGATGTCTCAATGGGCAAATCGCCAATCCAGGCCGTGCTTGAAGTGGTTCCGAAAACGAATGTCTTGCGGCGTGCAACACCGCTGGAAGTAAATGTGTCGAGACTACCTATTGTGTCAAGTATCCTGATGCAGGATGCGCTGACGCCCCAACCAATGGGCGTGGATAAGTAGGTGCTATTGTTTACCGCAAGAACATGGCCATTCAGACCAAAAATCGGACTGCCGCTGGTTCCCCCGGTCAGATACAAATTGTGTTGCATCATGAAATTCTGCTCACCCAAGGTATCCGGATTGTCCAAAGGCATGAATGTTGATATGGTACCGTCTTTGAATGTGGGATTGGGCGATACGAGAGACCAGACCAATGTTTCGCCAGGGAACCCAATGGTGCCAATAGGCATTCCAGGCATGAGATCCGAAAGCTCCGCCTCATCTGCCAAGGTGAGTGTGTCGGCAAGAGTGGAATCAACCACGAATACTGCCAGGTCGGAAGAAGTAATGGTACCGACATAGAAAGGATGGATTCGATAAGCACGGAGGGGAATAGTTCGCCGGCTGTCGCCACAGGAAATCGCAACCGGCTGCGATGAGTCGGCATGTGCAGCCAATGCCAAAGCCACATGTGCATTGGTGATAATCCGGTGTTGCGAAATCGCAAAACCCGTCCCCACAAGCTGAGTCTGCGGAGGCTCAAAGGTGTTTGATTCCATGAGAAACCCGATCTCATAGACCGATTTGGCGACAGTTGCTGCTATCCTGTCCCACGAATCAAATGCAGCGCCGGTAGGAGACTGGTCATTCTTTGTGCTGCATGAAACAATAGCAGCGACCGTTGCGGCGATTGTGATAGCGGACAACTTAACAGTGCGAAAACAACGGAACATCGAGATTCTCCTCGCGTGTGGTGGTGGGGGCGGACAGAACGATGGGGCCGGGTGTTAAAATGGATCTCTGTGTCGCATACGAAAAATACCATTATGGCTTGGATTCCAATTTGAGTATGCATCAATTTGATATTTCTGACCAAAGCATTTCTTGACCTTCGCAGTTATTGTGAGCTTCATACACGGGTTATTCGTTGCATTCGAGAGTACAGCGAGGCGATATCGATGAAACAAAACCTCCTCTCAAAGTCAAGGATGGGCATGTCCAACAAGGGCGTCAAGCTCGGAGACGAATGATGAATCACTCCAGTTGGCTGGTCCTTGGTGCTCGTAGATGACCTCAAGGTCAGGGGAAAGCACGAATGTACTTGGGTAACACCATACGCTGATGTTTGCGGTGTCAATCGACGAATAGACCGGTAAGTCTTTGCTCCTATCCTTAGAACAGCAATGCCAACTCTTCTGGTGATTCGTATGAAGCGGGTATAAACGTAATCGGCAGATCCTTCATCTTTCGAGCGAGCTGTACAAGGGAAGGGAATTCCACCCGGCAAGGGGGACAAGTGGTCATGAAGTAGTTGATGAAGATATACCTCCCTGTCGAGTTGGCGATCGAGATAGTATCGCCTGGAGAACCAACCTTGACAAAACGAGCCCTGTCCTTGAAGTTGCGGATCGGACTGTAGCGCAGTGAGGATGGCGGCGTAAGCTTGGGGCGTTCAGCCCGAGGAGCATTCAGCAGATGCCGATCGATCGCCTTTCTGATGGTGGGATAGGACGAAACCAACCCAATGCCGATCAGTATGCCGAGGACAAGACCCATGCACCTCAAGACCCGATCCTTTCTCATGGAGATCTCCCTTGTTGACCTTGTTTGCCGGTGTCGGCTTCGTGGGCATTCTGCGGACACTCTGCAAGACCCTGGGGCCCTACTTGACCACTGCCTTCTTTGGGGCTGGCGTGGAAGCGGCGGCAGGAGTAACGAAGTACTGACCGCTGGGAACGCCACCGATGAGTTCGCCGTTTCTGGAGAGACCGCCATTCAGCCTTCTGCCTGACGCATTGTATACGGAGGACTTGCCATAAGTGAATCCACCGAGGTCCGATCTGGCTGAGCCTGATGGACGAAGAACGGAGCTCACGATGCCAGTATGCTTCCAGATGCGGGCATTGTCGCCGACCACAAAGACCGTCCCGTTGGGGTCACAGAACATGTCGGAGAAAGTCTTTCCGTATTGGGGGAGCGTCTGCTGAAGCCATGTCTTGCCGGAGTCGGAAGAGACAAGGACACCCCTGTCAGAAAGGGCCCATAGAGACGAGAGTGAATGGCCCTGGATCTTGAGTATCTTTGCTTGGAATGGCCAATCGGTCGGTTGGGCAAGGTTCAACGCAAACTGTATGCTCGCTTGTGACCAGGTCGATCCCCCATCGTTTGTGGCAAAGATCAGCGGGACATACATACTCCCCCAGAAACCGCAGACCCAACCGTTCGCCGAATCCGCAAAGTATATGCTCTGAGCAAAGATGTTTGGGATGTTTGTGCCGGGGTGCCATGTATACCCGCTATCGGAACTGTACGACACAGCACCATGGAATGTCAATGCCCACCCTCTCCTGCCTCCGGTGAATGCGATGGACTGCAGGAAATCGTTCGATTGTTGGTTCGCGAAGCTGAACGCACCTCGGATCGCCCATGTCGAACCAGCGTCACTACTCCAAGCTAACCGGCCACTGGTATCCGAGTAGCAGGAGAGCGAACTGTACCCTGCCTTCGCGATCAGGTAGGAGCCAACCGACACCTGACCGGCAAGCCATGAAGCTCCATAGTCGGTGGATATGAAGGTGCGTCCCGAAGTGAACAGAAGAGCGCGGCCATTGGCGAACGCAACAACCCGTCCTGCGCTTGAAGAATCCGGCACATAGGTTCTTGTCCAAGTTGCGCCTGCATCACCAGTCGCAAACACAGAACCGTCGTCCGAACCACAAAGGCCGCGCAGTGAATCGAAGAAATCAACGGTGCGAATGTTTCCGCCAGTCCCGGACGTAACCTCTTTGCTTGAATCAGCGAGCCCCCATATCTCGTGTATGGCACCATTCCAGCAGATCCCGATGGATCGACCACCGCCAAGGTAGGATACCTTAGTAACTTGTGGTTCTATGCTCGTGTACTTGAACTCCCAGGTTCCACCTGCGTCAGGAGTGAACACGCAGACATTGGGACCGAAGGAACCAAGGGCGAAGCCCGACTCCCTGCTGACAAACGCCATCGTATTCATCTGGAGTCGGCCGGAGATCTGGGGGTTCAGACTCAGCCGAAACAATGTATCAGAGCTGCCCTTCTTAGCAATTCTAGATCCCATACCCAGGCAGTACCCCTCACTCTTGGTAGGAAAGCTGAACTGCTGATAGACATCGCGAAGCGAATCACCTGCGCTCCGCCAAGTGGCCCCACCGTCGGTTGTCTTGCCCACGTATCCGATGTCCCCACACGCGTAGCCGGTACTCCCATCGACGAACAGAACGTCGTGCAGAAACGACCCGTTGCCAATAGTGTCGTGGTGCCACGATGCGCATCGGTCCCTGCTGATGGAGATGTTCGGGGTTCTGCCCCAACGAGTAACCCAGATATTCCCACCCCGAACGCAGATCTTCCTGAGACCTCCCTGCGGAAACTCATTCGTCACGTCCTGCCAAGTCGCGCCGCCATTGCACGTCTCAAGTGCGAATGTTCGCCCGAATACGCCGCCCACTGCGTATCCCGTATCACTATCGATGAAAGCTGCGGAGAAGAGAGGGGCTGGGTATGCGACGGGTGTTTGCTGTACCGCCCATGTTCTGCCTGAATCTGTAGTATGCAAGACGACACCATTCTCGCCGACCGCCCAGCCTCTATCTGGGGAAATGAATGCCGCATCTTTTAGTGCGCTCCCAGTCAGCGAGGGATTGACGAGCGACCAGCCTGGCGTGGCGGCCGAGACGGCGACAGCAATGCCCAGCACACATAGCACAAGCAAGATCGTCCAGATACGACCAGATGAACCACAGCACACACTATGCATTCCATACCTCGCAGTGAAACCAGTTGAGTGGGCCGGATCGCCGGATGCTATCTTGAGGCAACCCGATAAGCCTGCGCACTCGAAAAATATATGTATATTGCTCACAGGCCGTTGACCGGCCAGCGGACGACCGGAATCGGTGTTCGCTAACTCTTCTTGTCAGAAAGGATCTCCTGCAGTGCTTAGAACAAACACTCTACTGGTGATAACAGCTCTGATAGTCGCCATCCCCGCTCGCGCAGGTCTTTGCCCCTGCGAAGGTGCAGCTTTGCGGGCCTCGGATACTCTCCGCCTTTTCATGCAGAGCCTCGATGTGGGCACTGTGATCTGCCAGACAGCTGTGGACAGTTCAGATGGGAGTATCACCAGCTCTACATTGACAAACCTTGAACCGCCGCCCAATATGACTGGTCTCGCAAGAATGTCAGTTTCCGACGTGCGTTGCTACGACCACTGCGGCAGACTCTCATGGAAGACTCAACAAATAAGTAGCAGGAGCGGCACGACCGTGTGGGAACTTCTTCCCGTTGAGGGGAAAGCTTCCTGGGATCTGTCTGTTACTGTCAATGGCAACAAGACCACCAAACGGGTGAAGGACGTGGGCGAGAGTTTCCACACTACTTGCGGGTTGATACAAGGTATGGCGCGGAAGACGATGAGGCGAGGGCTGGTATTCAGGGATTCCTCCGTCCTTCTCAATTCCGGGCAGGGCTATGCTTCTACAACAACATGCATTTCTGCTCCTCAGGATTCCGGCCGATGGATATTCTCCTCTCGTGATGAAGCTGTCGGCAGGGATGCCCGCTTGGAGTATGACACGATGGGACATGTGACGCTTGTTGAGGTCCCGCCATTGTTTGTCGCTCGGAGTGTGCAGGCACCCGTTCGAGACACAGCAACATCTCGCCCGGCTCAATCGGTTGGGTTCCTCGATCAACTCAGGATCCCTGCAAGTCGCTCTGCTAATCCCGATGAATGTATTGTTGTGAGGCTGAGGGACGGTGCACAACTCGATTCCTCGGTTAGATCAATGTACTGTCGGACGGACTCTGGATGGGTACTGCGCCGACAAGACGACACCTGCAACGTCACCCCCTCAACTCTCTCAGCCAATGATTTGCGGACTTTCACATCAGCGACCCCCACAATGCAATGCAGCAATTCACAAATTGTGTCGTTGAGCAGGAGAGTGCTCAATGGTGGGAGCGATCCGTGCGAGGCCATCGCGACCCTCACCAACTACGTGTACCGGAGCATTCGCAAGCGGGATGCCACGACGTTCTCGAACGCACTCGAAACGTTAGAAAATGGATACGGTGACTGCGGGGAACATGCCGTGCTTCTGGGGGCTCTGCTTCGGGCCGCAGGAATCCCGGCCCGAGTAGTGTACGGACTCGTGTTCGTGGGTGAGAAACGCGGGTACACGGGTCACGCATGGGTGATTGCGCACACAGGGAGCTGGGTCTCTGCCGATCCTGCACTCGGTCGGTTTCCCGCAGCGTCGGACCGGATTCCCTTGGCCATAGATGACGCTGGAGAAAACGGGTTGGTGATGGTACGCCTGCTCTCCCGCATATCGGTCAACTACGTCCAATCGAAGGGCGCTTGCAGAGCCGCTCCAAGACCCAATGCGAAGTAGTTGTGCTGCCCCAGGGCGGGGACAATTCCCTCGCAAAGTCTTCAACGGCGCGCTAGTTCCTGATCCCGCCAAGCACGCATACCTCTCGCTTGTATGGTTGGTTGGTCCTGAAGAGGAACTGCCCAGAAACCGGCTTCTCTGCGCTTGGGGAGTAAAGCTCAAGCAGGAATACCGATTGGCCCTCGACGTTGACAGAATCGGTGCGATTCCACTTCGATCTAATCGTGAGTGGTGGCCTCGACTGCCAACCTGCTCCCTGCCCGTTGTCCACGGATCTGAATGTCACACCAGTAATTCTCAACCCAGATTCCTTGGATGTCACACGGACTATGCGCGGAACACTCCGGTTGGTTGAATTGAGACCGATGAATTGGTCTGCCACGTGTACTATTGACTCAATGGTGGCGTCGATCGAAAGTCTGAGCGCCGGCTCATTCTCTGCATTCGACAATACCTTGATACCTTTGCTGATCGGACCGCTACGGTGGCCTTCGATATTCACCTCTGCCCTGATCTTGGTCGTCTTACCCGGCGGCACAAGCGAATCGAACCTCACAACCGTGCAACCACAAGTCGGCCTGACTTCGGAAAGCCTCAAGACTTCATCGCCTGTATTCTTGACAAGAAATATGGCTTCGATCTTCTTGGTCTTCCCCTCGACCGCAATCCCGCAGTTGTATGCCCTGGTGTTGAGCTCCATTGTCGCGGTCGCGAAGGCGCAAGATTTCGCAAGTACCACGAAGACTGCGGCAAGAGTCAGAAAGCGCGACACAAGGCCGAAGCCCAGCCCCATCCGATTGGGTGTCTCGACAAGTCCGTCGGTGAAGGCCCTCAATGGTTTCGTCGGTCGCTCACGCCCCAAGGCTTCCTGACGCCGCCACCACGCCGGTTGCGGCCATTGCACCGCACACCGCCCGCTCAGATTCAGCATACTCGATGAGCTCGCAAGCGCGTAGTTCGCCGACACTCTCTGGAGTGTCCGGGGTGACCCGGAGCATGGAGCGGTCCCCACCTCCCGGGTGACACCGATCTTCTGTGTGACTGTCATCAAGGCCCTCCGTGTACCCGCAACCTGGAACCGGAAACTGACTATCGAGCAATATTCTCGATCATATCATCTGATAAATTGGGTGTCTGATCTGCATCAACACACAGATGGATCCAGTCATTAATTGATTCCCCATTGTCGAGCATGAACTCTGCATAGAAGGACTGGTTAGGGAGGATCAGCTTCCTTCCACCAATGCTTCTGGACAAGTACGTATCTGTGCCGTAGGTGGCCTTGATGCGGACAACGTCGACCAATTCGTCGCCCTCGTCCTTGTTTCTGCGCGCAGTTCGCTTGTTGAGCGCGTAGTCAGCTAGCCTCGAATCCGCAGCGGACAGCTTCACCAACCGATTCACAGCACCAACAGGCTTCAACACCGGATTTACAATTTCGAAACCAGACAGTACCGACTTGCCAGAAAACGAGACCCGTATGAATGCTGTATTGTCAACTATGTGGCGACCATTGACCTCTCGCGTGTAGCGGTACGTCTTCCTTGAAACTGCGGGAACGGACTGCCCCTTCTCCAACACATAGTCAGTCTCGGTGTTCGCAAAGACAAACCGGGGCGCTTCCGCACCCAGCAATTCCCCAACCAGTTGGTCGGCCTTTGTGCGAAGCTTCGTCAGAGCGAGATCATCTGTGTCAACCAACCTCTCACGCTGAGCATCCACGTTCTCATAGTGATACATGCCTCGGGCCGCGTCAAAGCCGATCTTGTTAACGTTGTCGACCATTCTTGAGAGACGCGTGATGTAGGCATTGTCGAAGGGTGCAGCAACGACTTCAAAAGTGACAGGCCTGAGTGATGTTTGCGCTGGCTCCAGGAGCGCCTTCTGGCGGATGTCCACGACCCTCTCGACCGCCATGCTCTTGCATCGTCCAATGTAGGCATTGGTGTTCTCTGTTCTTTCCAGTTCTGCCGCGATGGCCATAGTTGACACGAACAGAATAGCTGACAGTGCGAGTACGACAGGGCTCTTCATTCTTCCTCCTGTTGTTTTGGTTCTGTGCACGTTACTTCATTTCTACGCTCAAGGCAACGGGGGATACTCAGGGGTTCCGACGGTTGCCCAACCAAGCCATGTGGCACCATACGGCGCGGCAGCATCGCCGGCGGAAGCATACGTTTCTGTCGCAAAGGTCCCGTTGGCGCCCATGGTTGCGGGCTGCAGGCCCGGATGGGCACCGTTCTCGTATACGCAACTGATCTGTGCATTCCGCCACGCGGAATAGATTGATTCCCCCAGATTCACCCAGCGGTTCCAGAATTCTTCCGACATCGCGGCCGGGTTCGATCCCTCATACGAAACAGCGCGGTGGCCTTGCACCGTGTGAACGCCGGCGAAGCTCGCATTCCATCTACTGAATTCGCTAACGCCGTTCGCGTACTGGGGTGCCTCGAACCAGAGGCAAGCGGAGGCCTGAACCCACTTCAGATAACCGATCCCGCGGAAACGAAAGTCCGTCCGACAGTCAGTGGTGTAGGTCGCGTTACAGCCGAGAGTTGGCCCGAATCCGGTTCCATGGCCTGAGTAGAAGAGGAAGTCAACGTAGTTGATTTCAGCTTGATCGCCCAGCCATCTAGCCCGGGTGGCATCGGCATCTCGGCGATTGTACCTAAACATTCTCCCAACAATGAGGTTTGAGCGTACCGGATTGACTATTGCGGTATTGAATCCGTCGGCCTCTTCATGAGAGTTTGCGAGGTTGTGGTAGCCGGAAAGCACACCACAACCATTCCCGACATAGTTCTCCACACTATGCGTTGCGTACCACATATACGGAGGGGTCGCCATTGCGATTGAAGCGGAGATCGAACTCCAAAGAACCATACTCGTCAAACACCTGTTCAGATTCATGCATTCCTCCTCAGTTTTGGTCGTCCTTTGTGCTGTCAGATGCTATACCCAGAGCCGAACGAAACAACCTGCTCCTGGATTGGGGTGAAGACGCGGTTTCCTTGCTGCAGAACCCTCCCTTCAGAAGACGGGTACACCCGCGATTCGACCTTGCCAACAGGCTCCTACAAACCTTCGATCCTCAATTTGAAGCCGCCAATCAGGGCGCTTAGCTGAGCATCAAGCTTTATCCCTCTACCCCAGGCAATTACCTCATCTTCGCTCTTTCGAGTATTGAATTGCGCACCAAAGGCAGACCGAATCCGTTCCTCGGTCTGAGCATCCCACCTCTGGGTAGTTCTGCTGGAGTCCTCCGGATCCATCCAGAAGGTGTTCCCGTGGTACCTTCCGGAGATGTCCCAGACAAATGCAGAATCAATCACACCCTTGTGGATTGCGTCCTCGACTTCCTCAAACTTCGGCGGCGGCAAGAGGCTTTGGTACGTCCGCCAGTATTGTCTTGCGATGGCCCATTCCCTCAAAAACCGTCCCACACCAGCGAGTACCTTGTGCCTGAAGACGACCGAAGTGGAGTCTTGATAGAGCATATCCATCACGTACCCATCGCCATAATTCTTGTGGCAAGGCGCGATCCTATCGATCTCGATGTAAACACTACCATAGACTTCATCAGGGAAGGAGTATCTGCCAACGGTATCGCAGTGTCGATTCTGAAGCGTCTTGTAGAGTCTGTCCGGCAGCTGAAACCACGTAATGTCGACGAACCGCTGTAAGGAGGTATCGAACGGACTCCATGACGAGTCGACCCCGCATCGTGCTGGATTCACCCACAGTTTCAAGAATGCGGTGTCGGGCATCTTGACGCGATAGTTAGTCTCCCGGATGTATCTCTGAACATCCTCCCGCGTAACATACCCCGAGTCTCGAAGGACCTGGCCAAGTAGGTCACTTCTGGCGTTCTCAAAACTGGTCCCATCCAAGTAGAGCGTGGAATCCTCTTTCCACATTATTGCCGGAACCGTTGACCGCCTGCAATAGTAGATTCCATGGTAGGCGCTATCCAGGCACGGGTAAAGGTCGGAGGAGAGTCTTTCCTCTGCTACGCGAGAGAAACGGATCGAGATGTCCCTCTTGGGGCCATTACTGGCAACAAGCCGCCGGAATGCAGAGTCCAAGAAGACCGCATCGGTGGAGTGCACCAGATCAAAGACGAATGATCGGTATGGCGCATAGCGCCTGTCATAGTTCTTGCGATATATCTCAATGAGGTTCGAGCAAACCCTCTGGAGCCATCGGTCGGCATAGCAACTGGTCTCCATCTCCACTTGATCATTAATATCACTTGGCAGTGTGTCAAACCCTTTTGTTCGAGCAATGGCTCCAATGTATCTGATCAGAGCAATCGTACTGACAGTCTTCTCGAACAGGCCGCCCTCGCTCCCCTTTTTAGCAAGGATGTTCAAAATGGAAGACGCTTCCCTTATCTCTCCGGATGTTGCGAGGCAGTTTCCAACCGAATCAACGGCGATACAGCGCGCGTCGTCCACGGACTTCAGGTACTCAAACGCAAGACTGTCAGTGTTCTCATGTGAGTTGGGCAAATGGATACTTCGCATTGGCTCCGAGGCCATTGATTCCGTTGTCAGCAGGCCGATGCTTAAGAGCGCAATTCCGGTAATGCTTGAGCAGTAACTCATACGTGGGCTCCCTCTTCTGAACTTTGTATCTGCCATTTCAGAACGGTGTGGCGTTGTGTTATGTTAAGGTGACTTGTCGGCAATTGGTCCGCCCCTTCCCTGCCCGCCCTACAGCTAACGTGACTGTCCAAGGCGACTATCAGCACTTGCTGACTCGCGAATCTCCAAAGCATAGACTTTGTAGGAGTGCAGAACCTGGCTGCCTTTCCTCTTCTGCGAAAAGGTGAGCACATATGCCTTTCCATCCGCTTTGTCAAATGCAATTGAAGCGATATCTTCAGTTGCCCTGCGCGATGGCCTTGGCTCGCGTATGTCAGAAACCAGTCTTCCATCGTCTCTGTAGACGGAGTAAAGGAGGTCAGGTTCTTCTGAGGATCTTATGTAGGAACCGCAGACTACATAGGCGCCACTCGGGTCGACTCTCAACTTCTCGACGGTCACTGAGTCGACAGTTCCCTGACCCCGATGAATAAGAAAGCTTCGGCGCTGCGTTGGCCCTGCGATATAGACAACGGGGACCGATTTGTAGGAGTAATAGAGCGTTCCATCCTTGTCGAAGTCAAACACCGTGTATGGCTCCACCGAACGCCTTCCATCTGTGTTGTACAAGCAGTGGTTCCTGCTTCTTACGGAGGCCACAACAGATAAGTTCACGGCTGATAGTCCAAACACCTTGTCGTCGCTCACGTAGCCGTTCCACCCTTTGGCGATGTAGTTGACAGACCCGTGCGCATAGAGTTCACCTGAATACCCAATGCGCACATTCCCATACAGGAGGCAGCCGTCTTGACCTGGAACCGCTTCCACATAAGCGCTGGGAGATGTTGTCAAAAGGGAGATGATGGGATTGGCATCATCCTCGTGAGAGATCAGCATTCGGTTGTTGTCTGCAGAGATGGCTCGTATCGTGCCAAAATCATACGCGCCCGAGGGAGCGCCACAGAATTCGCTGATCTTTGTCCCTTGGTGATCGTAAACGCGGATGCAGTTGACCCCCTTCTCGGCAACAAAGAAGAGTCCATTGTCGGCATCAAAATCACTGAAATCTGCGGATGCAGGCGTCTTTGTCGGCTCAAGGGTCGTCGCATTGGTCAGCCTGCATGTCCCGTTGGGAAGGGTTGTCTGCGTCTTCCTGACGGGTATCCTAACATCATCAATACATAGCCAGTCTCTGTCCGCCGCTGCGCATATTGAGCATAGGAGTAGCGGAAGCATGATTGTTCGCATAGAGGGTGGAGTTCCGTTAACGTGTTTTGGGGCGATTCCGGGAAGGCCAATGCGGCAAGGCGATGGGTGATATGCCGATAGCACAACCGAAATCCAGATGGTTGCGTCTTCTGCGCACTCCGTTGACTGGAGCCACCTGTAGAAAGTTGGGGTTCCAGCAGCCGCCCGAATTGGCAGAGGGGCTCACTGTTCGAAATCGGAGCGGCGCATCTTTTGATCGGTCAGTGCGGATGGCGGACGACCGTCCGCCATCCCTGAATCAACCCGGCCGAGCTATGGAACGTCGTACTGTTTCCAGGTACTATTGTAGATACCAAGCGGGTGGTTCTCGCAAAGTGAGGCGTCGGTGCCAATTGGAATGCAGCATGTGACAGTCGTTTTAGCACTTAGCGACCAGCAAGTGCTCTCGGCAGCACCCTTGTGTTTCAATTTGGCATCGGACTGTGGCACAGTACATAGATCATATATGAAACA
>Ga0315284_10012063_pt1 | contig 12309 bp, 10 predicted proteins | sample YL17G09_16_MG_FD_203696 | JGI IMG/M metagenome (GOLD analysis project Ga0315284, IMG submission 203696) | Sediment microbial communities from Yellowstone Lake, YNP, Wyoming, USA - YL17G09_16 | ecosystem: Environmental > Aquatic > Freshwater > Lake > Sediment | place: USA: Wyoming | collected...
AGGTCCGTATTCTTTAAAAGAATAGGCAGGGCTGGGTTCTTTTTCGTCCTCCCAGCTCTGCTGTTTTTCATCCTCTTCAACACCTACCCGATGATCTACGCCTTCTGGGTGAGCCTATTGGATTTCGACCTGATCACCGCTCCTAAGTTCGTAGGAGTCAAGAACTATGCATTTCTGCTCACCGACCCGGTTTTCTGGAGATCGATGTGGGCGACCGCAGGATATGTAATAGGGACGAATGTCCCCATCTGGTTCGTCTCCTTAGGGATCGCGCTCCTCCTGAACAGGCAGTTCCGCGGCAGGGGCTTCTTCCGCACAATTTATTTCGTCCCGGCCATCATGTCACTGGTCGTTATTTCAATCATCTGGAAGTTCATGTACCACCCATACGGACTGGTAAACACTCTTCTTTCCGCCGTCGGGCTCAATAAGCCTTTTCCGTGGCTGACCAGCGCCAAACTCGCTCCGCTGGCGATGATCATTCTGAGTATCTGGAAAGGCGCACCCTATTACGCCGTCATCTACCTGGCGGGCCTCGAGACCATCCCACGCGAATACTACGAAGCGGGCATGATCGACGGGGTGAACGTTTTTCAGCGGTTCCGTCACATCACCTGGCCGCTGCTCAAGCCAACGACCCTTTTCATAGTCGTTATTTCAGTGCTGATCGGTCTACGCATCTTTATTCCGCAGAAGGTACTGACGGGCGGCGGGCCTGCCGGGGTCACGCGGGTCGTGACGCTTGCCGTGTACGAAACCGCTTTCAAATTCTACCGGATGAGCCTGGCCACCACCATGTCCATCATCATGTTCGTTTTCATTGCGCTCTTCAGCGTGTTCCAGTTCAGGATGTTCGGTGAGCGCCGACGAGCAAGAGCATGAGACCTAATGCATATGCATTTCAGAAAGGCGTATGGAAGCTCGTCTTGTACTTCGTGCTGATTTTCGGCGCTTTGGTGTTGCTCCTGCCTTTCTTGTGGATGCTGTCCACGTCCCTGAAAAGCGCAAACGACGTTTTCCAGGTCCCACTGCGCTGGATCCCCGCCCGGCCGCAATGGAACAACTATCCGGATGCTCTTAAAAAAGGCAGCATGGTCCTTTATTTTTTCAATAGCATCGTTGTCTCCGGAGCCACGGTCCTTATCCGTTTGTTCATCTGCGCACTTGCCGGGTGGGGATTGGCGAAGTTCGAGTTCCGCGGCAGGTCCATCATCTTTGGGTTCATCCTGTCAACACTCATGGTGCCTTTCGAGATCATCATCGTCCCGTTGTATCTCACAGCCAAGGCATTTGGCTGGTTAAACAGCTACCAAGGGCTGATCGTCCCCCTTTCTGTGAGCGCGTTCGGCGTATTCATCATGCGACAGCATCTGCTGTCCATCCCTGATGAACTGATTAGCTCCGCTCGAATCGATGGAGCGTCCGAGTTCCGGATTTTCAGCGAGCTGGCGGTTCCGCTTTCCTCTGCGGCGCTGATTGCGCTGGGCATATTCACCTTCATTGAGAGTTGGGACAACCTGCTCTGGCCGCTGGTTGTCGTGAGCAAAGATTCGATGCGGACGATAGCTCTCGGGCTAGCGTCCTTCGAAAATGCTTACATGACGAATTACGGCCAGTTGATGGCTATCGCGGTTATTGCCACGGTCCCGATTGTCTTGGCCTATGCCGCTTTCCAGAGGTATTTCATCGAAGGCATTGCGATGACTGGGTTCAAATGAAACGCTTGCCGAATCGCCGGGATTCCCGAAGTCCGCTGTCCTGTGCCTTTCTAGATGGTGTTGACAGAGGGTAAAGGAGCGAAAGCATGAAGAGTGTGCAGCCATTCCGGAAGCGTCCGGTACCCGATTTCAACCGGCTGCTGCGGGTGTTACGCGGGCAGGAGCAATCGCGTCGAGCCCATGCCATCGAGCTGGTGATCGATGCCGAGATTCTGCAAACACTACAGGAAAGGTACCTTCAGAAGAAGTGGATTCCCCTCACGGCTGAGACGCAACGGGAGTACTATACTCAGATAGAAGAGCTCTATCGCCTGCTGGGCTATGATGCGTTTGTCGAGGGGGTATGGAGGACCAGCTGGGTCAACCATCCCGCGCTGGGCTCGCCGCAGGCGCTCGATACTGCGGGCCCGCTTTCGCGTGGCGTTCGGGAATGGGCAAGGGAGGGCAGTGGGCTCATCGATTCCTGGAAGTCCTTCGAGAGCTTTCCCTGGGAAAGGATACACGTCGATTACCGGCCGTACGAACTGCTGGCGCAAATCCTGAAGCCCGGGATGGCGATCTATGCCTCCTCCTCGTTCTTCGAGCATGTGCTGGAAAACTTGCTTGGCTATGAGGGACTGTTTTACGCACTTGCGGACGACCCAGCGCTAGTGGAGGCGGTCTTCACCCGGTGGGGTGAAAAGGTCCTCAACTACTATCAAAACGTGGTCGGTCTAGAAGCAGTGGGCGCCATCTGGCATGCGGATGACCTCGGTTACAAGACGGGAACCATACTGTCACCGCACGACCTCCAGAAGTACGTGTTCCCCTGGCTCAAGAAATTCGCCGACGTCGCTCACGAGCACGGAAAGCTGTTCCTCCTGCACTCCTGCGGGGACCTTTTCAGCAACGGTGTGATCGAAATTCTTATTAAGGAGGTTGGGATCGATGCCCTCCACTCGTTCCAGGATGTCATTTTGCCGGTTGGGAAGTGCATGGAGCGTTTTAGCAACAGGATCGCGATACTGGGCGGTGTCGACGTGGATGCACTGGTGAGGATGGCCGAGGAGGAACTCAGGAGGCACATCCGCGGTATTCTGGAAAAGTGCAGTCCCGGCCGTTTCGCACTGGGCTCCGGGAACACGATCGCGAATTACATTCCCGTGGAAAGCTACCTGGTCATGCAGGACGAATTGCGGCTGTGGAACGAGGAAAACGGGCTGACAAGCTAAAGGAGAAGAAGGATGGATACCTTCGAGTTCTTCAACCCTGTACGGGTGTTTTTCGGGAATGGCGAACGCCAAAGGATCGGGCAGCTGCTTCAGGGAAGATACCAGAAAGTACTCCTGGTTTGCAGCAAGGGCCCGTTTAGGACGAACGGATTGCATGCAGAAATCAAGGGCTTAATTCAGGAAGCCGGAGCAACTGTCTTCGAAATGGGAGACGTTGACTCCAATCCACGAATAACAAGCGTAGAGGAAGGAGCAAACATCTGCCGCGTGAATAATATCCAGTGCGTGGTGGCACTCGGCGGGGGATCCACCATGGACTGCAGCAAGGTGATCGCGGGAGCGGCCTTGACGGACATGGACCCCCGCAGGTTTCTCTGGGGAGACAAAGTGGAAATGAAGACCTCCCTGGATACGGTGATGATTCCTACGATCGCGGCAACGGGCACGGAGTTGAACAACACCGCCGTGATCATGGATGAGGTCTCGCTGTCGAAGAGCTGGTGCGGCGCAGAATGCATGTTTCCGAAGATGACGATCATCGACCCGGAGATCCACGCCGGGGTCCCGCTCAGGCTCACGATCTGGGGCGCAATGGACATCCTCAGCCATACATTCGAGTTTTATTTCAATCGCCACGAAAGTGCCCTGTTCCAGCTCCAGTTTTCCGAAGGGATCATTCGTTCGGCCATGGAATGCGTGGAGCTGCTGCTGAAGGACGCGAAGGATCTTCGCGCCCGGGGTGAGCTGTCCTGGACGTCGATCATGGCCTGGGGTGGGCTCACAAAAATCGGTCGGGGGGCTCCTGACATGGCCTGTCATACGATTGCGGAAGGTCTCGTTCCGTATTATGACCTCCATCACGGCGCTGCACTCGGTGTAATCACGCCTCGCTGGATGCGCCAGGTCGTGAACCGCGCGCAATCGATTTTCGCCCGTTTCGCACGTAACGTGTTTGATGTTCAGGAAAGCAATGACGGCACGGCCGCGAGGCAGGGGGTGGAGCTGTATATCCGTTGGCTCCGGAGAATCGGGGCACCGGATACGCTTGAGCAACTAGCCGGAAAGAAGATCCCCTCGGAGAAGCTCAGGGAGATTACACGGCGCATCCTTAACGATAATCAGGAAGTCGGAAGGCTCGTGAAGCTAGGTGAGGACGACATTGTCAGCATCTTCGAAGCTTCCAGTATCCCGCTTGGCCAGTAATGGGTGAATTGTGGGCAGAACAAGAATAAGGGAAACAACCTGGGATTCCTACAGCGCGCTCACCCTCGAGAACGATGAGCTGTCCATCGTCACCATCCCTGAGTTGGGCGGCAAGATCATTTCCTTTGTTGGCAAATGCAAGGGCTTCGATCCCGTGTTCACGAACCCGAACACGGGACTGGTGAAGTATGCGTACGATTCCGCATACCAGACGTCCGATTCCGGCATTGGCGAGCTGCTACCAAGCATCGGTGTAGGAGTGTATCCCGAAGCTCCCTGGAATGGAGTACCGCTGCCAGATAAAGGGGAGTTATGGACACAGGAGTTCGCTACAAGTATCCAGCGAGATAGCGTGGTACAGAAGGTTCGCGGTGTACGCTTCCCTTACGAGTTCACGCGCAAGCTCCGCTTGCGGAAAAACGCATTGCTTCTAGACTACACGCTGGAGAATCTTTGCTCTTTCGGGTTCAAATATATCTGGTCCCTGCAGCCGCACCTTGTGCTCACCACCGACATGGAGATCGCTTTAGATGGGCCCGGGCGGTTCTACGTGGACTGGTCGAAAAACAGGACCTTCGAAACTCGGACCAAGAAATACGAATGGCCGGTAGCTGTTTCTCACAGAACTCGCCAAGGGCGAAGTGCGACTGCTGTATCACGATCGGGGCATGGCGATAACCTGGCATTTTGACAATCGCCTCATTGCTAACTGCGGGTTGTGGATAAACCGAGCAGGTTGGCCTTTGGCCGGGAAACCGACCGAACTGATCGCCGTACAGCCATGCACCAGCACGAGTGATTTTTTCGAAGACACCTGTAGGCAGGGATCTATCACGGTAGCTGCAGCGCGCAGCGTTAGCGAATGGAGCGTGCAGGTCGCTGTAGACAGCCTCTGAACTGTCTGGGAATAATCCTTTTAGACGGTGATGCAGGAGTTGGCCTGGAGTCCGGCTTGGGGGAGTATAGGGCGGAGATGCGCACGGGGCTGGAAGCTTCCGGCCCCGTGCGGTTAGAATGTGGAGCATACTATGGATAGCCGCGAGATCGTTAAACGGGCCATCGAGTTCGAGAATCCGCCGCGGCTGCCGTTCTGGCAGTCCTTCTTCCCAGACATCCCCAACGACATCCGCGACTGCTGGGAGATGGACCGCCAGAAGAGCGGCTGGTTCTTCGACCCCAACCAGTGGCCGGACCGGCACAAGGCTCTGGACGACTGGGGTTGCGGCTGGGAGGCCTCCGAGGTGGAGAACATGGGGCAGGTGCTGCACCACCCCCTGGAGGACTGGTCGAAGCTGGCAGGCTACCGTCCCCCCAATCCGCGCGACCCCTACTATTTCGAGCGGCTGGGCAAGGAGATGTCGGAGGCCGGGGAGCGTTACGTGGTGGTGACCAGCCACTTCAACCTGTTCGAGCGCCTGGACATGCTGCACGGCTTCAGGAACACCCTGGAGGACCTGTACTTGGAGCCGGCCAAGTGCGAGAAGGTGCTGGACATGGTGCTGGAGTGGAAGCTGGAGCACTGGGATGAGCTGGAGCGCCGCTTTGGCAGCCGGGTCCACGGCCTGTTCTGCACCGACGACTGGGGCAGCCAGGAGTCCACCTTCATCAGCGGCAAGATGTTCGAGGAGTTCTTCTATCCCCGCTACCGGACAATGGTGGAGGCGGTGCATGCCAAGGGCTGGCACTTCATGCTGCACAGCTGCGGCAAGATCAATGAGTTCGTGCCCTACTTCATACGCCTCGGCATCGACGTGGTGAACATGGGGCAGCCGCAGACCTACGGCATCCAGGAGCTGGGCGGACGCTTCGCCGGGAAAATCTGCTTCCTGTCGACGGCTGATATCCAAAAGACGCTCCCGGATGGCAACCTAAACAAGATCCGGGCCGAAGTGCGCGAGCTGGTGGACAACTGGTCCACCCCGGCGGGGGGATTCATCGTCTTCAACTACGGAATGGGCGGCGCGATTGGGGTGCCCGACGCGGTCACCAACGAGATGTTCCAGGAGTTCGGCCGCCTGATGCACCACTGGGGAGCGTAGGGCTGACTCGTTTCTGGCGATAGCCAACCGGTTCTATTTCCCGTAAAATAGCCACGGCGGAAGCCGGGGGTGGCATGAGCGAGTTGCGGGAGCGGGCGCGGTCCTTCCTTCACCGGCACGGTATGGAGCCGGACGATTTCGACCTGGAGCGCGGCCTGGTGGAGTACATGGCGGAGATGCGCAGGGGGCTGGCTGGGCAGGCGAGCACCCTGGAGATGATCCCCACCTACATCGAGCTGGGGCAGCGGGTGCCGACCGGCGAGCCGGTCATCGCCGTGGACGCCGGCGGAACCAATCTGCGCATCGCCCTGGTGCACTTCGACGAAAGCCTGAAGCCGGTGATCCAGAACTTCCGCAAGTACATCATGCCGGGAGTGGAGCGCGAGGTGAGCCGGGAGGAGTTCTTTCGCACCTTCGCCGCCCACCTGGAGGAGTTCCTGCCGGCCAGCTCCCGCATCGGCTTCTGCTTCTCCTTCTCCATGGAGCAGCTCCCCAGCAAGGACGGCCGGGTAAACAGCCTGGGCAAGGAGGTCAAGGCGCCGCAGGTGCTGGGCGAGCTAGTGGGGGAGAGCCTGGCCGTCACGCTGCGGGCCCGTGGGCACCGGCAGCCGCTCAGAATCGTGATCGTCAACGACACGGTCACGGCTATGCTGGCCGGCATGGCCGGTTCGGCCGGGCGCGGCTACGGCGGCTACCTGGGCTTCATCCTGGGCACCGGCACGAACACCTGCTACCTGGAAAAGAACTCCAACATCACCAAGACCCCGGGGCTGGACCCCGCCGGCACGCAGGTCATCAACATGGAGTCGGGCAACTACGGCCTCATCCCGCAGGGGACCATGGACCGGGAGTACAACGCGGGCACCCAGTTCCCGGACCAGCACCTGCTGGAGAAGATGGTGAGCGGTGCCTACCTGGGGGCAGTGGCCCTGCTCACGCTGCGCCGCGCCGCCGCGGAAGGTCTGTTCGGAGGCCAGGCGGCCGCAGCGTTGGACCGACTGACGGGCCTTTCCCCTGAGGCGATCCACGAGTATCTCAGTTACTCGGCGTCGACGAATCACCCGCTGGGAGCGGTAATCCAGGCGGGGAGCGACGAAGACCGGATCACGGCCTTCCACCTGCTGGACCGCCTGATCGAGAGGGCCGCCAAGCTGGCCGCGCTCAGCCTGACGGGGGCGGTGCTGCAGAGCGGCGCGGGCACGAGCCCCTGCGCCCCCGTGTGCATCGTGGTCGAGGGCTCGGTATACTGGGGCCTGCGCGGGATGCGGCGCAAGGTGGAATGCTACCTGAAGAGCTTTCTGGAGGAGCGTCATGGCCGCTACTACGACATCATCCCGGTGGAGAACGCCAGCCTGGTCGGGGCGGCGATCGCCGGCCTGACCAACTGACGCCGGTTGAAGGATTTGTCCGCCTGCCCCCAACATGTTATAATCGCGATATCAACGAAACAAGGAGTTAACGATGGTACAGCTGTTCTGCGATTCCTGCGACAAAGAGATCCGCAAGCCCTCCCGGGGGGTGAACTACATCTCCCTGCTCGGGTACGACCTGTGCCTGCCCTGCCGGGACGACCTGACCCGGCAGACGGGCAAGGCGATGCACAAGAAAGAAGCTTACCAACTGAAGGCCTACAACGGGGTGTACGAGCAGACGCTGCGACGCATGTGCAAATAGGCGCCCGCGGCGCCGGCAGGTAGCGCCATGCGGCCGCTAGCGGGCTTCCACCGCGTCCTGACGGACAGCGAGGTGGAAGAGCTTCACGACGCGGCACTCGGGCTGCTGGCAGACCCTGGGCTGCGCATCGAAAACCCGGGCCTGTGCGACTCCCTGCGGCGACGGGGAGCGCAGGTCGAAGATGAGATCGTCCGCTTTCCCCGCGAGCTGATCGAGCACACCCTGGCCCTGGCCGCCGGGGAGGAGCAAGTGCGCGTACGCGCGGGTGTTCCGGGCACCGAGCTCGCCTACCCGGATCAGCTCACCTTCAGCTGGCACACTCCCTTCCGAGACCGAGCCCCGGCGCGCGTGCAGGCCAGCATCGGCGGCGGGGCGCCGCTGTACTACGACCACGCGGCGAAAACCAACCGCTACGCCAGCGGCGAGGATTTCCTGCGCCTGGTCCGCCTGGCCGAGGGGATCCCGGAAATCGTCACCGTGGGCAACGGGGTGCATTACCTGAAGGAGGCGGACGGGCGGGACGTAGCGCCGAAGATGGTGGCGATCAAAGGCGCGGCGCTCGCGGCCAAGCACTCTTCCAAGCCCGGGTGCACCGCCATCATCGACCGCCGGCAGCTTCCCTATCTGATGGAGATGGGGGAGATCGTCAAAGGTTCGGCCGAGGCCTACCTGCGCAACCCGATCCTGGTCAACATCCACGATACCGAGCCGCCCCTGCGCCTCACGCGCCCCGAGGCGGCCTTGATCGAGGCCATGGCCGGCAGGCGGCTGCCGATCTTCATCCTGCCCATGCCGCTGGCGGGCATTTCCTCGCCGGTGTACCCGATCGCGGCGGCGGCCTTAGCCGCGGCCGAAATCCTGGGCGTCTGGGCGGCGGCCAAGGCCCTGCGCGAGGACTGTCCCGTGCAGGCCCGCTGCTGCTCCGGGGTGCTCAACCCGGCCACCGGCGCCGCCAGCTTCGCCACCCCCGAAACGATGCTGATCGACCTGGCGGTGGCCCAGCTGTTCCGCGAGCGCTACGGCCTGCCCTGCGGCACCGGTGTGGGGCTCATCGATGCGCCCATTCCCGGCGCCCTGTCGGTGTTCGAGCGCACCTGCAAAGTGTTCGCTTCGGCGCTGGCCGGAGAGCCTTCCTTCCCGGTGGGCATCATCGGTGGGGCCGTGGTCTTCTCCCCCGAGCAGGTCCTGTTGGACCTGGACATCGCGGCGACGGCGGTGCAATACTTGCGGGGGATCGGGGGCGAGCACTTCGCGGAGTCCCTAGGGCTGATCCGCGCGCGGGGGATCGGCGGCCTGCATTTGGACACCGACCACACGGCCGCGCACTTCCGGGAGTGCCTGCAGCTGCCGGCGGTGTTCTCCCGGCTGAAGAGTACGGACGTGCGCAACGCTTTGGCCCATGACCCGGTGGAGCTGGCGCATAACCGGGTGCAGGACCTCCTGGCCCGCACGCCGCTGTACTCGATCGGCCAGGACCAGGCCCGGGCCATCGACCGCGTAGTGCGAGAGGCGGAAAAGGTCCTGGCCTCGATCACGGGGGCCATGGAGTGAGCGGAGGCGGGGCATGCTGAGCATCGATCTAGCAGGGAAGGTCGTGCTGCTTTTGGGCGGCAGCCGGGGAATAGGGGAGGGGATCACGCGCCTGTGCTGCCGGGCCGGTGCGCGCGTTGTGTTCACCCATACCGGCAATCCTGAGCACGCCCAGCGTCTGGAAGGCCTCCTGACCGAGGTCAGCGCCGAGGGCGGGATAGCGGAGGCTGCGGCCGTGGACGCCCTGGACTTGCAGGCGACGACCGCGTTGGCCGACCGGGTCGCCGCCGCGCACGGGCGCATCGACGCTCTGGTCTGCAACGTCGGAAAGAACGTGGCCAGGCCGACGGAGCAGGAAAGCGGTGGGCAGTGGCGGGAGATGCTGGACCTGAACCTGACCAGCGCCTTCCACGGGGTGCGGGCCGTGCTGCCGCACATGCTCAGAGCCGGCTACGGGCGGATCGTGCTCATCGGCTCCTCCGCGGTGTTCGACGGCGGGGGAGGGGCCATCGACTACGCCGCGGCCAAGGCCGGGATGGTCGGCATGATGGCCTTCCTGTGCCGCGCCTACACTCGCCGGGGAGTCCACACCAACGTGATCCACCCGGCGGTGATCGAGACCGATCTTCTAGCAAAGCGCTACGGCGACCCGGAGGCGAAGAAGAAGCTGATCGCCCAGGTCCCGGTGGGCCGCCTGGGCCGGCCGGAGGACATCGCCGCGCTCACGGCGTACCTGCTGAGCCCCTGGGGGGACTACCTCATCGGCCAGGCCATCCTGGCCGACGGAGGGCGCACCTTCTTCAACCGCTGAGCTCGCCCGGGGTGCGCATTCCCACGGGCAGGGCTTCGTGCTATTCTCAGAAAGACCGTGGACCTTATATACCTCCTAATTGCCGTCCTCCTCATCGCGGTGAACGCTTTTTTCGCCATGGCCGAGTACTCCCTGGTGCGGATCCGCGAAAGCCGCCTGGAGGAGCTCATCCGCCAGGGCAAGCGCCTGGCCCCCCTCATTCGCTTCGCTGTGGACCACCTCGACGGCTACATGTCCACGGTGCAGCTGGGCATCACCATGACCAGCCTGGGGCTGGGCTGGGTGGGAGAGCCCTCCGTGGGTCGCCTGATCCACCGGCTGTTCCCGCTGTTGGACCGCCAGACGGCCACCGGTATCGCCACCTCACTGTCGTTCGTGGTGGCCTTCCTGCTGATCACCGGGCTGCACATCCTTTTCGGGGAGCTGGTGCCCAAGCTCATGGCCATCCGCGACCCGGAACGCTACGCCAGCTTCACCATCCTGCCCATGACCGCCTTCTACTACCTGGCCTTCGCCCCTATGCAGGTGCTGCGCCGGGCGGCCAACGGGGTACTGCGACTGTTCGGCATCCAGCCCTCGGAAGGCGAGGAGGTGCACTCCGAGGACGAGATCAAGATCCTGCTGGAGGAACGCGAGGAGGAGGGGGAGCTGTCGCTGCAGCGCCTGCTCATGTTCGGAAACCTCTTCGACTTCGGGCACACGGTGGCCCGCGAGGTGATGACCCCGCGCGGCTCCATCGCCTACCTGTCCTGCGCGCGCAGATGGGACGAAAACCTGATGGTCATGATGCAGTACAAGCGCTCCCGCTACCCGGTGTGCACCGACGAGATCGACTCGGTGCGGGGCTACGTGCACATCAAGGACCTGGCTTTCGAGTACATGACCGGCGAAAAGGAGCCGGTGCTGCTGGAGCTGGTCCGCCCGATCCTTCACTTCCAGGAAGCCGCGACCCTGGAGGACTGTCTGAGCCAGTTCCAGGCCCGCAGGGTGAGCCTGGGCCTGGTCTTCAACAAGCGCAAGAAAGTTACCGGCCTGATCTCCATGGAGGATGTCGTAGAGGAGATCGTCGGGGAGATCCGCGACGAGTTCGAGCGCCCGCCCCGGGCCCAACTGGCCGCCAGCTTCGTGCCGGAGGCCTGCGACCTGGAGGTGGAGGCCGGGGACCGCTTCGAGCTCCTGCGCGCGGCAGTGCGGCGCCTTCATGCCGCCCGCCCGGTGTTCAAGCTGGAGGACGCGCTGGAGCAGGTCTACCAGCGCGAGAAGGGCCTGAGCTCCGCCCTGGGCCACGAGACCGCTTTCCCGCACGCCCGCATCCAGAGCCTCGGGGCGCCGCTGTTTACCTTCCTGCGCTGCCGCGAAGGAATCGACTTCCGCGCCCCGGACGGCAGGCCGGTGCGCATGGCCTTCCTGATCCTCACTCCCTACCACGAGCCGGTGGCCCAGCTGGCCCTGCTGTCCAAGCTGGCCAAGCTGGTGGTGAACACCCCGCTGCGGGAGCGCCTCCTGGAGGCCGAGTCCAGCGAGGAGGTGCGGGAGCTAATGACGGCCTTCGAGGAGACCATTCCTCTTTGACCCCTTCAGCCATCCCGCCGATTGCCGATACTTTGGGCAGCGTGAGTAACCAAGAGGGCGGGTTCCCCTGGGCGGCGGTCGGGGAGCCCTACAGCGCCGAGGACGTCATCGAAGTCGTGCGCTTCCTGATCCAGAAGGGCGATGAGCGCTATGACGACCTGCTGGCCGCAGCCGAGCGGGCCATCCGCGAGCTGGCCGCCCATGGGCGGCCCCCGGCCAAGCTCACCCTGGGCGAGCGCGTGGCCGCTCTGGAGCGCCAGGTGGCCGCTTTGCTCGGCGTGCGGCATTGCGCCTTCCTCACCAACGCCACCGCCGGGCTGGAGATCGCCTACCGGTACGCGAACCTGAGCCGGGGGGATGAGGTGATCGTGCCGGCCATCACCTTCATCGCTACGGCGGCCTACCCGCTGGCCGTGGGCGCTCGGGTCGTTTTCGCGGACGTGGAGCCGCGCACCTTGAACCTGGACCCGCGCGACGTGGAGCGCAAGCTCACGCGCCGCACGAAGGTGATCGTGCCCGTGCACCTCGGCGGCCGGCCGGTGGACATGGAC
>Ga0315284_10012065_pt1 | contig 12308 bp, 9 predicted proteins | sample YL17G09_16_MG_FD_203696 | JGI IMG/M metagenome (GOLD analysis project Ga0315284, IMG submission 203696) | Sediment microbial communities from Yellowstone Lake, YNP, Wyoming, USA - YL17G09_16 | ecosystem: Environmental > Aquatic > Freshwater > Lake > Sediment | place: USA: Wyoming | collected...
ACATTGAAGCACTGCCTGAAAACGAGAAATATTTAAAACAAAATTTAGAAGGGGTTATTGAGTTGGAATCTTTAGTTTTAAGACAGAAAAAGGAAGGAAGGGGTATTCAATGGCGAGGGTTCTATTTTGGAGATGATATTAAGGAAAGAGGAATAAATATTATTTCAAATAACGAAGAGATTAGTTTTTATATGCAAGATGCTGACTTCAAAGAAAAAATTGATAATCACCAAATCGTATTTAAAAGTGGCGATAATATGAGAGTACTATTTGATATCAGTGGGGATTTAAACATTGATACAATCCAAAATATAAGTATTTATATAAAGGAAGTAAAAAAATTCAATGCAGATATAATTGAGCATAAAGCTAAACCTTCAAAAACGAATCCAACACCATCAGAAGACCAAATGACCCTATTAATTTAATTATGTATATAACCGCCTCAAATCTCTACGATTACCTCCAGTGCAAACATCGTGTTTGGCGTGATAAACACGGTCCGATGGATGAGCGAAATGACGAACCAAATCCTTTTATCGAATTACTTTGGGAGAGGGGTTTAAATCATGAAAAGGAAATCGTCGGTAATATTAGTAAATATTTGGAAATAGAAGGTGCGAATTGGGCTGAAAAATTCAAAAATACCAAAAGGGCGATGAATGAGGGAGTGGAATTGATTTATCAGGGCGTAATCATTGCCGATAATCTTTTGGGTATTCCTGATTTACTCCGTAAAACGCCTAATGGTTATGTTGCCATTGATATTAAATCCGGTCGCGGAAGAGAAGGGTCTGACGAAGAAGGTGATGAAGGTAGCATGAAAAAACATTACGCTGTTCAGTTATGCTTATATACCGATGTGTTAATCAGGTTAGAGTATCAGACCGAAAGAAAGGCCTATATTATCGATATCAACGGCGAGGAACACGAATACGATCTAACAGAAAAATTTGGCCCCAAGAGCCCGTCAGCTTGGGAGCTATATGAAAACACAAAAGAAGAAGTCGGAGCCTTAATTTTAAACAAGAAACAGAACAAACCAGCGCTTTCTTCCGTTTGTAGTTTATGCAGATGGTATGAAAGCTGTAAAAAGTGGTGCCAGGTCAATCATGATTTAAGCATGCTGTTTAATTTGGGAATGTCTAAAAGAGATGTAATAGTCGAAGACTTGGAAATATCGACAGTTGAAGAGCTGGGGAATGTCGATATAGCCAAGGCAATAGAGCAGAAGAACAAATTCAAAATCCTGAAAGGCATTGCTGAAAAAACACTTACAGAGTTCAAACATAGAGCAAATATCAAAAAACCTGAATTGAAAGAAGGTGTTGATTTTCCAAAAGTTTCAAAAGAGCTTTTCTTTGATATTGAGGATGATCCGACGCAAGAATTTGTGTATTTGCATGGTGTATACGAGAGAAGCAATGACGGAAGTAAACGTTTTATACCTTTTGTAGCGAAAGGACATACTAAAACTTCCGAAAAAGAGGCCTGGGCTGAATTTTGGGACTATATAAGAGCACTTCCGAAGGGTGATTTTTCAGTTTATTACTATTCACACCACGAAAAAACAATTTATAAAAAACTAAGAGAGCTTTACCCTGATGTAATCAGCGAAGCAGAACTGGAGGCATTTTTTGACAATCCAAACGTTATTGATTTGTACTTAGATGTTGTAAGAAAAAAAACAGAATGGCCATTGAGCAGTTATGGAATTAAAGCTATTGCGACTTATTTAGGTTTTAAATGGAGAGACGAATCCCCTTCCGGGGCATTATCAATAAAATGGTACAATGATTATTTGAAAACAAAGGATGAAAAAATCCTAAAAAGAATCCTTGAATATAATGAGGACGACTGTATTGCAACAATGATTGTAAAAGACAAAATTGAGGAAATTGCCCGCACTCCCACTAACAGCGTATAAACGACTCCGCCAATAAATTCACTCCGTAAAATTATTATATTGGACTTCGTCCAAAGCCCGCAAACGCCCTATTTGATGTATAATCCGGTTGCGTTTGCTGGCCATCGTTTATACGCCTACGTTGTGCAAAATACTGCCCATTTTTCTTTTTAGATTAGGGTACCTTTTAGAACATTTTTAACAATTTAATTACGTTTTGGTGAAATATTGACATAAATATAATTTGCTGATAATATCTTACACTTATTATTTTTTATTGTTTCTAACCCTTGCGGGCTCAAGAATAAAATTATTCTATGTATAAAAATTTCGCCAAAAAATTTCGTGAAGCAAAAACTGAAGAGGAAAAATTTGAAGTTGCCGTGAGCTTTCTTCGATGCTGGTTTAAAAACATATTTGATATGCCAGCGGAAAAAGATCAAGGAGAAAAAGGTGCGGTAAACGCTGCTGATTTGGCTAATAATGAATTTGAAAATATAATTATGATTTATAGAGAATTATTTATTAAGCTTGGTCGCTGCCCCAGCCTAAAAACTCTTAAGCCCATAATTCCAAATAATTTGGTATTAAAAAGACTAGATGAATGGTGTGACATTGAAATAAATGAACTAAATCAGGCACAAAACAATTTGATATTAAAAACACTAGCTGAATGGTATGGCATTGAAATAAATGAACTAAATCAGGCACAAATTTATATAGATGACTCTATGGAAAAATTGGATAAATTTGAACAAATGACTGGAGAAGAATGGTTTGAAACCATGGTAAGCAAGTTTAAACCTTGGTTTGATGGTTTATATAATGATCTCGAGAGAAGTGGGAATGATTTAGCTGTTGCTTGGGCTAGTGATCAATTTTTACATATGATTAAGTCTTACAAAGAATTATGTATTGAAAGAGGTGGCTGTCCTAGCCTAACAAACCTTAGACAGAAAATACCAGAAAATCTATTATTAAAAATTTTTCTTAAGTGGCTTGAAAAACAATCAGATTTTAATATAAATTAATATTGGGGGATGGTATATAAAAACAGTATGTTAAAATACAAACTGGGTAAAAAAACAATTCGCCAAATAATAAATTAAGTTTTAACATTCAATTTACGACATCCGAAAAGGTTACCATTGAAGGAGTTATCCAAAAAGCTAAAATTTATTTGCCGACTCTTAATAGTGAGCGTGTTTTGGCAGCTTATATGTTTGCCAAAAATGCCCATGGGGGTCAAAAACGACATTCAGGCGAACCTTTTATCCAACACCCTCTCGCGGCGACAGAAATTTTATTAGCACTTAAACCCGACGAAGATTCAATAGTTGCCTGCCTTCTTCACGATGTTCTAAGAATAACGCCCATCGAACTTAAAACAGTAAGAGCTACTTTCGGCGATAGCGTAATTTCGCTTTTAAAAGGCCTTGAACCGCTGAGCAAAGTGCATTACAGGGGTCTTGAAAGACAAACCGAGAATCTGCGCAAATTGTTTCTGGCAATGGCCAAAGACATCCGCGTGATTTTGATTAAACTGGCCAGCCGTCTACACAATATGCGAACACTTGAATTTGTTCCCAGTGTCGAAAAACAACAACGTATCGCGAACGAAACACTTACGATTTATTCACCGATTGCATCGCGTCTTGGTATTTTTGCTTTTAAAAATGAATTAGACACACTTTGTTTTAAACATCTTTACCCAAAGGAATATTCTGAAATCACAAAACAACTATTAGAGTTCACGGGTATGCAAGAAACTGTCATTCATAAATCGCTCTTAACGAAAGTATTGGATAATGGGGATATTTCCGCCACCATCGAGATCCACGTCAGAAATCCCTACAGCATATTCAAAAAACTCAAAAAAAGGGTTAAAAGTAATGTTTCTGAACTTTATGACAATTTTGAATTGAGAATAATCGTGGAAACAGAAGCTCAATGTTACCAAGTTTTGGGGTTAATTCACAAGCATTGGACACCGCTTTCTAGAAGGTTTAAAGATTATATCGAAGTACCGAAAACCAACGGTTATCAGAGCTTACATACTACTCTTATTGGTTTTTCTCCAAAATTGAGTAACCAGCCCATTGTGGTACAAATTCGAACAAAAAAAATGAATGAAACTGCCGAATTCGGTATCGCTGCGCAATGGCATTATAAAAAACAAGGAGGTGTGCTAACGATTGATCAAAAAAAACTACCCTGGATACAGGGGCTTGTTGATCTTCATGAAAACCTAAAAAATAATTCTGAATTTATCGAGGCTTTAAGCGTTGATATTTTTCATGACCGCATTTTTATTCTTACGCCGAAAGGTGATGTGCTGGACTTGCCATATGACGCGACACCTGTTGATTTCGCGTACGCCATCCACACTGGCATCGGCAATAAATGTCGTGGCGCTAAAGTAAATGGAAGGATAGTTCCTTTAGATTACAAACTCAAAAACGGGCAGGTTGTGGAAATCATTACAGGCCTTACTGAAAAACCTAACAGATACTGGCTTTATTTCGTTGTGACCTTTGCTGCCAAAACGCACATCAAACAATGGTTTAATACTCAGAACAGCGAAAAAATAAACAAGATAGACAAATTAATAACTGACTCTAAACTTATTAATCAAAAACTAAAAGACAATACTGAGTTTATTGAAACTGTAGCTAGTGGACTTGGAAGTGTGGCAGGTATGAAGGAACTCAAACAACTTTTAATCGATGAAGTTATTAATCCATTAAAATATCCTGAAAAATTTAAGAAATTTAAAGTTTCAATTCCTAATGGAATAATTCTTTATGGTCCGCCTGGTTGTGGTAAGACTTTCATTGTAAGAAAATTGGCAGAAGAGCTTGGCTATAATTTTTTTGAAATTAAACATTCCGATCTTGCTACCCCTTTTATTCACGGGTCAGTTGGTAATATTGGAAAAACTTTTGAAACAGCGAAACAAAATGCGCCAGCAATTATTTTTTTTGATGAGATAAGCGGTTTAGTTCCTGATAGGAATAAACTAAACGATGGCTCATCTCATAAAGAAGAGGAAGTAAATGAATTTCTTCTGCAACTTAATGATGCGGCAGATAATCATGTTTTGGTAGTCGGTGCTACAAATTATATCGAAAGAATTGACCCTGCAGTCCTGCGGCCAGGGAGATTTGATAAAAAAATATATGTACCACCACCAGATTTAGAGGCACGTAAAGAACTTTTTAAATTAGGTCTATTTGACCGGCCTTATGATAAAAAAATTGATTTTGAATATCTAGCCATAGCTACGAATGGGTTTAGTTGTGCGGATATCATTGAAGGTATAGTTGAAACAGCGGCAAGAATTGCAGCTAATCAAGACAGAGAGGCTATAGACCAAGCGCTCATAGAGTCAGAAATTAAGAAGTGTAAACTGATTGCTGAAAAAATATAAAATTGCCTTAAATAATTAAATCGTTCAATCATGTTTTTAAATTTAATTGGTATCATTACCTCATTCGTCGGCTCTCTCATCTTGGCTTTTTCTATCTCAAAAAATCCTGGAGAAGCATATCAGACTGTAAGGGGTAAAAAAAAGTACCTTACAATAATTCATCTTTGCCTATTTAGATCGGGTGTCGTTTTGATAGTATTAGGCTTTGCCATTCAAATGCTAACCCTTTCATTCTCAAAAAATTGTTAATAAAATCTTATACTTAAATTTAATATTTTTTATGAAAAAATTATTCGCATTTATATTAGGTTTGATATTCTTTATTAGTATTGCCCCTTTTGTTTTCGCAACCAGTGGTACGTGCTCTTGGCATGGAGGTGTAAATTGTGCAGCGGGTCCAGATTTTGATGGCAGTGAAATATGTAATGATGGCTGGATAGATAGTAGTACCCTATATTCGCAAAGCATAATGTGCCAATCATATAGCAAAACACCTACAACTTATGAAGAACTTTTTGCTGATGTAGTAATCAAATTGTTACCAATAACCCTAACCTATCTTCAAGCACAATTAAACTACGAAAGTAAAATAATCGACTCGATTTCAGAGTATTATACTAATATATTAAAACTTGCTGCCTCTGAAGGCATTACACAACACTACATTGACGTAGCTTATGCGACAAAAGAGAATTCCAAATCAAAAATTAAAAAAAATAAAGATATTGTGATTAACAAAATTTTGGATGTCAAGAACCAAGTCACCGATTGGAAAAATGAAATTATCATCCTAAAACCAGTAGATACCAATTTTATAATAAATGCGCATAGCGAAGCTATTAACGTTATTGATAATTTGGTAAATAGCCTAGAGGAACATGATGCGGATGAAGCAATTGATAATTTTCATGCGATGTTTCTTCAAAATTTGAAACATTACACGACAACTACCGTCATTCAAAATAAAACAAGTAACATTACAAAAACTCAGAAAAGCGATACATCAATTACTCAAGAAAAAGATGGATTGTTTACTGATATTCCGGTTAATCACAAAAGCTATCAAGCAATAACTTACTTAAAAGAGAACAAAATATTACAGGGCTATCCTGACGGATCTTTTAAGCCGGATAATACTGTAAATAGGGCTGAATTAATGAAAATATTGATTGGTGAAAACTTGCCCGACGGCACTTATGAAAATTGTTTTAAGGACGTTAAACAAGAATGGTTTGCGCCTTATGTCTGCTATGCCAAAGAGCAAGGCTGGGTAACAGGATATTCTAATGGAACATTTAAGCCTTCTCAGGTTGTAAACCGCGCAGAGGCCATAAAAATGGCTATTGCAGTTTTTGGTATAGACTTACCAACATCCATTAACTCCAATCCATATAAAGATACGGATAAATCTTCATGGTTTGCAAGTTATGTTCAGGCAGGTAAAGATATGGGGCTGTTTGGTGATCAGTGGTCATCTTTTAGACCTAGTGATGGAATGGAGCGCGGTGATATTAGTGATATTATCTATAAAATAATCACTACAAAAACAGATGACGATCAGCAAGACGATATAACCATGGATGACCAACCGGAAAACAAATATTCTAATCCCTGCCCAATTGATTATCCATATTTAAATTCGCCGTTGGATTGCCAAATGATTAAATGCAATGTGCCTAATAGTCACCTCACATCAAACGGCACTTGTGAATGTAATGTCGGCTACAAAGAGGATGGCAGTGGCATGAGGTGTACCCTAAGATGTTTTAACGGTGCGATATGGGATAAAAATACTCAATTGTGCAAATAACATTGTGTAAAAAAATGATAAAGGCAATTATAAATCTTCTAACATCAATTATACAAAAAATACCAATTAAAAAATGTTTAGAAGATAAAAATTTAGGTGAATTATTTCTCAAGGAATTTCCATCAAATAGTGAATCCTGTATTTTTTTAAGAGATTATGATATCAGCGATCCCTTCCCTTCATCTTCCTTTGACGCAATTGAAAATTTTATGAACAAATGGGATAACACCGAACATATATTTTTCAATAGAAAATTAGAAAAAATAAGAAGAAATTTAGTCAATAAAATAAAAAATTTTATAACTGAACTTAGTTTATTAATCAGACCACTTCCAAATAATATAAATTTTTATACAACAGAATTAAAATATGCGGACATTGCTTCAGATGAAGTTTTATTGAAAGAAAAAAATATGATAAAAAACTTGAATAAAATAGCAACTAAAATATATGAATGCCATCAAAAATTAACTAAAGAGGTTAGAAAATTATTAAATTCTTAATATGAAAAAAATCATTATACAATCTCTACACCTAAAAAAAATTAATAAATGGCACCCAAATGGTTATTTACGTAAAGCAGTACCTCCAGAAGGTTTTATTGATAGTCCAATATCTTTTCCAAAAATACATTTTGATACTAAAGAAGAGGCTAATAACTATTTTAAAGACTATTTTATAAAGCAAGGCTATAAAGAAGATGAAATTGAGACTAGAAATTGTTAAAAATGTTCTAAAAGCTGTATTAGATTGAAAAATGGGCAGTACTTCGCACAACAGCGTATAAACGACTCCGCCAATAAATTCACTCCGTAAATATTATAATATTGGACTTCGTCCAAAGCCCGCAAACGCCTTATTTGTCCACCTTCGCTAAAGCTACGGTGGACTTTGATATAATAAGGTACGCGTTTGCTGGCCATCGTTTATACGCCTACGTTACACACAATTCAAAAAATATTTTTCTTTAGATTAAGGTACTTTTAATAGGCTTTTTAAATACAGGGGAAGTAACGCCGACACCTGAGGTAGTGGTTCTTTTCCTTATAACAAAAACCCCTGGGCCCAGCGTTCTACTATCATTTCCATCATTCTTACCAAGGTTCCTATGGTAAAAATTTCGCACTAGATTACCAATAAATAAAAAATTTTAGCTTTGGGACATTCCCACCAAAGACAGGCAGGCACCCCCACCCTCTGCCCTTATTCCAAAATAAAAAATAAAATTTGTTCATTACAAAAAAGTGACCCAACTAGCATCAGAAAAAAACTTACATTATATAACAGCGTATATACGCAAACGTTATACCAAATTCTCACTCTAAAAACAAAAGCTATATAGCTTTCCCCTTGATTTTATTGCTAAAAGGTATATTCTTAATGTAGTTATTATAGTTATTTAATGATAACGACATCTAAAATGTATCAAATGCCACAGCTGAAAAAAGGGGTATCAGTCAAGACAAAGGAGATTCTCGGCCTTCTGCTAAGAAACTCGGAAAACGGGCTTATAACAGCCAAAAAGGCCCGTGAAGTTTTGAACATGACCGCCCAAACCGCTTCCGCTAAAATGGCTTCTCTGGCGAAACGGGGATGGCTTGCAAGAGTAAAGCGGGGCATCTACTTTATCATCCCGCTTGAGTCCGGTGCAGGTCTCAAACCGGTAATCGACGATCCGTGGGTGCTGGCACAGGTTTTGTATTCGCCCTGCTATATTGGCGGCTGGAGCGCCGCTGAGCACTGGGGGCTTACCGAGCAGATTTTCCGCCAGGTTTTTGTGGTTACATCTGCCAATATCCGCAGGCGCTCGGAGACAATTTTAGGCACTGAGTTCCATATTGTCCGTGTAAAACCCGAGAGGCTGAAAAACCTGAAACCCGTCTGGCGCGAACAAAGGCAGGTCATGGTCTCTGATAAGGAAGGAACTATCGCCGACGCGCTCAATTCACCGGATTGGGTCGGTGGCTTCCGGCATTTGGCTGCAATGGTCAAAACCTATATCGAGGAACCCAATCCCGACTACCAGCATCTGCTGGAAAGACTTGAGGAAATTAAAAAAGGGGCGGGTTATAAGCGTTTGGGCTATCTGCTCGAAAACCTGTCGCCGGACAAAAAGCAACTCATTGAAAAAATATGCACGAAACGGTCAAAGGGTAACATCAAACTTGATCCTGCGGTTCCATCGAAAGGCAGCCTGAATAAAAAATGGGGGCTATGGATAAACGCCTCATTAATTTAATGACCTATGATAGCTAAATATGACATAATCGACAGGGCGACCGAATGGCAGCTGAGACCAGAGGTTGTCGAGAAGGATTACATTATCGGTTGGCTGCTGAACGCCCTTTCGCAGAATCCTGAATCTTCCGTAAAATGGGTTTTCAAAGGCGGAACATGCCTGAAAAAATGCTATTTTGAGACATACCGTTTTTCGGAGGATCTGGATTTTTCGCTGAAACCGGATGCCGTTTACGACGAAGCGGGAATAAAGGCAGTCCTGATGCAGGTTGCCAAAAGTGCGGCGGAATCCAGCGGTATTGAATTCCCGGCTGAGATGATACTGGTCGAGCCAAAACATAACCTCCAGCAGGAACTAACTTTTAAAGGCAGGATTTATTACAGAGGCCCCTTATTACGCCGCGATTATTCACGCATACTCATCGACATCACGCGGAGCGAGCCTATAATCGCCGAAGCGTCCAGCCGCCATGTTTTTCATCCTTATCCGGACTTCTGGGGTAAGAGCTGTTTAGTTTCCACTTATTCACCAGAGGAGATACTCGCGGAAAAAATGCGGGCTTTGTTTGAAAGAACCAGACCACGCGACCTTTATGATGTCGTATTCATTTTGGATAACCGGATACAAGAGATCAATATCAGACAGGCTTATGGAATTTTCGTGAAAAAATGCAAAGCAAAAAAATTTGAGGCTCCGAGTCTCGCTGACATGATCAATAAAATAAAGGAATCGGGTGAATTGCGCACAGAGTGGGGTAATATGTTAGGGCATCAGCTACCTGAGCTACCGGAAATTGAAAGCTTCCTTAAAAGATGCGAAAATCTTTTACCGTTATTCTTTGAGCCGACATCTCCAAAACCGAGACTTGAAAGTTATGCGCATAATTCTGGTGAAGTGGTAATAGCGCCAGCCGGCATGAACTACTGGAGTGGCGGTCAAAGTGTGGAAGTTATCCGCTTCGCCGCGGTCAATCGCCTCCTAGTGGAATTTGATTATGACGAAAAAAGAAGGCTCGTCGAACCTTACTCATTGCGTAAACCGCAAACGGGGAATTTACTTCTATATGCCTGGGGCCTGGCAGATGGACATATGAAGGCTTTCAAAATAGATAAGATGACCAACATCAAATCGACCCATTCTTCGTTTACCCCACGTTTTGCAATCGAATTTCTTCCTTCCGGCCCGATCATACCTCAGCGATCCACCATAATATCTCTGCCTAAAACAAAAGGGTTAATCAAGCCGAGGCGAAATTAAGTAAATTGATAAGTATAGCAACAATGCCCCTCATTTAGGATCGAGTGAAATAATGGCGCCACGTCCGCCAACGTTATTCCCTGCTCCGCAGGGGTTAGTTTGAGATGATACAACAATGACTCTATTTAGATTAGAGAGAGATTTTACACTACATACACTAACACGGCATATACGGCTACGCTTCGCTTCGCCCATATTGCTGATGCAACATCGTATATGCCGAAACGTTATACAGCAACGTAAACCGAAAAACTTCGCACAAACTGCGACGTTGTGCAAACCTTCCCGACAAATTTAACGCTGGTGTTTTCGCACTTCATTTCGTTACGATCGGTTAATATCATTATATCTTTGGATTGCGCCATATCGCTTATGCGCTTACTTTAACCAAAATTATGAGTTGCATAAGTATTTAAAATTGTACATAATAATTTTGGATTCCGTGAATTACTTTTTTTCATGGACTACTGTCGGTCTACTGTTAAAAAAAATATAAGAATACAAAAAAATTATATTTTATTATTATCATATTTTTATGATTACATCATTTCTAGAAAATAGACGCAAATGGTTTAACCAACTTATAATCATCGTTATATTGGCTCATCTGATTGCTTTAAATGGAGGTATTTCTGCGTATGCGGCAATTGGAGCCACTGTTACTCCGGCAACAGGTGGTAACGCCATTCCTGATAATACGGTTGGCGTAAGTTATACCGCTTTAACAGGTCCGGTCATTACCGAGACTGCGGCAAGCCAAGTGAGCACAGGCACTATTATTTTAAACATTCCGACCGGTTTTGCTTTTGATACAACGGCTAGCAGTGTTACTGCTACAGTTACTGATTTTGGAACATGTAGTGGCCCTAATAAAAAAATTGAACTTGGCACCGGTGCAGGAAGCCCCACGGAAACTGTTACTCCAACCGCCAGTACAATAACTATCCATGTTAAAAAATCATCAAGCGGTACTTGTTATGGATCGATAACTTATAGCGGTATCGCGGTTCAGCCTACAGCTAAAATTCCTTTGGCCAGCGGGAATATCACCGTTTCAGGTACAGCGAGTATTACCGGAGTGGATGCTTCGACCAATTTTGGAACTCTTAATGAAATTGCCGCTCCAGACGTCACAGCGCCTGTTATTGATCCTCATGCTGATGTGGTCGCTGAAGCCACAGATTCGTCAGGAGCAGTGGTCACCTACACCGCCCCTAATGCGGTTGATGATATAGATCCCATAAAACCGGCTACTTGTTCACCATCCTCGGGTTCCACTTTTCCTTTAGGCGACACAACAGTGACTTGCAATGCAACGGATGCCGCTGGAAATGCAGCGACTCCCACAACGTTCACAATCACTGTTCAGGACACCACCAAACCTGTTTTGACCCTGGTCGGAGCTGCTGCCGTAGGCCTTAATGTCGGAGATTCTTATACGGATGCCGGAGCCACTGCTCTGGACAATATAGATGGCGACATCACCGGATCAATCGTAACCGGCGGTTCTGTTGATACGGCGACGCCGGGCGTTTACATAATTACCTATGATGTCACGGACAGTTCCGGCAATCCGGCTGATCAGATCACCAGGACAGTGACGGTTTCCGATGTGAATGCGCCGGTCATAAATACTGTTCCGGATATGACTGTAGAGGCTGCCAGT
>Ga0315284_10012066_pt1 | contig 12308 bp, 7 predicted proteins | sample YL17G09_16_MG_FD_203696 | JGI IMG/M metagenome (GOLD analysis project Ga0315284, IMG submission 203696) | Sediment microbial communities from Yellowstone Lake, YNP, Wyoming, USA - YL17G09_16 | ecosystem: Environmental > Aquatic > Freshwater > Lake > Sediment | place: USA: Wyoming | collected...
AAGTCTGAGTACTTACAACAATGCCTATAATTCCTATAATCCTTATTATAGTTATGGCTATCCCTATTCCAATTATCCTTATAATCCATATTATTCTCCCTATTCCAATGCTCCGAATACAGAAATGCGACAATACCTGCTTGATTTTAAGACAGGGAACGTACTGGAATATGACGTGGAAAGTGTCGAATTATTATTGATGGCTGATCCCGAACTGCATGATGCATATGCTGCGTTAAGCAATAAAAAGCAGAAACAGATGAAATTTCTATACATTAGAAAGTTCAATGAGAGAAATCCACTTTATTTTACAAAAAACTAAAACAACAGGGTATATATGAAAAGAATAAGGTATGCAATAGTTTTCATGCTACTGACAACCATGATCCATTCGCAGGGTTATATTCCTTCACGCGAAGATGTAATGGCTTTTTTCACAACTAAAACTTTGGTTGTTCTCGAGGACAATCCGCTTATGGAATATAATTCCATAATTAAAAAAGTGATGCAGCAGGAGTGGAATATCACCGAATACGATTTTATTACAAGCAAAGAGTTTGAAGAAAAGCGAATGGATGCACAGTATTCTTTCATTTATATGTCTCAGGTAACCTTCGAAGCCGATAAAACCGATGCCGCTTATCGTTTCCTTCATTTGTCGCTGGGAGGCGATTACTTCCGGCTGAATGAAATGCCCGATATCGCTTCGGTGCCTCTGGCCTACTTTAGTGTTGAAGAAGAAAGATATGCTTATAAGCTGGCCATTCTTGTCCGCTTTATGCAAAATCATGCCAAACTTCTCAAAGAACACCCCGAGATAATCTCAGCTAATGTATTCAAGCACTATAACGATAACATCAAGGATATCCGGGGTAAAACACTTTATCTGCTTGAAGAGGAATTAGCTCCTTCGGTAAATAGTGTTGCACGCATCAGTAAAGTTTATCCCTTTAAATTCAAGATTGTTACCATGGATGATATTGAACAGGCGATCAAAGATCGTAATCCAGATGTTGTTTTTCTGCATAAGGTCGGACCTGAAGGCACCAAACTCAATGCGCGGTGTTACAAAATAATTATCGGAGCGGCTGATGCCAACTTTTATTATTTTGACTATCATAAAATCACCGATAAAAACCCTGATGGCATTCTGGAATCAGATTTTAAGAACCTGGCCAAATAAGATCGCTAAATATATTGTTGTAATACAAAATATTTAGTATTTTCATTGCTGTAATTAATTATGTACTTCCTTGGATAGTTTATGAAAACTCTTTTTGCCCTGGTAATTTTCCTGTTGCATGCATTTCCCGGTATTGCACAGGAGGATGCAAGAATAAATACCTTGCTTGCTGAAGCGGATAGTCTCATTGCCGGGAACAAACTGACGGAAGCAATGGCAAAAACTCAGGATGCAATTAAATTAGCTCCCTCCAGCCTGGAGGCACTTCAGAAGCGTATCAACATTTTTTTTCTGATGAACAATGAAAAGGAGTCTGTCCGTTATGTGGATGAGTCCATCCGGAAGTACCCGGATATTGCGGAGTTTCATTACCTCAGGGGGATTATCAACAATGCAAAGGGAAAATACATCAGAGCGTTGGACGATTTTGACCAGGCGATTAAATTGCAACCAGCTGGTATTTTGTACAGATGTTACCTGGGACGTGGTGTTAGTCATTTGAATCTTCTGGAATATGATCAGGCGCTGGCTGATTTCACAACCTCAATTGAACAGAACGATACAGTGGCAAGTGCCTATCACAGTCGTGCCATGGTGAATTATGAGCTTCACGACTATTCTGCTGCGGTTGATGATTTTTTGAAAGCTCTTGACCATTCCGAAGCCAATTCAGCTTTGTATTTTAATCTCGGGATGTCGTACTACCGGCTCAATGAGAAAGCAAAGGCCTGCCCATATTTTCATAAAGCCTGCACCCTGGGCAATACCAATGCATGCCGGATGACTTTGATGGAATGTGCCAAGGCAATTCCGGTGATACCTTAAAAAAATGGACCTTTCGGTTATCATTGTAAACTATAATGTAAAATACTTTCTCGAACAATGCCTGCACGCTGTATACAGGGCCATGCAAAAAATCAATGGTGAAGTAATTGTTGTCGATAACAATTCTGTTGATGGCTCTTCCCAGATGATAGCGGAACGATTTCCACAGGTACTGCTGATTGCTAATCCCTCCAACCTGGGCTTTGCCAAAGCCAATAACCAGGCTATAAAGCGCGCATCCGGAAGATATTTACTACTGCTCAATCCTGATACAGTGGTACAGGAAGATACCTTTGCGAAGTGTTTGGTATATATGGACAGTCATACCGATGTAGGTTGTCTGGGTGTTAAAATGATCGATGGCAAAGGCTGGTATTTACCTGAATCCAAGCGGGCATTGCCTACCCCTGTTGTAGCTTTTTACAAAATTTTCGGGCTATCAGCCCTGTTTCCGCGATCGAGGAGATTTGGGCAGTACCACCTGGGCTATCTGAACAAGGACGAAATTCATGAAGTTGATATAATTTCAGGTGCCTTCATGTTTATCCGCAAAGTTACCCTTGAAAAAGCTGGGCTGCTAGATGAAGATTTTTTTATGTATGGCGAAGATATTGATTTATCATACCGTTTTAAATTACTAGGTTACCGGAATATTTACTTTCCTTTCACTACCATCATTCATTATAAAGGTGAAAGCACCAGAAAAAGCAGTATTAACTATGTGATTTTGTTTTATAAGGCAATGATCATCTTTGCCCGGAAGCACTTCTCGAAAAATGCTGTCCGATATTACACATTTTTTATTCATATGGCCATTTATATAAGAGCTGGCCTGTCGATCCTCAGACATTTTTTGCTGGGAATAATTAATCCCTTGCTGGATGCTCTGTTAATATATGCTGGTTATTATTATTTTCTGCCATTGTGGGAAAACCATCACTTTGGTCAGCCTGGCGCTTATCCTCCGGCTTACCTTGGAATTATTGTCCCAGCTTACATCACCCTTTGGCTGCTGACTATTCTTCTAAACACCGGATATGAAAAAAAGGTAAAACTAACCGATTTGGTCAGAGGAGTTATAGTGGGTTCAATGATGATTCTCTTAATCTATGCCCTGTTGCCGGAAAACTTACGGTTTTCCCGGGCCCTGATTTTAATGGGTACTTGCTGGGTTTTATTTTCAACAATTTCTATCCGTTATTTGTTAAGTAAGATTTACAAAGCGCATTTTTCGCTTGAATTCATTAAAAAGAAGAAACGAATAATTATAATTGGTGAATTACAGGAAAGTAAACGTGTGTACTCCATAATCAAACAAACACAGGTGATTCCTGAACTGATAGGATTTGTTAATCCAATAGATAGCCCTGGTAAACCGGACTTTATTGGTCATATCGGGCAAATTGAAGACATTGTCAGAATCAACCAGGTGGATGAACTGATATTCTGTGCTGCCAATATTACCTCTCAGCAGATCATTAGAACGATGCTGCATTTTACCGATTGCGGTATCGAATTTAAAATAGCCCCTCCCGAAAGTATGTCGGTGATAGGCAGTAATTCAAATGTTACAGCTGGGGAACTTTATATATTGCATTTTAACACGCTGTCACGTCTTTTGAATAAGCTGAAAAAGCGATTGTTCGATATAGCTATTTCCTTGATTTTTCTGGTAATTAGTCCGGTTTGGGTATTTCTTATCAAAAAACCGACAGGAATGTTTCGCAACATACTGTGTGTAATAGTTGGATTTTCATCATGGGTGGGTTACTTTCAATCTACAGGAGGCAATCATCCGGGTTTGCCCAAAATCAAACCCGGAATCCTGACCCCTTATGATCTTCATAAAGCATCAGGAGTTAAAGGAGAAACCTATGAACAGTTAAACCTGTTGTATGCAAAGGATTATCGGATAATCCATGATTTGCATATTATTATTAAAGGATTCAGGCATTTAGGTCGAAAACCTGCTGTCTTATCCAACGCTGATTCAGGTATTGATAAAAAAGAATATGGCCAGATTTGAATTGTTATTACCGGTGATGGGAGAGCGTATAAGGGCAACCGGTTTGAATGGCCGAATTACAAAAGACGATATCAAAAATTATATTTTGGCAGGCCGACCGGATGCGTTTTGTGTTGGGATACAGGAACCTGTTGCAGATCCGGAGGATGAAGTGGTTGCAATTAAGGGAGGTACGTTTACCATTACCAATGAGAATTTTGATATAAAAAACTTCTGACGAATACCTGTCAATTAACATCACAATCACCTGATAATAAATGCTTCTTAACAAATAGTTAATAAATAGCATGTCATAACTTATTGATAGTTATTTATAAATTGTATTTAATTATTTAAATTTGTTATGTTAGATGTAAAGCTATGAGATTCAAAACCACCATTCGACCATCCCTTATTGTTTTTATAAGTCTTTTTATCTTTTCCGCATATGCCTTTGGTCAGGGAGAAGAAAAGCTTAAGGAGATTTTTATTGAGGCGGAATCCTATTTCCTGTTTGAGGAGTATAAAGATGCTCTCCCGTTGTACCAGAGAATACTGCAAATCGATCCTGAAAATTTCAATATTAACTATAAAATCGGCATCTGTTACCTGAATGATATATACCAGGTTCATAAATCACTTGCCTATCTCGAAAAAGCAGCTAAGGGAATTAGCCCGGAATGCAGAACAAACAATTATAAAGAAAGACGATCACCGCCTGAAGCTTTCTATTATCTGGGAAACGCATACCGGGAGAACAACCGGCTTAACGAAGCTATTGAAGCATATGAACAGTTCAAACTGATCCTTGATCCGGTAGTATATGATGCGGCTCTGGTGGATGAACAAATCACAACTTGCAGGGTTGCTGCAGATCAGCAGAAAAATCCCATGTATTTTATATCAGTGAACCTGGGTGAAGGAATCAATGACCAGTTCGAAGAGATGAATCCTGTCGTTTCAGGCGATGAAAAAGTACTGGTGTTTACCAGAAGACTTCAGTTTTATGATGCTGTTTTTTATAGCTGGAGAGATAATGGAAAATGGTCTGAACCCCAGAATCTTACTCCTGACTTTGGCGTCGATGGCAATTCATACTGCACAGGCTTATCCTATAAAGGTGATGAATTGTATGTATATCGGAGTGATAATTTCGACGGCAACCTCTATGTCAGCAAGTTACGCAATGGAAAATGGTCCAAACTTGAAAAACTAAACGGCAATATCAATACCAAGTATTGGGAATCTCATGCCTCACTTTCAAAAGATGGGAAAACACTTTATTTCACCAGTAACCGTGAAGGTGGATATGGAGGACTTGATATCTACAAATCTGAACGTACACGCGGAGGTGATTGGGGTCCGGCAATAAATCTGGGTCCCGTAATAAACTCGAAATATAATGAAGATACTCCATTTATAACAGATGATGGTAATACCTTGTATTTTAGTTCAATGGGCCATTATAACATGGGAGGCTATGATATTTTTTACAGTACCAGGTTGGATAACGGGCAATGGGCAAAACCATTGAACGCAGGGTACCCGCTTAATACTACCAGGGATGACATGTTTTTTGTTCCGGTTCGCGATGGAGCCTATGCCTATTATGCCAAATATGATCCGACTGATTCCTATGGTATGATGGATATATACAAACTCGAGGTGTTTACCGATCTTCATCCGAGAAAATTTATTCTCAATGGTGTAACACGGGTTGAAGGACAAATCAAACCTGATTATTCGGAATACACGGCAACACTTCTAAATACCAAGACAGGCAAGATAATTGATCAGTCAAGACTTAACCCCGACGGTACCTACACGCTGGAGGCCCTTTCCGGTGAATTAGAGCTGCAGATCAAAGGCAGAGATATTAATGATAAAATCGAAAGGATATCCATTCCCTTGAATAACCCATCGAATATCATTGCTCATTCTTCATTACTCACAGCATCAACCTCCTCAGTTATTGCTGCTGAGGCTGCTCAGAAGACTGAAGAACCGCCAGCTATTGGACCGGAACTTATTATTCCTACCACCAGTTATTATGTAACTACCAATGAGTCAATTCCTATTAAACTTGATCTCGAAAAGAATACAACTCTGAAGGTTGAAACCCTGTTAAACGATGAATTCAAAAAAACAGAAGATTTTAGTATTAAACGCCGGCGTTTTGTATATATGCTAACCCCGGAGCCGGGCACCAATTTACTCCGTTTCACACTTACCAATGCCAAGGGTAACAGCACTACCCGCGAAATAACTGTTGTTTATACGCCGTCGGTTGAAGAAATAAAAGTTCCAACCCTTGCTCAAAAGACAATTCTGGCGGATACTGACCGATATATGGGGATTCCTTCAATGGCTGGAGGAAACCTTGAAAAATTCTTACGGAGCCTTGATTTGCGCGGTACACAGTTCAAATCTGTAGCCGACCTGTATGATTTTTTAATGAAGAATGCGGTTGAACAGGGTTATACACTTGAAGAAGTGGAAGGTCTGATGGCCAGATTCCTTTCCCAGAAAGATCTGAATATGTTTTATAACGAGCTTCACGATCATTCTTCAGATAGCTTAAAAAAAGCTTTGGACAATCTTGACCTTAGTTCGAATAGTATATTTTCTTCGGAAGCTCTGATCGATTTCCTTTACGACAATGCGTCCAAGAGCCACTACAATCTCGAAGAACTTCGTGAAGCTCTGTATCGCATTGCCGCACTTAACCGAGATCCCCGGGCACTTATTGATCTTCTGGAGTCGTTTTCTACCGGTGAGCTGGCAACCTATCTGGGTCAAATGAAGCAAAACTGGAAAGAATATCCTGATACCCGTGCCGTTGCCGATTATATCATGCAAGGTGCAGATAGTAGGGTTTTCCCGCTTTCAGAACTGGAAGCTGCTCTAAAAAAGGCTGCCATAGATTTGGATGTTCACTTTCTTTCCCAGGGTCTTCTGTTCATTTCATCAGACAGTCTCAAACAGACCATACTCGATCTCAACATGGAAAAACAACAGATCAGGAATTCATATGAACTAATTTCCTACCTGTTGGGTGAGTCGGAATTGCGGGGTTATACCAAGCAGGAATTATTGGAAAACATCGAAAAGATACGCAGAGATCCTTATTATTATGTCGATCTCTTCCGGAAGTTGCTGGCACAAAGAGCTACCGGAAGCCTTAAAACATTCCTGCAGGAGATTGATATTAGAAATCTGAAAATCAACACTTTTGAAGAACTGGTGGATTATCTGCTCAATCAATCGCAATTTCATGATTTTAATCGCGAAATGGTTTATCAATTGCTAATTGATATTATCGATCCAAAAAATATCGGGGAATTCATTGATATGCTGATCCGGTTCGGGGACGACCGCATTACACAGGCTATTAAGGCGACCAATGCGAACCAGTTTTCAAAACCGCTTGAAGTCATGCAATATTTGCTTTCGGTTGCAGAGGAATACAATTATACCGAGCGCGATTTGCTTAGGGTACTGCTGAAGATGTTACTCCGAAAGGGCCCTGATGTTGGCGAAATTGATAAAAAAGGAGGCTGGTTCTCGCGTTTTGACAAACCTGCCCTGGTAACATCTCTTGTGGTGGTGAATGCCATTATCATTGCCCTCCTGATCATATTTATATTGCGTAAAAAGCGTAAGAATGAATAAACTGATAATTGAAGTAGTTCTGTTTCTTACGGTATCCCTTCCAGGTTCAGGGCAAAAAATCATACCCAGTCCGGCCGACCTATATACTGATGCCCTTGAGTATTTTTTTGCAGGTGATTACTCTGAAGCGCTTCCTGTTTTATTGACTTTGCAGGAAAAGGGACATGCTTCGGCCAATATCAGCTATAAAATTGGCGAGTGTTATCTGAATATGCAGGGTCAAAAAACAAAAGCCATTCCTTACCTGAAGGAGGCTGTGCAAAAGATATCTGCAACCTATTCCGGTAACTCACTTGAAGAGGAGTTTGCTCCTGCAACTTCCTTATTGTACTTAGGAATTGCATACAGGCTAAACAACGATTTTAACAATGCTCTGGCCTGTTTTAATAACTACCTCAATTCTATTGATGATGTAGATAAAGAGAACAAAGCCCTGGCTGAATATCATATCCAAAGATGCAATTATGCCCATGAACTGATGGCTTCACCAGCAAGATTCACAGCCGATACGCTTTCGGACAATATCAATACACCGGAATCCAATTTCAGCCCATTGGTTACTTCCGATGAAAAGGTGCTCTATTACATGAATCAGCTTAAATTTTACGATGCTGTCATGCACACTGTTAAAATTGATTCAGCATGGCAGACTCCTGAAAACCTTACTCCGGAGATCAAATCAGATGGTGATCATTATATTACCGGTATGTCGGCAGATGGTACAAGGTTATTCCTGACATCTTACGATCCTTACCTTAGTGGAGAAATATATACCACGGAGTTTAAGAACGGACGGTGGAGTGAAATGCTCAGGTTGAATGATAAAATCAATACCTTGTTTAATGAAACCCATGCCTCACTGTCTCCTGATGGGCAGTATCTCTATTTTACAAGCGACAGAAAAGGGGGCTATGGCGGTCTTGATATTTATCGCTCTTCTCTGACACAGGCAGGTGAGTGGGGTCCACCGGTTAACCTGGGACCGTTGATCAATTCTCCATACAATGAAGAATCACCCTTTGTCTCTTCCGATTCCAAGAAACTGTTCTTTAGCTCACAGGGACATTATAACATGGGGGGATATGATGTCTTCGCTTCTTCGCTTGATACAGACGGGAATTGGCTGCCACCGGTGAATATAGGTTATCCTTTAAATACAACGGACGATGATCTTTTCTTTTTTCCGTTAGACTCTGGTAATATTGCCTACCAGTCGCGTTTTTCTGTCTCTACCGCGCGGCAGGACATATTACGCTTCAAAATCAGTTCGTTTGGCAATCCTTCGCGGTTTTCTATTATTGGTAAGGTAAACCTGCAAGCTGATCCGGGATATGACCCGGGCAATATATCTATTGCTTTTATCGACAGAAATGCAAGTGATACTTTGGCTGTGCGGCAATTGCAAAATGATGGCTCTTTCAGGCAAAAGCTTCCTGGCGGAACATACAGATTGGATTTTAGTGATGAAACCGGATCACTGTTAAGCAAAGAACTCGATATTCCCGAGTATTTCCCCAGCAACGAATTGGTTTTAAATGCTGAGATTACCGTTCGTAAGAAGCTTACAGCTGATACCCTATGCATTAAAGATATCCGTTTTGCTTTTGACAAGAGCTTACTCGATGACCAATACCGGGTTTATCTTGATGAGATTATGAAATTTATGGTAAAATACCCTGGATTGACCCTGCAAATAAACGGATATGCGGATTCACGGGGTAAAGAAAGTTATAACTTGAGGCTTTCCTTATTTCGGGCAAGGACAGTTGAGGACTATCTGAAGAGCAAAGCAGCATTTGCTGAAAGAATTTCGGTGAATGCCTTTGGTGAAAAGAATCCGGTAGCTGTAAACGTAAATATCAATGGGACAGATAATCCACATGGAAGAAGTTACAACAGACGCGTGGAATTAGTTTTCACCAATACACCCGGAGAACTTACCGTAATCAGGTATAAGGATATTCCTGAAAATCTATTATACAAATAATTCCATAGAGACTCTGAGCTATTTACTATTTAGGTAAGTTATTTTTGGCATACCTGTTGTTAAATTATTAAATTTGCTATAATTAAAACTCCAGCAAATGAAAACGGCCGTGTTTCTTGCTTTCATCCTTTTGGGACAACTACCTTTACCGGCACAGGAAAAAGATCAGGCTGAATTGAAAGAGTATTTTCTGGATGCAGAATTTTTCTTTGCTCAGGAGGAATATCCCGATGCCTTGGTTGATTATCTGGAGCTATATAACAATGGTTTTAAGGAGAATGCAAATATCAATTACAGGCTGGGGATCTGCTATTTAAACATTCCCGGACAAAAAGACAAGGCTATTAATCACTTGCTTGAAGCTGTTAAGAATATTTCACCCAAATACAAAGAAAGTTCGTTTAAGCAAAAGACTGCCCCGGTTGATGCTTATTTATATCTTGGGAATGCATACAGAGTTAATACTATCCTTGATAAGGCTATTGAGGCCTACAATAAATACAAAGAAATTGCCGGCTCTTCCGAAGAAATAAAATTTGCAGATCAGCAAATCGCAGCTTGTAATACAGCCATCCAGTTTATTGATAATCCGTTAGGAGTTAGGATGACCAATCTCGGTGATTCCGTCAATGGAAATTCATCGAATTTTAAAGCCGTAATATCAGGTGATGGTAAAACATTGCTATATATGAACGAGTTGCCTTTTTATGATGCAGTTTATTTTTCAAAATATACTCCCAAAGGCTGGTCTTCTCCGGTTAATATTACCCCGCAGATACAATCCGATGGTGATCAGTATGTGACATCAGTTTCCTATGACGGAAACCAGCTTTTTCTTACCAGAGAAGATGCTTTTAACAGTGATATTTATGCCAGTAATTTTTCCAAAAATAAATGGTCAAAGTCATTACCGGTAGTGGGACAGGATATTAACACCAAATACTGGGAATCACATGCATCAATTTCTCATGATAGGAAAACCCTTTATTTCACCAGCAACCGGAAAGGCGGATTCGGAGATATGGACATCTATAAGTCCCAACTTCAGAATAATGGCCAGTGGGGATTACCTGTAAATCTTGGCAGTACCATTAATACAGCTTTTAACGAAGATACGCCCTTTATTACTGAGAATGACAGTTTACTCTATTTTAGTTCACAGGGGCATGAGAATATGGGGGGATACGATATTTTTATGTCGAAACTCAATACAACCGGTCAGTGGTCGAAACCTGAGAATATCCGGTATCCTATAAATTCAACCGACGATGATCTGTTCTTTTATCCCTGGCAGAATGCACGTGTCGGTTATATTTCCCTGATCCGGGAGGGTGGTTATGGTAAGGAAGATATTTATGCGGTGCAGCCGGACAATGATAAACTTTTACCCTTACTTCTTGCTGATTTCTTTAAGGAAAAGGAAAAACCAGTGGCTCCTGTGCTGGCTGAGGTAAAGCCTGCAGAGACCCCCGTAACTCCTGTAATTCCTGAACCTTCTGAACCCTCTAAACCTTCAGAACCCTCAAAACCCTCTGAGCCTGTTGCCACCCCGATGCCTTCACCCCCCAAAGAAATTGAATTGGACCCGGTATATTTTGCTTTTGATAATTTTCAGCTTACGGATGCCGGGGAAAAGCAACTCGATAAAGTTTATCAGTTAATGAAAGATTTTCCGGTGGTTCGTGTGAGATTAATCGGGCATGCAGATGCAAAGGGACCGGCTGAATATAACCTGAAATTGTCCGAAAGACGGGCTAATACTGTTTTGCGATATTTAACCGGCAAAGGAATTGAAAAAAGCAGATTTGAAGCCCTGGGTCTTGGTGAAAAGAATTTTGCGGCTATCAATTCAAATCCCGATGGGTCTGACAATCCCCAAGGGCGCAGTTTAAACAGGCGTGTTGAATATGAAATCATCAGCTCTGATGACAGCTTGATTATCATCAGAATGCCAGCAATACCAGAACAACTTAAATTCAGGGAATAGCCAAGTTATGCGCACGTTTTTATTTTTTTTCCTGCTTACTCCTTTAGTTTCTTTTAGCAACGGTCAAACTATTGAAGAAATCAGGGAATCCTTTGATGAAGGGAAGTTTTTTTTTACACGCGGTGACTTTAAAGAAGCCGCTTATTATTTCAGGAAGGTTGTTGATAGCAATCCCGATAATGCCCATTTCAATTTCAATCTGGGCGAATGCTATATGAACATTCCCGGCAATGAAGCGCTTGCTATACCCTGTTTCGAAAAGGCAACTATACATGCGGTAGAAAAGAATAAATACCGGAACAGGGACTTTGAAGAAAAGAATGCACCCTTGCATGCCTGGTTTTATCTGGGAAATGTTTACCGGATGAGCAACCGGCTTGAGGACGCTCTTAAAGCTTATGATACTTTTATAAATTCTCCGTTCTATTACGGAAATTACAACCTGAACATTGTTGAGAATGAAATTAAATCGTGTGAAAGGGCAAAAATAATCCTTGACAACCCGGTGGAGGTTAATGAGCTGGTTTTGGATACCGCGATCAATACATCAGCTTCGGAAATATACCCGGTTATTTCAGGCGATGGACAATTTTTAGCCTTTATAAGGCGCCTGAAGTTTTACGATGCAATTTTCTTTACCACAAAAAAG
>Ga0315284_10012067_pt1 | contig 12308 bp, 12 predicted proteins | sample YL17G09_16_MG_FD_203696 | JGI IMG/M metagenome (GOLD analysis project Ga0315284, IMG submission 203696) | Sediment microbial communities from Yellowstone Lake, YNP, Wyoming, USA - YL17G09_16 | ecosystem: Environmental > Aquatic > Freshwater > Lake > Sediment | place: USA: Wyoming | collected...
GGCGCTCGGAAACGCGGGCATGGTATTCAGCGGGCTTTCGCCGGACAATCGGCTCGTGGAGATAATCGAGCTGCCGCATCATCCGTTCTTCATCGCGACTCAATTCCACCCGGAGTTCAGGTCGCGGCCGAACAGGGCACATCCGCTCTTCGCAGGACTGGTCGCGGCGGCTCTGGCGCACCATCAGAATCGGAAGGCGCCGGAAGAGAAGGCGGTTTCCGTAGCGACCTGAGGTCGGGCGGTATGCAGGGATAAGCAGGGGAACGCTCGATTCGAGCGTTCCCCGTCGCTTGTGCGAACCTCGACCGGATCGTTGATCGTCCTCGTACTCGATGCCGGGATTCCGAGTACGAGCACGAGTTACGAGTACGAGTAGGAGTGAGAGCGGAGTGAGTGTTGTCGGTACGGTATTCAGCATATTCCTGCTGCTGTTCATCGGATACGGGACGAAGAAGGTGCGCCTCCTCACCGCGAAGGATGCGGACCTGCTGAACACCGTCGTTCTGTACCTCACTCTCCCCGCGTTCATCTTCGAGGCGATATACAGTTACCACGAGCCGCTGCCCTGGTCGCTCGCGAAGATTCCCATCGTCGGATTCGCGATGATCGCCGTCGTCCTCGCGATGGCATACGGCATCGGGCGGATGCTCAAGATGGACAGGCCGACTCTCGGCGGGATGATCCTCGCGGCGGGATTCGGGAATACGGGGTTCCTCGGGTACCCGGTGACTCAGGCGGCGTTCAACCACAAGGGCGCGCTCGTCACGGCGGTGCTCTACGACGAGCTGGCGATGGCTCTGCCGCTCTATACCGTGGGAATCGCGATCGCCGCGAGCTTCGCGGGCGCGAAGGCGGACCGGAAGCAGTTCCTGAGCGTGTTCACACTTCCCTCGATGATCGCCATCCCGGTTGCACTGATCCTTCGGCCGATCACGATTCCGCATCCGCTCATGGCCGCGATCCACTACATGGCGAACGGCACGGTACCGCTGGTGATGATCTCGCTCGGACTGTCGCTCAGCGCGAGCTCGCTGAAGGGATACGCCGCGCCGGCGGTCGCCGTCTGCGTGCTGAAACTGGCCGTGCTGCCGGTGATCACGTACTATGCATATCGGAGCGTCGGAGTGGCGGGAATCACGCTCCAGGCAGGAGTTCTGGAATCCGCGATGCCGACCGCGGTGATGAGCTGCGTGCTGGCGATGAGATTCGGCGCGAACGGGCGGTTCGTCGCGGGCGCCATCTTCGTCGCCACGCTCATCAGCCTCGCCACGATACCGGCGACGCTCCTGATTCTCGGCGTGCGGTGAAGGGTAGGCGCAGGTCTTCAGCCTGCGCCCTGACTGCCGAATGGTCAGACACGTCCGACCGGTCTGACGCGTCCGACGCCCGATGGACCATCACCGGAGGAAACGGCGGTCTCCGCCGCGAACAGGCATGGCAGAACATACCGGCGAATGCTCTTCGTCTTGATGGAGGAAAACCAGTTGCTGAAAGCGCAGATCTTCCACGCGAACGCGGTGGACAAGCTGCCGAAGATCCACGAGCAGCTCAACAACCTTCTCGCACACTTGGAGAAGGACGACATTGTGAGCATCAACACCACCGAGATCAGCTTCTCCGGCGTGCAGGCGTTCTACAGCTACACGCTCCTGGTGGTGTATCAGGCGAAGGAGTAGCCGCGCGAAGCGCCCGTCCAAGGTTTCAAGTTTCAAGTTTCAGGTTCGCTCTGCGCGAGTGATCAACCTGGAACCTGTAACCTGCAACCTGTAACCTGAAACCTCACACCCGGGTGCTCAGCAGCAGCCAGAATTCGGTATTCCCGCCGGCGCCGAGGTAGGGAGATCGTTCCTCGCCGAGCACGGTCAACTCCTTTGGGCACGCAGATCGGACGATCTCGAGCGCCTCGAGTATCCGCTCCTCGGGAAGCACGCCGCGAACCAGCCAGTCCTTCGGAACCTCGTACTGCGGCTTCACCAGAGAGAGAGCGCGTGCTCCGGGTTTCAGCATCCCCGCGATGATCGGCAGCGACTTCTCCTGCCTCGTCCATCCCAGGTCGCTCACGACGAAATCCATCAGCTCGGGCGGCGTCCAGTGAAGCACGTTCGTCCTCTCGCACACGACCACGCGCTCGTCCGACCGCAGCTTCCACGCGAGCAGCCCATAAGCGGTGTCCACGGCATAGACCTTCGACGCGCCGTTCTGGAGCAGGCAGTCCGTGAATCCGCCGACGTTGCATCCGAGATCCGCGCATACCAGGCCGCGCACGTCAACCTCGAAGTGCTCCAGCGCGAACTGGAGTTTCAGTCCGCCTTTGCCGACGAAGGGACAGTCCTGAGGACGATTCTGCTTGGATCGCTTCATGCGGCGCTCCGGCATGGAGGAACGCCTCACCATCGAATGGTGAGGCTACGTACTTCCGCAAGCAGGCTAAAGCAAGCTCAATCCTCAATCCGTATTCCGAAATCCGAAATCGGGAGAGCTCGCTTCAGCTTGCTTTCAGACACATTGCAGCCTGGGGATTCGATTCCCAGGCATAGGACGCAGCAACCTGAAACCTGGAACCTGAAACCTGAAACCCGGTTCACTTCCCGCAGAGGGCTTTGTAGATGCTGGTGACCCTGCGGATGTAGTTCTGGGTCTCGCGGTAGGGCGGCACTCCGCCGTATTTCCTCACCGCGCCGGGACCGGCGTTGTAGGCAGACAGGGCCAGCGCCAGATTGCCGTACTTGTCCAAGTGCCCGCGAATAAGCCGGATCGAGCCGCCGATATTCTGCACCGGGTCGTAGGCATTTCCAACTCCGAGTCCGGCGGCGGTGCCCGGCATCAACTGGCCGAGTCCCATCGCGCCCGCCCGTGAAGTCGCGTCCGGCCTGAAATGAGACTCGGCAAGGATGACCGCCACGACGAGCCTCGGGTCAACCTGATAGTGCCAACTGAACGCGAGGAGGCTGCTCGTGATCTCATCCGCCTGCTTCGGAGTGAGCCGTCGGTTGAACTTCGCGATGGCGTTCCTGTATGCGCCGTAGATCTCCTTGATCCGCGCCGCGCCGTCGAGTCCACCGCGCGAGGCGAGGTCCATCGTCCGATTGGGCGCTGGAGCGGAGACGACCGCCGCAGGCGGTTTCTTGACCTCGGGCTTCGGGGCGCGCTGCTCCATCTTCGCGACGTCGTAGTCGTAGGCCGCGGACTGGAGTACGAGATCGGATGGGCCGGCGAGGCACCCCGGTCCGAGCTTCACGAGCACGCGGATCGTGTTCCCGCTCGCCACGCAACTCGGCAGTTCCGCCGCCTTCACGAGGAGCGACTCGCCGTTGCAGTCGAGGATGAAGCTGGAAGAACCGGCGCACCTCGCGATGCCGTTCACCGTGCCCTTCACATCTATGACTTTCCCCATATAGCCGGGAGGGTTCGCCTTGAGCGCGGAAATCTCGGGCGAATCGGCGCGGAAGTACTTCTTCTGCGCGAGGTACTGGTCCGCGGTCACGGCGAAGGCGCTCGCTGCTGCGAGGATGAGCAGTGCGCTGATCGCCGGGACTATGGCTTTATGGGACAGTCTGGTTATCATGAGATGCGAATCCCCGATGTTACTTAGTTAGATGATCGGAAGGCCGCGGAAGTTCCTGCACCGTGCAAAGCCAAGCGGACGTGCCGGGCTTCGTGCCCAAATGAAAGGAGACAGACCGCGGTCTGTCTCCTTTCATTTGGGCAATGGCGGAGAGACCGGGATTCGAACCCGGGGTGAGGATTTGAAGCCCCACAACCGCTTAGCAGGCGGCCGCTATCGTCCACTCAGCCATCTCTCCACGCCTTGGACATAGTCATTCTACCATAGGCAGTGCGGAAATGCAACACATTTGCGCACGGGACTGGTGAGGCCCCTCTGTTCGTGCGGCAGTTGACAGGACGGGCCTTTTCGCTTATTATAGATGCAGGCAACGTGTGACCGCGCCGTTCGTGGCGGCCCGACCGGGAGGTCTTTTCGCATGCGATACCTGGTCATCCGGCTCATCCTCGTCGCGCTCGTGCTGGTGACAATACCCTGCCCCTGCGACGCCCAGAACTACCGCTACAGCTTCGAAGGGAACTTCGAAGGATGGGCCGCCGACGCCTGCGACGACATGCCGGGCCCGAACTGGCATATCATACCAACGCAGGCGGCTCACTACTCCGGCGCATGGTCCCTCGAGCTATACCTCGCGAACTACAACGACGCGACGAAGATCTGGATCGAGAAGCCGTTTCTCGTGCAGGCCGGCGGACTCTACAACGTCCAAGTCCGCTGGCAATTCGCAAGCTCCGACTGGGGCCAAGTGAATCTCTTCAACATCATCGCCTCGATCTCAGGCAAGGACCCCGAGACGATGAGCGACTTCACGGTCATCGGCAACACTGGAAACGGCGATGTTCACGGTTATGTCTGGCTGACAAAGGAAGTGAGGAACCGCGTGTCGCCGATCGCTACCGACGAAGCGGGCGTCGGCGTGATATGGATCGCGTTCGGAGTCTGGGGCACCTGGGAGACTCCCAGAACCTACTATGTGGACTACACGCTCGTGGACATCACGCCGATTCCACCGACGCAGATCGTCGCCATCGGCGGAGCGCGCGGTCTCCGCGATGGGAGCATCGTGCGCATCGAGGACAGGCCGGTCAGCTCCGGGACGAGCGATCTCGCGGGCCGGATACACGTCGAGGAGACGGATCGAAGCTCCGGGATAGCGGTCGAGCCTGCGAGCAGCTCCTCGCAGTATCCGAGGAACAAGAGGCTCATCGTCCAGGGTGTGCTGGAGACGATAGACGGCGAGCGCATGATCCGGAATGCGAGCGTCTCTTCGTCGGCCCTGCCGGACTTCGCGATCGAGCCGCTCTTCATCGGCAATCGGGAGGTCGGCGGCGAGGCGAAGGGCTCGTATACGCCGGGCGTCGCGGGCTCGCCGGGACTGAACAACGTCGGGCTTCTCGTCACCACATGCGGGAGGGTCGTTCAGCAGGGGACGGGTTACTTCGTGGTATATGATGGGGGCCGGCGGTCGCCCTGTGGGAAATCCATCGTCAGGGGAATCGCGGTGTCCACGACCGGGCTCGCCGGCGGGGGCTCGATCCCGATGCCGTCGTCCGGTTCGTATGCCGTGGTGACCGGCATCGTGAGCACGTATGCCGACCCCCAGGGAGTCATCTACCCGCTTCTTCGCCCGCGCAATTCCCAGGACGTGAAGTCGTACCCCTGAGCACTTGTCCACTCGCGGTTTGACGAACGCCCGCGCGAGCGTGTACACTCACCGGAGTCCACTCAGCCATCTTTCCGCGCCTTGGAAACAGTTGTTCTATCATAGGCAGTGCGGAAATGCAGCAGATTCGTGCGCCGAAATGACGTAAGGCCCTGTGCCGCGGGAGTGGAGGACGGGAGAGTCGTTCTCCCACGGCACAGGGCTTGGTGATGTGTCAATCCGACACCCGGGTCGAGATTGACACATCACCCAATTCACCATCTGCAGATTCCGCAGCCCACTGGCCAAGACCGTCATCCGCGCGCATTCTCGTGTCCGCGAAACGCCGGTTTGCAACCTCATGCGGATCGCTCCGCTCTAGGGATGCGGGCTATCTCCTTCTGCGGATGAACGGCAGGCCGAGCACGCCCAATCCCCCCGCCAGCGCGAGCAGCGCACTTGGCTCGGGGACGGGCACGACGGTCAAGTGGTCCAGGCAAAAGCGGTACCGCGCGTCTGGCGAGCTGACTCCGCTGATGTGCACAAAGGCGATATCGCCAGAAGCAGAGAAGATCTCGACGTAGCGATCCTGCCACGACTCCAGTTCCGACCCTACGGTTGCGGTGGCGGCGACGCTTCCGCCCTTCCTGTAACCAACAAGAGCCAGTACCTGCCCCATATCAGTGCTGAAATACGCGCCGACGGAGTAGACGTTGTATGGCGGTATGCTGCAATCCGGATAGTCCGCCGGATCGGCCCCAAACTCAAAACCAGCCGCCCAGGAAGGATGGCTGCAGTTCCATATCAGCACATTGGTTCCGGAATGCGCCTGGCTCCAGCTAAACTGGCTCTCATCTACGACCTCAAAACCTGAGGCCCAAATCACCCCGTATTCTGCAGTGTAGTAACTGATATCCTGGCCTGCCGGTATGTCGTCAAACGTCAACGTGTACGCCCACGCGCTGGCGGGGCAGTAGAGCAGTGCCATGACGATGGACGCGAACCACACAACTTGTCTCATAGCCCAAACCTCCACGGTGTTATCTACTGTGTTCCGCCAATCGCCTGCCGCATCCTCGGGAACCTGAATGTCCCCAAACTCGTTGCTTCGACTGCGTCGCCGTTGACCGCTAGGCCGGTAACCAATCGGCTCAGGATAGTGATATGCAAGATTCGTGCCAATTGGCGCGGTTGCCGATGTGTTGTGCTACGTTTTCTCTGTCCGCATTTGACGAAAGCCCGCGCGAACATGTACACTCTGGTAAACCACACGCGCGAGGTAGCAGAAGTGACGCCAAGAGAACGACTGATCGCCGCATTCGACCTGAAGCAGCCGGAGGACATCGTCCCCACGTTCGAGCTGCAGTTCCAGCTCGCCGAGGAGCTCCTGGGGAAACGGCACGTCTCGCAGGAGGCGCTTGACACAGCCGACGAGGCCGAGCGGGACCGTCTGCTCCATCAGAACGCCGAGCTGTACATCGAGGAGGCCGAGACTCTCGATTACTCGGGGATCAATCTCGCCATGGGCCCGAACAAGTTCGAGGACCTGGTTGAGACGATCAAGATCATCAAGCGGCTCGCCGGGGATAAGTACATGATCACGCCGCACGCCGACGGCACCATGGCGATCCCGAACGGCCAGAACATGATGGATGTGGCGATCAGGCTCTCCGAGAAGGCGGATGAAGTCCACGCCGAGCTGGAGAAAAACGCGGACTGGACCATCGAATATGCGAAGAAGCTGGTGGATGCCGGCGCGGAATGCTTCGCTATGTGCGCAGACTACTGCTTCAACGACGGGCCGTTCCTCTCGCCGAACATGTTTCGGGAGTTCGTGACGCCGTACCTCGCGAAGGTGATCGCGGCGATGCGCGAGATGGGCGCGTATGCCGTGAAGCATACGGACGGGAACATCATGCCGATACTTGATCAGCTCGTCGAGTGCAGGCCGCACGCGCTCCACTCGATTGACCCGCAGGCCGGAGTTGATCTGAAGGAGGTCAAAGCGCTGGTCGGAGATAAGGTGTGCCTCTGCGGAAACGTGAGCTGCGCGATCCTGCAGACCGGCACGGTGGACGATGTGGTCAAGGATTCCGAGCGGGCGCTTCGGGACGGGATGCCCGGCGGGGGATTCGTCTTCTGCACGAGCAACACGCCGTTCGTCGGGATGCCGCTTCGGAACTACCTGGCGATGCTGGAGGTTCGGAAGCGGCTCGGACGGTATGATGGCGGAATGGCTGATGGCTGATGGTCGATGGTCAATGGCGGATGGTCAATGGTCAATGAGGAGACCGGAGAGACGGGAGGAGAGTAGATGAACCCTGGGGCGGCGATCTTCGCCGTATTTGACGCGTTGGGGCTTCCATTCTATCTGAAGATCCCGCTGGTCGCGTTGGTCGCGCCGATCACCATCGCTCGCCTTGTGTACCCGCGACCGGAGGGGAGCAAGATTCTCTCGGCTTCGGCGATCATCGCGGTCGGCGGGCCTCTGGCCTTCAACTTGCTCTACTGGTTTCCCGGAGGCTTGATCGGGCTGGTGCTCGGATTCGCCGCGTTCTGGATCATCACGACCTGCACGCTGGACTACTTCCTCGATGTCCACTACGACCAGTCATACGCGATCACGGGCCACATCGTGACTGTCTGCCTCTTCCTCTGGGTCATCGCGGGCGCCGTGCTGACGGCTCTGGGCGCGCTCAGATAGGACGGATCACGCAAGCACCAGAACCATGACCACCAGTCGTCGCAGTCTCTTCACCACTAACCTCCTCGGTTGAACTCCAGCGCAGCATCTACCCGTATGCAGGTCAAGACGGAATCCATGCCGGCGCAATCCGTGTGTAAGACCGGCCGCCTACCATGATGCAGGATGTTTCGCCCGCATCCATCGCGGTGACAATAACCGGGGGGACGCCATGTCCGGCAAGCGCAAGAGAATGACGGAAGTCGCTATGGAAGGGCTGGTCCGCGCGAGCGGCATTGCGACGATTGCGTTCGTCGTGCTCATACTCGCGCTGCTGCTCCGTGAGGGGCTGCCGGTTTTCCGCTGCACGACTCCGGCGAAGTTCCTGTTCGGCAGGGATTGGCTTCCGCTCTCCGATGTGTTCGGGATTCTGCCCCTGATCCTCGCATCGCTGCTGGTGACCCTGGGCGCGGTGCTCATATCAATCCCGCTCGGCGCGGCGGTGGCGGTCTACATCGCGGAGGTCGCTCCGCCTCGGATGAAAGAGATACTGAAGCCCGCAGTAGAGACGCTCGCGGCGATTCCATCGGTGGTCATCGGGTTCATCGGGCTGCTGGTTATCGCGCCCTTGGTTCGGAGCGTCTTCGGTCTGCCCACGGGACTGACGGCGTTCACGGGATCGCTGATGCTCGCGTTCATGGCGCTCCCGACCGTGGTTTCCATCGCTGAGGACGCGGTCACGGCGGTTCCGACCGAGTATCGGGCGGCGTCACTCGCGCTCGGTGCGACCAAGTGGCAGACGATCAAGCTGGTGGTCGTCCCGGCCGCGAGGAGCGGGATCTTCGCGGGGGCGATGCTCGGGGTCGGGCGCGTGATCGGCGAGACGATGACCGTTCTCATGGTGACGGGCAACGCGGCGGTCATCCCCCACTCGATCTTCCAGCCGGTGCGCACGATGACGGCGACGATTGCCGCTGAGATGGGCGAGACGGTTCAGGGATCGCCGCACTACTTCGCGCTGTTCGCGATCGGGCTGGTGCTGTTTGCGATTACGTTTGCGATCAACTTGCTGGCGGATGTTGCGATTCACAGGTCGCCGTCTGGTGGGCGGTGAGCATGAGTAAGAGTCTCAAGCCGCAGGTACGGGAGAGAATCGCATTCGGGCTGCTGACTGCGTCGGCGGGGATGGTGATCGTGCCCACGGTGCTGGTGATCGGCCTGCTCGTCGCGCGCGGGATATCGGCGCTGACGCCGGAGTTCCTGTTCGCGTTCCCAACGAACGGCATGCGCTCAGGCGGCATATTTCCCGCCATCATGGGGACGCTCTACCTCGTGCTTGGGACGATCATCTTCTCCGTTCCGCTGGGCGTTCTGGCGGCGATCTACCTTTCCGAGTACGCGAAGCCGAACGCACTGACGAGGCTCATCCGGCTCTCGATAGTCAACCTCGCGGGAGTGCCCTCCATAGTCTACGGACTGTTCGGCTTCGGAGTCTTCGTTCTGCTGCTGAGATTCGGAGCATCGCTCCTGTCCGGATCGCTCACGCTCGCGCTGCTGGTGCTGCCGGTGATCATAGTTGCCGCCGAGGAGGCGCTTCGCTCGGTGCCTCAGACGTTCCGCGAGGCGAGTCTCGCTCTCGGGGCGACGAAATGGCAGACCGTTCGACGAGTGGTGCTTCCCAACGCGCTGTCCGGCATCATCACCGGGATGGTAATCGCAATCGGGCGAGCGGCGGGAGAGACGGCCCCGATACTCTTCACGGTGGCGGCATTCTTCCTGCCACATCTGCCGCGGTCGGTGTTCGATCAGGCGATGGCGCTCCCGTATCATCTCTACATCATGTCAACCCAGGTTCCGAATGCGCCACCCAGGATCCAGTGGGGCACCGCGCTCACGCTGCTGATCATCGTCCTGGGGATGAACCTCATCGCGGCGGTCATCCGTGGCAGGTTCAGGAGGAGACGGGTTTGGTAGACGGCGAGATCAGCGTGATCACCAGGGATTTGAACATATACTACGGCGACTTCCACGCGATCAAGCACGCGACGATGGAGATAGCCGACCGGGACATCACCGCGCTGATCGGGCCGTCGGGCAGCGGGAAGTCCACGGTGCTCCGGGCGATCAATCGGATGAACGAGCTGATCCCCGGCGCGCGAGCGACCGGCGAGGTCATCATAGACGGAAGGAACATCTACGACCCGGATGTGGATGTGGTCGAGCTGAGGAAGCAGGTCGGCATGGTTTTCCAGCGGCCGAATCCGTTCCCGATGTCCATATTCGATAACGTGGCATATGGGCCGAGAATCCACGGAACGGCGTCGAACAGGGAGTTGGCAGAGCTGGTGGAGAGGAGCCTCCGGTCGGCGGCGCTGTGGGATGAGGTCAAGGATAAGCTGAACAAGTCGGCGTTCGCGCTCTCCGGCGGGCAGCAGCAGAGGCTCTGCATCGCGAGGGTGCTGGCCGTCGAGCCGGAGATACTGCTGATGGACGAACCGGCTTCGGCGCTGGATCCGATCTCGACTCTCAAGATCGAGGATTTGATGCGCGACCTGGCGAAGGACTACACGATCATCATCGTGACGCACAATATGCAGCAGGCGGCCCGAGTTTCGACATACACCGGCTTCTTCCTGAGCGGCGAGTTGATCGAATTCGGCCGGTCGGATATGATATTCACGAAGCCCGAGGACAAGCGCACGGAGGACTACATCACCGGGCGATTCGGGTAAAGGGGATTACTATAAGGAAGCCAGGAAACCAAGGGAGTCTCAGGTTCCAGGTTCCAGGTTCCAGGTTGCAGGTTGCAGGTTTCAGGTTTCAAGTCGCCGCGCTCGGTGGTTTCTAACCTGAAACCTGGGACCTGCAACTTGAGACATCGTCCTGCATTCCTGGTTTCCTGATAGGTATTCCCGTTGAATTGGAGATTCGCATGACTGAGCATGAAGCGCGGAAAGCGTTCGATGAGGACCTGGCATCGCTTCAGGAAGACCTGAAGAACATGGGCGCGGTAGTCGAGGAGATGCTGGGCAAAGCGGTCAAGGCGCTCGCGGATCAGGACGTCAGTCTCGCGCACGAGGTCGAGGATCTCGACGACATCGTGGATCGCTACAATGTGGACATCGAGACCAAGTGCCTTCGGCTTCTCGCGCTCCAGCAGCCGATGGCGCGCGACCTGCGAACCATCGCCGGCGCGATGAAGATCATCACGGACGTCGAGCGCGCGGGTGACTACGCCGTGGATATCTCGCAGGTGGCGATACAGCTTGCCGACCGACCGCTCTTCAAGCCGCTGGAGGACATCCCTAGAATGGCGGAGATGGTGCGGGAGATGCTGCGCGAAACCCTCACGGCGTTCGCGACGCGCGACCTCGAACTCGTCCAGCACATGGTGGCGCTCGACGACCAGGTGGATCATCTGTATCACTCGCTCTACGACGAGCTGATCGGCTGCATCCGCGCCGACCCCGAATTGGCGGATCAGGCGGTCGGCCTCCTGCTGATCGCGCGATACCTCGAACGGATCGCCGATCACATCACCAATATCGGCGAGCGGATCTACTACATGGAAACCGGCGAGCTGAAGGAATTGCATACGTAGTGCGTGGTGCTTGGTGCTTGGTGCTTGGTGCATCGTGACTTCCCCGAATCCCCTCATTGTGCTATCATCGTGCTGGCAGCTAACGGATAAACCCCGTTTGCCAAACGGGATTATCCGTTAGCTGCCGACAAGACGCACCGGTTCCATGTGTCTCGCACAGCCGATCGGTTGACTTCGACTTTATGCGGCGGTTGCTGGTAGTTGAAACCTCGCGCATCGAGCGGTCGTCACAACCTTTGGGATTCACTCACTTCATAGGTGGTAGTCATGAGGAGAAAGCGTTTCGAAATGGTTGCGGTAGCATTGGCTGCGATCCTCTGCTGCGTAGGGCAGGCATGGGCCGCTTCGCCGGAGGTATCGGCACAATCGCAGACGGCGGTCGTGAAGGCGGTGAAGCTCGTCGGGCCGGCGGTGGTGAACATAGACACCGTGTCTCGTCCGAGGGCGAGCGGGTTCGACATCTTCTTCGGCGAGCCGATGCCCGAACAGGGACAAGGCTCGGGCTGGATCTACGACGGCCAGAAGGGATACATCGTCACGAACGAGCACGTCATCCACAACGCGGACGAGATCACGGTCACGCTTCCGAACAAGAAGCAGTATCAGGGCAAGCTGGTCGGGTCGGATCGAATCAGCGACATCGCGCTGGTGAAGATCGAGGCAACCGGAATTCCCTCCGCCAAGCTCGCGACCGGCGCCGATCCAGTGATCGGGTCCTGGGCGATCGCGATCGGAAACCCGTTCGGCTTCCAGAACACGGTGACGGTGGGAGTGGTCAGCGCGACCGGCAGACAGCTCAAAGCGCCGGACGGCCGCG
>Ga0315284_10012069_pt1 | contig 12306 bp, 21 predicted proteins | sample YL17G09_16_MG_FD_203696 | JGI IMG/M metagenome (GOLD analysis project Ga0315284, IMG submission 203696) | Sediment microbial communities from Yellowstone Lake, YNP, Wyoming, USA - YL17G09_16 | ecosystem: Environmental > Aquatic > Freshwater > Lake > Sediment | place: USA: Wyoming | collected...
CACAGGTTATGAGACATATACCGGAAATTCAAGATAGACTAAATGATATTGGATTGGAAATGACAGTTAATTTTACAAATAATCAAATGATAATATCAATATCTTCAGAGGATACAATCAAACCAGATATGAGACGACCAATAAGACGAGCTCCTCGATGATTACTTCCTAAAAAAGAAGTAGTATATCATATACCCAAGAAATAAAGATACCACAAGAACCGATTCCCAAGAGGTTTTCCCTTCTGTAACTTTCCCCTTTTGTGGGATAATTTTTTTGATGTTTTCCATACTGTAAATATACGGAAAAAATTAAATTATTTATCAACCTTAGTGATATTCTTTTCTGGTTTCAGAAATCTCAAGTCACTGACTTGACTCACATCACCCTTCTTAATCTTCTTCTTATTTGATTTAAGTGTGAATCCGATATCACCAGACCCGGTTGTTCCTGTTGTTCCGGGTAATCCACCGGGCTGAGCAGACGAAACACCACCCATACCAGCGGTTGATGATGCAGTTGAGGTAGCATCCTCTACAAATAATGTGTAATTCTTTAAATATTTCATATACTATATTTTGATTTTGCTTTCATTAGATTAAGAGCTGAAAATTTATACGCAAGGTCCACCCTATTTATCTTCTTAAGAGGAGAATACATAATATTACTTGATTGAAATCTATCAAGTGCTGATGGTCCTGTATAAAGCCTATATCCCTCAGTATCCATATATCCAGATAGTCTATCAACAGTTTCTTTAATATCATTATATGTGAATTCGTTTTTAGTCAAAGTAACAACAACATCGGGCTTCTCACTAGCAAATTTCCCCCTAAGCACTGAGTTCAATTTCGTATCAAATCTAAATCCATCATCTGTTAGATCTAATAATATATCTCTGATGATTGAGAAATCCGCGGATTCAAATAACTCATAACCAATTATGTGTTTCATATAATTATATATTAAACATAGTATTTGGAAATTATTTTAATATATAAGTCTATGAGAATTAAAAGATTCAATGAGCTCTTTGATAGTGAGGAGATAAAATCACAAAATGAAATACCAATGATGCAAGGCAACTTGATAAAGGGCAAAATCAATTACGCATCAAAAGAAGAAGTCAAAGATTTAATTGAAAAGGTTCTCTACTCATTCCCATTCCTCTATAAATTCGGAGAGTACATAGATGATAAGAAATATAAAGACATTGTTTTCTTTCATCAGAAAAATGATTCTTGGTACGTGAGTATAGCATTTGGTCTTCAACCCGATAATAAATACGGGATGGGTATTTTTTATAAACATCTGGACGCTGAAGAGGGAAATATCAAACAAACACTGTCGTTTAGTGGTAAAGAGTTCTGTTATTTCAAAGAATGGAGTAAACTAAGTTTCCCAGAGATGGTGAAGATAGTGAATGAAAATTTTACTCCATTATTGAGCAGATTGGGATTCACAGAACAACTGTCACACGGACAAGATATAAACAAAAGAAAGTTTAATTAATGAGATACTTAAAGTCATATAAAATATTTGAAAACTCTTTTTCAGAAATAAAGGCGATAGTATATGACTCGTTATCAGACTTAACTGATGAAGGATTTAGTGTTACTATCTATGATGTTGAAGATAAAAAGACTTTGGCTGTGAGGATATCAAAACCTGGTATGGAATATAATAGACAATCATTTTTAGGATTTAAGATCGAGGATATAATGGGAGGTATAGATGAAATGAAGTCACAGTTGTCTCTAGAAGTAGGAGATATATACTACCACATAAAGGGATATGAACCATCTACTTGGTATTCAATGGATGCTGAATTTAAAAATTGGGATATTAAGGAACCAATAGACCAATTGTCGATTGAGTTTTTAACCTAAAATTTCATCTATTTTCCTATCTCTAATCTCCACGATATCATGGTGAAATAAAACATCCATATAAGGTCTTGATAACTCTTCCTTCTCTCCCAATTCGTTAATAACCCAGTATGTTCTCCAACCACCATTTATCCTATACCCATCTTCCCAATCCCAAGTCTCATATTCAGCATCGTACCATTTACCCTCTATGAACTTATCGACCCAAGTTGTTGGCATTGGATTTGAATTGATAGCATGTACAAGAGGATTATTTGGATTACCATATATTGGACCTATACCAGATCCCTGTTTTGATCCCGCCTTACAGAGATATTTTATCTTAACTATCATAATAATTATATATCCCTTTTTTCTAAAGTTAAAAACTTAATATATACTTTGTGAAACGTATTACAAAATTTGAATCATTTATAACAGAGAATAGGGAGTCAAAAAAACCCAAGTCTGTGTATTTTACTAAAAGAATACCAATTACAAAGTTGGATCTAGAACATATTTGCCAAAACTTAAATTTACCATTTGAAAAAGTAAAATTCTTATCAGCGGGATCATTTGGTAACGCTTATAAAGTTGGTGATAAAGTTCTTAAAATATCATTAGATAAAACCGAAGCCAAGTCGGTTTATGAGCTTCTACAAAAGAAACAAAATGAGTCTGTTATAAAATACTATGATGTATCAAGATATAAAATGGATAAGAGCTTCGTGTATGTTATAGTTATGGATTATGCAACGCCCTTAGTTAAGTATATAACCAAGTTAAAAAATGAGGATATAACAGATTTTCTTGAATATTGTACCGAGATATTTTTCAGCAATTGGGGTAAAATTGAATCAGAGGAAGATTTTATAGAAAGGATACAACAAGAGTATGACTTTGATGTTATACCAAAATTAGCATCAGATATTGCATTTAAATTGTGGACACTGTATGATAATCTAAAAGGAGAATTTAAAACCTTCCCAGATATACACATATATAATCTTGGTATTAAAGAGGATGGTGAATTGGTCATGTTTGATTACAACTCACTCGAAGTGGTTAGAAAATTTGACCAACCAAGGATACTGTAATTAGATACTAACTATCTTACAAGGAATTAAACAGTCTTCATCATAGTGATATATTGCACACATTCTGTGATATCCATCAGCAACGATTACACTTCTTGTTTTAGAATCCCTAACCAATAAAATTGGAGATAATTCTTTTTCCTTTTCTATCTTTTCGATATTTTTCTCAACATGAGAGTTACTCACACCAAGTAAAGATAGCTTAGATGCTCTGAATATGTCCTTTGCTTTGAACTCAGACAGTTCTGCCTTATCCAACTTCTCAATTATATCTTTAACATCACCCTTGTCAAATAACAAAGATAAATAGGATTGAGCCGCGGGATAATTATGATCCTCAGGTCTATCCATCCATTTTACATTTTCTTTTCCCATTTCTTTAATTTTTATACTACAACATCACCTAAGTTACCACAAGTTAGTAAACTATCACCAACCATAAAAATCATACCTTTAGAGGTAACTCCTCGGATATTTGCCACTGGGAAATTTAATATGAATGTAGTGGTCATTCCCTTTAATGTATCTTTAGAAAATTGAACTATATTAGTTACAATCTCACGCTTATCGAACCCGGTATCAACTGTTAGTTTGTATGCCTTTACAGGATTGGTTTCTGTATCAAATTCCTTTTTTGGATTCTTTAGGATATCTTCAACATCTTCTATCTTACAAAATCTGATGTCTAGTGCAAAGAAGCTATCAACTGATACTTCTGGCTTTTGTGTCTTTTCCATTTTAATTTATTTTAGATTCGTTTAAAAATAAGAGTGACTGGTTTGTGTCCTGCGACAGACACAACTCCAGTCAAACGTCTTATCAAGAAGTCTGAGTTCGCATTCTCTTCGTTCTCTATCACACGTCTTTTTATTCAATGGTAACAGTGTGACGGGTCACTGATCATCTACTGCGGGACCAACAGATTTATTATCCCTATAACCTCAGCAAAAGGTTATCCTAATTTTCACTATTCATTTGCTGTAAATAGCTTATATAGGTATATTTGTTAGTTTGGTTTCGGTATAATTAAATACCTTATTACAAAGATAAGGAAATTTCTGAAAGAAAAAAATAATATATACGAAATATGAGATATTTAAAAACATTCAGACTATTCGAAAACTCAGAAGATGAGATTCAGAATAAATTATATGACTACCAGAGTCTAGACAAAGATGATGAAAGAAAAAAAGAAATGGAAGATTTCATAAAGCCATTCGAACTAGATAACTCAGAAGAGGGATCTGATTGGTCAGATAACGAAAGAGAGAAAATCAATAGTTATGTCAAAAATCTACCAGATATCGACACACACAAACCGGTAACATCAGAAACCTCAAAAGAGAATAGAGTAAATGCTTTGACAAGTAGTGTAGAGACATCAATCAAAAAGGCAGAAGAAATAATTGGTGATGAAAGATACAAACCAAAAAGCCAAAAATATTATAACACAATAAATCAGGTAATTCATTCATTAAAAGATCAAGTAGAAAGAGTACATGATTATAAGAATAAATATGGATACAAAAGTGTGGACCCAAAAGATTTAGATGGAATAGAAAGTGGTATAAGAAATTTAACGAAGGTACAAAAGGAAGCAGATTTTAAATACTACCAACCAACAACAATAAAATAATTTTAAATATGAAGTTATCAAGATTTAATGAGTTTAATAGATTGAACGAAGAAGAAGGATGGAAAGAAAACATTCTTGTCGGACTTTTATCCATACTAGGAGTATCAGCATTTGGTCAAAAAGGACCAGATGATGGTAATAGAAGAACATTCCACACAAAGACAGAAGCATCTATCCCAAGTATGATTAAACGTGGATGGACACTCGATTCGGTAAAAGTTGATACATTATTCAATGAGGCTAAAGAAAAGGCTCCAGAGACAGAGATGATGGTTACAAGAATAAGACTTGATAAAGACCAATATTTTGCTTCTGGTAAATTTGAATTATCACAATCTGTAAAGGATAGTATCTATAATTCACTGGCTGAGATTACTAATAATAAAGGAATTATCACTGATGTTAATATCGTATCATCTACCGACAAACAAGGGTTGAGCACTAATCTACAAACACAACTAAAGTCCATGGGATATACTGGTGATAACCAAGGTCTATCTAAAGCTAGAAGTGAGGCTATATCAGGGTACTTAGAAGAACTGGGAGTTAACAACGATTTAATACAACAAGATCAAAAGTATGAACAAGGAACTGGTGAAATAGACCAATCTGCTAGATACGTTAATGTTGATATCTATTATATGAAGTCGGAAGTAAAAGAAACCCCAAGAACACCAGAAACAAGTCCATCCGTAACAAAGACGTTTTATCTTTCAAAGGAAAAGGGAACCGAATCTAAAGGAGGTCACCATAAGTTCAAAGGAGGATTTAAGCTCAATCTAAAATTGGGACCACTTAAACAACATAAAAGAGCTGGTAAAAACAGTAGCTACTTGTGTCCAAAATGGTAATATTAAAAATCCCCTTTCGGGGATTTTTATTTCTTAACAACCTTAAATTTAGTTCGATCAGCGAATACGAATGTAGACCAAACTGAGTAGTTTGTCCATCCTTTTAAACCAACGGGTCGTGTTACAACCTTACAACCAGCTCCACCAAATCTATAATTTGACATTAACATAATTTCATTATGTTTTGGTGAATTCTTCCAATGGACCACAATACTATCCGATATTCTATTTAGAACAGAGACATCGGAATCCTTAAAGTTACTATTGAAAGTTTGAACAATCTCACCAAGCCAAACACCAGCACTGGTAGTTTTAGTCTTTCCACCAAAGTAGATAAATCTATCAGTAACGTCAGCAAATTTAGCAACATTCTCACTGTGACCAGTTGTGATAACCATATAGTTTGATACACGAGCCAATCCCTCTAAATATTCAGAGTGATGTTTACTCGCCTTAAAGCAAACGGTGTCCCAAGATACCTTGTTTAGACCCTTTGATACACGATATTCGTTTATCTTGTTAAATACTAAGGTATCGAGTTTTGTTTGTGCAAAACAACTAAATGACAGAAATAATAGAATTATTAGATTTTTCATAGTATAGTGGTGGTTTATACTACAAATATAGTGAAAAGGTTTGAATTTTCCAAATATAATATATAGAATATGAACGATAAGACAAGTTTATATGAAGTTATCTGGGAACAAGGCTTACAACCTGAATTAGTGTCATTCTGTATAGGTCTTAACTGGCTCTATATCATAATACTAACTACCGCTTTCTATGGCATGACACACACCAAGTTATTAGACTCGTTCACTGATATTTCCGATAAACCTTGGTGGAGAAGGAACACAATGTGGTTTGCTGGTTTAATAACTATGATAATATTCACTATTTTCCACATTTTAGAACAAAATTCAATCACTTGGACATACATAACAAGCAATTTAAGATCAATGTTCTTTACGGTGATATTTTCGAGCATATTCGTTGATATACCAGTCTACATAATTAAGGGATTTGGTAAGTTTATTGATACTAAGGCAAAGGACAAAGATGTCTAACCAATTATGGTATCGATATTGATATCTCTCTTTTCTTCTTTGGAAATTTCCTTTAAATCGGTTTCGGTGTGAATTATAAACTTACCCCTATCCCAATCAAATCCATTATGTATTGATCTGACCCTCACTGTTGGGGTTCCTCCCATAGCGTTTTTTCTAAATACTTCAACACAAACTTCATCATCGTCATGACGTTCCGGTATTCTATTTAGTATCTCTCTTAGCTCTTTAACCCTCATATAGATTAAAATCAATAGTTTTCTTATCAAGATTAATTGATTTAACACTAACCATAACTTCATCACCTAGTCGTATAACATTACCAGATTCTTTACCAACAATTGAATAGGTACTCATATCCACAATATACTTTTCATCAGGTGACATCTCACCAATTCTAATCATACCCTCACACTTGTTCTCTATGACTTCTACATAGATTCCCCAATCAGTAACACCAGAAACTATTCCTGTATAAACTTGACCAATCTTATCTTGTAGGTATTCAGCTTGTTTGTATTTAATAGAATCTCTCTGAGCCTTTGCTGCTGCAACTTCTCTAACATTTATCTTCAAACAATTATCTTCTAATGAAGTATCAAATCTTGGCTTACCATCCAACTTCTCGGTTAATTCTCTGTGAGCAATACAATCAGCATATCTTCTGATAGGTGATGTAAAGTGTGTATAAAATTGGAAACCCAACCCATAGTGACCTATGTTCTTGGAAGTATAGATTGCCTTTGACATACATCTTGTCACCAAGGTTTCAATCATATTCTCCTCTGGTTTATCCTTTATCTCACTTAATAGTCTGTTTAACGACTTCTTAATATTTTCTTTTGTAATATCAATCTCATATCCAAAATTAGTACAAACATTTTTTAATGCCTCTAACTTCATATCATTTGGTGTATCATGGACTCTATAAATTGAGTTATAGTTATTCTTAGATAAGAACATCGATACTTCCTGATTTGCTAAAAGCATGAACTCTTCAATCAATTTATTAGAATCTTTCTGAACCTTAAAGTAAACATCGAGTGGTTTTCCAACTTCATCTAGTTTGAATCTCACTTCAACTCCATCCATCTTCAATGAACCGGTTCTTTTGTTTCTTATATTTTTTGCCATCTTATCCAAAAGAAGAACGCCATTAATCAATTCATCGGACAATGTTTCTGTTGAATTTTTTTCAATAACTGATTGTGCTTGTTCATATGTAAATCTATGATCGGAATAGATAACTGTTCTACCGAACCATCTATCCAATACCTCACCACTTTCATTCATCTTAAGAACTGTTGAGTAACATAGCTTCTCTTCGTTTGGTCTTAATGAACAAACTCCATTTGATAATCTCTTTGGTAACATAGGAACACATCTATCAACTAAGTAAACGGATGTGGATCTATTTATTGCTTCCTTGTCTATCAGAGAACCTGGTTTTACGAAGTGAGTCACATCAGCGATATGAATACCAACCTCGATGTAACCATCTTTTAATTCGATTGATAGAGCATCATCGAAGTCCTGAGCGTCAACAGGGTCAATAGTAAAGGTCAGAACATTTCTCATATCCCTACGCTTTGCTATCTCCTCAGTTGACACTTCAAATGGTATGAGTTCAGCTTCTGCTTCAACTCCCTTAGGGAATTCAACAGGTAGTCCATACTCATACATAATAGAATTCATTTCTGTATTGTTATTACCAATTTCACCAAGTATTTCTACAATCTCACCATAAGGAGATCTTGTTCCTGGTTTCCATTTTTTAAGATTTACAACAACCTTCTGTTTGTCTTTTGCTCCCGCGGTTAATTCTTCTGGGATTAGGAAATCAGTTGGACATTTATTACTATCAGGTATTACAAAAGTAGTACCTTTGTTTTTTTGAACTGTTCCAACAAATTGTGTTTTGAATCTGGATATTACTTCGGTTACTACACCTTCTTTTTTACCTTCTCTCTCTACAAGAGATATCCTTACCATATCCATGTGTAAGGCGTTTAGTGTGTTTTTTCTATAAACAAATATTTCTGTTGATTCGTCTATTCTAACGTAGGCACTTCCGTTCATTAAAAACTGTATTTGTCCTACTTTTTCATTTTCATTATTTATCATTTTCATTTATTATATGTACAATATTGATATAAAGTTTATTATCTATCAATAATACTACAAATATACAACAATATATTAATATCCAAGCTTTTTAATATATACTCTTTATGAAATATCTAAAACCATATAAGATTTTTGAATCGGCTTCTGGTCTCAGAGAAGAGGTTAAAGATCTACTCGCTAATTTAGAAGATGATGGATTCATAGTGACTTTTTCATACATGGGTGAAGATAATGGATATATCTATATTAGAAAACCATTGTGTGATAAGAGGGAACAATTTTTTAATGCGAAGGAAGTAAAAGGAGATATTATAAGATTGTGTGAATTTCTAGGTGATAGATATTTATGTGACATAAATATCACGGAAGCTGGTGGTAGCATGTTAAGACCCAAACCAGTCACTATGTATCAATTTGAGGAGAGGGAATTCAAAATGGTTTATTCAATCAAGATTAATTTATTTTCAACAAGTAATGATTCGAGGGTGGAGGGAAGGCGATGGGCTAAACACATAAAATTAAATAAGATGTTCATATGATACCATCGTAAAGTCTCGAAATTGAATACTCACACTTATCATATCCTTGGTATTTTCCTCTTTACCTTCAAATACATTGTCAATTTTCAAATCTCTTCTATCATCTTCTGGTAATATAGTTACTATCACTCTGAAATTTTTGATAATATTTGTAGCACAGAGCCTTGAATCTATCTGTCTTGATATTAGAGTTTGTATGGAGGATGTTCTTTCTTTGGGATCCATACTCTTTTGTTTAAATTGCGATCCATATTGTTTACAAAAGAATTTTACAACACCCACACAATATTCTTTTTCTATTTCATCTATTGTTTTATCCATTTAGTACATCGTCTATTGTTTTATCCCTTCCCTCCGCTTCAATTTCTTCATCGGTCATATCCAAGTATGGAATATACTCTCTTATGTTTTTAAGATGAATGTGAAATTCATTTGACCAAATCCAATCCTCACCCTCTTCCTCATAAAATCGATTTATGGTAACATATAACATAAGTGAACTTTTTGGTACATGATTTTGTATCGCCCAGTCAACTAATCTTATTGAATTATTTCTAACAAAATTGGTAAAATCTTTTGGTGTGTCAAATCTATAAATCATTGGTAGCTTGTTAAGCACACCAGACGATCCAGTTGATGATTCATATCCTATATTGAGTGAAAATGTGTACATCAATTATTATATTATATATTGTAGTGACATCATGATCTTACATGAATTTATCGATAAGTTTTCTAAACCAACTTTGCTTTTTTGGAAGATGTTCATCTTTTATAAAATCATCCATCCATTTTTCAACATCTCCTGGTAACTCTCTCTCAAATCGAATATCAATAACAACAATATCAGAATTCATAAGGCCAAGAAATGACTTTTCATCAATCAATCCACAATGATGTTCTTGACTGGGAATAGTAAGGGTATTGTATTTTGAATCAATAAATTCAATTCTAATATATTTTAGTGAGATACCAAACATATCAGGAATATATGAACACAAGAAGTTTAACTCCTTTTTAATTTTTTCATATGTTTTCATACCCTCATATTTCATTTTCATTGTGGTCTCACCATCTGATAACCATGGATCATAATCAACTTCAGCATCCCATGCATCATGCTCATATGATCTATTGTTTCTATTATATGATAATGCTCTTGGTGTAGTTATCCTAACCGAATATACATTGTTGTTTGGATAATAACCATCCAAATAGTAACTAGATTGAACCATAAACCCAATATCAATTATATCAGCCAGACAGTCCTTGATCGAATCAAGAATATTCTGATCTCTGGTTATGGATTTATCTATCATAATACAACAATTTCCCCCAAGTTATGAGACTTGATAACCCACTTAAAATCATGTTTAAGTAAAATTTTTGTTACCTTGTCTCTCATCACATTTGAGTTACCAACGATAATATACAACGGTGTACTATGACTGAGAATAAAATCCTCAACCATAATATCAACATCTACGTGTTTAACTCCATGCAAATCTAAAGTCATTAGTCTTTGAAAATTCTATCCGATATACCTTGATATACCTTCCCAAGTTTAAGATATATTTTATCATATATTCTTCTGATTGGGTCGTTTATAATTGTCCACACAGCAGACATAGGCCAATAGGTCATCCAAGCGATTATTTTACCTTTGTTATCAGAAACTTTTGGGATGTAGTCTCTCCAATTAGCATAACTTCTATCCACCTTTTCTTTATAGTTAAGAAGGAAGTAATACCATTTTACGAAAGACCAAACGATACCTGTTGTAATGTATCCTAATCCATAGAGTAAACATTGAACTGGATTTTGTGATAAGTATTCACCAATAGAACCCAGTGTATTACCTCCCCAAAAATAAAGAATACCAAAGAATAATATCATTACCCAAGTTGCTCCTGTTCCACCATATCTCCTGTGTTCAAGTGATGTGATGATAAAAATAAATGCGATTACTGACAATAGCCAAAACCACAGTGTTCCAAATAAAAATAATCCCGTCATATGTATGTTTTAAAGTTTGAACTACAAATATAGGATTAATTGCTTTGGAAACCAAACTAAACTTTTTTGATTTAATGTCATATAACATAGTAGGTGATTGAATCGACAAAGTTGCTTTATTGGTAAAAGTTCAACAGTCTTACCAGGACACGGGGTTAAACACCCATATCATCTATTAAAACCCACTCATTGAGTGGGTTTTTTTATATATAGTAAATGAAACATCTGACTATATTCGAAGAATTCAAGATTAAAAAAACCAAAAAGATACACAAACATCTTGATAAAGAGAGAGGTGGTGTTGAGAAAATAGTAGGCAATATTAAAGACAAATCTTCTAGTTATCCAATCGATATACTTGGTGATGTGCTAAAATCTGTCACCAAAAGATTTGGATTGAAGAGTAAGGTTAAGTATATGAACTCCGGATCATTTGGGATGGCGTTTGTAGTAGGTGATGATAAAATAGTAAAACTAACATCCAGTAAATCGGAAGCAATGGTTGCTAAGTTTCTAGTCGGTAAAAAAATAGATCATTGCGTAAACTACTATGATATTGTGTATATTAAGGAATATAGTATTTATGCAATACTAATGGATAAAGCTGAGAAGTTATCACCAGAAGAAAAGAAAATTGTTAAATATCTATCAGGTAGTGCAATATATATGAATGACTTTAAAAGACTTAAAAAGGATCTCGATGAACGAGGTAGTTTCTTATCTAAGAAAGAAATTTCAGAAAGTAAGTTGAAAAGAATCTATGATGATTTTAGAGAGATGTATATTTCCCTAAAGAAAAATAAAATATCCATAACAGATTTACATGAGAATAATATCGGATATGTTAACAACAAGATGGTTCACTTTGATATAATGGGTGATACTAAGAAAAAGGACATCACTAAGATATCGAAACTTAAGATTAAGTCATAATTCTAGTTTTATACAAAAATTGTAAACAAATCAGATCCAATAGTTTATAATAGTATAAAATGAAAAGTAAAAAAGTGATCACATTCCTATCAATATTCATAATAGCTCAAATACTTATATGGTTTCAAACCTATGGACAATTCAAGTGGGAATGGCTCGGTAAGAATACTTG
>Ga0315284_10012070_pt1 | contig 12306 bp, 10 predicted proteins | sample YL17G09_16_MG_FD_203696 | JGI IMG/M metagenome (GOLD analysis project Ga0315284, IMG submission 203696) | Sediment microbial communities from Yellowstone Lake, YNP, Wyoming, USA - YL17G09_16 | ecosystem: Environmental > Aquatic > Freshwater > Lake > Sediment | place: USA: Wyoming | collected...
CCCCTGTGGTAGCCGTCGGCATAGCCGATGGGAAGCGTGGCTATCCTTGTGGGCCTCTGGCTGATAAATGTCCTGCCGTAACTTATGGAACGGCCGGGCGGTATATCCTTGATAAATACGATCTTCGTCTTCAATGACATCGCCGGTTTTAATTTGATCAGTTTCGGAAATGTGTGCTTCGGATACATGCCGTAAATTATCAGGCCCGGCCGCACAAGGTTTAGGTGCGATCTCTTAAAATCCACTGTGGCAATGGAATTCGCCGCGTGCCTTAACGGTATCTTTATCCAGCTCTTTTCAATCGAAACAAGAAGCCGCTCAAAAGACTCTATCTGATAATTCGTGAAGAATTCGTCTCTTCCGGCGCTTGAGAAATGCGTATAGATGCCTTCAAGGGTTATGCAGTCTTGCGCGGCAGCCTCTTTTACGAAGGCGAGCGCGTCCTCGTGCCACACGCCTATACGGCCCATGCCCGTATCTACCTTTATGTGGACTTTGACCTTCGCTAGAGTGTCATCTTCCTTCGCAAGCTTGCGTATTTCGTGCAGGATCTCATGGTTGCAGAGTGTAAGCGTTATATCGCGGTCTCTGGCTATCTTCACTTCTTCCGGCAGGACCGAGCCGAGTATAAGTATTGGCGTCTTTATGCCGTGGTCTCTCAGGCGCACCGCCTCGTCTGTGGTCGCCACGCCGAGATAGTCAACGCCCAGTTTTTCGAGAACCTGGGAAACCTCCACTGTGCCGTGGCCGTATGCATTTGCCTTGACCACAACCATCATCTGCACGTCCTTGCCTGCGAGGCGCTTCACCTGTATATAATTATGCTCGATGGCCTTCAGGTCCACGTCCGCCCATGTGGGGCGGTACCGTGTCCTTGTAATTCCGTTACGTGTCTTTACGGGTATGGCGCTCATTTTTTAATGTCCGGTTATATCGCATTCCTTGGAGTAAATATACATCGGCTCCAGATCCTCAGGTTTCACGAATTTTCTTTTTTTGAAATCTTTCAATGCGAGCTGCGCAACAATTTCGGCTTTGGGATACCAATCCTTATCGGCCTTGCATACAGGCCGGGGCTGGAAATTAATTTCCAGCCCCGGCCTGGAAATGGCATCGCCTAAGAATAGAACTTTATCATAATTTTGCGTTTTCTTCAACAACGCATCTAAAGGAAGCAGCAGGTATTTTGAAATTTTATTAATCTTTTTTCCGTCGGATTTATAGAGGCATGCGTAGACCTTCTTCTTCCTCGCGTCCAATACGGGGCATATTAACCCTTTATGCCTTTTTGCATTCATAGCTATCGCATCCATAGTCGGCACAGCCACCACTTTCTTTTTCAAAGCATAGGCAAAACCTTTAACTACGGTGACGCCTATGCGTAAACCGGTAAACGAACCCGGCCCTACGCTTATCGCGAAGCAATCTATGTTTTTTAGTTTAAGGTGCACCTTTTTAAGCAGCTTATCTATCATCGGCACAAGCAAGATAGAATGCCTCATGTCGGATTTCTTATGGAACTTCGCAAGCGTCCTGCCATCTTTGAGGATCGCAATGCTTAAATAATCCGTTGAGGTGTCAATTGCTAAAATATTCATGGCATCTTAACGCGGATACACGCAGATTTCACACGGATTTTCGCGGATAAAACTTCCATCCGCGTGTATCCGTTGTAATCCGCGACTATCCGCGTTTACTTATCCCTATCTTTCTTTTCGTTTCTCCAGCCACTTTTAAATCCACTTCCCAATATTTCTTCGGCAATAGCTTACTTATCTTATCCGCCCATTCTATCACCGTTACGCCGACGCCGTAAAAATATTCGTCATAATTCATGGCGTCAAAAGAAGAATAATGGTCCAGCCGGTAGAGGTCAAAATGGTAGAGCGGCAACTTTCCTTTGTATTCCTTTATTATTACAAACGTAGGGCTGTTGACATAGCGGGAATTTTTTACGCCGAGGCCTTTTGCGATACCTTTCGTAAATACGGTCTTGCCCGCGCCGAGATCTCCGATGAGCGCTACCACGTCGCCCTTCTTTAGTTTCCCGGCGAGCTTTACGCCAAGCGCTATGGTTTCTTCTACGCTCTTTGAAATAATCTTCATATTTTTACCAAGCCCTCACTTCGTTCGGGCTCGCAATGACGAGGAGGTACTAAAAGTGGGTGTACCCCTTTATCCGTAAATCCTCTTCGTGACCGCTCTCCCTGATAATCTTATAACCGTATCTCTTATCCGTGATCTCACCTATCAGCGAAACGCGCGTCCCTACCCTGGCAAAATTTGATTTTAAAAGCCGCTCCGCCTCTTTCGCGCCCATCGTAAAGAGAAGCTCATAGTCCTCTCCGTCATAGAGTGCATCCTCTATTTTCACGGCATCCCTGGAAAGCGGGATACTCTCTTCGTAAATAGACGCGCCTAAATTGCATGGCCCTATAATTCTGTAAAGGTCTATTGCAAGAGAGTCTGATATGTCTATCATTGAGTTGACCTTAAAATTATTCACAATCGACTGAGATTCTTTAATGCGGGGCATAAAATTAAGGTGTTTTCCTTTTTTGGAGCCGCCCAACGAACCTGTTACCAGGATGAGGTCTCTAACTTTCGCGCCGCTTCGCAAAACAAGATTCTTCTTTCTGACTTCGCCCGCAACTGAAATATCTATCATTATCTTTCTAGACCTCGCCATGTCTCCGCCCACTATATTAACGCCGAACTTATCAGCGAGCGACTTTATGCCGTCGCATATGCCTTTTGCTACCGAAACCGGCGATGACTCAGGGATCGCCAATGACACGAGCGCATACCTGGGTGAGCCCCCCATCGCGGCGATATCGCTCAAATTCCTGCCAAGGGCCTTCCAGCCGATCTGAAAAGGCGACGCCTTTGGCCGACTGAAATGGATTCCTTCAATAAGCATATCGCATGTAAGGAGCAGATACTTATCCTTTGTCCAGCGCACAACAGCCGCGTCGTCTCCCGAGCCTTTTATTACGGAGCTATCCAGCCGGAACCTTTTCGCCAGTTCCTTTATCAATCCTATCTCACCTATATCTTTGATTTTCATAATTGAATCCCTTCTAATGGAGGAGTCCCGCCAAAGGCGGGCCGACGAAGCAATCTCAATGAGTCTTGAGATTGCTTCGGCTTGCTTCGCAGACCTCGCAATGACGGGTGGAAGCATATTCCTTTTTCCGTAATTATTGCTGTTATAAGTTTAGCCGGTGTGACGTCAAACGCCGGATTATAGGCCTTGACGCTGCGCGGCGCTATCATCTTGCCGAGAACGGCCCTTACCTCATCGCCGTCGCGCTCTTCTATTGGTATATCTTTACCCGTCTTTATCCTGAAATCAAATGTGGACATCGGCGCGACCACATAAAAAGGAATTTTATGATAACGCGCGAGCACTGCCAGACTATACGTCCCTGTCTTATTCGCCGCGTCGCCGTTCGCGGCTATCCTGTCCGCGCCGACAAATATCATGTCTATACTGCCCTTTGCCATCAGGGCCGCCGCCATGTTGTCGCAGATGAGCGTCGTGTCAATGCCTTCGCGCATCAGTTCCCACGTGGTGAGCCGCGAGCCCTGCAACAACGGCCTCGTCTCGTCGACATATACCTTGATATGCTTGCCCTGTTTCTTCGCCTCAAACAGGACTCCGAGAGCTGTGCCGTAATCCGCCGTAGCGAGCCCGCCGGCATTGCAATGCGTCAGTATCCTTGAGCCGTCCTTAACAAGGACCGCGCCGTGGCGCGCCATGCGGCGGCAGTTTGATTTATCCTCGGCAATTATATCAAGCGCCTCTTTCAACAATGCCTTCTTTATCCGGCTGACCGGCTTATTCCTGTTCCTATACGCCGCCTCTTCCATCCTCTCAAGCGCCCAGAATAGATTCACAGCTGTCGGCCTTGAAGAACCCAGGTATGCGGCCGCTTTCTTCAATTCATCAAAGAATTGCGCGAAATCCTTCGCCCTGGAATCTTTTATCCCTATCAATACGCCGAGTGAGCCGGCTATCCCTATGGCCGGCGCGCCGCGGATCTCGAGATTCCTGATCGCCCTCCACAATTTGCGGATATCATCGGTGCGCACAACCTTAAATTCGTGCGGCAGCCGCGTCTGGTCAATAAAACTTATCTTCCCGCCCTTCCAGCAAATAGTTTCTATCGGCATATTATCCTCTATTGTTTAACCAACCTTATCTCGCACAAAGTTTTTTGTTCGCGGCCTGAATTTTTTTGCCGTGTGCTACGGTTTACGTCTCGCTCATTTGCAGGAATTCCCTCCCTTAAGCCCAAATACCTTTAAGGAAACCCTGTTATCGTTTGGGCGTTTGGTCGGTCAGTTCCTGCATTCGCTCGACGTAAATCCTTGCACACCTACCGTATATATACAAGATGCCAAAAAAATTCTAATGACCGCTCACAAAATCCTTTGTGCTTACACCGCTAATTTTTTCGCTTCTCATTGTAGGCGGAACTTTGGTGGCCCGCCTGACGCTGCCGTCAAAAATTTTGATACCTTAAGGCGATACAGCCAGGCCGGACAAACTGCACAAGCTATGCCTGGTTGGCAGGTTGGACGGCCATCAAAATTTTTCCGGAGCAAATTCACATGCCCAATGTGAATTTGCGTCAGCGGAAGGCGGCCACCAAAGTAACCGCCTTCGCTTGAGGCGAAAAAATTACCCCCAAACCATTTTTGTCAAAATGTTTCGCTTGATGCCTATCGCCTTATACGGGCAGATCTCGTGGCAACACAGGCATCTTATGCATTTCTTGTAATCTATGCCGCAATACCCTTTCTCTATTCTGATGCAATTCACCTGGCAGACGGTCTTGCAGAGGTTGCAGCGCCTGCATACGGCGCCGTCTATATACGGTTTGAATTTGACCAATGACGCCACGATTCCCAACACTGCCATAGGCAGGATACTCAATAGCGTCGTCTGCGGCAATTTAAAATCCTTTATGACAAAATCCTCAATATTATCGCCGAGCACCTTTATGAATGACATGTCCGCCTCGCCCAGCCCGTAAGCGTACGCGGCCTTTGTTATGGGCACGTCTAAAGGTTTTATCCCTATGATCTTCGCTATGCAGGCGTCTATGGCTACGGCGTCAGAGCCGGCTATCACGGCATTTATCTTGCGCGGCGCTCCGGCAGACGGGCCGTCCCCCTCCATGCCGAGGATGCCGTCTACAACAGTAAGGTGGGGCCTTGCCATGGAATAGATCCTAGCAATGATATCGGCAAAAGCCGCCCCCTTCGGGGCGCGCGAATGACACTCGGCCTTGTATAGGCCTACGACTGATCCGAACATATTCTTTACTGCGGCTGTGAGCACTGTGACGGAATGCGTTTTTAATTTTGGTATGGATATAACGCAGTCGGCGTCCAGGATGTGGCGCGATATCGGAATCCCTTCTATATGTTTTGAAGTGGTAAATTTTTTTATTTCAATGCCTTCCTCCGCCGCAACGGTCCCTACGCCTGATTTTTCCAGTATATCGTCTATATTGTTGCCGTATCCGCCGGGCGAATCGCCGAGCGATACGATACCGCCGGCTTCTTTCGCCGCGCGAGCGACTGCCCGTATAACTTCCGGGTGCGTCGTAACCGCCTCCTCGGCCGAATGAGGTGAAAGAAGGTTCGGTTTTAACAACACATTCATCCCGGGCTTAACAAAAAGGTCTATGCCTCCGATAAGGCCTACGGCATTTTTTACAGCGTTAAATACCTTGCCCTCAGTATAATCATCACATCTTAAGATTGCGACTTTTGCCATATTTAAAATGCCCCTGTCTGCTTGACCAAAAATACCAGGAATACCATGCAAAGATTATGCGTTATGTGGACCGTGATGGATGATACCAGGGTGCCCGTCTTTTCATACAGATAAGCCAGCAGTATCCCCAGCGCCATTATCGGTAAGAACCCGACGGTATGCGTGTGCAGCGCCGCGAAGAGAGCCGACGTCAGTATCATGGCCCAGAATACGCCTATATATTTCCTGAATGCGCCGTACATGAATGCCCGGAAAAACAGCTCTTCCGCTATGGGTCCGAATATCGCGGCAAAAAAACTTGAGTATGCCAGGAAGGCAACTCCCTTTTCTCTCAGTAATAATTCCACAACCGGCTGTTTCTGCGGTATATACTTTATTAAATTTATTATGATAAGGGTGGCCGCCAATATCAACACGAGGACAGGGACGAGCGCTATGTACCCGACGATGCCGTAAAATATATTTTTAAAGAAATTTTTAAACGACAGGCCGAGCGCCTTAAGATCCTCTTTGTACCGGACCACGCTAAAATATATGACAAATAGGATGGCCAAAGAGTCCAGTATTGAGGTGTTTATTATCATCCTTAAGGCTTCCGATTTGAAAAAAGGAAGTACGCGCATCCAGAATGCCTCCTGAATAACTAACATGTAGCCGAAGAAGAAGAATAATATTATCACCTTGCACACGTCCCACACGGTCCACCTTACCTCAGGCGCTCGTAATGTCCGGATATCCAATCTTTTACGCAAAATAGCCGCGGAAATTATTATATCCGCGACTATACCCGACAAGAAGACGGTAATTACCAGAAGCGTCACAAGGCCGAATATAATTACAAGGCGCTCGTTCTTGCGCAGGGCGTCTTGGGTCATCTCTTTTCGCGATAAGGTTATTTCATTGAATCTTTTCTCCCTCTCTTCCCGCGTATTCAAACCAGCGACGGCTTTCGCCTTTTTAGTTCCTGCCTTATGCCCCGCGTAGAAAAACATCGCGAGGTTAAAGAGAAGGATAAGTATCAATATAAGTATATAAAACCGCTCTTTTTGAATAAAATCTGTTATTTTGTTCATCCCGCTCATTCTTATAACCTCTCCCGCCCAGAAGAATGGGCGGGATTCATCCCGTTACTCCGTGTCTCCTCTGCCTGAAAGAAGCGCCGAGCGCTTTGGCGGCTTTTTCGCACCCTTTTATATCAATCTCCGGCAGGTTAAGGCACGTGACCTCGGTCTCTATGCCGTTTTTCACGCAGTCTGTTATAAATTTTACTACGGCCTTGTATGCATTCTCTCCGAATAACGGCTTACAGATCTTATTATATTGCCCTTCGTCCGAAGTGTTAAGGCTTACTGACGCTTTATCAATGAGCCCGGCGAGCTCCTTTACAATCGGTTTTTTATTTATGAGGTCGCCGTGGCCGTTGGTGACGAGCCGTATGACAGCGCCTTTCTTCTTTAATCGTGCGGCCACCGCCTTAACGACATCCAGCCGCGTTGTCGGCTCGCCATAGCCGCAGAATACTATCTCCTTATATTTTTTCGGGTCCCCTATCGCCTCTAATATCTCATCCGTATCCGGCTCTTTCTCTAGCTTCAGGTTGTGGCCTTTTACAAACGCCGTCTGCGCCCTCACGCAGAAATAACAGTTATTGGTGCACCTGTTCGTTATATTCAGATAAAGAGAATCGCGTATCTCATACGCGACCCTGGATCCTTTATTATCAAGGCCGAGTTTAAAGAGCGAATTGGCATTATGTGTCGTAATCCTTTCGATGTCGTCTTTTGACAATCCGGTTATCCCGGACCATTCTTCAACCAAGTACGTAAGATACGCCGGCTCATTCCTCCTGCCTCTTAAACCCTCCGGCGCCAGAAACGGCGCGTCAGTCTCCAGAAGGACTTTTTCTATGGGCACTGTCTTTGCCAGGCCTCTCAATCCTTTCGCGTTCCTGAAGGTGAGGTTGCAGGTGAATGATATATAGAAGCCGAGATCCATGTAGCCCTTAAGCATATCTTCGCTGCCGGAGAAGCAGTGGATGACACCTCTTATTCGTGATTCGTGCTCTTTTAATATATTGATAACATCGTCATCTGCTTCTCTTGAGTGAATTATCAGGGGTAGATCCATTTTTATGGCGAGACGGATGAATTTCCTGAATGCTGCCTCCTGGCTTTTCTTGGGCGAGAGGTTCCTGTAATAATCCAGGCCCACCTCGCCTATCGCGACGACCTTGCCCTGCTCACCATCGTAGGGCACCCTTAAGGGTGCCCTACTGTTGTGGATAACTAAAGTCTTAAGCTCGTCGAAAACTTTATCCGTTACACACGCGGCTTCGTGCGGGTGTATTCCGACGGAGGCATAGACGATATCATGTTTTTTTGACAATTCTATTGCCCGGCGGCTCCCTTCCGCGGAACTGCCGACATTTATTATCCTTACTACACCTTTAGCACGGGCCCTTTCTAAAACACTATCCCTGTCCGGGTCAAAATCCTTAAAATCCAGATGGCAGTGGGTATCTACTATCATATAATATTGGCCCTATTATCGTGATATTTTATCATTCGGGTCTGTCTCTATGCGGGGAAATAGCGGGTTTGATTTGTTGATGCGGCGGCCTCCCTTTAATATGCCCCATGTCTTGGCCTCCTTAAGCCGTATATCTTCCCAGGCAGTCTGCACTCCGAGCTGAGACATAATCTTACTTGCGGTATCGGGCATAAAAGGATATATTGATATGGATATAATTCTAAGCGTTTCAAGTAAGCTATATATCAGGGATTTTAGTTCACCGGCCTTTTTCTCCTTGGCAAGATTCCACGGCTTTGCGTCCTCTATCAATTTATTGGCTTTATTCACTATTTCCCATATTTTTGTCAGCGCTCCGGCAAAATCCATCTCCGGTATAGTCCTCTTCAATTCATCCGCCAAGGCCACCGCCTTATCTTGTAAATCTTTTACGAACGACGAACGACGCCTGTCCGCCGAAGCCTTGGCGAAGGCGGAAAAGACGAACGACGAAACCCTCGGTACTTTCCCTTCAAAATATTTCTCCACCATTGATAATGTCCGGCTTAAGAGATTTCCGAGGTCATTGGCAAGGTCGCTATTGTATCTTGCCACAAGCGCGTCTTCATTGAACGCCCCGTCCAGGCCGAACGGCACCTCGCGCAGCAAAAAATACCTGTATGCATCTATTCCGTATTGTTCTATCAAACCCAGAGGGTCTATTATATTTCCTTTTGATTTTGACATCTTTTCGCCTTTAACGACCCACCACCCATGCGCGAAGACCGCCTTAGGAGGCTCCAATCCGAGGGCGCGGAGCATTATGGGCCAATAGACCGCGTGCTGCCTCAATATATCCTTACCTATGACATGAAAATCGCACGGCCATAATTTTTTGAAACGCGCCATGTCGTGCGGGTAGCCTATGCCTGAAATATAATTTATGAGGGCGTCAAACCAGACATACGTCACGAAGTTCTTATCAAACGGCAGCTCAATCCCCCATGACATGCGGCCCTTTGAACGCGATACGCAGAGATCCAGGAGCGGTTCTTTCAAAAAAGCCAGCACCTCGTTGCATCGGAAGGCGGGCCTTATAAAATCCTTATTTTTGTTTATATAGTCTATGAGCCACGGCTGGTGTTCGGACATCCTGAAGAAATAATTTTCCTCGTCTAATTTTTCCATCGGCCTTTTGCAGTCCGGGCATACCTCCGTCTCGGCCTGGGCTTCGGACCAGAATGTCTCGCACGGTGTGCAGAACCACCCCTCATATACCTTTTTATAGATCTTCCCTTCTTTATACAATTTATCCAGGACGGCCTGCACACTCTTTACGTGTGTGTCGTCGGTCGTCCTGATAAAATAATCATACTTTATGCCCAGCCTTTCCCATAAACCTTTAAAGACCGGGACTATCCCGTCGACAAATTTCTTTTCTTCGCCTTCCCTGAAACCGCCTGCGATGGAGGATTTTCCTATCTTTTCGCCGTGTTCGTCGGTGCCGGTCATGAAGAATACGTCATAACCCTTCAGGCGGAAGAAGCGCGAGACCGTGTCAACGGCTATATTTGTATAGGAGTGGCCTATGTGCGGTTTAGAGTTGACGTAGTATAATGGGGTTGTAATGTAAAAAGTTTTCATAAGTTTGTTAGCTGGTTTGCTAGTTAGCTAGTTAGCTGGTTGAGCCAGCAAACTAGTAAACCAGCAAACCAGCTAACTATTTATAACTAACCTCAATCAACGATCCGTCTTCCAATTCAACATTCGCGCAGCGTTTGATCGCGTTTATACTGACCACCTTGCCTGGGCCCTTCTCCGTCTTGATAACGTCCCCTTCTTTCGGCGCACCCTTCATGAGTTCTTTATAGGTCTTATGCTCGTAACTTAAACAGCACATCAGCCGTCCGCAGAGGCCCGATATCTTGGTCGGATTTAAAGGCAGGTTCTGCTCCTTCGCCATCTTTATCGTGACCGGCTCAAAGTCCTTTAAGAATGTCGCGCAGCAGAGCACCCTGCCGCACGGGCCGAACCCGCCGAGCATCTTCGCCTCGTCGCGCACGCCTATCTGCTTTAATTCAATGCGGGTCTTAAATACGTTGGCAAGGTCCTTCACGAGGTCCCTGAAGTCAATCCTGCCTTCCGCCGTAAAATAGAACATTATCTTGGAGCGGTCAAATGTGAATTCCGCGTCTATCAATTTCATCGGAAGGTGCCGTTCGTGTATCTTTTTGTTGCAAGAATCCATCACCTCTTTTATCTTCTTCTTGTTCTTATCTATCTGGTGCATGTCCCAGGGATTTGCCTTCCTTATGACTTTTTTAAGCGGCTCCTCGACATCCGAATCGAGTATCACCTCCGTCTCCGATATCACCTGCCCGTAGTCCTGGCCCCTGTCGGCTTCCACTATACAATAGTCGCCGGCCTTAAACTTCATGCCGCCCGTAGAGTAATAGGATATCTTGCCTGCCTCTCTCAGCCGTATTTGTATCACTTCGTACATTGTTACCTCGCTATATCCTCTCTTGTCGTTAGTCGTTAGTACATAGTACTTAGTTAAACGCTTGCTAACTTCAAACCGAGGACGCTCATTGCAAGCTTTTGATTAACGTTCTGGTCCAGATAAGCCGATGTTGATACTATATTCGCTATTACATCCTGAAGATATTCAAAACTAAGACGCTTCGCTTCTCCGGATACTAAATCTATTTTGTCTATATTCACAACCATGGAAAAAGGCGCGCCTGCCTTCACGGTCAATATATCCCTGAACCACGAAAGCAGTATGTCAAGGCAGGCCCTGTTCTTTTCCTTCGGCATATCGTCAAAGGAAAACCCTAATAGCGATCCTTTGGAGGCGCCGTTTATAAGCGAGTCCCTTAACTGAAAGACGTCTTCATCCCTGTGCCTCAACGCCTCGCCGAGCCGCCCGCCTGAAAGGCATGACAATACATGCGCCCTTGGCTCGTCTAAAGAATATTCCTTGATGAGGATATCCTTAACATCCGCGGCCTTCAGCGTGAAAAACCTCACAACCTGCGAACGCGACACTATGGTGTGGAAAAGCGCTTTTAGATTATTTGTTATCAGGATAAGGACGGAATCCGTGGGCGGCTCTTCCAGCGTCTTCAGTAACGCGTTTGCCGCCTCGTGCTTCATGGTTTCGGCCCCGTCAATTATATAGACCTTCTTCTTCGCCTCAAACGGCTTAAGGTAGATATCCTTTATAAGCTGCCGCACGTCATCTATCTTTATGGAGGCCGATTTTTTATCCGGCCTCAGTATGAAAAGGTCAGGGTGCGACAGGTTATCTATCTTTCTGCACACAGGGCATCTGTCGCAGGATTCCTGTAACGTAGCGTTTTCGCAGAGAATCGCCTTCGCGAAAGAGAGCGCCGTAAACATCTTGCCTACGCCGCCTGGGCCGCTGAATATATAAGCGTGCGATAATCTGTTATTCTTAAACGCCGCCTTTAAAAAAGATATCGCGCTATCCTGGCCTTTTATTTTTGCGAATGACACTCTATAACCTCTTTTCTCACCATCTTCTGAACCTCGGGTATCTCGCCGTCAACCTTTATTATCTTGATCCTGCCGGGATACCTTCTCGCAAGCTTAAGGTACCCTTCCCTCACCCTTTTATGATACGCGAGGTCCTTTGACTCCATCCTGTCAACGCCTTTTTTCTTCGCGCGCCTCAAACCCTCTACGGTATCTATATCTAAAAGGATGGTGAGGCCGGGTATAAGGCCATGCGTAGCTATCCTGTCAAGCGTCTTTATAATATCAAGGCCGATCCTGCCGCCGTATCCCTGATAGGCGAATGTCGCGTCGCTATATCTATCGCTTATTACGATATTCTTTTTATCCAGTGCAGGCCTTATCACGTCTTTAACGATCTGGGCGCGGCATGCCTCAAATAGAAATAGCTCCGTCAGATCCGATATGTTGAGGCCCTTTGAATTCAGGAGGACCTTTCTCGTCTCTTCGCCAATCTTCGTGCCGCC
>Ga0315284_10012072_pt1 | contig 12304 bp, 21 predicted proteins | sample YL17G09_16_MG_FD_203696 | JGI IMG/M metagenome (GOLD analysis project Ga0315284, IMG submission 203696) | Sediment microbial communities from Yellowstone Lake, YNP, Wyoming, USA - YL17G09_16 | ecosystem: Environmental > Aquatic > Freshwater > Lake > Sediment | place: USA: Wyoming | collected...
GCGCCCTTCACGACGCGAATCAACAGACCCAAAATACCGACACCGAGAGTCAGGCCGATCCCGACCGCGGCAATCGGCATCAAGGCGTTGAACATGGCGGACGCATAGCCCATGATCGCGTCGATGTCGATGTTAAAGCTACCCACTTGTATCACCCCCTTTCTGTTATGATTTTTCCACACGGACGCGATAGCCGCGCCCGATCAGGAACGCAAGCACGGCCCACACTCCGGGCCAGATGCAGCACACGAACGAAACGGCGAGCCACGGACTGGCATCACGCAACACTGGGGACCTCCTCTAATTCAGAGTTGATGCGCGCGCAAAACTGGCTATACTCGTCATCGTCACTACTGGCGGGGACGCCAGGTATCTCTACCGGTATGCCCTCTGTGAGCAATTCGCCCGGTTTCGGGCTATCGGTTTCTTGTCCAACTACCTTTGTCACAAGTACCAAGCTACCTTTCTTGTTGTTTGCCGTGAGAATGTATTCGCCATCCTCCATGTGAAACGTCTCGTTGCGGTAGACTTTGGCGATCTCTTGCACTTCCATGGACGATATGCCACGACTCTCGAACTGACGCCAGAGCTTGCGATGTGAAAAGTTGCCTTCAAAATGCTCTAGAGCATACTGCGCAAGTTCCTGGATGGTCACGTCGTGTACCATGCGCCGTGAGCTAAATCGCCCGCCCTCGGCGTCGTCCGTGATCTGCCGGCGCAGGTTGTCGTTGATGAACGCGATCTGGAACGGAGTGCGCCAGCGCCCGCGCGATAGGATGGCGCGCCCGGCTGGTACAGCCTCCTGGAAACAGGCGTCTCCGTTGCCGATGACGGTCATGCTGTCGTACACCGACGCGCACGCCAGGCCGACTCGGCCAGGGAAATTTGCGGTTATCAATGGCGTCAGCACGTTCTTGTCAGGCCGCTGAGTCGCCAGCACCAGGTGAACGCCAGTTGCGCGACCGGTGCCAGCGATACGAGCCATGAAGGACTCAATCTCTGCCTTGTGTTTCAAAGTCCGGTCGAGCATCACCACCGCGATCTCGTCAAAGACCAGCACGACGTAAGGTATCTGGTCTTTGCGATGACGGTTGTTGTACTCGCGGATGTGATTGCAGCCGCGCTCTGTGCGCAGCAGCGCCAGGCGCCGCAGCACCTCCTGCCACATCAATTCCATGATCCCCAGAACCTCCGCCGGTTCAGTCACGATGGGACAATCCAGGTGGGGAAGTTTGTCGTACATGGAAAATTCGATGCCCTGTTTCAGATCAATCAGCACCAGGCGCACCTGGCGCGGGTCGCGCTTGGCCAGCGTAGCGATAATGCAATGCACCAAGTTGGTCTTGCCAGCGCCGGTCGAGCCGCCGATGAGGAAATGAGCGCTAGTGTTGCTCTGAAAATCAATCTTGATCGGCGCCCGATTCTGGCCCATGCCGATGGGAACGACCATCGGGCCGTCCTTTGCCGTCAACATGTTGTAAGCATCAGGATAATCCACGTAGCGCGGAATGTTGCGCAGACCGGATTTGCGGTCAATCAGATACCACAGACCGGTCTCGTCGAGGTGATAGTGCAACGTCTTGCCGATGGTGCACTCCAAGCCTTTGATGACTTCCTCTTTGGTCATCTCGACCTCGTTGACGCCGCGCGGGAGCTTGCGCGAATTGACACGATAACGGAATTGGTCTGGTCCGATCTCGACCGCCTCGAACTGGACGAACCGGCGGACTTTGTCGCCGTCGAGCGAGAAAATATAGTCGAGGCCGAGTTGCCCCAGTTTCTGGGACATCAAGCGGCCAATGTCCTTAGCCTCTTTCCTGGACAGTTTCCACCAGCGCCGCTCGGCGTCCGCCTGCGTGCGCGCAAACGTGTTGCGCTGGGTGACGTGCGCGCGGATCGCCTCGCGGTCCTGTAGCTCGTCTACTGAGAGTCCGCGAGGGAGGCATCCTGTGACTCGTCGAGCGATGCGCCATCCAACGCATCGGACGGTTGTGCATCCGGAAGCCCACGCGCATAGTACAACATGAAGGAGCGTTTCCAGGTGCGCTTGATCTCGGGCCAGTCCAGGCCGAGCGTCCATAAAAACGGTCGGGAGCGTCTGCGTAAGCGTTGCCATGTCGAATCACTCGTCAGGACGTAGAGCACCGTCATCGCCGCGATGCCCAGGCCGAGACCGGCCAGGCAGGCCAGCGCAACGGCGAACACGTCAAGTAGCAGTAACATCGGACCGATACTTGTCCAGTATGGCCATGGCGGCATCCACGTCAGCATCCGACATGGCCTTGCTGACCAGCGCCGATAGCGCGTCCGAGTCCTGATCAGATATGTTGCGGGTCCCATTGATGACCCAGAATAAGCTGGGATACCGGTTCATGTTTGCCAAAAAGATTCGGGTCACGTCAAAGACCGCTTTAATTTTCAACGTCATCGCAACAACCTCACCAGGAGAATGACGACGGCCAACGTGAGCAACTGCCCGCCGATGATGGCATCCAACACACCGCCGGACTTTATGCGCGCCAGGGTGATGCGCGGAAGCGGCCACAGCGCAGGCGCGCCGTTGCTGAGCACGTCCAGAATGATGTGGCTGCCCCATCCGGCCAGGACGTAGACCGCCAGGCCGGGCGAGATCAGCCTCACCCAGGCCGCCACGCCAACGGCAGTGATGAGCCAGTGCGAGATGCCGCGATGTCCGAACAGGCCATGCGCCAGGCTGTTCCCACCCGGCACGTTGATCTGGAGCCAGTCCGGCACGAGCGCGGCCAGCGCAGCGATGGCGATGCGATAGTCACCGCCCATCGCCGCGCCTGCCAACAACCCACCTGCCATGTGAGTCAAGCCGGTCATGGAGTTGAGCCTGACTCGACGCCCGGCCTCTTGGAGAAAATTCGCCCAAGTTTCTTTGCCCAGTATTCGCGCCTGCCGCGCACGAGGGGTTTATCCCACGAGCGCAACTGGCCGACCGCTTCGCCGTTGCGGAGCAGCAGTACAGTCAGCTCGCCGGGCGCGCCGTCGGCCGGTTCTGCCTCCGGCTCATAGTAGAGCACCTTCATCACGCTATCGCTGACGGTGTGTACCAACAACTCTATCACGACGATGGCAATATACAGGCCGAGCAGCGCGATGGTCGTCTGGCTGATCAGCTCGACCGGCACCTGGTTGGTGGTGATGCTGACGCCGAGCGCCAGGCCGAGCACCAATGAGATGGGGACCAACACGATCGCGTCAAATCGTTTTTCCATGTTTCCTCCTATTTGGCAATGCCCAGGAACTTGAGCACTACCAGCAAATCGAATGGCAGACCGCACAGGATGAACAGGATGAGGGGAAGAGTGCAACCAGGCAGGCAGCCGCGCCGAGGGCGCTCTCGCCGGTCGTGCCCGCCTCCCCCAGCCTGGCGGGACGCGGCTGCAATCATTGCTAAATCGCGCTGGCTCAACATTGCGGCTGCCTCCGAGATAAGTTAATCACAATTTGTGCAAAAAGTCAGTCAAGTATTAAATAAAAAAGACCCCGAGGAGTTAACCCTCGGGGTCAGATGTTGGGCTCTATCTAATTTCTAAGCTGGATGTCGCTCTCAATTTGTTTAGCCTTTTTTACTGCGATCACCATAATCACCATGAGGATGATAGCGATGGCAGGGAAAGGAATTGCTTGCCAAGAGGAACCACCAATGGGAAAAGACAACAACCCGAATAAAGCGATAAAAAGATACCATATAGTCCCAGCAACGAAGACATATCCGCAAACGGTAAAGATCCGCGTCAACATGCTATGGCTGAGCAGACCAGTTTTCGGAATGCGCGCCTCTGATTGTTTCAGGCGCTCCTCGAGCTGCGTGATCTTCTCGCGCAATTCTTTGTTGCTGGCCTCGCTTGCTTTAGCCATGTTGAATAGCGTTTCCCAATCCTGTAGAGTCAATTGTGGCTCGTTCATCGCGCCCCCCTTTCTGATCACAATTCTATCTCATTCGGCAGATGGTTGCACGACACCTATCTGACAGTTGATCTACTCTCTGCGCGGGCGCGTCATCTTGTCGTAGGCGATAGAGACGACGGCACTGATAACGATGATGGCGCCGATGAGCAGCAGCCATGGGTTGATGTAGATCACGTTCGATGGTTGCCTACCCGTAAACTGACCCAACCATCTTTCTAGCGTTGAGCGCGCCAGGAATACTCCGAATTCGAGGGGGAACGAAAGCGCAATGGCGATCATGGTCGCCATGCCCATCACCCAGCCGGTCACCATCAACACGCACCCGCTGGGCGGGATCATCTTTTTGAAATAGCCGGTCCCGAACAGGAACCCCAGCAACACGAGCGGAACGCCCCAGATGAGCACGCTGATAAGCTCGATGCTGATCGGCATGATGACCTCCTACTATTCATTCGGATCCGTTTCAGCGTTATAGACGCTCACCGACAGGGATCCATCTTTGAGCATCCGCATCAGGTTGACCACGTGATAGCGTTGATCTGGTGTGAGAGACAAAGCCTCGTCGCATAGCTCGCGCAGTCCAGGCGCATCGTAGTCAATCGGCTTTTCTTTGGTCAGACCAGCCTTATACCGAACCTCTTGCTCTCGAATGTTCAACGCGATAGCAACCGCGTGGCAAAACGCATCGCCCGGCTTCTGTTCACGATTCAAGACATGTGATACGTAGCCAGAATCTATCATGCCTATTCTGGATAATTCAGCTTGTCTAAGTCCGGTTTTCTTCATTTCTGACAAAACCCAGTCAACAAAGTCATGCTTGTTCATAAACATATTTTACTGCTAAAGTAACTGTGATTCAACACCTAAAATTGCCTATTGACAAAGTACTAATATTGTGCTAATATACTGCTATCTAACAGCTTCTACTGCTAAATAGCAGGAGGCACAATGGAAGACAAGGTTCAAATCGGATTCACCGTAGACCGCGAAGTGAAGGCTCTGCTGGAACAACTGGCGGACGCCGAGCATCGTTCCATGACCAACTATATCGAGACCATCATCCGCCGTGAAGCAGAAGCAAAAGGCCTGCCCAAGAAGAACAAGACCATCATCAACAGCCGGAGATGAACATGAGATTCATCCAGCGCACGCGGAGCAGGATACCACTCCTGCTAGATTTGATTCTCCGCAGCAAGCCGACATTCGACGATTTTGAATACGAGTGCGAGTTGTCACGTCCAACGGTCGCTCGCATTCTGCACGACCTGGAATATCGCAGAATTCTGAGCATCCGGCGCGGCCGCGGATGTGTTCGGAACGAATATCGAATCAATGGAGGAATGCAATGAGTATCGAATGGGGACTGTTGTGGTTTGACGATACGCCTGGCCGCACACTTGAAGAGAAAATCCGGCAAGCGGCCACGCGCTATCAGATAAAGTACGGCCAACCTGCAACGATGTGTTTTGTCAATCCATCCATGCTCGGGGATGTGTCGAACGTTGGCGGGATACAAGTCAACGGCCTCAGAACGGTTTTGCCCCACCATCTTTGGATGGGCGTCGGAACCGAGGGAAAGGCCAAAAAAGCGCCATCCTCTGAATTTCAAGAAACCGTGGAGCGGACGAATACGGATGCCAACCAGGTATCCTCGGACACTTGCGGACAAGTATAAAAGACTATGGCTATCCAGACCCTTGCAGAGGCTCAAGACCCTGTTTCGGCTATGAACCGGCTCAAGTCACCAGCAGCCGCGCGCGCATTCCTAGAGCTTTCTTTGCGCGGAATTGCAGACAAAATCATAGATACAAAAAGCAACGATTCGCATCACGTCTCGCGGCAATTCTGGGGTGATGTTGAACATGGCCGCAGTGTTCTAGATGTCGAGCAGGTCCGCCAGGTGGAGAGCATCCTGGCCGAGGCGCTCATGAACGAGCTGGCCTACGACGCGATGCTCTCAGATGTGACGCGCCGGTTCGCGGTGCGAATTAAAGTCGGCCGGACGGGGACATGGACGACGCGCGTGTTCACCACGTGCGTCAAGTGCGGGAGAGCGTACCACATCACGCGCATCGCGTCCAAGCGATGCCCGCGGTGCATCAGGAGATCGAAGGGGGTCAAACATGTGGGTCTACATTAACTCTGAGCCAGGATTGTGGACTGTTGGATTCTACTCTCCAGATGGCAAATGGAATCCAGAGAGCGATTGGGGAATGCCGGATAAAGCAGCTGACCGCGTGCATTATCTCAATGGCAATAACGACACCAGAATTGAGCACTTGGAGAGTGTTCTACAACTGGCGCAAGAATCTCGCATCAATGAGCTCGAGATGTGGCGCGGAAACCGGCCCGGTGGATAGGAGGTCAAACATGCCGCCCACTAGATTCACGGTACAAAAAGTCACCGTTCAGTTCATGATCAATCTGGATTTATTCTATGCCGTCCAGGATAACCTATTATGCCAATCGGTCGGTTTCTTTTACGACGAGAGAACCGCGCGCATCACGGCTCAGGCAATGGAGAAATTGGTAGGTACGCCATCTGTCCTGAGTATTGAGCGCCTGGTAGAACTGTTGGCGTAACGAGTCGGCCCAGAGATGACCGCCATCCCTGGGCCGTGATGAACAAGGAGTGACCCTTGTCTACAAATAATTATACCACCATTTTCGTCTCCATGATTTGCCTGCTATTGTCCGCCTGCAACTTGAAACCTGGCGGCTACGACGTGACAGTCAACCACGACAAGCCGGAGGAGGTGGCCAGAGCCGAGGTGCTATCCGCTCAGGCCGCGGCCATTCGCGCCAAAACTGCAACCGACCGCGAACGGGCGCTGATCGAGACAAAGGTCTATGCGACCACTGCCGAGCTCAACATGACGATGGCAACCAAACAGAGGGAAGCAGAAATACTAGCAAGAACCACGCAGGCCAACGCCGACGCCCAGGTATGGGAAGCAATTGGCGTGAGCCTATCGTCTGTCGTGTACGGCATCGGCATGGGCCTGATCATCGCCGAGGTAGTAGCTGCCATTTGTCTCACCCTGTACGTTGCTATTGAGTTGCTCATCCGCCTCAGACAAGCGCCCGCGAAATCGCGCGCCATCACGGTGACGGGCTACGTCAACAACACGCGCATGGACATGATCATCTTCCAGGACAACAACAACGACTGGCACATCATTGACCCGCTGGAGGGTTCGCGCGGACAGATCAACCAGAGCCGCGGGGCGCAGGCGATGAGAATGCACTTGCTCAGCAACTTTGCACAACCCGCACTCCCCGCGCCAACGCAGCAGCAACGGCCACAACAAGAAGGCCTTTTGGTCCGAGCGTGGCATTTCCTTTTCAACCGCAAGTTAGCGGCTAGAAAGATGGAGATAATCGAATGACACAGCAATTTCAACAAGCGCCCGCCGCAATCCAGCCGCCGCCCTACACATCCCGCAGCGCAACACAGTACCGCGCCGCCGACTGGCGAAGCGAGATTCTTGTGCCACTTCTCATGTCAGCCGTGACGGGAATCCTGGCGCTGATTGTGACCGCGTGGTTGTGGTGGGAGTTGGATTGGATGCCGGATTGGTCACCGGTCGCCGCATTCATTGTCGCATTCGGGGGCGTGTGGGTGTGGAGATTGCGAAAGCACGACACCATGCTCACTGCCGCTGAGGAGATCACGCGCCTCGACCTAAACAGAGACGGCGTGACCGGCCGGCCAACCGCGCCCGCCGCACCGCCCGCATCTATTCACATTGACCTATCCCGACCCAACCCGCGCACAGGCACGCCGCAGCTCGTTCGCTTTGACCTGCCCTGTGACCTGGACACTCTGGCGCTGGTGGCCGAGGCAATGCTCGCCGGGTCCACACTCCCCAACTCTGACTGGACGCCCATCAAGGCAGGCAAACCATTTTCGGAAGTGGGACTACAGAAATTCAAAGATGCCCTCATCACCAACTGCCTGGCACGGCCTATCAGCAGTGAGAACCCACGGCTCGGACTGATGTTGACCGACGAGGGCAAGGCATTCATGGCCGAGATCAAACATCAAGCCCACTCCCCCACTGCGGATGAGTGACGCGGCCTATCGGCCACCCATCCGATACGAACGACACGATACGATAGTGATTTATGTCGAATCTAATCCTTTCAATCTTTCCAGGAATTGATCTACTCGGCCGAGGCTTCGAGGCAGAGGGATTCTGCGTCGTGCGCGGCCCGGATGTTTTATGGGGTGGAGACATTCGCGGTTTCCACCCGCCTGCCGGACGGTTCGAGGGCATCATCGGCGGCCCGCCGTGCCAGGATTTCAGCCGGGCGCGCCGGTCTGCTCCGACCGGCTATGGATTGGAAATGCTGAGCGAATTTGCACGTGTGGTCACAGAGGCCCAGCCGGTGTGGTTCCTGATGGAAAACGTCCCTACCGTCCCGACGCTCGACGTGCACGGCTATCACGTCCAACGCGTTGATCTGGATGCCAGGGAGTGTGACTCAGCTCAGTCACGGCTGCGACATTTCCAGTACGGCGATCAGCGCGGCTATATCATCATCTGCAAGCGATCACCCAAAGCCGCCCAGGCCGAGCCGTGCTGCATGGCGACGGAAGGCAAGCACGCAAAGCAGCGGCGGACGTGGGCTGACTTTTGCGAGCTGCAAGGATTGCCACGCGATTTCTCGCTGCCTGGCATGACGATGGAAGGAGCGTATCGAGCAGTCGGGAACGGCGTGCCCATCCCAATGGCGCGTGTGATCGCTCGATCAGTCACGGCAGCGCGCGCGCCGGTCGGGTTTCGCGTATGCGAGTGCGGCTGTGGTAGGCCGGTCGGCGGTCGCCGAGTCACAGCCACGGTCGCGTGTCGCAAGCGGCTCCAGCGCCAGCGTGACCTTGCCGGTGTGACTGTGCCAGGCGCGGTCACGCTGTTTGAATGTGAATCACCAGGTGAATCACAGCAGATCGGATGACATCATGCTGACCAAACGAATGCAAATCCAGGCCATCGCCGACGTTCGGTCTGGATTAACAATTGACATCGATCCGACCAGGTTCGACGATCCATACCGGGCGATCATGGGAGCGGTCCTCAATGCGCAGCAGCTCGGAATGGACACGACATCGGCGATGATGACGGCCATGAACGGCTGCCGCGACGCCAACCTCATCATGCAGAACATCCTCGAATTGCAGCCAGGCAATGGATACCTGCATTTCAAATCGTTGGCCGACATTGCGCCAACACTCCCACCCATCCGATGGATGTGGCAGGATTGGATCCCGCGCGGATTGTTATCACTTGTCGGGTCTGTAAAAGGCGCCGGAAAAAGCTACTGGCTATTAGACCTGGCCCGGCGCATCATCGCCAACGATGCCTGGCCGGATGGGACGCCGATCAACATGCCGGACGCGACAGTGATCTACGTGGATGCCGAGCTGATCCCGCAGCTCATCAACGAGCGCGCTGAGCACTGGGAGATGGACACGAAGCGCTTTTACCTGATGATGGCCGATCAGCATAAACCGATTGACCTCACCCGGTACGATTGCCGTGACACGCTCGTAGAGATGATCTACCAGCTCAAACCTGTGCTCGTCGTGCTCGACAGTCTGGGCAGCATCAACAGCAAGGGCGAGAATGCCAAAGAGGATGTCCAGGAGATGCTTTCGTTTTTGAATCAGGTCGCGTTTGAATTCCAAATCGGCCTGACGATGGTGCACCACCTGCGCAAGCGCAACCCACTCGCGTTCGCCGACATGATCACGCAGGACGATTTTCGCGGATCCGGGCACATCGTTCAGATGAGCCGGACGGTGATCGGCATCAGCGTCATCCAGACGTGCTCAGAGCGCAACCCGAACGGGCCGCGCCGCGTCGAGATGGTGTCAACCAACCTGACCGCCTATCCGGACCCGATAGGCTTCGAGTTTCAACCGTGCGTCAATGGCGGCATCTCGCTCGTCTATGGAGACGCGCCGACCGCGTACCGCGAGCCATCCGAGCGCGACCGGTGCGAGCAACTAATCCTGGATCAGCTTGCCAATGGTCCGATGAACGCTGACGAGCTGGTCGAGGTAGCCCAGCGCAACGGATTCAGCCGGGCTACCATGTTCCGGGCGCACGACGCGCTCGAGCGACGCGGAAATGTCTCCGATACGGTAGGAAACAAGTCCCCGGATAACCAATGGAAGATAACGACATCGTAACTGTATCAGGAGTATCAAGAGTATCATTAAAGAGGGTCATAAGGGAATTCGGTCTGGAAAAAACACTGAGACAGTGATACAGTGATACAGTAGGGGGTTAACATGATAGACATAAAGCTTATTCTCGAAAAAACAGACTTGATTGCGCTGGCAGAGGAAGCCGGGGCGCAATTTAACTCGAGTCACTCGTCGCGCTGCCCGATCCACCACGGCAACAACCCGACCGCGTTCCACGTCTACCGAACCCAGGACGGCCTAGAGCATTACCACTGCTTCACCAACTGCCCTGAGGGCGCCAACGGTGGAGACGCGATTGCGTTCTACATGCGCTGGCGGCAGGTTGATTTCAAGATCGCCGTGACTGAGCTGGCGCAGCGTGCTGGAATAGCGTCGAATGGGAATGGTCAGCGCACAGCGCCAGTATATATCGAGTCGAACCCGGCGAAACCGGTTGCGCGTGTTCTCATTGATCAACCGGACGAGCCGCCATCGGAAACATGGCGCTCTCGCATATTGGAATTCGTTTGTTACGCGCAGGATGAGCTATGGAAGAAAACTGCGCAAGGCGCGCGGGATTACCTGATGGTTGACCGTGGGCTTGATGAGGACACGATCAAGCATTTCTATCTGGGCTACAATCCACGCGATCTATTTGATGACTCGGCCAAGTGGGGCCAGAATGGTAATCGAGTGTGGTGTCCGCGTGGAATCGTCATCCCCCACGATCACAATGGACACGTGTGGTTCGCCAACGTCCGGCGTCCGCTGCCGGGCGATACCCTGGCAGCGCGGATCGGCGCAGTCAAGGACTTGAAAGAAACCAAGTTCGCCGGGGTGCGAGGAGGCAAGCGCGGTCTGTTTGGAATCATCACCGGCAAGCCGGTCGTCGTGCTGGCCGAGGGCGAGTTCGATGCGATGCTAGCCCATCAGGCCGCGAGCGATTTCTGCGACGTGGCGACGTTGGGCGGAGCGCGGCATCGCCTGGATTCGCACGACGCGGCGCTGCTGGCAGGGGCGTCCATCATCGTCGCCGTCCTGGATGATGACGAGGCAGGCCAGCGCGGAGCGGCCTACCTGGCCAGTGTGACTCCACGTGTGGTCACGGTCATCCCACCGGATCACGATCTTACCGATGCGTGGAAGCGCGGCATCAATTTGCGCCAGTGGATTGGTGGACTCGTTGCACAGAAGATGGAGACGCTGCTGAATAGAATGAATGGCGCTGCGCCGGATGGATGGCTCGAGCTCTATCAGCGCGCGATTGACGCGGAGGCCGGTTGTGAATGAAAAAGCCGCGCATGACCGGCGTGCAGATGTCCCACCTGGGCGTGCTGCTATGGATGGAATACAAGCCGTCCGAGATCGCCGAGGAGATCAAGTGCAATACGGACACTCTGTACAAGAGCTACATTCCGGCAGGCTGCCCGTATCGGCGAGACGAGGAAGGCAACATCTGGATCGTTGGTACAGAGTTCGCGGCCTGGGCGCGCACGATGTTCAAGCGCTCCGTCGTGCGCAAGACGGACATGGGACGCGATCAGGCCTGGTGCATGAAGTGCCGCAAGCCGGTTGACGTGACTGAGTTGGTGATCGCGCCAGCCAGAGAGCGATTAGAGCGAGTCACCGGCCGGTGCGCAAAGTGTGGATCCAAGGTCAACAGACTGAGACGAAAAGGAGAGTAACATGGATACAATAAAAGAAGGACAGTGGGCCATCGTCGAGATCATGGGACGCAAGGTGGTAGTCGGATACATCACGCAAGCAGTTCAGTTCGGATTGCCGATGCTGCGCATTGATGTCCCCGCCACCAGCATCTGGCCAGCGTTCACCCAGGACTATGGCGCGCAAGCCATTTATGCGATCACCTACGTGAGTGAGGAGGTCGCGCGCATGACGGCAGAAGCGAACAAGGTCAATCCAGTTGCAGTGTACGTTCCGGATCTGAGCGAGATGAAGCGCGCGCAGCTGGAGAACGAGCGATTGAGGCAAGAGATACGTGATCTGCGTGCACTACCTGAGCCACGTCAACACTTTGAGCGTCCTATCCCACATTGTAGATATGGATCTGACGAGGATGGGACGTGCAGTCATCCGAAAAATATTACGCCTGAATGCACAGAGGATGCCTGCCCAGAGTTTGATCAAGATCATGATGAAATCCCCATAGAG
>Ga0315284_10012073_pt1 | contig 12304 bp, 13 predicted proteins | sample YL17G09_16_MG_FD_203696 | JGI IMG/M metagenome (GOLD analysis project Ga0315284, IMG submission 203696) | Sediment microbial communities from Yellowstone Lake, YNP, Wyoming, USA - YL17G09_16 | ecosystem: Environmental > Aquatic > Freshwater > Lake > Sediment | place: USA: Wyoming | collected...
GTCCGGACCTGCGCCTACAATAATCTCTGCCCTGCCGTCTCCGTCAATGTCCCCTGCAGCGATATTGGCACCATACCTACTGTTACCATCTTTATCTTTATTGAATTCAACTCTGCCTTCATGCCTTCCCTTTTCTCCAAAGTCAACGACAAACTCTGCCAATTGGGAGGAGATCTTCCATCGACCGACGTCCTCTTTTGTGTCTATTTTAAAAACCTTTATCTTGGCCAGCGCATTCGGGTCTGGCCCGGGAGCGGTTACAAGCTCAGGCATTCCATCTCCATCTAGACTATTCAAGAGCCGATTCTACTTGAACACTGTCCAACTTAATCCGATAAATTCAACATCATCGTCCCAATCCCATAATCCGGTTTTTTGTTCGAGATATCGCTTCGCCACTTGGAATGCCGTATTCGGATCGGGCGGAACCACTTTTGGCGTAGGGGGGTCGATTGCCACCTGACTAACGGCCAAGTTTGCTGCAGTTTCGTCGATTTTATCTTCAGCTGTCACAAATACTGGAACAAACTCAAACAAACACTCATCACCGTCTTCGCGTGTCATACGGTGACGCAGAATAAAAACAAACAAAAATCCTGTCTGACCAGAAAGTTTTGGTGAATCGATTTCGCGAACTGCTGTCAAACCACCAAAGTCATATGATCCCACATAGGTCAACATAGCATCGACAAAAGGATGACCAATTGCCAAAAATTCTGCGCCACTGTGACGAATAGCTACTTCACGATTAAAGGTAGCATTGCGGTATCGTTCTGGTAGGCCGAAAGGCTTCAAGATTTCCGGCACAAGAAATTCAATAAAAGGTGTCTTCCGTTGCATCTGCCTATGGTGAGCGGTAAGAAACTTTTCTGTAAAACGTTGAAGGTCATCGAGCGTAAGGTCGGTTGCGAGGTCTCTCTTATAATTGTCAAATGAATAGCTTGAAACATCTCTGAATAAACTTTGTGTTGCAATCTCATAAGCCCGCTTCGCCCGTTCAACAGCTTCTGCAATTTCCTTTTGAGTCTGTTTGTTCAAATTGCCTTCAACCATTGCACGTTGGTAAATCTTGGCAGGATCGATCTCACTCTCCAATTGTCCATTGAGTGTCCCTTTAATTTCCTCCGGGTCTTCTCCAGTCACTTTCGCGATGGCTTCCGCGGCCCGGTCAAGGCGATTTTGGAAATAAGATTGTACCAGATCCTCAATGGTTCCTTTATTCAAGAAGTTGTAAACCTGAACCACCCTATCTTGCCCAAACCTGTATACCCGTCCCACACGTTGTTCTATACGCATTGGATTCCACGGCAAATCATAATTGATGCAAATGTGGCAGAACTGAAGGTTAATGCCTTCACCACCTGCCTCGGTTGACACAAGGAATCGAACTTTATCGTGTTCGCGGAATAACCTCTGACTGGTGCGCTTGGTAGTAGGAGCAATTGTAGCTCCATCTTTAGTAAAGGGGGTCCATATTGTCTCTATATCCTGCTCATCCTCTTCACGCCGTTCAAGTTTCATCCCTCCATGGATGACAACTACACTACCTTTGCCGTATTTTTTCTCCAGTTGAGTCACGAGGTATCTTTGTGTTTCGCGGTACTCGGTAAAAATCAAAATCTTTTCTTTCTCTTTCCGAGGACTTTCGTGGGCAATATGATCAATAAGTCGAAGAAGCTCTTCAAGTTTGTGGTCTCGTTGGACCTTCATTCGGATTAGCTTCTCAAGGATGTTGATCTCACCTTCGATGATCTCACGGTCATCCTTGAAAATTTCATTCTCTTCAAACTCACCTTCATATCGTTCATCGAAAAGAGTTGTTTCTTGGTCTTCAACTTCTTGTGTCAGATTGACTAACTCACCTTTCAATCTTTGGAGTCGGGTTTCGAGTGCTGCCTTAATGGCTGCTGTAGAACTTGCATTGAGTTTTTGAAAGATTGTGAGCACGAACCCCGCTGCTCTCCGACGGGTAGGATCGCTCACCCTTTCCAACATTTTGTAGCCATTCTGGATATAGGCTACTACCGCTTTGTAAAATTGGCCTTCGTCTTCGTACATTTTAAGCGGCATCCGGTGAGTCTGGCGACCCTTGAAAACCTTTCGACCCTGTGAGTCGGTAACTTCTTTCTTCGGAGTACGAATGACAAGTTCCGTGAAACGACGACCATTTCCTGAAAACAACCCCGCTCTTTCCAGGCCCGTGAAGTCAATATCATCCTCAAGCAAACCCAATAGATTCTTGAACCGGCTATTATTCTCCTCGCCTTGGTGGGGCGTAGCCGTTAAAAGCAACATGGCATCGCAATACTGCTTCTGCCTAATTTCCTCTGCCAGACGGTAGTTTAATGTCTTTTCGGTTTTCCCCGATTCATAGTCCATTGCACTCAAGCGATGAGCCTCGTCGAAGACGATGAGGTCCCATTTTCGGTTTTCCAATAGTACTCGTTTGTGCTCTGACCGCTTAAGTGTATCCATTGATGCAATAGCTGTGGCCTTGAGATCCCAAATACGTGGGTTGATCGCCATGAAATCCCGTCCGAAGACCTCAAATGTTGCATCAAACTTATCCTGCATCTCTTCCTGCCACTGTGTCGTCAAACCGGCAGGAGTGATGATAAGTGTCCGTTTGGCCTGCCCACGTTGAGCCAGCGCCTGCCAGATCATCCCTGCCTCGATTGTCTTACCCAAACCTACTTCATCTGCGAGCAAAAACCGCCGGCGAAGACTTGATACAACCCTGTAGGCAGCAAATATCTGATGGGGCAGTATTTCTGTCCTGGCATTGGAAAGCTGCCCACCCTTATTGCTCGTTAGAAATCTTGCTGCCAACATCTTTAGTTCAAACCGCCATGGCTCTTCCCAATTGCCATTTTGTGCCCGTTGGAGCGGTGAATCAATTCTCTCCAGTTCAGCCAGTTGGAGAATCTTGTTTTCTGAACGATAAGGCGGTGGCATGAATACTGATGGATTGAATTCAACTTTCGCTTGTGCCCCGCGCACCTTTTGTATACGCCCAATCCCATATCTCTTGTACAATTCATTAGTGCTGCGGACTAGATCATCCTCAGCGTATTCAGAACCAGCGGCGGCCTCCTTGAACGCAGCTAATGCCTTCTCGTCCACAATAGTAGCATTTTGCCACCTTCTCTCAAAAATCCCGATGGCCTTCTGGGCAGCTTCATCTGTCAACATATCGGTGTGAGTGATGATTGCTCCCCCTTCGTCGTTATGGGTCAGGCCCGGATAGGTCACATTGGCCGAGGATGTAAGAACATTGAGACACTTGCCCTTGTTTGAACAAAAAAGATAATCCTTCGGATGGAAAGTTGTATCAGTGAGGCCGAAAGCTACTTGAGTGGTCTCCAGATGAAACAATTCTTCGACTGCTTCAGGACTTGTTTGCCGAACATCGCGCCGGACAATTACCCGTAACCGGCCTCCTCGTAACACCAGAGCAGTCAAGCAGGGTTTGAGTTCGACCCAGCCCCGATAGGACAAGAAAGCCACCGCAATGTCTACCCGCTCGGCGTCGGCAGAAAGATCACGGATGGCGTCCAGGGCCTTCGTCTCGAAATTGTCGATGTAGTCAACGCGAAGCATATCGGGGAAAAAACCTTTAATAAAATCTGTTAATCCAAGGTACGAGAAATGACCTTCATATCTGTTGCGCTTAATCCCCAAAACGGAGCCACGGCTTCATCAATAGCAATTTGAATATCTTCCAATTTGCTTCCACGATTGGCGGCTTGATGTGCCTCACGGCTCAAAGCACTTATTTTCTTGTGCATGGGATCATTCGCTTTAAATCGCTTGAGCCGTATGTAGTCAAGCATGCTCGGTGTTCCAAAGCCTTTGCCACCTCTCACGCTGTGAGATTTGACAATGAAATTTACAATAGAACTATTCAGAAAACCACATATATAATGTGCCTCTTCCACTGTATGTGCTTCAATGAGGACACAGGTTTCCTGCGGAATAACCGGTTTCTTTCCGAGATATGGATCGTCAACTGTCTCAACAACAGCAGCGTTAATCTGACGATCCATGCGGCGCCACACGACTTTGATCGGTGCAAGAGTGTACGTGTCAATATCGTACATAGAGTAAAAGGGAGCGCCACCTTGATAACGCTTGTATGCTGCCCGCTGAACAAGTAAACTTTGGAACTCTTTTAGGTATGCGTAAGTTTTTGAATACTCCCGTTTCATTATGCTTTCGTCTATACCCGTTCGCGTTTTGACATTTTGAGCCAACAACAGATAAACAGATGGTGCTGCGGTATATCGCGAGACATCAGACCAACGTATAAGCGGATAAAGCAAATCAACTTCGACTGTGCGTTCAACAAAAGGTAGGCCATGCTTGCTTTTTTCTGCAACATTTTGAATCAACACACCTCCAGCGACTTTTTTTATGATCCTAACCCAATAAACTCCGTTCGCACCACCGGAATACGCTCCAGCGTGACCATGATAATCAGATATGCCTATTAACGTTTTAAGATCAACTTTGAGAGATTTTGGTCGAACAATCCATGGTGCACTTGATTTATTTCTATCAATAGGTTCTGCTGAACAAATCTCCGTTTTGAAAATCTGCTGCCAATTCTCAATGTTTATTGAAGTCAAATCGCCTACCAACGCCCACTTAATATATGGAACAGGGTATTTTGTCTGGACCCCTTTCTCAAGGATAATGGTGCTCGTCCAGTTTGAAGCACTTTCGAAAGGTTGAAATTGGACCATATCGTCTACTCGAATTACTCCCAGCCAAGATCCACTGCCGATTCGAAAACGGCGGAATCCATCACCTGCTCCCTTGGTCTGAAAGAGGGTTTGAGTAATAACGAAACCCAAACGCCCACCATCTTTTAAATAAGAATCTGCGCTGGCATACATCATGAGCATGGATATATCTTTTTTTCCACCTCCATGGCGTGCTTCTGTTCCTGACAGAGTGAACAACCCGTAGCGCTCCCACAAAGGTTTTGTAGAATCTCGGTAATCGGGTGGAAGATTATCCCATACCACCCAGGGAGGATTTCCTGCGATGTAGTCGACTTTACCAATGAACAAAGGCGCGAAAGCATTCTTGATTATCCTCGCCCAAACGCCATTTTTATTTGCTTTATCAAGTTTGACAAGTTCACGATAAAGGTCAATGTGTAGTGACTCAGCCTTGAAAGGAAGGCCTTCCTCGCGGCACCGTTCAATAAACTCCTTGGGTGAATAGCCATTTCGCACGCAGAACTCCAACTGCTCTGTGTATTTGGCAACATGATCACTGTTCTTTCCAATCTCGGTAGGTATTAGAAATCTTGCGGCTGCCGTTTTGAGTTCCTTCACATCCCCCAGCTTTCCAGTGAAAAGATCACCATATTCCGATGGTGTGAGGATTGAATCACATAGATATACCGGGATTTCAACCTTTTCTACGTGGCTGATGAGACCACGGATAGCTATGAGGTAATTGGTCCGTGCAGCCATAACAGCCAGTGGATTGAGGTCAAACCCGATCACATTGGAAAGTATCTTTCGACAGAGGTCATCCTCCCCAAATGCGCATTTCTCTCGGTTTTTTTCATACCACTTGAGGATGCGATTGATCGCCATCACGAGGAAAGTTCCTGAACCGGTTCCTGGGTCAAGAAAACGCTTATCAGGATCGCCATCGTAGCCCAACTCGTTCAGCACATGGTCAGCAAGCCAATCAGGTGTATAATACTCGCCCAGGTCGTGGCGAACACTCTTGGGAAAAAGTTGCTGATAGAGTTTCTTGAGCAAGTCACGACTGCCAGAGGGATCTTCGGAGAGGGTGCCAGGGTTATAGTCGTCCAGCCGTGCCACCATATTGCGCACCAGCTTCTCGATCGGCTCGGACCAGACGGCGGTATACCAGGCGAAAAGGTCGCCTTCGAGAAAGTTGGTGATGTTGAGGTGGCGGAAGATGCTGCCCGCTTCGAGGTCTTCCATCTCACGCCTGAGTTTGTTGCTGGTGCCGGCCTGCATCATCTTCTGCAGCGGTGTAGGCAACTTGTGGAAGAAAGCGACGATCTCTGAGGCCAGCAGTTTAATGAACAGCGCGTAGTAGGTGTGAACGCCAAAGAGCAGCTCGGCGGACTTGAGGTTTTTCGTACCCACCTGATAGAACTCAGCAAGCTTCTTGATCTTGTCTGAAGGATTGTCCACGTCGAACCCGCATACTTCACCGAAGAGGATTTTCCACTGGCTGAAGAACGTCTGCGCCTTCGGGTTGTTGGTGGATACGATGGCATCGTAGAGGGCGTGGATGCCGCTGATGGCTATCGTATTCACACCTTCTGAACCGAAGTCTCCTGCGAGATATTCCGGCGAGAACGGCTTGCCCTTCCTGCCAAGGTTGAACAGCGCCCAAAGGAAGCGTTCCGCCGAGTATTTGGTGACCTCAACTGGTTCCTGGATCTGCCACTTCTCGTCACGGAAACGAACGAAGATAAAGTTGTTGCCATCCAGCCCTACGCCGAAGAGGGAGTTTAGCGGCTGCCCGTGCTCGCGCCGCATGTCGTAGAACCGCTTCTTGATTTGCTCGACAACCTTCTTGGTACCCGGCGAGTCGGCTTTCGGCCCGATGTGATCACCGGGGCTCTTGGGATTCTTGTATTCGATGATGACGCGAGAATAAACGGAATCGACGCGTCCACTGGCGACGGTGAACTCGTGCTTCCCCTCCAGCTTGATGCCAGCTTCTTTCTGGATAAAGGCAAGTTGTTTTTCGGCCTCGATGCGGATTTCCTCCTCTTTATCCGCCATAGCAGCGGCGGCTTTGATTTGGTCGGCAAATTCAACGGCTTTCTTAGCTATCAACTCGTCAAGAGATTCAGTTTTTTGCATTTTCTATCGTCACATCTCCTTTGTGGTTGTTTGAACAAGGGATCGGCTTAACTGCATTTTATGAAACCTAACTAAAATAATCAATAAAAAGAAATTTTTCTTGACAAATAAGGAAATAGTTGATATATAAATCACCTATGCAATCCATCGGAAAAGAAATTAAATACGGTCTAAGAAATAAGAAGATTTCCTTGTACAGGGCTGCCAAAGATTTAGGGATTGCTAAAGAAAGCCTTCACAGATCTTTGGCGGATGCTGGCAACCCTGAATGGAATACAATTAAGAGGATAGTTGATTACCTTGACTACGAAGTTAAACTTGTCAAAAAAGAAAAGTGAGAATGAAGGATAACAGAAAAATGATATCTAGAAAAAAGCGCATTTTGATACTTCTCGCTTTTATACTTGTCTTCCTTTCTGGCCCTCTAGATGCTCAAGAGGCTGTTAGGGTAAAAAGGGTCATTGATGGGGACACCCTCCTCCTTAATAATGGCGAAAAGGTCCGACTGATTGGTGTAGATACGCCAGAGACAAAACATCCTCAAAAGCCCGTCCAACGGTTTGGGAGAGAAGCCTACCTTTTCACCAAGAAGATGGTTGAAGGCAAGCAAGTCCGTCTTGATTACGATCAGCAGAGAAGAGACAAATATAATCGTCTCCTGGCATATGTTTATCTTTCTGACGGGACTTTCCTGAATGCGGAGATCATCAAACAGGGATACGGGTTCGCTTACACAAGATTCCCTTTTAAATATTTGGAGAAGTTTAGGCAGTATGAAAGGGAGGCAAGGGAAAATGGAAGGGGGTTATGGGGAAAGAATTAATAAAAAGAGGCAGGTTATTTAAAGTACTGCCTCTACAAACAAAATTTCTTTTTTCTCTGTGGATTAATTCTGAAAATTTATCACATCTTTGTTGGTATCGTGATGGCATGTGCAAGACGGACTAAATGTTCCATCGCAGCAAACTACTCTACCCCCGATACAATCACATACACCGCCGTGCCAAGAACAACAACCACTTCTTGCCATTACCTGGTTCCAATCTAAAATGGCTATTTCGTGCTCCGAATCTTGGATGGCCATAGCCAATTCAAAAACTTTTAGATCATCGGCAAAGCTAATGCCGCTGACTCCCAAAATCAAAACTGTAAATAAACTAATAATCAACTTTTTCATTTTAACTTTTCTCCTTTTTTGTTTCAAAGTGCAATTAATCATCACTCCATATATTATACTTATGAGGTTTAGACTTGTATGGGTTTGGGGAATAAGATTTGTAAGGGTCTACATAACCAGATTTACCAGTATAGGGGTTAATATTCCCCCTGGTGCTGTAATTATTCCAAGGATTACTATCCGGAGCGGATCTGTGATGACCAGGAACATAGGTGCCATCTTTTCTGGTATAACCATTTACCCAAACATCTCCGGCAAATATGGTGCTGAATAAAAAGAATATTGAAATAAAAATTACAAGAAAATAACTAATTCTTTTCATAAAGAATCACCCCCTTTTGAGAACTATAATAGGCATATTCTATAAGAAAAGTCAATCATTTTTTTCGATAGGAGGTTTTAATGGCAATCGGCCTCGATCCCAGACAAATCGTTTCCTTTGAAGAACTCCTCATGTCCCAAGTTATTTCACAGGAAGCCCTTACCAGGTTGCTTGTGGAGAAAGAGGTATTCAGCAAAGAGGAGTTTCTGAAGATGGTGAGGGCGATAGATCGGGAGAGGAAGAGAGAAGCAAAATGAAAAAGCAAAAAGGGTATTTCGGGCTCATTCTGGTATTGTCTGTCTTGGTTGGGATAATACTGCCTCTTGCTATTGGAATAAAAGACCCCCTTTTATTAGGCTACATCTTTACTTCGTTCTGGTTCATCTATGCACTTCTGAGATTCATTAGTGTCTTCTTAATTAGACCAGGCCTGAAAATAAAGGCAAGTCGCCGAAATGGAGTAACGGTTGTGAAATTAGAACTGCTAAGAAAGGATTAGGCTAGTGGCTGCAGACTTCACCTACTAACCCTCAGAGGGAATCATGTCAAGGAATTGAAGATTACGATGAAAGTGAGTATAACGCAAAAAATCAGCGGGCCGTATTACGCATCCGCTGAATTGGCTTGTTGGCACAATCCATATTTTTCTTCCAAGTGGGTGCAATGGGGTCACCCATTAGTGTCACCATCGGGGATGGTGGAAACCCCTCGCCTACAGGCGAAGCGAAGTTTTGCGAAATGGTCGACATGATTTCGCGTCGATTAAATCTGCAATCGTATCTCTATGGCGACCATGAGCATTTTGGGTTTTGCGGAACTCGCTGGAATGTCGAGTTCTCCCGTTTCCACCGCCCAATGTCGACCTCAAGTCGACCAGTTTTGGGAACCCCTCGCCTTGAAGGCGAGGGAGGATTCAGTTTAGTTACGCATTAATCACGATGTTTTTATGGCCATTTTCTATTTTTCCTTATTGTCTAATTGAAAGAAGCCTTAATAATTTTTCTGTCTCAACTTACGCATTTATTAAAATCAGGTCTTTTTCTATTCTCTCTTACCTGTGAAATCCTCGCATTCAAAATATCCTCCCCCGAAATATACCGCTTATATAAGGGATGCTTTTTACCCACACCAAGCATTAAACCTGCCAGATTATCGAGAGCATTTCGCTGGAATAAGTCTTTTTTGCCAAACTCCTCTATTTTTTCTTTCTGGAAAGAAGGCATATTCTCATAATTACTAATTAAATCCTCACTGTAGGCCAAAACATTCAAAAGATTATCTTGGTTCGCTTCCTCGTCGAATACATCTTTATTGTATTTCACATCCCTTGCTCCGCCAACCAAACAGGCAAGCTTTTTTATCACGCAGCCGAAGCAGGTGCCATCATGGTCGCCAAATCTCTGAGATATACAAGAATGTGTTTTGCTGTAATCAGTTATGCCTGAATTTGAGATAACTTCTGCCTTTGTTAAGTCCTCAAATGGAATAATTATCTTTGGCTTAAAATCAAGCAATAGGTCCAAAACATCTTTCGCGGCTTTCAAGACATAAGGGTGTGTTGTATATGTAATTGAGTCATACGGGGAAAATAGCGGCTGATACATCGTAGGCCCGCACTCGGTAACAAGAATCTTGCTAGCTTTACAGAGATTAGCATAAGCTCCGCCAAATAAAATGTACAAGAAACCCCTCAACTGAGAATACCCCATTGATCCCATGCCTGGGGCATATAAAGTGTGTATTTCCGTGCCTATATTAGGCTTCATCTTCTCCACTATATTTATGATTCTCGGCTGATCATTGTGGGCGACAAACAAGCCAAGCAAGTTTTTATACATAGCTTCAGCAAGCTTAATGCCAGAATAACTGTCAACCCCTGCTGAGAAAAGCACAATTGCCTCTTTCTTGGGGAAATCTACCCGCTTCCTGACTCTGCCCCTGATATCAAATGTGTCTTTTATTTCCACAGAGACATCTTCCAACATTATCAGAAGGAATAATTCCTCCAATATTTGTTTAAGTTTTACCACATCTATCCTGCTGAATGTTTGCTTTGAAAGGAGAATAGGGATATTGCTGATTAAACCATTTTTTTTCAAACTCTTTTCTGCTTCGAAGAGAGAGAAGGCAATTCTCAGAATATCTCTTTCCAAGTAGAACTGCTTGTATCTCAAGAAATTCGATTCTTTATAATATGACAAATATTTGTCTCTTTCTTTTTTCATTATCAAATTCTCTCTAGCTCCTTTTTAATCTTTGCTTTAATTTGCTCAGGGGTGGGGTGGTTGCCTGTTTTCATTTCTACCATTGCAGCATATTTTTCAACCTTTGTCGCAATTGAATCAGCAACCTTTTCTATTTGCTTTCCATCCATGAGCAACGCTTTCCTTTCCCATTTGGAAAGCTTTTCATAAACCTGCTCTGATTTCTGTATCGCAATCAATTTATTTTTGATACCTTCTGCTAATTGTCTTTCCCGGAGGCTACTCATCCTGTGCCTCCTAGGACTCTAGTCGCAGAATCTACAACATCTCTATTAGTAGAGGCATCGAACTTCTTCCCTTTTTCTTTCCGATACGCAGCCCACTTCTTCGCTAATTCCTTTCGCCTCTCTTTCGTATCCTGCTCACTTAATCTTTTATAATCCCTTTCTTTAATACTGCCTACGAAGAGAAAACTGTGGGCAAGCGATTCAAGGGAGGCATCGCTCTTGGCTAAAATACCAGCGGTTGCTTGAACTACCTTTTTAGGATTATTATCCTCTATTCCCCTAAGGAGCTCTTTCTTCTCGGATTTTACTTTACTTATATCTCCTACAATCCTATTAAGGGAATATCCTTTTCTGCCGCCCATTATAATTTCTCCATAGCATCAAAAATATTTTTTGTATATCTCTTCTCTAAATTATGGACTTTGATTAAATTGACAAATACTAACACAACAAAGATTAGATTAGGTAATATTGCCCAGAATTTTTCATTTAAGGGAAGGAAAAATACGATAATTCCTGTAATAAAGAAACATATGCTCATCCCCAGGAGCACCCAAAATCGCCAGCTATAGTGATTGTCGAGCTTATATATGTCCTCCTTTATGTGTTTAATTTTGTCAAAAATCTCGAGGTCTTCCTCTTTTTTTGTGTAAAGAAAATCTACTAGCGCGTTGAAAGAATCTTCTGTCGCCCCCCCCTCATTGACAATCTTTTTATAGTCGCTTCTTTTCAGTTTTGCTTTCTTTAAGAAATCGGCTTCAAGATCCTTCGTCTCCTTGCTTTTAGAGGTTATCTGGTTAGCCCAACCAACCAATACAACCAATAATGCGAATCCGGAAGCTAAAAGGAATCCTTCTATATCTATTGTATGTCCCTGAGTCTTTAACTTATCCATTAATAACTCAGCAATCTTTAATAATTTATTTATCACTTATTAGTCCTCGCTCTGGCAAAATCTTCCAATTCCTCAAGCTTCACTCTCCACTGCCCTATCTTTGTGGCGCGGATTTACTTTAAATATCATTAGTGTACCCTTTAAGTTTTTTTGTTATTTTAGGCCAACGTCCGCCTTGTGCCTCCGAGTGCCCGCCGCGGGCACGAGGTAGAGCACGAAGGCGCTGTTGGCCCTATGATGTCTCCGCCAAGACCTTTTTTGGTAAAAAGGGGGACGTAGGTTCTAAAGCATTTTCAATTGCACCCAGTTCTCCCTGCTCTGTGTAATTAATTGGGGTCAGGTCTATTTTTTTAGCGTTCACCTTTTCCACCAAAATCGAAGACCTGATCCTGCATTTGTGATTTACGCCCACATTAGAAAACCTCAATCCCGGGTCGGTGGTCTACAGACTTTGCAAGGTACATACCCGGCATCCAAAGCCTCTTTAGCTGATTTAAATGTCACCAAATTGTCTGGATTGATTTTTGCTGCCCATTCACAATTAGGGTAG
>Ga0315284_10012075_pt1 | contig 12304 bp, 8 predicted proteins | sample YL17G09_16_MG_FD_203696 | JGI IMG/M metagenome (GOLD analysis project Ga0315284, IMG submission 203696) | Sediment microbial communities from Yellowstone Lake, YNP, Wyoming, USA - YL17G09_16 | ecosystem: Environmental > Aquatic > Freshwater > Lake > Sediment | place: USA: Wyoming | collected...
TCAGGGGCGGGCCGCCCCCGCACCTGAGGTCGTCCGCTTCACCCATCAATTGCCGCAGGGTCACCGAATGATCCCGACTTGGAACCCGAGCTTGATGTTCTCCCCCGATGGAAAATCCCTCGCTTTCAACTACCTGGTGGCTGGTGTCCCGACGGCTTTCCAGCGGCCGATCGACGAACTGGAACAGAAGTCCCTGGGTGGAGTGAAGTACCTGAACACGCCCGTCTTTTCGGCCGACGGACGCTGGGTCGTCATGGTCGATAGTAAAGATCAGACTCTCAAGAAGGTCGCAGTCGGCGGCGGCGCACCTGTCCCGCTTACGGTGGTTGATATGTTCGGGCGAGGAGATTGGGGCAAGAACGGGTATGTTTACTTCACCGAACGTTATCCCGGCTCGATCTGGCGCATCCCCGAGAATGGCGGCGCCAAAGAGCCGGTTACGTCGCTGGATCCGCAAAAAGAGGAATTCGTTCATAAGCACGCTCAGATCTTGCCTGGTGGAAAAGCGATCATTTTCACGGTCGTATCCTCCGGCATGGAATCTTACAACGATGCCCGGATCGAGCTCCAAACTCTCGACACCAAGCAGCGGAAAGTCCTGGTCCAGGGGGGCTTTTGCCCTCGCTATTCCCCCTCGGGCCACATTGTCTATGCCAACGCCGGGGATCTCTATGCGGTGCCCTTCGATCCGAAAAAAATGGAAGTGACCGGTCTCCCGATCAAGATCGTCGAGGGTGTGCAGATGAGCACGAACACCGGGGCGGCTTACTTTGATATTTCCAGCACGGGCGCCCTGGCCTACGTCCCCGGCATCGCCGAAGGGGGTGAGCGCACCCTGGTCTGGGTCGACCGCCAAGGCGGGACGGAAACGCTGCCGCTCCCGGCCCGCTCCTACCTATTCCCGCGGATCTCACCCGATGCCAAGACGCTCGCCTATGAAGTGGAAGGCGCTACCCACAACCTGTACAGCTATGACTTTGCCCGCGGCGTGGTGACCAAATTGACGACCGACGGGCTGAGCCACGCACCGGTTTGGACCCCCGACGGCCAGAACCTCTGTTATCGCTCCTGGAAAGCCGGCACGATGACCATGTGGGAGATGCCCGCGGACCGCAGCCGGCCGGAGGAACGCCTCACGATGACCGGTGGGCGGCAGAGCGCCGTCTCGGTATCGCCCGACGGGCGCTACCTGGCCTATAACCAGATGGCGTCGATGGGAACCGGAAGCCAAATGGCGCCGAAAGCCGAAGGGAACCAGATGGCCCCGACGGGCGCGGGGAGCAAGATGGAGCCGACGGGAACCGAGAGCCAGATGGCGCCGACGAGCACCGGATCCGACATTTGGATCCTGCCCCTGCAGGGAGACGACCGCAAACCCCAGCTCTTCGTGGGCGGGAAGTTCGATGAGGCGTCGCCGAAATTCTCACCGGACGGTAAATGGGTGGCTTACTGCTCCAACGAGGCCGGCAAGGCCGAAGTCTACGTTCAACCTTGGCCCGGGCCCGGACCGAAGATCACGCTTTCGTCGGATGGCGGCACAGACCCGCTCTGGAACCGCGGAGGTCAGGAGATCTTCTATCGCAACGCCGACAAAATGATGGTTGTGCCAGTGTCGACCGCGGGCGGATTCAAGGCCGGCAAGCCCAGCTTGCTGTGGGAAGGCCACTACTCTCAGGGCATGAGCTCCTCCTGCGGCCCGCCGGGTGTCAGTTCTGCCAGCTACGATGTGACCTCCGACGGCAAGCGTTTTCTGATGGTCAAAGATATCGACCAGGACGCCTCTTCGACGAGCATCGTCGTCGTTCTGAACTGGACCGAAGAACTGAAGCGCCTGGAGCAAGACCCGCGGAAATGAAGGGACCGAAGATTTTCCACCTAATTTTTCTCGAATAGTTTCAAGGCCGTTTCAGCGGCCCTTCGCACCATATCCCGATAGGACGGGACAGCCGCGGCCTGCTTGAGAAACGGGACAGCCGCAGGATCGCCCGCCTTGCCGATCGCCGCCAGGGCTTCGACCTGCACCCGGTAGCTCACGTCCTTTTGGAAAAGACCCTTATAGAAATCGAAGAGCGTTCTGTCCTTGAGATCGCCCAGGGCAACGAGCGCCGCGGCCCGGATCTGAGAATCCGGATCCTGACACGCCTTTTTGAAGACGGCTGGGCCGTTTTTGGCCTTGAGCCGGGCCAAGGCCTCGAGAGAGCTCTTGCGGACCCCCCAGAACGGATCGGTCTGGACGCTGGCGATGAGCCCCGCGGCGGTTTGGGGATCTTCCTTAAAGGCCAGGAGCCCCGCGGCGGCGTCCATCCGTCCGATCCCGTCGTCGTGTTTGAGTTGATAGAGAAGCTCGTCGCGCTCCTTCGGAAAGGTGATCTCCTTGATGAGGACGTTGTCCTCGTCGAACCGGACCAGCAGGGGCTTGGCCTCGAGCGGAAACTCGAATGTCTCCTCGCGCTCCTTGATCCAGACCTTCCGGATGTCTGTCTTCCCGGGAGCGACAAGCTTGATGGACACGGGAACCCGGAACACGGGCACGCCCTTGGAAAAATCCTGGACCTGGGCGACCTTGAGCCGGACGACCTTCCCAGGCGCGTCCCATTCGCTATTGACCTCGAAGACCGGATGGCCGGGCTTGAACAGCCACTGGTCGAAAAACCAATCGAGATTCTGGCCGGTGACAGTCTTGACCGAGCGGATGAAGTCGTCGGTGTCGACGGCGTCGAAGGCGTAGCGATGGAGGAAATGGCTGAGCGTCTTGAAGAACGCCTCGTCGCCGACGAGGGAACGGAGCATATGCAGGACGCGGGCCCCCTTGGGGTAGGTGTGGGAGTCGAACATATCGCCGGGCTCGTCGTAGCGGTCGGAGACGATCGGCCGGATGTAGCGCGTCTTGGCCTCGCGCAGGTAGGCGTTGAGCTTGCCCAGGAGGTTGACCGCGCCCTCGTCATCGCCTTTCTCGTAGCGATGGTACAGGTAGTCCGAATACGTCCCGAAGCTTTCATTGAGCCAGGTGTGGGCCCAGCTTCGGAGCGTGATGAGGTCTCCCCACCACTGGTGGGCCAGTTCGTGGGACACGATGCCGATGGCCGGGTAATCGGGCTCGCCCTTCTCGTCGACCATGATCCGGTGGGTCATGGCCGTGGCCGACGTGCTCTCGGCCCCCCCGCCGGACGGGACCGAGACCTGATCGTATTTTTGCCAGGGATAATCGTATCCGTAGATCCTGTTGAAGAACTCGATCATTTTCGGAGTCTTGCCGTAGGTCGACTTGACGTTCGCCTCGTCTCGCGGATAGACCCAGTAGTTCACGGGCAGGGTCCCGTAGGAATCCCGGACGACGACGTACGGCGCGGCCGCCAGGAAGATGAGATACGTCGAGTGCGGGAGGTCCTGGGACCAGTGATACGTCACCGTGCCGGCCGCCTTGTCCTCGATCACGCTGACGAGCCGGCCGTTCGCGGCCACCTTTAATCCCGATTTGACGGTGGCCACGATCTCGTTGGTAACTTTGTCGTTCGGGTAGTCGAAGCAGGGAAACCAGTGGTGGACGTTTTCGGGGAAGGAGTCCGAGAACACAATTTGGGGATTGTCCACGCTTTCGGCCATGAACCGCAGCCCGATCTTCGGATCCCGTCCGTGATAAAAACAGGTGAACGACAGTTCTTCGCCGAACTTGTAGGGCCGCGTCAAATGGACCGCGAGCTCCTTGGCCGTCTGATCGAATTTCAGAGGCAGGCCGTCCTCGCTGAGAACGGAAGTCACGGTGAATTCCTCGGCGTCGAGGACGCAGGTCGCGAGGCCTTCCCGGAAAGAGGCCACGGTGACCGTGGCCGCGCCCTCGAACGCTTTCTGGTCGAGATCGAGCTTGATCTTGACCAGGTAATGAAGCGCGTCATAGGATCGGCTGCGCTCGGATTGAAGCGCTTTTTTCGACCAATCCACGGCTTGGCCGGAGGACGGGAGGGAAACCGCGAGGATCAGGATGGCGATGAGGGTTGATTTTTTCATGATCTCACTTCTTTCCACGCTTTAAACGTGTTTCGCCGACGATCTGTAAAAGGCCGTCGTTCTTTTTCAAAGCTTCGATGTCCGCGACCGTCCGGGGAACGGCGAGCGAGAGATTCTCATATCCCATCTCCGTGACGGCGATCGTGTCCTCGATCCGGATGCCGATTTCCTCTTCGAGGCGGAACAACTGGATGTCGCAGGCGAAGACGAATCCGGGCGCCAAGACTTCGTCGGGACCGGCAAACGTCCCCGTGACGTCGTGGGTGGCCAAGCCGATCATGTGGTTGTAGCCGCCATAGCGGACGATCCCGCGGAAATCCTGAGCGAACCGTTCCATCCCTTTGTCCTTGAGCATGGCCTCGACCGCGGCCCCTACCTGTTTGAACGTGACGCCGGGGCGGTAATTCGCCTGGCAGACATCCCGGACGGCCAGGGCCGCCTCATAGAGCTCTTTCTGGCGGGGGGTGAATGTGCCCGAAGCCGGGAACGTCGTCGAGATGTCCACGTGGTAGTCGGCATAATCGGGGCCGGCGTCCAGGATGATGAAATCCCCGTCCTTCAGGGTTCGATCGTATTTATGGTAGTGCCCGAAGGCATGGTTTTTCCCGGACATCAGGATGGGCATGTAGGCCATGTCCACGGCTCCCTCCAAGCGGCAGACGAACTCGAAGACGGCTTCCAGGGCTTTTTCAGAGACGCCGGGCCGGGTCGACTGGAGCAACGCGTTGTGGGCCTTGACGCCGATCCGGGCGGCGCGCCGCAGGACCTCGATTTCGGCGGGCGTCTTGATCTTGCGCAAATCCCACACCAAGGCGGAACAGTCCCGGACGTCGACCGGGGGGAATTTATCGCGCAATTGCCTGACGAACTGGAGCTCCCGGGTGAGGCGGCCGTCCCATAGATTCATCGTCATCGTCTTCTGGAGCGCGTTGAACTTCTCGTTGGTATTTTCGGCGCCGAGTTCCTCGGGCTTGAACATCGTGTAGAAAACCCGGGTCTTCTGGCTCAGGCCCGTCAGGGTCGTCCCGAATTGTTCAGCCGGAAGGACTTTTTCGATTCCCGTGATTTTCTTGGGATTTCGAACGAGATCTAGGGGGAGACCTTCTCCCTCCGCCTCTTTCTCGCCGATCGTGAAGAACAAAAGGCTTTCTCTCCGAATTCCGTCGATGATGAGATAGGCGTTCGGAATTTCGACTCCGGTAAAGTAAGCGAAATCATGGCCCTGACGGAACTCCCGGTCTCCGGTGGGCGATGTCGCCCCGAGTATGACGGCAATCCCGTCGGGGATCTTATCCATGAGCCGGCTTCGTCGGGCGGCGTATTCCTGCCGGTCGAAAAGAAGGGGAGCCGCCGACAAGGCCCGGGCCGAAATCGTCAGGAGTAGAACCCCGCCTAAACACCTCAAGCGTTTCTTCATGCTTTTTTCACCTATTTAGTGGAAAAAGGAATTCTTATCCTTTCTTGACAATATCTCTGCGGGACAACCCCGATTGTGGTCCAAAATGGGGAAAATATGATAGGCTCGGCTCAGCCCTCGAACGCGCTCTCGAGCTTGGCTAGAACGTCATGCTCCCGGAGCGATATTTTCGATCCCTTGCCGATGAGGCCGCCAGTGGCCTCGGCGACCGCTCTGGCCCGCTGGGTCAGATCCGCCTTCAGCATTTCGCGCTCCGCTCCGCTGAGCAATGGGCACAGGCCGCGGATGTAATAGATCCAGGATTCCAAAAGTCCGACGGGCGGCCGATGGCCCAGCCACTGTTCGAGCAAGCTGAAGCCGATCTGGTCTTTAAAAAGTCCAAAACTCTCCGCTCCTTTGAGAACGGCATCCCGTTCCCTCTCATCAACCTTGCCGTCCGCCCAGGCCACTTCGATCAGCGGAATGATGGACAGGGTCGCCAGCACGTCGAGCTGGACATTCATCTCGATGAGCTTGCGAAGCACGGCCTCACTGGAGATCCCTGAAACCTTGGCCGCCGTGGCGAGAGAGCGTCCCGTTTTCTCGAGTTGACGCTTTTTCTCGACGAGGACATGGTCTGCCGTTCGAAAGAACATCTCTTCGAGCGCCTTCCCCCGCTGACGAAGAACGTAGACTTGTTTCGAAATGATCGTTCCTCCCTAGAGTGGGGAAAAGAATCCGCTTGTTCACGAAGCGCGCTTTTCCCCCCAACTGTCTAAAACGAAGCCCTCCAGCACGGGATGACTATATCGCCGGGCGCGGATCAAAGTCAAGGCGTCTCAACCAAACGGAGCGCCTGGGTTTGGTCTTATGAAATTCGAGGGGGACAATGGCGTGTCTGAGAGGATTCGAACCTCCGACCTTTGGATCCGGAGCGCAGCGCGCAGTCACACAATCCTGATCCGGCCACCGACATCCAGGAAGAAGTCCTTCGACCAAAGCGCCAACGAAGCGGGGTCCTTCACGAACGGCTCCACCTCTCGCCGTATTTGATCGATGTTGACGCGGCTGATTCGTTGAGTCAGCATCGTTTGAAAATCATCGGGGGTGAAGGCCGACGGACCTTTCCAATGGCCTGTTTGTCGCATCCTTTGTTCAAGATGGGAGAGGCGCATCTCCGGATGATTGGCCGCGAACCAGACGAGATCATACCAATCCCGTCCCTTGACCCTGCTCTTCCATTCGCGGCAGAGAACGGCGTGAATCTTCCCGGCAAAGAGATCCGGTAAGCTGAACGTTCTGACGGCGAACGGAACCGGGAGAAGGAGATATTTATTGGCTGTCGTGAATCCTGAGGGCGGATCGGTATCGACCTCCAGCTTGATCTTCAGCTTTTGGTTCCGGGGGACCTGCTGGATGAGGCCCTTGTCGAATTCGACCGTGATCATTTGATATCGAGTGTTGGCCTTGAGAAACGTGGACTGGATGGCCGTTCCCGCCGGCTTTTTTCTGCTCTCTATCTCAACATCAAACCCGAAGGAGTTCAGCTCCCGTACTAAAGCATCGCCATAACCGGCCAGATCGAAATGCTCATTCCTCTCCAAGAGCGAAAAATCCAGATCCTCGGAGAACCGGTCCAGGCCATAAAGGACCCGGAGCGCGGTGCCCCCGTAGAACGCCGCCTTCTCGAAAAACTTGCTTCTCCAGAGACCGAGGAGGGCGATCTCCTGCATGATCTCTCTGAGGGCCCGGATGGAATCGTCCAGGGAGCGGATTTCATACTTGGCGAGGACTTGACGGATGACTTCATTCATAGGGGATCCCCTCATTGGACTTTTGGAGCCGTCTCACAAGTCCGCCCAAGTGCCTCAGCTTTCGGGAGCGATAACGTCCGGCGTATTCATCGATTCGCTCAAGGGACAGGGATTGGATGTTGGAGATATCTATTCTCAAGCTCTCGATAAGATACTGCCGCATCCCTGTCGGGGACGTAAAGGCAACGCCGCGCTCTGAGATGATCTTATCGGCCAAAGCCTTTTCGGGCGAAGCGATCAGAAAAGCTTGTCCATTATCCCCTTCCGCCCTGACCATGCCGGCCTGGTAAGCTTGAACGGGGATTTGACGGTAGATGAAAAGCCCGGCCGGCGTACGGAATTTGCGGGAACGTCTAAGCGTGACCGATGTCAGCGCCTCGGATCTTTCCGGAATGAATCCGTAGAAGTCGAGGGCATAATCAAGAGAAACATAGGAGGGACCATATATGAGGTTGGCCAACAATTCCCTTGAATAGGGATGCCTTCGGTACCGGTCACCGAAGATATACAGGCCCTTTTTGATCCTGATGATAATCCTCTTCCTGATCAGGTCCGTGATCTTATCTCTTGGGAACGAGAGTTCCCCCAGGGCGTCGACCAAAGTCTGGTAGTCGAACAATTCCGCCTGAATGCGTTCCCTGACGTCAATCGTCATTTGCGAGTTCCTTGCCTGAGGCTAAGATGAAATATAGCACTTTTTGCATAGTATGTCGATATTTTGTCGACATACTATGGTAATTTCTATATCTCATGACATTTTTCAGGGAAGGGGTTATTAAAATAAGGCAGTGGCGTGCCTGAGAGGATTCGAACCTCCGACCTTTGGATCCGGAGTCCCCTCCTCTTTCCTCCTTGACTCATCAAAGACACTTCTTTCCACGGAGCCAATCGATGTCAAATAAACAGGGAATTACAGGGCTTAAAGGAGTCCCTTGATTACCTGGGCAAAAGCCATAAATCGAACTTAATAAACCATGCCTCGCTGCCGAGAAGGCCCCGTCAGGAAAAATGCGCCGGGGACGGCTTACCCCAGGCCGGCGGCCCTGCGTTTTCCTGTCATCTCCTGTCCGCCCATTTTGAACAGAAGCCGGTCGGGACGTCCGCCCTCTTTGGAAAGGAACAGGACCTCGATCTCAGGGCCCACGGACCTGACGAAAAACCGCTCTTCAGATAGGGGGAAGAGTTCCGTCTTGCCGCCGTCCCCGCCGTTGATGAGAAGGAATAGGCGCGATCCCGCTTTATCTACCGTCAGGACGAGGTTGGGCGCGACTTCATAGTCTCCGGTGCAGGCCTCCAGGACTTGGGGAGGCAGGGGGACGGGCCTTTTTTCGGCGGGATCAACAAAAACTTTCTCATCGTTCTCGGCCCGAGTGATGTCCGCCTCGAGGCGGGAGATGTCGTGATCGGCGTGCGAGGGGCTGAAGATGACCCGGGCCGTGCTCAGGGCGCGGTTCTCCAGCACTCTATCCCTCTTCAGCTTTTCCCCTTGCAGCGGAGCGTAAACCTCGAGGCTGGAATGAAGGAGCTTTCCCGCCTGGAGGGTGGCCATCTCAGCGGCGTTCAAGACGGACCGGTACACCAGCCATTCCCGGTAGTCTCCCTTTGCGGAGGGAAAGGATTTGTCTTCGACGCCCCCCAGGAGGAGCTCCACGGGGAGGATGTTCTCGGGGATTATGGCCAAGAGTCGTCCATCGACGAACAGGCGGCTCTCCTTTTTGAGGAAGTGATGAGCCAGCCCAATGGAATGCCAGCCCCCATCAAGCAGGGAGGCCTGAGCTGTGAACGCGGTTCCCGTGGAGGAACGGAATTCAACTCCCCCCTTTTTTGTGACCAATATTTTGGCTGTCCCGCCGCCGGCGGAACGCACTACCGCCACCACGCCGCGTGAAGCCGGCCGGACGCTGAACACGCTCGTGAACGAATGGAGGACGTCGTCGGGGATGTAGCTCACCGTCTCAGCCCGGCCATGCACTCCGAGCGGCGTTCCCCCCGCCTCGGTATCCCTCCAGGGCTGAGGCTTCCCCGCCGTAAGGGCCTCGAACAGGCTGGGGACGATGGAATGGAAAAGCTCCCTGTGGCCGGTGTCAGCGGGATGATCGAGATCGAAGGTCATCCCCTCGACGAAAAGTCCGTCTCCCCGATCCAGAGCCCCCAGCAGGTTGACGCTCGGCACATCCCAGGTGCCGATCTCCAGGTTCATCTGGGTTATGAACTCGTAATGGGCCGGCTTGTCGAAATTGTCGTTGGCGTAACAGGTGCCGATGACGGGGACGATGTTTCGCGTCCGGCACCTGGCGATGATCGAGCGCAGATTTTCCTTGAAGCCGGCATAGACCCGGGCCGGATCTTTCCCGCCGATTCCGCGGATTCCCTCGTTCTCCAGAGACAAGGCGATGACGGCGAAATCGGGATTCAAGGGGAAAAGATCCTTATCCAGCCGGTCCAAGACTCTCTGGGTGGTGTCGCCGGGGACAGAAATGTTGACGACCTTGAAACCACGCGGGGCCAGGAGCCGGCCCAGGCGGTAGGCGTATCCGTTCTGCATGTCCTGCCTCGCGTCGCGGGCAGTGACCCAGCCCGCGGCCACCGAAGATCCAATGACGGCTATGACTTTTTCCCGTCCCGGACCCGGGCCGGCTTCGGCCGGCGAAGCCGCCAAAGAGCCCAGCGCCAGGGATATCAGGAGCGCCCAGACGACTCGGAAGTTCACTGTCAATCTCATGACGTTCATTTCAAACTCCTCTCCAACCTCCAATTTAATCCCCTCGGACTTCCGTTAAAAGAGACGTAAGTCCCTTTTACAAAATGGGGATGTTTGTCCTATCCGCGATTTACATTTCCCGGGCGGAATGCTATATCTATCTCCGTCATGCCCCCGTCCGTGGTCATTGACCTCCTCGTCTCCCTGGCCGCGGGGTTCCTGTGCGTTGTCCTGGGATTCCGGTTGCAGCGGAGATACCCTCTCGGATTTCTTCCTCCCTACTTCGTGTTTCTGGCTTCCAGCGTGGTCTACGGGCTGTTCAACTGGACCGGCATTTCCTGGATCGCCGAGATCCTCACGCCCTCCTCGGCCGAGACGGTCAAGATCGGGCTGGTTTTCGCCACCCTGGCCTTCCCGTTTCTGGTTTTGAGGGTGATGTTTTTATTTGAGACGGTCCTGACCTGGCTCCACATCTCAAAAAAGGGCGCCTACCGGGCCGGGATGGCCGTTTTCAGCGCGGCGCTCTTGATTCCTTACGCCATCGCGGCGCTTAATTATTTCGCCCGGGGAGACATCCAATCACTCCGGCCGGTGTATTGGATCGGAACGGCCGCCTTGGCCGCCCAGTATCTCGCCCTCTTTTTTGGCCTCCTGGCCCGCGGCGGGAAAATGGACCGCGCCGGTTTCAAAGGGCTCCGCGTGTTTTCCGGGATAAGTTTGGTCTGCTTCAGCGTCTACGTCGTTCTATCCTACCCCGGCTACGAGGCGGGGTGGATCCAAATCATCCTTCCGGTTCTCTATTTTCTTGTCTTGCTTCCTCCGCTGCTCTATGTGCGGCGTTTCCTGACGAAACACGCTCCCGACCTCGGGGAAATCCGTGAGGCGAAAGAAAAGCTCGCCCGTCTGGGGGAATTATTCGACCTGACTCCGCGTGAGCGGGAGGTCGCCGATTTGCTGGTCCAGGGAAAAAGCTACAAAGAGATCGCCGACGTGCTGTTCATCTCCCCGCATACCGTTAAGAACACGTCCTCTAGGATCTACGAAAAGGCCGGGGTCCGGACCCGGGGCCAGCTCGCCGGTCGGATCATCTGACGGCTAGGCTGAACGGCGGAGTCCGCCAAATGTGAAAAAAAGCTTGGTGGGAACATCGTTCATCCTTTTCGGCCTATGCTCAACCATATCCAAGAACCTGATTTCAGTCCTCCGAATTTCGCTGACGTCAAGCACTGTGTGTCGTCAAACGGTTTCGGAATCGCGTGCTGATTCCCTAAGCTATGGATTCCGTCCTTCATGATAATTCAACTGACGCCATTTGGCAAGGCTTCAAGCATCGCCATCCGGTTCAGTTCCCTCCTCTTCTTCATGGTCTCCTGGCGGACCTTTTCCCGTCTTCTCAGGATGATCTGCTCCCCGGATCCTGGTCCGTTGGGAGGGACAGTTTTTTTGCCAGAAACCTCACATTATGTCTGGACCATTTTTAAGGGATGAGGTCCCCCGTTGGTCTTGAGCCGTCTATCCCAGCGAGACCAATCCACCGCCCAGCCAGCGTCCATTGGGATCTGGGGAGCGTCAGGGCGACAGGCCTCCCCTTGGCCTCCATCCGCTTTACAGCCCTCCCTTCGTGTGGCATACTAGGCTTGTTATGGGGAGGGGGTATCATGGATAAACGTGCCCTATGGTCAAAAATACTGCTTATAATCGGACTGGTGCTCATGGTGGCCGGTATCATCAATCCGCTAAAAGCAAGTGCTTTCAACATCCTTCCCGGCATCGGACTCGCTGCTTATAGCGCGTACCTCATCAAGAGCCGATATCGGAAGCTCCTCTACTTGGCGTTCTGCCTGGCGGCCGTCGGCCTTGGCATCATAATCTTTACCGGAATCTACCTTTTTCCTTACTTCGCCGGTTGGGTCATGGGTCTCGTCGGGGCCATTCTCATGCTAAAAGACTTGCGAAAGCGTCCCGCATCGCATAAGTAACCCCAGCCCGGCCACTTCGTTGACCTGCCCCCCTCAAAGGGATTCGGAACGTGTGATAGGATTCTATTAAGCCAGCTGGACATTGGATTCTCCCATATGCCTGATTCAGTCTCGCGTTTTCCTGAGCCGGTTATCCCCGGCCTTTTCCTTGAATTGGGGGGTGCGGGTCGGTCGGCCAACCAGGGCTCGCCGGGGCCTCAAAACAGGCCTAAGTCAGCAGGCAGACTCCCCCGCCATGTCACACCGGTGTCACAGATTGTGAGTAAACTCGCCTAATCTTGGCTAAAGGTGCTTAAAGGGAAAACGAGAAAATCTGAGGGAAGCATGGCATGCCTGAGAGGATTCGAACCTCCGACCTTTGGATCGGGAGTCCTTACGGCTCGCGAGCTACCTAGGTGTTAGCCGGTCT
>Ga0315284_10012076_pt1 | contig 12304 bp, 14 predicted proteins | sample YL17G09_16_MG_FD_203696 | JGI IMG/M metagenome (GOLD analysis project Ga0315284, IMG submission 203696) | Sediment microbial communities from Yellowstone Lake, YNP, Wyoming, USA - YL17G09_16 | ecosystem: Environmental > Aquatic > Freshwater > Lake > Sediment | place: USA: Wyoming | collected...
AGCGGGACAGATCGACGTCGAGATTGCTCGCACCAAGCAGATCTGGAAGACCGCGATGGAAGACGTCGCTGGAACATGTCGTCAGATCTACTGGGACCACGACGCTTTCGAGAAAGCAGCGTTGGCCCTCCTGGATGATCCTCTTCCAGAACTGAACGCCATCCGTAAGGAGATGAAGAAGGAAGCCCTTGTCCTCAACAACGAAAAACTCGCTGCACTCAAGGACCGTCTTGTGGCAAATCCCTCCAGAGAAACGAGTCTCATGAAGGTCGCCATTCAAGCCCGTCACGACCACCTGGAGTTCCTCAAAGCCCGAGACCTGACCCAGCATCAACTCACCTCCACGAAGGAGATCCTTCGTGTGGGACACTGACACCATCGACTTGGTGGACCTGGCTTTCGGGAGAGAGAAGGTCGCGAAGTCCCGTATGGCGGCAACTCAAGATGTTGCCGCCAAAGCACCAGGACTTCTTCAACGTGTAAAAAAAGTTCTCACACCTGGTGATGCTGCTCAGAAGATGGAGCAAAAACTCCTTCAACAAGCTCCCGCAGTCGAAGCAAAAACTCGTGCGGCGACTGAACAAGCAGCCAGAGAACACCGCGATTGGGCGGAGAAAAGAATCGGTGTTCCCACGGCAACGGCTCAGCCAGAAGCTCTACCTGGAACAGAAATTGTTTCAAGAAGGGCTGGACAGCAACAAGCTGCGCCCCAACCGATTGCGCCCCATCCCGCACAACAACCCTCAAGAGTTCTTCCCGCAGGAACTCCACTCCCAACTCAACGACAAGCGGCTCCAGTCTCTCCAAGCGAAGTCCGCTTGCCAGAATCAGGACTGATCATCCCAACATCCCACGGGGGAGGATCAAGAGAAGCACGACAAGTTCGAACAGAACAAGCTGCTGCTTCCAATGAAGCAGTCAGGGCAAACGCCCCAGACTTACTGGCAAGGACCCCTGGAACAAGATCTCCTCGCGGATCAGAGAAGTTCGTTCCGTCCTCGGCCCAACCTGTCACTCCTGCGACTCCTGCGACTCCTGTGGCCCAACCCGCTGCTCAACCCGCTGCTCAACCCGCTGCACAACCCACTGCGGCTCCTGCTGCCCAACCCGCTGCCCAACCCGCTGCTCAACCTGCTGCTCAGCCCGCTGCTCAGCCCGCTGCTCAGCCCGCTGCCCAACCTCAAAAAGGTTCTCTCGGGCGCTGGGCTCTCCCTGGTGCTGCCATAGCTCTGGGAGGCTACAGCCTCTACCGAGGAGGAAACGATGGGAACGAGCAACAAGCCCGAATGCAAGACCTGGAGCAAGCACGACGACAGAACATGGCCGCACCGTATCCGTCGATGGCGGTTTACGGATCTTACGAAGAGCGTTCGAAGAAAGTCAGCGAACAGCGTTTGGAAAAATTCGCACTGATGAAGCTGTCCGCACCTACTCCTTCTCCAATGCGAACACCCCCTGGAGCAGTCTTCCCCAACGTCGGCAACTCGATGATCAATCAGTTGGGCATGAGCGCAGCCGACTACCTCGTACGGACTCCCCTAGAAGCGGCGAGAAAAACGTTGAGGAAGAAGATCTATGAGGAACCGAAAAGGCGTTCCGTTTTCAACTACGTGATGGAAAATGATCCCGAATTGCGGGAACACCACGAAAAGAACCCGCAGATGATCGGTGACGCCTACCACACGATGAAGGAGTACGCTCCCTCACTTCTGCTGGACGCGAACGCCGTAAAGAGTTTTCTGCGACAATCGATCATAACCGGTGGCAACATCGACTACGTCACGATCAACATGCTCTCTCAGATCGAGAAGCAGGTTCAACAGGCCAAAGGCCGCATCGGGACGAGCAATACCTGAGGATGATCATGGACTTCTCTCGAATCGCCCTGGCTAGGTTCCTTGTAGGTGGACATCGTTTCACTGAGGAACAGATGAAGAAGGAAGGGGAAGTTCCTCCACGATCCTGGTCCCTCACTGATGTTGTCATTGATATCGGTACCAAGATCGCCCAACACCGATCGCAGGAGAGGAACATCCGCAACGGCCTTGTCTCCTACTCGCTGCTCACGGGGGACACCAGCAAGGTCGCAGAACTTCGCCACGAGATCATCCGGAGGAAGTGACCGATGTCCTTCTACTCCGAATTCCTTCGCGTCACTGGTCGAGCCAAACTCGCAGAACAATCTGCGAATTCCGCTCTGGCCGATGACGCCCTGGAAGGAAAACTCCTTCTCTGGCAACAAATGAAAACTGCCGCACGAAAAGACCCTGAAGGCCTCTTCACGGGTCTCTTCAAGTTGGCGTTGGATGTCTGGGGAGACCACCGAGCAACTGGCATCAAGACTGCTGCTGATTCTTCACTGCGTGAAGCTCTGTCGATTTCATTCGCCTCGGCTGCGCTGGTTGATGAAACCGTCGCCAAGATGGCTCGGGATGGAGACCTGACAGAAGAGGACAGTCTGAAGTTGGCGGCTCTCAATGCTGAGAGTGCCATCGGGGACCTAGAAGAACTCACGAAGGAAGCCCTCTCGCCCTCGCTGGAAAACGCCCTCTACCAAGTCGGCGCCCATCCCTATCTCGCCACAGTTCCAATTTCGACTGCCGTCGGAGCCGGTCTGGGAGCGTGGAGAGACAAGGACAACCGTCTGCGTGGCGCGGGCGCCGGAGCCCTTGGTGGAGCCGTCGTTGGCGGTCTTCTGGGAAAAGGCGTGAGCCAACTCTCCAAGGATCCTACTGGAATCTTTGAACGAGTGCAGGATGCCCTCAAGGTGCACCACGCTCTGCCTCAAGGTGCGAGTCGTTTCGATTCTCTCAAGGGTGTTCGACAAGGTGTCGCGAAAGAGCGGCTCTCTGGTTTCAAACAACTACTTGAAAACCGAAACAGTGCTGAGGAAGCAACGTCTCTTGCAGCAGCAGAAGAGCGCATGCAAGCGAGAGCAGCAGAGGAAGCAGCGTCTCTTGCAGCAGCAGAAGAGCGCATCCAAGCAAGAGCAGCAGAGGAAGCTGCCTCTCGCGCTGCCCTGGAAAGACAGGGACAAGAACAGGCCAAAGTTCTCAGTTCAAAACAACCTGAACTCCCTTCAGGATTGGTTCCGAGACCGGGCCAATCACCTTCCGCTCCTTCATACGGAGCTCGGACTCCCCGGCCAGAAATCAGCGGCAAGATCAACCAACCCAACTTGCCCCCTCTCAATGTTGAAGAGTGGCTTTTGCAGCCAGGTAATCTAGAAACTCTCGTTCGGAAACATGGACCAGCAGTTCAGACCCTCGTCTCTAGCGGAAACGCCTCTTCTCTTGCTGCCCTAGAGAAAATGATCAAAAGTCTCTAACGAACTCCCATGGACAAGATTCTCCAACTCGATGATCGGTTCTACGGCACAGGCGAACCGACTCTCATGGTCGTCGGCCACTCGATCCATGGCCGGTGGATCACGGAGAAAGCTGCCAGTTTCCGTCGTGAAGGCGTCGTCGCGAAGTACGCCTCGCCTGCGTTCGACTACATCCAAAACGTTCAACCACGAGATGGGCACACGTTCGTCCTGGTCAACGCACTGGGTGCATACGAGACGTGGGACGCGAACCGCAACGGCGACGGTTTCCCCGAGAAGGCCTACAAGGTTGGACAGCTTCCGAAGTGCGGAGACAAGCAGTGCCTTCCTCCAACTTCCAAGGGATGGCTTTCGGAAGAGGAGACGCTACTTCACCACTACAAGACCTTCGAGACTCACGGGGGAATCTACAAGCACCACTGTTTCCCCGCCGGCACCTCCGTGGTCCTCGCAGATCGCACACGCACTCCGATCGAAGACGTGCGCGTTGGTGATCTAATCGCGACCCACGACGGAAACCACCCCGTGACGCAGACGCTTCGACGCGCCTACACCGGGCCAGGTGTCGTCCTGCGCTTTCGCGGCCAACTCGATGAGCTTGTCACCACGGACGATCATCCCATCCTGGTGTTGCGCCGCGACCAGGTCCACTGCCGACACGGATACAATCGACTCTCGCCGTCCCCCCACGTCTCATCATGCCTTGAGGCGCAAGTCCCGGTCAGTTCCCCGACCTGGACGCGCGCTGCCGAAATCCAGGCGGGGGACTATGTCCTCATACGCCCTCCTCATCACGGCGCTACGACGATCGAACCAGCATTCGCCGCTCTGGTCGGCTGGGTAGCGTCCGAGGGCCACCTGGGAACCCACGGAAGCATCCAATTCACCTTCGCCAGCGGCAACGCCGCCGATCTTCACGCCGTGAAAACGTGCTTCGCCGAACTCGGCGTTCACGTCACGATCACGCCGCGTCCGCAGTACGGCACGGTGATGCTCACGGCGTGCGCGACGGCGCTCCACGCGCGTCTCGCACGCTACGTTACCGGCACGCTAACGGAGAAGCGCCTCACCGTAGAGGTCCTCGAATGGAACCGCGACGCCCTTCTGCACCTCTTCGGAGCCTACGTCGACGGCGACGGCCATGTTGCCCGTGAGGGGCGCAACCACGGTCAGTTACGCATCCGGTCGTCGTCCCGCGTCATGCTCCACAGCCTGGCCGACGTTGTGCGCGCCCTCGGTGCCCCCGCCACCCTCAACTGGGACACGCCATCCGGCACCATGGTCTCGCCGACCAACCACCAGACTTACGCCACATCCGGAAGTGGTTGTTTGGCCGTCACGCCCAACCATGTTCAAGCCCTCGTGGCCTATAGCCGCAAGACCTCAACACGCAAGGTCGAAGGCGTCTCTCGCGCATTCACCTACGAGAGTTATCACCTTGTCCAAGTCACCGAACGTGATGATCTCTTCCTCGACGAAGACGTGTATAACCTCGAAGTCGAAGGACCCCACACGTTCATCGCCAGTGAGGTCGTCGTCCACAACTGCAACAAGGACGCCGGACGAAGCCTCGGCCGGGTCGAGCGCGCCTTCTGGAACCCGGAGATGCACCGGGTCGAACTCCTTCTCGATCTCGTAAATGAGAAAGACAAGGAACTCGTCCAGCGCATCAACGACCTGGACTTCCCTGCTGTCAGCATGGGGTGTCGGGTCCGTTGGGACGTCTGCACAATCTGTGGACACCGAGCTCCTACCCGTGCTCAGTACTGCGAACACGCGATGCTCCATCTTCGGGAGATCCTTCCCGAAACAGGAGAGTTGTGTGCAGTTCTCAATCCGTCGCCCGTCTTTTTCGACATCTCGATGGTCTTCAAACCCGCAGACCGTCAAGGCTTCATGTTCAAGAAGGTCGCAGAAGGGGTCTACGTTCTGAGTTCTGCCAACCTTGGAGAACACGTCGCAGAGATTCACCAGAAGCAGGCACGCATCCGAAAGCTCTCTGACATTCAGAAGAAGCTCATCGGGGACATGGTCTCTGCGAAGTCCGGACCGGACCTCCCTCCCGATCAAGAAGCACTCATCGCGGGATACAAAAAAGACGTCTTGCCCGACGCGATGAAAGACACACCTCCAGCGTCGGACAAAGAGATCGAGGCCTTGGCGTCGTACGCGATCCCGGAGATCCTTGCGACCCTAGCTGAGAAGAATGCGACCCTCTCAACGGGAGAGATCGCCCAAGTCTTCTTGAGAAAACTTGGATTCGTAACGTCGACCGACTTTATTGATCGCGTCGTTGCCTTACAACCCGTTCTCCACGAAGTCATCGCCCAACACCCAGACCTTCTGAACAAGTTGGGCGAAGCCTTCGGCCTAGATCACCCTCGTCCTTGTCCCGCCCTGACGAAGAAGTTGGGATCCTGGTTGGAGAAACGTGCGACCTTCGGAGAATGGTTGCAACAGCAGTGGCACTCGCCCTACACGTCTCTTTCCGGTCAAACGGCCTCTTTCGGTCCCGGATATCTCCATGGAGCACAGGAACCTCCTCGCACTGACCTCTTGACGATGACCGATCCGAATACCGGTCAGGTCTACAGGACGACGCGCGGAGCAGCCATGCAAGCCGACACCACCGATGCCAAAGCACTACTGGGAAGTGCTGCCATGATTGGTGTTCCCCTTTTCTTTGGCCTCGGAAGATTCAAAGCTCTTCATGGTGTTCTCGGCACCGGTCTGCGAGCCGCTGGTTCTGCTGCCGTCGCTCTTCCTGCGGCGAAGTGGCTCACTGGATCAAACCGTCCATATCGAAATCCAACTTACGTCACCGACCAAGGAATCCCTGTCTCAGGCGGTACGGAATTCAAAGGCGCCGAATACCTGGAATCACCTCTGGGAATGACCGCCCTGCTGAACAAGTGTGCGTTCGACTACTACGAACGCCTCCACCAGATCCCGTCTGGTTCGTGGCAACAAGCTCTGGTGGAAAAGATCGCACGACAGACGCCTTCATCGGCCTTCGTTCGATTTCTCCAGGACTCTTCCTCATTGTCAGAAAAAGCCGCCTGGCTGGCTTCGACCACCGAAAACCCAAGTCACTCTGACTTCGACATCCCGGATATCGATCTCGCGCACTTCTCCACTCGAATCGGAACTCTACTGACGTCCTAACCTTCTGCCCAGAGGCCAGTCGATGGAACTGAATAGCGTCATCTCCAATCTGAACCACACTCTCACCATGGGCGCTGCTCAGCGCGAGAAGACCGCCCAGGTCTCTCCCGCCCAGAGCCCCTCCAAGGTGGATGCCGCTCTGGCCTCCGCCTACGCCGCTGTCGGCCAGGAGAAGACAGCTTCAGCCGCTCCCACTCCCGTGAGCGACCTCGTGAAACTCGCGGAAGAAGTCCGCGCGAACGACGAGAAGTCGGAGGAGCAACACACCTTCAAGCTCGGTCGTGCCTTCGGCGCGGGTTTCGTCCACGAGCTCAACTCGTCCGACGACATCGCAAAGGGCCTTCTCGCCAAACAGGCCAGCGACATTCCTGAAGAGGATCGCGCGCTGCTGAAGATGGCGAAAGAGGAACCCGCGAAGTTCCTCGCTGAAGTGCAGCGTGGCTACGTCGATGGACTCACGCAGACCAAAGAGGGTCAGGAGATCCTCTACAAGCACTCCTTCGACGAAACGATCGATGGCATTCACAAGGCCGCGAGTGCTCACTACATCGACGGCTACAAGTCGGCCGACGCGCTGCTTCGCCTCGCCGCAGAACAGAAGTAGAGATCCTGTGGCCTCCACTCGCGACCTGATTAACTTCCATCTCCTTCTCCGCAAGAGTGCGTTCGAGAAGGTCGCAGCAGGATTCACCTTCCCGAATCCAGCACAGATCGAAGAAGGTCTGCGAAACATCCGAGGCATTGCCCCTCACATGGTTGCTGGCTTGGTTGGCGGAATGACGGCTCGTCCAGGTGACGAAGCAGCGTCGATCTTCGCCAACATGGCAGCATCAGCCGCCTTGAAGAACCCCTACTACGGCATGGCTCCCGGCCTGGCCCTGAATCTCTACCGACACCTCAACGAACCCAACCAAGGGAATCCTCATGCCGCGCCCCATTACTTTGGATGACACGGTCACGGAAGTCCTTCGTCAGGTCCGTACCGGACAAACGAAAACTGCCTCTCCCGTGCCAGTCGAGGACAAGTCTTTCCCCGGGAGGCTTCACAAGTTGGCCACCATGGTTCGAGATCTTCATCCGGAGCCGATCTCCTACGAAGACCTTCACGCCGTGAAGAGGACCCTCGATGATCACTCCTGAGAAACTTCGCGAGATGGCCAAGGAACTTCGCAAACTGGCAGAACAAGAAAGCCAGGCCAAAGTTGCCCAAGCTGTCCATCTCTTGAGTGCAGCGCGGGGACTTATCATCCTTCGCGACAAGGTGAGAGGTCTCCGATGAACGTGTTTACGAAACTGGCCGACCTTTTGGACACTCTGGCTGACGAGTGGCCGAAGTCGACTCCCGTTCAAGAGAAGACCGCCTCTACCCCCGAGCCCCAGCCCGCCGATGAGATCGCTTCCCGATACAAGGCCGCAACCGGAGAGGATCTCCCCTCCGAAATACGCTCAAAGATCGCAGAAGATCCCGATCTCGCCTCGGCTCTCTCCAAGATCGCAGCGGTCGCGCCCTCCTCTTTGGGAGAACCGTCTGATCGAAAAGACGACGCCGCTCCGCTGTCAAAAGCCGCGCGCCGAGAAGACGCGTGGGAACGATTTGGCACTCAAATCACAGAGAGAACGCTGGGCTAACAACGGTTTTATTCCCACCAACAACGAGGGATTCGCATGAAGCTGTCGAACAAGTACACCCCAACTGGCATGGAGCCGATGCCTGGCGCACGCGCCGGACTGTGGCTCTCGTGCAAAGCCCAGGAGGTCGCCACGGCTGAAGCCGCTGGCGTCGGTCCAAGCGTTCCCGACGACGAGGGGACTCCGACCCCCGGTACCGTCGTCCCCGGTTCTCTGGTGGAGATCAACGCCAGCGGAAACCTCCAACTCGCGACGTCCCCCGACTGGACCGCCGCCATGCCGAAGATGATCTTCTGTGTCTTCTCCGGCGACGACGACTTCTCGGGATCCCTCGTGGGCGATCTGCTCTGCTACCACGGTGGTGGGCGCCTCGACACCCAGCAGTACAACCCGGCCGGAAGCTACGTGCCCGGCATGCCCCTGATCGCCTCGGCGGGTCTCTTCACGCCGAAGGTTGCCGCGAATGATCACTTCCAGGTGATCGCGGTGGTCGGCCCGAAGGGCCTCTCGACCAATGGCGTCCTCGACGTCCTCCTGTGCCAGGGATCGCTGGGAGCGTAAGGGAGAACGACGATGAACTACCAGACCGAAACCCCCCAAGCATCCGCGCAGTTCGTGAACCAGAGCTTCGTTCACATGATCGAAGCTGGTCGCACCAAGGAAGCCGCCGACGAGTCGACGGCCTTCATCCGTGAGATCGTCCGTCAGGAAGCCGCCGTGCGCGAAGTCCTCGTGCCCGTGGGCCTGGCCGACGACCAGATCGACCGCGACGAGCGGACCGATGAACCGAAGAAGATCGTGGAGAAGGAGCCTCAGAGCCTCGCCACCTTCGTGGAGTTCCAAGGAACTCCGCAGGCGTGGTGGTTCAAGGGTCCCCGATACGCGGTGTACTTCGGCAAGATCATCTCCCCGGAGTTCGTCAAGAGCAAGTTCCAGCTCATGACCTACCAGAACGACATCCGGAAGATCCTGGCGGACAACTCCGTGAAGGACATGGCGGATGTCGAGGATCGCTTCTGGAGGCGCACGAACGTCCTCATCGTCAACAAGAACCCGGGCCTTCAGAGGACCTCCGTCCCGGCGTTCACAAGCAGCGCGTTCAAGAAGGCGTTCCAGGCCCTCCTCCTTCGTCGTCGTCCCATCGGCAAGATGCTGATGACGAAGTCGCTCTTCATGGAGGCGATCGACCTCCCGGCGACGAGCGTCGGCAACGCCATCGCAGAGGCCCACTACCGCGACGGCATCGAGAACGAGGAACGCTTCTGGGGCATCCCCGTGATCAGCACGATCAAGACGGACATCTACGATCCGCGCGAGTGCTGGATCTACTCCCCGCAGAACTTCCTCGGGAACTTCTTCCTGCTTCAGGATGCGACCCTGTACATCAAGCAGGAAGCCGACAAGATCATGTTCCACACGTACTCAAGTCCCGGGATCGGGGTCGGCAACAGGCTGTCTCTCCAGCAGCTTGTCTTCGCCGCGCCCCCGCCATGACGCTGAGTCTGTGTTGAACTGATTTCCTCCCTCCTTCTCCGTCCTCATCCCCCCTCAGCAAACATCATCCCTTTCTCTTGCAGCCTTCTATTCAAGATATTTCAGGGTATGACTTGACACAGCGTCAGAGTCGTAGTACGCTTTCTTCATGCCGCGAAGAGAAATCAACTCTGAACTTCCATCAGAACTCGGTATTAACGACGCTAGAACCTTCGAAGTTTTTGGTTATCACGCAATAGACGTTCATCCGAATTCCGCCAAGAAAGTTGTTGTGAACTGCCCCTTTTGTGGCTTCGAATATGAACGTATTCGACATCGAATCACAACTCGTTGCCCAACCTGTGTTTACCGAAAAGAACCTTGGCCTGATCTAACTAAAGTCCTAGATGACGTCGAAACTCTTCGACAATTCGGTTACACGGCTTATTCCATTCATCCGGCTTCAATGCAAAAAGTGGCTTACCGCTGCACAGGATCTTGCGAAAACATTCACGTCAGATACCGTCGTCGTCTCAATGACACCACTCTTTGCCGCGCTTGCACAACTAGCGACAGAGCAACTGAAGCAGTCAAAACAGCAAGAATGAAAACCTTGCTAGAACACTACGGAAATCCAAATAAGGCCTTTGGAAAAACTGAAGAAGAACTTAGAACCCTCATTACATCCTGGTGTCCAGACACCCTTCCAAAAGCTCAATCTCTCTCAAATGGACAAGGATTGGATATCTTGATTCCAAACAAAAAACTTGGAATCGAATATTGTGGTCTCGCCTGGCATCATGAGTGCAGTCCTTCCCCTAGACCAAGAAATTATCACTACAACAAGATGTTGGTTTGTCGAAAAATGGGACTACAACTCATTACAATCTTCGAAGATGAGTGGCTGTACAAACGAATTCAAATTGAAAACATCCTCAAAGCTCGTCTAGGAATTCACTCCATGAAGGTTGGCGCCAGGGAGTGTCAAGTAGAAGAAATCTCTTCCTATCAAGCTAGTGGTTTTCTTGAAAATGAACATCTACAAGGCGGTACCAATCGCATCCTTTCTGCTTGGGGTTTGATCTATGAGGGAAGACTGATTGCTTGCGCTACCTTGAGTCCGCACCACCGACAGAACAACAACGATGTCTTGGTACTGAGTCGACTCTGTTTCGCTTCTGGTGTCAGCGTAACTGGAGGAACATCCAGACTCATTGATAGGCTGTCATCTTCGGCTCGTGACCTCAAAGCGTCCATGATTGTCTCGTGGTCTGACAATCGCTGGTCTACAGGAGCGGTTTACGAACGAACAGGTTTTACCCTCGCAGAAGAGCTTCCTCCTGATTACTCCTACGTGCTCGTCTCCAAACCTCGTGAGAGAATTTCCAAACAATCTCAGCAAAAATCCCGTACTGGATGCCCTGAAAACACGACCGAACACGAGTGGGCGCTTCAACACGGTCTCGCTCGTATCTGGGACTGTGGGCATAAACGCTGGGAATTGCCTCTGACATGACTGTGCTACCCTTGATTCATGCCTTTCCAATCCGAAGCCCAACGGCGCAAGTTCTACGCCATGAAGAATCGGGGAGAGATCTCCGGCAAGACCGTCGAACACTGGGAAGACGCCACGGGCGACCGGAAGCTTCCTGAACGAGTGAAGAAGTCGGCGGCGTACGAATATGGCGTCAAACTAGCGCTTCGAACTCCTCCTGGCGCTCCCGTGTCCCCATTGACTGCTGGACCATCCAGCCCCCCAGGAATCGCTCCTCTCCCCAAGCGCTCCAAGGCAATGCCAACAATTCCAGACATCAAACCAATCGAATCTCCGGCGAAGATCGACACAGATCTCGGACAAGCAGGAGCAATCTCTTCGATCACACCGAAGGGTGACCAGCACCTGGTCCAAGACAAGAGCGTCACTACGCTCCCCGTCAGAGGGTGATCCAACAATGGACCCTCGGATTCTCAATTGGGCTTCTGCGACCGGAGACGCATATCCAGCCCTTCGCTCTTCGAAGGGACCAAGAGAGAACCGCTGGGAGGTCAACGACGCCTTCGACGCCAATGATCGATGGGCACAGAAGGATCCTCCCGCTCAAACTGGAGGACCCTATGGCGGCAAGGAATCTCTTGGTTCCTGGGTTCACGTCGTGAAGTGGGCGGCACACGCAGAAGAGCGTCTGCGTGAACGAACGAAGATCCCAGAAGAGAACCTTCAAAAACTTCGCAGCGCTGTGATGGCCATGGGTTTGTCTCCTGGTCACTACTACCTACCCATGCGAGATCGGGCAGGCGTTGTACTCGCTTACGCACAGTGGAAACCTGTGACCGATCAGAAACACCCCGTGCTGGCTACGGTCCTCGCCGGTCACATGATGCCAAAAGGTCAGAACCTCGAAGGCATCATGAAGAAGGGATCACTCACAACTGAACTTCAAATGACACGTTGGACCACGCCTCCCTACGATGGGAAAGTCTTCGCAATAAACGCAGGCGCCACTCCCAAAGACGTCATCAGCCGCACCTTTGATGGTCTCAAACAACAAGACTTCCCCAGCATCGACAAAGTAGGCAAGTTGGTGCTGCCATGGCGCTGAAGGTCACACTCACGCACACAACAGCCCTCTACTCGACCACGGGCTACTTCGTTCAGTGGACCTTGGATAACGCCAGAGAAAGCGGAAACTATCGCTTCGACCTCTACCG
>Ga0315284_10012078_pt1 | contig 12303 bp, 10 predicted proteins | sample YL17G09_16_MG_FD_203696 | JGI IMG/M metagenome (GOLD analysis project Ga0315284, IMG submission 203696) | Sediment microbial communities from Yellowstone Lake, YNP, Wyoming, USA - YL17G09_16 | ecosystem: Environmental > Aquatic > Freshwater > Lake > Sediment | place: USA: Wyoming | collected...
CCGTGGCAATACGACCGTGGCTGTTGTGATACGTCAGTAAAGCTTTCATATCGACATCAGAAACGCCGTCGCCGTAGGTGAGCATAAAGGTATCACCATCAACGTACTTCTCCACCCTCTTTATGCGGCCGCCGGTCATTGTCTCTAGGCCGGTGTCGGCAAGCGTAACTATGAAATCCTGTTCGCTATGCAGGCTATTATATGATATGTTCCCCTGGCAACCGAGGCGTACGGTGAAGTCATTGCTCATGGCCTCATAATTAAGGAAATAATCCTTGATCATATCACCTTTGTAGCCCAGGCAGAGTATGAACTCGCGAAAGCCGCCACGGGCATATATCTGCATGATATGCCAGAGGATAGGTCGCCCACCTACGGGAACAAGAGGCTTGGGCCGGTATTCAGTCTCCTCCTGCAGCCGCATGCCCCTTCCGCCGCACAGTATAATAGTTTTCATTGCTAAACCTTATATATGGGTGAGCTTTACCACCAGTATTGTAACAAAAATATTGCTCTTATAGTACTATGGCAAGCAATAGAATCAACGATCAAGTATGATTTATCAATGTTAATGACGGTGTGATGGCGCCTTCTTGATTTCGGTACGATTGAGTTGATAATATTGAACCAGCTGTAGCGGGAGGACGGAAAATGAACATTATCGCCGTCATTGATTACAGTTAGGCGAATAGAAATAAAGGACGAATTTTGCAGGCAAATCGGCAGACAGGAGCACTTGCAGGCAATCTGTGGGTTATCTTTTGAGTCTGTTGGTCATACCAAATGCTCTTTTGGTGGGCCTGCTTACGGAGTGTGTAGCGTGGAAATGCCTGGCAAGGCGTGCGAAAAACGAATGGACAAGATATGGCAATGACTTCGCCAAGCCGGAAGAAGACATTCCTATTGGGCACAGCTTCCCACTATGGAACGACTATCGTTTCTATACTCGTGGGTCTAATGTCTGTGCCTATTGGTCTGCATTATTTTGGTGTTGTGCGATATGGTATTTGGGCGGTCATATCTTCGGTAATTGTCTATTTAGGTCTTTCAAATTTGGGTATTACTACAGCGGCAGCAACTCTGATGGCAAAAGCATCAGCACCACATGAACAGTGGGCGGTTTTGCGGCGGTCGTTATTCCTGTTACTTATTAGCAGCGCTGTTGCTTCAGGTGTGGTCCTGGGAATTGCTCATTTTTATCCAGGCTGGGTCGCTGTTTTAGGAAAGATTCCCGTTGATTTACATGGAGAGGTGGCTGAGGCGGCAATAGCAATTGCCATTTTGTTTCTGCTAAATCTCCCCCTCACTGTTTTCTCTTACGGGTTCGTCGGACGTCAAAAGGTTTACTGGGAACGGACTTATGCCTCCTTGACAACAATTGCCGGTTTACTTGCCTTGATTCTGACGGTTTTTTTGCTGAAAGGTAATTTGGTCACCCTTGCGCTATTCACCGGAATCGCAAGACTTTTGGTCGGCATTGCCTGCGCTTCACATTTTTTGATTGCCAATTCCGAACTTCGTCAGAAGTTTGATAAACCGATGAGTGAAGAGTTTTCCACCAACTCTATTCTTGCCAGCGGCACCAGATTTCTTGTTATTGGTATCGCGGCTACGATTGTATGGAACACAGGTAACCTGATTATCAGCCACTTTCTGGGACCTGAGATGGTAACCCCTTACGCAGTAACCTTCGCGCTATTTAATCTGGGGTTGTCAATATTCGCTGCCATTAATGCTGCGCTCTGGCCGATGTACGGGCAATCGGCCGGAAGGAATCAGTGGGAATGGGTACAGCAGACCTATAACCATGCTGTTCATCTATTGCCAATTCTCGGGGGGCTATTATGGATAGGGGGGATAGCATTTGCTCGCGAGATCATCACCGTTTGGGCGGGTCCACAGGCTTACGGAGGACTGCTTGTAATCATCGCGCTGGGAGGCTATGGCTATACGACTTCATTGGTAAGTTGCCATGGTACCATACTTACGGCCTTAAATCGGACCAAAAGGATGGCCATTTATGGATGGTTGGAAGCTGGGGCCAATCTAGGAATCTCCCTGGCACTTGTTAGAGTGCTGGGCAGTGGTGGGGTAGCTCTGGGCATGTTTCTGGGGAATCTGCTGACCGTGTTCTGGCTATTACCGCGGGATGTTGCCCGGCAAACAGCTGGGAAAGTCAGCATTCATGTCAGACCCATTGTCAGCCACGCTATCGGTGCTATGTTTCCTTGCTTGGCGTTTGTCCTTCTCTCATATCTCTTCGCACCTGTAGCATGGATGCGTGTTACAATGAATATTTTCGTTGTCATTCTCTACCTTGTATTATCATTGCGTATTATGTCCCCTGACACCCGCAGTTTAGTTAAGAATATGCTTGCTGAAGTGTATGTTCACATAAGAACTCAAAAGGTCAAGATATGAATGGATGCGGTACAGTGTCCGACGGCGACCCGCGGGATTAGCAGTGTTAAAATAGGAGGGGGTACGTCATGAAGGTTATCGTAGTTGCCATGCTCTATGATTATGGCATCGAGGAGCGAGGCTACTCATATGAGTATTACAACTTCTATCAGCCTCTGAAAGAAATGTATGGCGATGTCCGGATGTTTGACTTCATGACACTCTTTAAGCAAGAGGGTAAGCAGTCTATGAATCAAGAGCTTCTCCACTTGGTGAAAGAGTCCAGACCCGATCTGGTTATGTTTTCCCTTTATACCGACCAATTTATTCCCGAGATGGTGGACGATTTAAGAAGATACACGAAAACGCTCTGTTTTTTCCACGATGATGGCTGGCGGGTAGAATTCAGTCGTTTTTGGGCACGCCGTTTTGACTGGTTTACCACAACAGATTCTCACAGAGTCCAAGAGTATCGCTATCTAGGATATGATAATGCCATGCATTTCCCCTATGCCTGTAACCCGGCAATTTATAAGAAGCTCAATCTTCCCAAGAAGTATGATGTGTCGTTTGTTGGCTTGGCTAATCCATACAGAAAATGGTTCATCCGAAAGCTCGAGAAGGCTGGCATCAGTGTGTACGCGGGGGGCTCGGGCTGGCCTGCCGGGCATCTTGCCCAGGAGGAGATGATTCGAGTGTTTAATCAAAGCAAGATTAACCTGAACCTGTCCAACAGCAAGTCTTGGGATGTTCGTTACCTGCTATCCTTAATATCATCACCAGGAGCCCTGTATGTCTGGCTTCGTTCACCGAAAAATATCGAGCAAATGAAGGCCCGTCCGTTTGAAATCAACGGGTGTGGAGGATTCCAGTTGTCCCATTATGCGGATGGGTTGGAGCATTGTTACGAGATAGGCCAGGAGATCGCGGTTTATCTGGACGTGGATGATTTAGTCGGAAAGGTCAAGTACTATCTGACTCATGACGATGAGCGTGAGGCAATCGCAAGTAAAGGATACCGGAGAACTCTTGCCGAACATACCTATGCTCAACGCTTTCAGTCTGTATTTGCTGGAATAGGATTTAGCAGGTAGGCTGGGTGGTAATCGAATGCTACACAATCAGCCGTTGGTGAGCATCTGTATTCCGACTTACAATGCCGAAAGGACTGTGATGAGCACCGTTCAGTCCATTCTCAGTCAAACGTATCACAATCTAGAGATACTTGTTGTGGATAATGCCTCGTCGGACAATACCATGAGTCTGTTACGGCAGATAAATGACTCCAGATTGGTCATCCACAGGAATGAAAGGAATATTGGTGCCGAAGCGAATTTCAGCAAATGCATTCAGTTGGCTACTGGCGAATATATTGCTATATTCCATGCTGATGACCTGTATCAGCCAAATATGGTAGAAGAACAGGTGCGAGCCTTTCAGGATGATCCGTCTGTGGGTGCCGTGCTTACCCTGGCCGGCTTAATCAATGATCGCGACGAAATAGTCGGAGAGAGCATATTGCCAGTCAAATTAAGGGGTAAGCGAGTTCACCATTTCCCTGAGATACTTTTGAGTATCTTGGAGAACGGGAATTTCCTGATGACTCCCAGCTGCATGGTCAGAGGCAAACTATACAAGGAGTTAGCACCTTTTGATGTAGACAGGTTTGGAACATCGGCAGACTTAGACATGTGGTTGCGAATTCTGGGAAAAGGACCTATTGCTGTTTTGGATGAAGAATTGATGAGCTATCGGGTTAGCACTACGCAAGGTAGCTATCAGTTAGGGTTTTTTCGCACCGAGGAGGCAGATTTTTTCAAGGTAATGGACTATTACCTGTCACTCAAATCCGGAGTCTTACGTATTCCCCGCAGCGTTCTGACCAAGTACGAATTCCAGCGAAGCCTGGATAAGATAGTGCGGGCCATAAATCACCTGAATAAGGGAGAGCCCCCGGAAGCTAAAAGGTTGTTGAGAGAGTCTGTTTCCACCAGGGCCTTCCGAGGCGCTATGGGGAACATTACCCGGCCAAGGACCGTGGCTTTCTGGCTCTGTAGCATTTTGCTCTTAGGTTCAGGTCGTCTTAGACCATACATTGCTAAGAGCCTCCGCTGGTCAATGCGCAGAGTGGATCGGAGGGTCATATGAATATCGCGACTGAAGACGTAATTGCATCTATTGACTCGTCGTCAGAGTGTTATTATGAGGTCAGCATCTGGGAAGAAGTCTGCATTGGTTACCACGAACATGGAAAACGAGATTCATATGAAGCTTCATCGGGCAATGATATCCATCCCTACGGGCTCTGTTTGCTTTTGAGAAAACTTTGAAAGGAGGGTGTGGTATAAAGATGAGGATTACCGAGGAAGTTGTTAGAGCAGCCTTCAATAAGCTGAGTCGCTTATGCAAGGTTGATGACTTTGATTGGCGAAAATACCACATAGGGTATAAACGTCAAATAACGGACATTACGAATGAGTTTACACTCGTACTTTCTAAGGACGACTATCAAATAACTGAAGGGAAAATCCTGTTGAGTCCCAAGCTGTTGCCATTGAATCCAAACCACAAATTACTCTATGAGACAATCTATCATTTGAATCCGAAGTCTATTTTGGAGGTCGGTGTGGGCGGGGGAGACCATATCCATAATTTGCACCTTTTGCTCCCCGAAGCGAAATTTTGCGGTGTGGACATATCCCAGAATCAGATTGACTTTCTTCTTCAGCGGCATCCTGAGCTAAAGAATATTTGTAAATTGGCAGTTGCCGATGTTGCTAAGAAGGGTACATTGAATACTTTCGGAAAAGTTGATTTGGCCTATACGCAGGCTGTCTTGATGCATATCAGGCGAGGAAATAGGCATATCCAGGCTCTAAAAAACATGTTTAATATATCGAACTATATCGTTCTGATGGAACATTGGACAAGACACAATTTCTTCGACGACATAACCAAAATATCCCAAGAACGTGACTTTCCCTGGCCAGAATTGAATATTCACAAAAACGATAGCGGAGAGCAAATACTGATGATTCTCTCAAGGAAAGAACTCAAAAAGTTTAGCCCCTTGAGAAATAACCGGGAACTTCTAGAATATCTCCAGAAAGAGGGAGATGCCGTTCTGAGAAAATAGGAGATTTGTATGAATCTGTCGCCGAAAGATGTAGTAGTGTTTGCTGACCCACCTTCACAGCATTATTATCGCAATCGCCTTTTTCAAGATGACCCCGTGCTCAATAGAGATAATTCTCTCTCTCCATTTCACGAACTAAGGGATTCTCTTCTTGGGAAGGGTATTCAGGTTTACACCGCAGACTATCTGTTAGGTGGGCAACTAGCCGCACAATGTAATATTTACTGCTCGTTTGGAATACTGGCAAGCTATAACCAACTGGCTGAAAGAGGGGATGTTATTATGGGCTCGTTCTATATTATGGAGCCCCCTGTTACTGGCCCGCAGCTATACCACGAGCTTAGCGGTCTGACGGAGCGGTTTAGTAAGGTATATGTTCACAATATAGAAGGGGTGGGATACGAAAGATATTCTAGCCAGCAATCAAATTTGCGGAAATTCTTCTGGCCCCAGGTTGAAAATGGTGTCATAGAGTCTCTTTGGAACAATAAAGACAGAGGCTTTCTCACCATGGTCAGCGCAAACAAAGCACCCCCCCCTTATTTGCAGGTGAGAAGAGGGCAGAATCCTATCGGTCTTAGAATTTTCCTCAACAAAAACCCTGGCTTGAAAGACAGCGAGCTTTATTCTGAGAGAATCCGGGCATTGGTGGCGCTTCACAGCCTTGGGACCGTTGACCTCTACGGCTATGGTTGGGATATATCTTTATATCAGATCCTGTGTAACCTGCCTTATAGCCAGAGCTTCCCATATATGTACTGGAGGAACAGAAAAGCGTTGAGAGCTATCTATAAGGGTGCAGTGGAATCGAAATACGAGACACTGAGCCGGTATAGATTCGCCCTTTGTTTTGAGAATATGGCAATGCCCGGCTACATAACGGAAAAGATATTCGACTGCTTCTTTGTGGGAGCCATTCCTATTTATCTGGGCGCCCCTGATATTGTAAAATACATACCGAAGGGTTGTTTTGTAGACATGCGTGATTTTGATGACTACGCACGGCTGCATGCCTATCTCTTGGATCTGTCCGACCGGGACATCTCCTCGTTTAGAGAGACTGCGAGAGAGTATCTATCCTCTGAGCAGTATCGGCCTTTCACCAAGGAGAGGTTCGTGGAGCAGTTTGAGGTGGACTTGATAGAGACGCTTAAGGCAAAGGGCATTAATCTGCCGGGCCTCGAAGTGTCGAAGAATAGCACCAAGGAACGTTCGGAGGTTGAATAATGGCAACAATCGCACTTATTACTGGAATAACAGGGCAGGATGGCTCATATCTTGCAGAGTTTTTGCTTTCCAAGGGGTATGAGGTGCATGGGCTTATCCGTCGAGCCAGCACCTTCAACACCTCTAGAATAGACCATCTCTTCGTTGACCTTCACGAGCCGAAAGCGAGGTTCTTCCTTTATCATGGGGACCTGTCGGACGGAAGTCAGCTAACCAATGTCATCTATGGCATTCACCCGGATGAAATCTATCATCTGGGTGCCCAGAGCCATGTGCGTGTCAGTTTCGATGTACCGGAATACACCGGGGACATCACTGGTCTTGGCACGACTAGAATTCTGGAGGCCATTAGAAAGAGTGGAAGCAAGTGCAGGTTCTACCAGGCTTCCAGCAGTGAGATGTTTGGCAGTGCGACGCCGCCGCAGAATGAGAACACGCCGTTCAAGCCCAGAAGTCCTTATGCTTGCGCCAAAGTTTATGCCTATTGGATGATCAGGAATTATCGTGACGGCTATCGCCTTTTTGCCTGCAATGGGATTCTATTCAACCATGAGTCTCCGCGGCGAGGCGAGACTTTTGTCACCCGGAAGGTAACCCGCGCCATCGCTCATATTCTGGCGGGGAAACAAGACTGCCTTTACCTTGGTAACTTGAAGGCGAAAAGAGATTGGGGCTATGCTCCGGAATACGTCGAAGCAATGTGGCTGATGCTTCAGCAAGAAAAGCCTGATGACTTTGTTATCGGAACAGGTGAGACCCGCAGTGTGCAGGAATTCGTGCAAGAAGCTTTCGCCTATGCGGGACTTGATTGGCAGCGGTATGTCAAGATAGACCCTCGCTACTTTAGACCAACAGAGACAGAAGTGCTTATAGCGGATGCAACGAAAGCAAGGCAGAGGCTGGGATGGCAGCCGAAGGTGGCCTTTAAGGAGCTTGTCAGAATAATGGTAGATGCGGACATGGAAGCTCTGGGGCTGACAAGTCCGGGGGCGGGGAAAGCTGCACTGGCAAGGCACGGTCTAAATGTGCGTGATAAAGCCTTGATCAATCCCACAGGAGGAATGGAGAATTGAGCTGGCTTGCGGCGAAAAGACTACTTGTAACCGGTGGAGTGGGGTTCCTTGGCAGGCACGTAGTAGAAGAGTTGGAGAAGAAGAGATGCAGGGAAATCTTCGTTCCCCGGAGCAAAGACTATGATCTCGTTGATATGGAAGCGGTAAAAAGGCTCTACCAGGATTCTAGACCGGATGTCGTTATCCATCTTGCTGCTAAAGTGGGTGGAATTGGTGTAACCGGCAAGAAACCTGGGGAGTTCTTCTACAAGAACCTGATGATGGGTGTACAGATGATGGAACAGGGGAGGGTCTTCGGTCTAGAGAAATTCGTAGCTATCGGAACGGTCTGCGCCTATCCGAAATACATTACGGCTCCTTTTAAGGAAGAAGATCTATGGAATGGCTATCCAGAGGAGACCAATGCTTCCTATGGACTTGCTAAAAAGATGACCCTGGTTCAAGCTCAGGCCTATAGACAACAATATGGCTTCAACGCGATCTATCTTGTCCCCGTCAATCTTTATGGTCCCGGCGATAATTTTGACACGGAGTCCTCACACGCCATTCCTGCTCTGATTAAGAAGTGTCTGGATGCGGTGGAGAACAACGAAAGAGACGTAGTTGTCTGGGGAAGTGGAAAACCAACCAGGGAGTATCTTTATGTCGCCGACTGTGCTGAGGGTATTATCCTGGCCACGGAAAAATACAATAAGCCCGAGCCGGTGAACCTTGGCTCCGGCTTTGAGATATCCATTAGGGCTTTGGCCAGTCTGATTGCCAAACTGACCGCATTTAAGGGCGAGATAACGTGGGATAGCTGTATGCCGGATGGCCAACCGAGGCGCCTTTTTGATAGCTCTAAGGCAAAAAAGGAGTTTGGCTTCAGGGCTAAGACAGACTTCGAAGAAGGGCTAAGCAAAACCATTGCATGGTATGAAGAGCAGCGAAGTAAGGGGCTGTTGAAATAATCTCCGGAGCGGATAGGAAGTATGAGCGAAACAAGAGGGATTAGAAGGCAGATAAAGGACCTGATTAAAGAATATTATTGTGGGACGAGGAGCAAAACGAAGTTCGTTCCGGGAAGAACGAAATTACCATTGGTCGTTCCATCTTATGATTGGCAAGAGGTTTGCGACGCTGTGGACTGTCTCTTGGATGGTCAGGTAACAATGGGAGAGAGGGTAAAGCGGTTCGAGTCCATATTTGCGGATTACATTGGGACTCGTTTCGCGACTATGGTGAACTCGGGGTCAAGCGCCAATCTCCTGGCGCTATCCGTGCTGACTAATCCTCTTCTTGAGAATCGGATCAAGCCAGGGGAGGAGGTCATAACGCCAGCGGTTACCTGGGCAACTACAGTATTCCCCATCATCAACTGTGGATTAGTACCGGTCTTAGTTGATGTGGATTTAGAGACTTTCAATATGAATACGGAGGAAGTTAGGAAAGCTATAACTGATAAGACAAGAGCAATAATGCCTGTGCATCTGCTAGGCAACCCCTGTGAGATGGATACAATCATGGATATAGCGACGCGATATAGCCTGTATGTCATAGAAGATGCCTGTGAAGCCCACGGGGCAGAATTTGGGGGTCGCAGGGTGGGGAGCTTTGGCGATTTCGCGACCTTCAGTTTCTTCTTCTCCCATCACTTGAGCACAATTGAGGGGGGAATAGTATTAACCGATAGTGAAGAGTTGGCCGGGCTGGCTAAATCGCTCAGAACCTTCGGCTGGGTTCGTGATTTAACGGATAAGGACAGAATTGCCCAACAATATGAGAGTATTGACCCCCGATATCTATTTGTCAACATCGGATACAATTTTAGACCGACCGAGATGCAGGGGGCTTTCGGTATACAGCAGATAAAGAAACTGGATAGATTCATAGAAATACGGCAGGAAAACGCCGAGTTTTGGACTGAGAGTCTGAGACGACATGGGAATTATCTCTTATTGCACACTGAGAGAGAAAATACAAAGCATGTTTGGTTTGCGTGTCCTGTAACAGTTAAAGCTGATGCCCCTTTCACCAGAAAAGAACTGGTGGATTTTCTAGAGAAAAAGGGGGTCGAAACCAGGCCAATCATGTCGGGGAATTTTGATGAGCAACCTGCAATGAGGCTTTTCCCCTATCGCAAAGTGGGGGATCTACCAAATTCAAGGTTCATTATGCGTAACTCGTTCTTCTTCGGAAATCACCCCGGCATTGCTTCTGAGGAACGACAAGCAATCGTCGATTACTTCAGTGAGTTCATGCGAAGGTACTAGAAATGTCTCCGTGTCATTGAGTGGTTCACATGTGGAGAAAGAGCGTAGCATTCTGATAAGCCTTGGAGCCGAGGCAGCCAACTGAGTGAGGACATGCCCGTAATTAAGTCCTGTGCAGAAGTCCATTTTGCCATGTGTTGGGATTTGCCGGGTAGAGACGCCCGAGATCGCTGTATTAGGTCCGTTGTCTGACAAAGTGGATTGCGGGAACCCGGATTGCCGCCCGTACCAGACGCAACATGCTGTCTCCTCTCGCTTAGCCTCTCTGCCTCAGGTTCTCCAGTATTCTCGTGTAGCTGTCTACGGCTTTCTCAAAGGTAAACTCCCTCTCTGCCAGGTTGCGGGCGTTCCGGGCAACTTGCTCCAGATCAGGATGATTCAGCGCCCTGACGATATTCTTGGCAATGCATTCGGGAGAGTTGTCTTCCATGATGAATCCGTTTTCGGCATCGCTCAGCATATCAGCCATGAGCCCAACTGGGGTGCCCAGGACGGGCGTGCCGCAGGCCATCGCCTCGAAGGCGACATAAGGCCCTGCTTCTGTATAGGAGGGGACAACCAACAATCTTAGCTCGTTCAAATAGCCTGGAAGCTTATCGTGGGAAATCCAGCCCACAAATTTGACCTTGTTACCCGATTTATTGGCATACTCTTCCACCTGCGGACGGAGCTGTCCATCACCACCTATTAGAAATGTCACCCCCTCTCTGGTCTCCATTACCATCGGGATCGCTTCCATGAAGTTCAGAATCCCCTTCTCTCCGCTCAGACGTCCGATGTAGCCGATCAGATTACCTCTTTCGTTTAGAGGCTTCTGCATCTTGAACTCATCAAAGTCGAGGAAATACTCGCAGGCTATGGAGATTTTGCTTCGGTATTTTCCCAGACCCCATTTCCTGATCAGGTTCTCCGAGTAGAGAACAATGCGATTTGATAATCTATAATCGACCGACTGTATCCAGACTAATGCATTGGAGAGGGGATCCTTGTGGTGCTCCACCATCTGTACAAGAGATGACGGCAACTCCCAGACGACCTTCTTCCCCGCCAACCTTGCTGTAAGCATAGGTAAGAACGCACCTGCTTCCATAAAGAAAACATAAATGTCGGTATCCCTGGATAGCATCGCCAACCTGAACGAAATCTTTATTTGCAGATATATATATACTGCAATTCGGGCAAATATGTTTCTGACCTTCTTTTGGTGTATCCTGTAAGTTTGAATTCCCCGATTGGTCGTGATCGTTGCATCCTCTACGCCTGCCGTGACAACACAAATTCCGCCCGAGAGAGAACGCAGTATTTCTACCAGGTTTGATAGTGGAGTAACAAACGCTTCTGTAAAAGGGAATGTAACCACGCACACTCTCAACCGATTTGCGACTTTTTTCCCGCTTTGTCGGCTATTCGATTTCCTTATACGCATTAATCAGCCTCTTCTGCATGATGCTCCAACTGTATCTCTCTGTATAAGCTCGACGTCCATTTTCCCCCAAGGCTTGTCGAAGATTGCCGTCACTCTTCAGTTTGATTATCGCTTCCCGGATCGCGGCTACATCCCCGTATGGCACAATAAGGCCGCAATTTTCTTCTCTTACAATGTTCGCCATCGAGCTGCCATCGCTCACAATTATTGGCTTCCCGCACATCATAGCCTCAAACAACTTGTTGGGACTGGCGTACTTGTTATTAGGGATGGCCGGGTCATAGAAAGCAAAGAGAACGTCTGCTGCTACTGTTCCTTCGATCACTTCGGTATAGGGTATTTGACCGAGGAATTGAATCCTCTCGCATCGGTGGCAAGCGTCCTCTATGATTCCCTTGTCCGGGCCTGTGCCGGCTATAACCAATCTAGTGTCTTCTAGCCCTTCTACAGCCCTTACTACATGTTCCAGGCCTCTTGATTTATGAATAAGGCCCGCGTAAAAGATCGCGATAGCTGAAGTGCCTGTCATTGACTCAGCCGCAGGCCTTCCCCGTGCTGCAAAGTAATCGGGGGGAGAATTATAAATGTAAACGAGCTTCCTTATTCGTGCCCCTTTAACTTGTTCCAGCCGAGATTCATCCACTAGAAACAGAACGTCGGTAAACCGGATTCCAAATCGTTCAACCGAAGCGACGAGACTCCTCAGCGCCTTTCTTAGTAGCCGGAAACGGCCATCAGGCAGGTTATTGGCGTAGAAATCATAGATGGTGTAACAGAGCGGGACCCTTT
>Ga0315284_10012079_pt1 | contig 12303 bp, 7 predicted proteins | sample YL17G09_16_MG_FD_203696 | JGI IMG/M metagenome (GOLD analysis project Ga0315284, IMG submission 203696) | Sediment microbial communities from Yellowstone Lake, YNP, Wyoming, USA - YL17G09_16 | ecosystem: Environmental > Aquatic > Freshwater > Lake > Sediment | place: USA: Wyoming | collected...
GATGTGCTGGGCGGTGATCTCCGTGCCCGCGTAGGAGGCCGCCTGGTCGAGCAGGCTCAGCGCGTCGCGCAACCCGCCGTTCGCCGAGCGCGCCAGCAGGTTCACCGCCTCGTCCTCGATGGTCCACCCCTCCTGCGCCACCACCCAGCGCAGCCGCGCGGCGATGTCGTCCAGCGTGATGCGGTGGAAGTCAAAGCGCTGGCACCTGGACAGGATGGTTGCCGGCAACTGGTGCGGATCGGTGGTGCACAGCACGAAGATCACGTGGCCGGGCGGCTCCTCCAGCGTCTTCAGGAAGGCGTTGAAGGAATCGCGGGTGAGCTGGTGCACTTCGTCCACGATGTAAAACTTGTAGCGCAACTCCACCGGCGGGTAGTTAACCTGCTCGCGAAGCTGGCGGATGTCGTCGATGTTGCGGTTGCTGGCGGCGTCGATCTCGATGACGTCGATGGCGTTGCCCTGGCGGATGGACACGCAATACGGACATTCGTCGCAGGGGGTGGCCGTGGGCCCGTTAATGCAGTTCAGCGCCTTCGCCAGCACGCGGGCGGTGCTCGTCTTCCCCGTCCCGCGCGGCCCGCAGAACAGGTACGCATGCGACACCCGCCCGGAGCCGATGGCGTTGGCCAGCGTCTGCGTCACGTGCCGCTGCCCCATCAGGTCGGTGAAGTCGCGGGAACGATATTTGCGGTAAAGAGACTGGTAAGCCATAATGCGATCCGCGGGTATTGTAACATAATTTCCCCCGCCCGTGACGCTGGGGAACGGGGAGTTATCCGCAGATTGAGGTTGCACACAAAGGCACATCGTCTCAAAGCCACAAAGAGATATGATGTCCTTCGTGTCATTGTGTCTTCGTGCCTTCGTGGTTAAACGCGACCCTCGCGTTTAATAGCTAAGTACCGGTTCACCACCGCCACCGACAGGTCGCTGGGCGCCGCGTCCACGGTGAGGATGCCGCGGTGGTGGAGGGTGGAGAGGGCGAGCTGGCGATCTTCCAGCACCAGGTTGGCCACCGTCTGCTGGTACATGCCGGCGGCGTCGGGGGGCGGGCCGGAGAGGATCTCCTTCAGCTCGTAATCGCTCAACGCGACGCATAAGACCATGTGCTGCGGGTGCAGCAGCGCCAGGTTGTCCATCAGCCGGCGCGAGGATTCCGGGTCGATGAGGTCGGTGAAGATGACGATGAGCGAGCGCTTGCGCAGGTGATGGGCGAGGAAGGTGAAGGCGCCGCGGTAATCCGACTCCACCAGCCGCGGGTGCAGCGGGTAAAGCCGGTCGAGCACCAGCGGCAGTTGCCCGGCGCCCTTGCCCGGCGGCATGTAGGCCACCACTTCGTCGGCGAAGGCCATCACCCCCACGCGGTCGGCCGCCTGCGCGCTGACGTAGGTGAGCAACACGGCGGCGTTGATGGCATGATCCAGCTTGGTCATGTAATCCAGGTGGCTGGCCATGGCGCGGCCCAGGTCCAGCACCAGCATGATCTGCTGGCTGCGCTCGATATCGTATTCGCGGGTGATCAGGCTGTTCCGCCGCGCGCTGGCCTTCCAGTCCACCCGGCGCAACTCGTCGTCCGGCAGGTAATCGCGCAGCGACTCGAACTCGGTGCCCCGCCCCAGCAGGCGCAGGGCGCGCAGGCCCATCTGCCGGGCGCGCATACGGCGCGAGAGGAGATGCTGCTGCTTGGTCTGCTGGATGTTCGGATAGACCTTCACCCGGTCATCCCGCGCGTAGTGGCGCTGCATCACCCACAGCCCGGCGACGGTTTTCACGCGCAGGGTGAGCGGCCCGAAGCGGCACTCCCCGCGCTTGAGCGGGGTGAGGTGGTATTGATGGGTGAAGCGGCCGAAGGCGGCCAGCGTGCCGGCGGCGTCGGGCGACTCGCTGGTGCACTCGGCCGGCGGCGAATCGCGCAGCGCGAGACGGCAGGTGAAAGGCGTGGGGTTGTCCACCGTCAACCGCACCAGGTTGGCCGCCCCCAGCGAGAGGATCTCGTCGTGCTCGCGCTTCGTCGCCAGCACCTCCAGCCGCCGCAGCATGAGGGCGTCCGCCACCAGCATGATGGCCAGCGCCCCGTTCACCACGATTGCCACCCACAGCAACTGCTTCGCCAGCGGCGACGCCAGCAGGCACAGCCCCCCCAGCGCCATCCACCCGATTGCCAATCCGCTCAGTCGCATCGTTGCGCCATCCTTCTGCCTATTGATTCCGTCTCGAATGGCAATATCCTGTTTCCTGTCCACGAAAGGCTCAGCTCGTAGTAGGCCCGTCAGGGCCGTGCCCGTTTTCGAAGCTAAAGCTCGTTTTCGTGCTAAAAAGCACCTCTTTCCTTTGAATATGGTTACGAGCTTTACATTCATAACCGGGCAGGAGATACCGGCGCTCACAGGGAAGGTATATTTTGCATTCACCTGTGAAAGGAGCATCCGATGCGTTACCTGCGCCTTCTCCTCCCCTGCCTTTTCCTGTTCGCCTGCTCGCTCGCGCCGGGCGCCGACGCGCCGGCGCTGTGGGCGCGGCTGACGGTGCTGGAGGCTCGCGACGCGACCGGGCCGTTCGATGCCGCGCTGGCGATTTCCGTCATCCACAGGCCGCCCTGGTATCCGGGGTACAAATATACGGCGTCGAAGCTGGCGCCGAACGTGCCGTCGGAGTGGCTGGAGCTGAAGGATCTTTACGCCGGCACGGACGTGGTGACCGGGATCATCACGCTGGCGGCGGACGGCAAGCCGGTGAAGTCGCCGGTGCGGGTGAAGGTGGAGCTGACGCGGAGCAAAGACGCAAAACCGCTGGCCGCGGTGGAGGTGTCCGATCCGGAGGGCACGCTGGGGGTGATCCTCCCGGAGCGCGCGGTGCCGGACGCGGAGGTGCCCGCCCGCCTGCAGAGCATCGCCGACATCGCCAAACGGCACCTGGAGGCCAGCACGCCCTTCGCGGTGGCGCCGGAGGACCGGCCCAAGCACTTCATCGCCACCGCACGCGCCTCGCTCTTCAGCGGCTACACCGATCCCGCCATCGCGGAGACCGAGCTGCGGGCGCTGGCCAACCTTGGCTACAACACCATGACCGATCTCTCCGCCGAGTGGGCGAACAGGTTCAACGTACCCTATGTCGGCGGCGCCGATTATCGCCCGCCCGGCATCGATGACAAGCCCGTCACCGCTGAGGAGATGCTAAAGCATTACCAGGACCGCGCGGACGCGGTGAAGAAGGAATACGGCTCCATCGATCGCCTGCGCATCTTCGCCATGTCCGACGAGCCGGGCTGGCTGTTCCCGGGCACCGAAGCCACCCTCGATAAAGACCCGGCGGCGCTGAAGCGGTTCCGCACATACCTGATCTGGCAAGGAATTACGCCGAAGCTGCTGGGCAGGAAGAGCTGGGATGAAGTGAAATTGATCCCGCCGCCGGCGCCGAACGCCCCGCTGACCGAGCGCCGGCTGTGGTATTACACCATGCGCTTCTCCGATTGGGATCAGAACCGGGCCTACGGCGAGGCGGCCGCCGCCTTGCGCAAGGCGATGGGCGACAACGTGCTCGCCTACACCAACTGGAACAATCCCGGTATCGTGTTCTCCGACCTGACGCGCTGGGGCTATCCGCCCGTTTACATGTCGCACAACTGGTTCGACTTCTCCCGCGCGAAAGGCTCGACCTGCCTGTGGCTCGGACCGGGCGTCGAAGAGGGCGGCAACTGGTACCGCTCGACCTTCCGCACCTGGTCGCTCATGCTCGATCTGCTGCGTTCGGCGGCGAACGAGGGCGTGGGCAAATTCGGCGCGTACGTGCACCACAACATGATCCCCGACGACCGCGGCTATGAGGTGGCGTTGAGCATCATGGCCATCGCCGGACGCGGCGGCAGCGGCTACGACTCCTACGTCTGGGGGCCGCACTACACCTTCACCGAATACATGTGGTCGGAAAAATTCGGCCATTACGAATACGCGGCGGACGCCAACCGGCTGATCGGGCGCAGCGAGCACCTGATGTACGGCGCGAAGCCGCCGAAAGCGGAGGTGGCCATCCTCTGGCCTTACACCAGCCAGATGTATGACCTGAACAAGGGGGGCTACTGGACCTACAACCGCGACTTCCTGGTGGAGATGCAGCAGCTCTACTTCGCCCTCACCCACGGCAATATCTCGGTCGATTTCGTGGATGAGACGATGATCCGGCGCGGCGACCTGCGGCGCTATAAAGTGCTTTACCTGACCGCCCCCAACCTGGAGACGAAAACGGCCCGCGCCCTCATCGCCTGGGTGAACGGCGGAGGCCGCCTGTTCGCCGTCGCATCGGCCGGCAGCAGGGACGAATTGAACCAGCCGACCGCGGCACTGGAGCCCGTGCTGGGCATCACGGGACGCACGGTGTATAAGACGGCGGCGGATTACTCCCCCAAGGGCGGGCTGTGCTGGCTGGACGCACTGGGCAAAGTCACCCTCGAGAAAACGGCAGGCCTGGGCGAGCTGTCCTTCGACGCCTACGGCTCGCGCACCTCGTTCAAGCTTGCCGGCGGTCAGGTCGCGGGCCGTTTCGAAGACGGCAGTCCGGCGGTAATCCGCACCCACCCGGGCAAAGGCGAGGTGCTGTATTTCGCCACCCTGCCCGGCCTGGCGTACAGCCGCGGCGCCACCGAGGAGGAGAACGTGCCGACCATCGACTACCCGCCGCAAATCGCCAAGATGATCGCCGCGCTCCCCGACGCCGTCGGCGTCGCCCGCCCGGTCACCACCAGCCTGCCCTGTGTGGAGGCTCTCCGCCTCGATTCCGATAAAGGCACGGCCGTCACGCTGCTCAACTGGAGCGCCAGGCCCATCGACAGCCTGGAAGTGGTCGTGAAGAACGTCAAACCCGGCGCCACCGTCCGTTCCGCCCGCGGCGTCCAGCTCACCGCCGTCCCCGACGGCCAGGGGATCAAGGTGATCCTGCCGATGCCGAAGGTGATCGACGTGTTGCTGATTGAGTAACTCGTTCGTTCCGGAGCGCGCCATGACCGCAGATGTCCGCAGATGTCCGCAGATGTCCGGTTTTCGGCCTATTTATATAATTAAGTGAATAATAATACTAAACAAATTCTACGAATGGAATCAATCGCTCAACGCCGGACGGGAGTTCGAATTCGCCTCCGGCAGGACCGGGTGGAACTACGAAGTTGCTTACAAGTCCCTAGGCTTTCCCATGGACTGTCGCCATGTGAAAAAGGCCCTAATGGGCATTAATTCTGATTACGGATGCTTCTTTCACAGGCGATACTTTCTACTACAACATGTTGTTCTCTACAGGCCCATTAGGGCCTAAGGTTCCGCTTCCGAGCGTGAAATATGAACACGGGCGCTGGTTCTACAGGGCTGGGACAGTCCCAAACGGTTCGAAAATTTAGAGAGGAATGCGATATGAAGAGTGATAAGTTGTTAGAGCACGAAGAGCAGATGTCCGGGCGCGCCTATGCCGGCAATGAGCTGGTCTACCTGCGGGAGGTGCTGGCCTCCGGCAAGCTGTCGAGCATCATGGGCGGCGCCTTTGTCCCGCGCTTCGAGCGGGCCTTCGCCGAGATGCTGGGTGTGAAGCATGCCGTCGCGATGAACACCTGTATGTCTGCCCTCCACGCCGGGGTGATCTGCGCGGGTGTCGGCGCGGGCAGCGAGGTGATCTGCGACGCCGAGTTCGTCTTCGGCTCGATGGCCGTGCTGTATCACAACGCGCTGCCGGTCTTCATCGATATCGACCCGGTGACGCATAATATGAACCCCGACCTGATCGAGGCGGCCATCACCGAGCGCACGAAGGCCATTATCGTCACCCACGCCTGGGGATTGCCGGCGGAGATCGACCGCATCGTGGAGATCGGCCACCGGCACGGGCTGCTGGTGATCGAGGACTGCGCGGAGTCGCTGCTCGCCGATTACCAGGGGATCAATACCGGCGCCTGGGGCGACATCGGTTGCTTCAGCTTCCAGGCGAGCAAGCAGCTCTCCCTGGGCGACGGTGGCATGGCGACCACCAACAGCGACGAGTATCGCAAGCAGCTTGCCGCCCACGCCGGCGCGCCCACCTTCCTTTCCGTGGCCTACCATCTCGACTATAATTACCGCATGAACGAGCCGACGGCAGCGATCGGCCTAGCGCAGGTGGAGACGATTGCCGGCTTCATCGAGAAGCTGCGGGCCAATGCGCGCCTGTATGACGAGGCGGTCGAGGGCTGCCTCTGGCTACGGCTGCAGCGCGGCCCTGAGTGCGCGCATCACTCCTTCTACCATTGGGCGGCCACCTTCACCGGCGACGAGCAGGGATTGAGCCTGGCGGAGTTCAAACAAGCCATCGAGGCGGCAAAGCTGAAGTCGATCTCTGTCGGCTATACCGGCAAGCCCGCTTACAAACACGGCCTGATCGCCGATCACCTGGCGCACGCCTTCCATTGCCCGGAGAACGACGGCAGCTCCGCGCGCTACGACGACGGCCTCTGCCCGGTGGCGGAGCACGTTATCCCTCGCATCGTCATCGGCTACCTGGTCGAGAGCGAAGAACAGGCGAAGCGGGAAGCGGAGAAGTTGCACCAGGTGGTGACACAGTTGAATGGATGAGTGGATGGGTGGGTGAATAGTGAGTAGTTAGTAGTGATAAGTAAGTCGTGATAAAAGATAAGTAAGTCGTGAGTAGGACTGATGTAGATGTATCCGGTTTGGTGGTTGAGTAGGCAAGTAAGCCTTTTCGCCCCTTTCCATTGCTCACAAGCCATATCGAAACCACCACGAATATAGGTAAACCTTGCGTGAACGGGCGCTATTGGTGTGGTGGTTTAACGAACGGAGTACCGTTTCGATACGGCTTGAAGGCAGTGGAATGATGAGAAAAAGCTTTCTTGCCTACTCAACCACCGGACCGAGCGCATAATCATCAATTCAAGGTACATATCGCTGCAACTATATACTACTCACTTATCACTTTTGACTTATCACTTATCACTATACACCTACCCACCGAACGAAAGGAGACAATCATGGCTATCCAGCTCGGTATCGCCGGTTACGGCTGGCGGGGGAAAGGTCTCGCGCAGGTCTGCACGCTCTTCCCGGAGATCACGTTGGCCGCGATCTGTGATGCGCAGGAGGCGACGCGGGAGCAGGCGGCACAGGACTTTCCCGGCGTCAAGCTCTTTTCCGACTTCACCGCCATGCTGGATTCCGGCCTGGTCACCGCGGTGATGATCGAGACGCCACCGCACGATCATGTGCAGCAGGCTATCGCCGCCCTCGAACGCGGCATCCACGTGCTGTGCGACGTGCCGGCGATCCATGAGATCGTTGAAGCGCAGCCGCTGTGGGACGCGGCGCAGCGCAGTCAGGCGAAGTATTTCTTCGGGGCGACGACCAACTACTGGGCCGACATCGACGCCTGCGCGGACATGATCGACAGGGGGATGCTGGGAGAAGCCTATTATTGCGAGGCGGAATACGTGGCGGACCTGGCTTCGCTGGGCCTCCTGCCCTCCGGCTCCTGGCGGAAAAACTACCCGCCCATCCGCTACTGCACCCACTCGCTGGGCCCGATCCTCAAGTGGATCAAGGGAGAGCTGCGCGCCGTCTCCTGCTTCGACACCGGCAGCCACATCACCGGTGATCCGGAAGACCACGACGCTATGGTCGCCCTGTTCCGCACCGACGCCAACGCCGTCGTCAAGCTGTTCATCAGCTTCATCACCGCCCAGCCCGTGCCGTATCACCGCTATCTCTGCCGGGGGACTAAGGGGTATTTCGAGCACACGCAGCCGCTGGAAGGCGGGGAGCAGCAGGTGCTGTGTTCGAGCAAGGCGGTATATGGCTTCGACGGCATCTGTCGCCTGCCGGTCACCCATGCCCGCCCGGAGCTGGCCGACTTGGCGAAGGTGGGCGAGCACGGCACCGCCGATTACGCCATGATGAGCAACCTGGTCGGCGTCCTCATCCGCGGGGAGCCCGTCGCCGTCACGCTGCGCGACGCGCTAAAGATGACGCTGCCCGGCCTGTATGCCCTCGAGTCCGCGCAAGCCGGTGGGGCGCTGGTGTCGATCGCTTATCCGTGGGACGCATCCTGATGCAGCAGCATACCGTCTGCTGGAACGGCGGTAGATTGTGGGTTTGTTGCCGTCCCGCCGAAGAGGAACTCCAATGGATTGGTGCTGGCATACCGATCACGATCCTCGGTTGAAATGCAGCTCTTGGGATTGAGGTATCGCCGCAGGTATTCCCCATAGGAGTCAAGGCTGAATAGGCACATGAAAAAGTCCGAGCCGAATATGATATGTGATTTCAGTTGCTCTAGATCCGCGTCCGCAGTGGTTGCCAGAAAGGCGCTGAATTTAACGTCGAACGCCGGATCCGTGCAGGCGATGGCGAAATCGGTGTAGACATTCGGATGCCGATACCGACCATTTTCATCCTTTTCCAGGATGTAGTCGCGGATGATATCGCGCCAGAACATACCTGAGGGATCCCGTTCGGCACCACCGAAGTGGGCGAAATTGATGCGGAGATCAGCGTATTCTCTAAGGACATCGTGCCAGCGTGTCGGCGAGGTGAACAACCGCCTTTTCTCGTCATTGACGGTCTGAAATCCTGATCCGCCGCAGTGCGTGACAATGGGTATTTTATGATCCACGCAATATTGGTACAAATATTTCACCTTGGTTAATTCAGCGGCATCCCCCGGCCAGGGATCGAATCCCAGCGGAGGATAAACCTTGATCCCGGTAAAGACCGGTCCTATTATTTTCTCAATTTCCTCCGTGATGGTGTTTTGAAGTGCTTCCCGAATGCACTCGCGGGAGACCGGGAATTCACTGAAATATTTAGGCAGCATCTTCATCAGGCTGTTTCTTTCGTCGGTACGGACCAGATCGTATTTCGCGGTATTCAAGCCCATAAACGGATAAATCTCCAGCAGATGCTTATTGTGGCTCCTCTCATGGTAATGGCGCAGACCGCGCAGCATGTCCAGCACCTGCAGCTCGATCGGCTTGCGGGCAAGGACGCTGTAGTGGATATTCCATTTGTGCTTCGCTTTCATGCCGAAGTCCATCATCAGCGGCGTCAGTATGATGCGCTGATAATGTCGCTTTCCGAGCACTAATTCATTTTTTCGCATAATTTCCCGCACGTCATTCTCGATTTCGAGAAACTGACTGCCAATGGGATTCTCCATGAACGCCAGCATATTCAGGATACGCGTGGCCATTTTCTTCCCGGCGTGGAATGCGAAGCCAACAACGGCACCGATGCATACCACAATCAAGAACATCACGCCCAATCCAACACCGTGGACAAGCAGGGGGAAGGGCTGTCGGCTCAATACATGTGCGCCGAAAGCGCCAGGCAGGACTAATATCCCACCGATCCAGGCAATCATACCGCTAAACTGGCCTGCCGGTCTTCCATATCCGATTGTGATCCATCCTGCGGCTAATACGACGATGAGTGCGACAATCACGGTCGCCACTCTCATCACGGCTTCTCCCCCGAACCAGGCCGGCATGCCTTTCTCCGGCCAGAGAAGCAATGCCGCGACGAAAAGCGGCACGAACCGTATCAGCAATGGGCGCCAGGAATATTCCATCGCCCGGGTGGTGAAGGCTATATAGTCCAAGGCAGTCAATACCCCCGCTGCTACACAGACGACCATCCAGAGAATGTAGTATCCACCGGACAATATGGCATGAATATCGGCGGATACGCGGTGTGTCAGCGCAACGATGAGCAGCACAAAGGCGAGAGAGGGCAATGCCTGCAGCCAGAGCCAGCGCCGGAACCCCCCTCTGTCCGTCCATTGGAGGCTCTCGCTGAAAAGGCGTGATATAAACGCCGTCAGCGAGGGGTGGTTCAGGGTGAAAGCGTGGCAGTGAGCGTCAACGAATACTGTAGGTGATTGGTTGTTCATGAAATTAACTCGCTTCTATAGAGATTCAACCACATCGAAGCGTCTGCGCTACCGACGTGTCAATATTTGGCCGTCACCTGGGATTGAATTGACAAGGGAACGACTTGCCGGTATTTTAGCACTTGTCAGCAAAATGCACGAGTAGTCGACCAGCGTGATTTCACATTGCAGATTACCCAAGTCGGGAAGCCAAGCCTGTCTATCAAGTCGACTGCATCACCAGACAATGACAGCTATCCGAGAGAATTACGCTGGTGGGCTACGAGGAGTTGCCATGCGTTCAGGTATTATTTGCGCGGGCGTGTCCTGCGTGGACCTGTTTTTATACGGCACCGAGCCGCTCGCCACGCGCGAAAGCCTGTCCATGGTGCGCGAGACGCAATACCGTCCCGGCGGCGCCACCTCCAACACCGGTCGCGCGCTGGCCGGGCTCGGGGTGCCGGCCGCCTACTTCACGGTGATCGGCGCCGACGCCAACGGCGACATCCTGCTCGACCTGTGGAAGGCCGACGGAGTCGATACGCAGTATGTCGTCCGAACGCATGAAGCCGGCACTGCACTCAGCACCGTGCCGGTCTACGGTGACGGGAAGCGCGGCGTTTACTTTTACCCCGGCACGAACGATATCATGAACACCGAAAACCTGCTCGGTCCCGGACGGCGGAACTTGCAGGTGCTGCGGGAAAGCCAGGCTTTTCACATCGGTTACCCCCCGCTGCTGCGCTGTCTGCAGGGGCAGGCGCTGGCCGACTTCCTGTCGATCGTCCGCGAGACCGGCGTCATCATCTCCCTCGACACCACTCCCATTGCCGACGATACCACGCTGCGCGCCATGCTGGCCCCCGCGCTGCCGCTGGCGCACCTCTTTGCCCCGAATATCGAGGAAGCGGCGCAGATCACCGGGCAGTTCACCGCGCTGGCGGAGCGTGCCCGCCAGGCCGGCGCCGACATCGAGACCATCGTGACGATGGGCGAGTTGCGGCAGATCGGCGAAGACCTGCTGCGCCTGGACGTGCCCATCGTCATCCTCACCCTTGGCCCGAACGGCGCCTACCTGTGCACCGGGGACGCTGCGGCCATCCGTGCGGTGGCCTTCGCCCCGGACGATCTCTCCGGCTGGGCGGACATCCGGGCATTCATTCCCGGCTACCGCGTCGATGGCCCGCTGAACACCGCAGGAGCGGGCGACACCTTCACCGCCGCCGTGCTCACCGGCATCTGCGCCGGCGCCGTCTCGCTGACCAATGCCGTCGCCATCGCTCACTGCGCGGCGGCGCTGCACGTCGATCTGTCACAGCGGCAGCGCGTTTACTCGGAAATCGTCGCCCTGCGCCAGTCCATGCCGGTTGTCACGCCGGCAAATCCCCACCTGGCTTATGCCATGAAAGGCGCGTAAATTATGCCGTTGATCCCCATGCGCGAGTTGTTGCAGTCTGCCCGCAGGAGCCGTTATGCCGTCGGCTATTTCGAATCCTGGGATCAGTATTCCTTCGAAGCGGTGCTGGAGGCCGCGGAGGAGTCCCGTTCCCCGGTCATCCTCGGTTTTGGCGGCGTGTTGATGAACCGGCAGTGGTTCGACCACGGCGGGCTGCGCGGCCTGACGGCGATGGGCCGCGCCCTCGCGGAGGGGACGAAGGCGCCGGTGGCGTTCCTGCTGAATGAAGTGGCCACCATGACGCAGATCGAGCAGGGGCTGGCGTGGGGCTTTACCGCGGTCATGCTGGATACCAGCCACCTGCCATTGGAGGAGAATATCGCGTTGACCCGCCAGGTGGCCGTCGCCGCCCATGCGCAAGGCGTCGATGTCGAGGGAGAGCTGGGCGAGCTGCCGGATGCTTCGGGAATCATCGGCGATCCGCACGCTTCCGCCTTGACCGACCCGGAACAGGCGGCCCGCTACGTGGAGGAAACGGGCGTCGATGCGCTGTCCGTCGCCATCGGCAACGTGCACATCCTGACCGACGGCCAGGCGCGGATCGATCTGGATCACCTGGCGCGCCTGCACGAGCGGCTGAACGTGCCCTTCGTCGTCCACGGCGGCACCGGCTTCCCCGCGGCGGCGATTCCGCGGGCAATCGAGCTGGGGGTGGCGAAATTCAACGTCGGCACCGCGCTGAAACAGTGCTATTTCGAAGGCGCGCGGGATGCGCTGGCCACCGTGACGGGCACTCCTAATGTCCATGAGTTGGTCGGCTCGCGCAAAGCGGGCGATTTCCTGCTGCGGGGTAAAGTACGAATGCGGGAAGAGGTGCTGCGGCGCATGGCACAGTATGGCTGTATGGGAAAAGGGTAATTCCTGGGATCGCAGGCGTGCCGCGCCTGGCTCTTTTATGGGTGAGCTTTGCTACCAGGGCCGGCGCGGGACGCCGGCGATCCCCGGGGGTGGCATGC
>Ga0315284_10012080_pt1 | contig 12302 bp, 9 predicted proteins | sample YL17G09_16_MG_FD_203696 | JGI IMG/M metagenome (GOLD analysis project Ga0315284, IMG submission 203696) | Sediment microbial communities from Yellowstone Lake, YNP, Wyoming, USA - YL17G09_16 | ecosystem: Environmental > Aquatic > Freshwater > Lake > Sediment | place: USA: Wyoming | collected...
AAATAGACAAGAGGCGGGGTCAAGTCTGCTTTTGACTTTTGTTGCTCAAGTGGAATCATCCTTCCTCTTGAGACAGCAGCTTTTCCAAAGAAGAGACTAACGGTGGGAGATCGCGCGTGAGGATGGCCCAGATGATATGAAGCTCCCCGCCCCTGTCTGCCGGCAGGCAACCTTCCCGCCCACCAGGAGAGAGCGAGAGAGACGCTGACCATGAAAAGCCGAACCAAGTCACGTCAAAGCGGGTTGAATTCTTCTATGCTTAGACCTGCTTGGCGGATCAATTTGCGAAGCAAACCAGGACCGAGTTCACTGTGCAGGGGTACGGATAATGTCCATTGGTAACCCAATTTTGTCAACATGACATGCGACCCTTTTTGCCGGACAACAGACCATCCTGCTCTTTGAAACTTTCCAACTGCTTCCGCACCTGAGCAGAGTTTCAGCTTCTCGTTCATTAGACGGCAACTTCAATAAGACGGGAAGGATCATAAGGCTGTTTGGATTCCATCACTTCAAGCCACCCCTCAATGGCTTCCTTGATATTAGAAATAGCTTCTTCATAAGTCTTCCCCTGGGACAGACATCCGGGAAGGGCCGGGACTTCGGCTACATAATATCCAGCCTCATCTTGCTCGATGATAACATGTAATTTCATTGTCCCTCCTGCTCACGTTGAAGATGAGCCTTTCAATTGCCTTTTAGGTAGTTATCGTCCGCCTACGCCTAAATGGCTACGGCGCGGCAGACTTCGCTTCGCCCATGATTTCGAAGCGAAGTCTGGTGGAGGCGGCGGGAATCGAACCCGCGTCCAAGAACCTAAACGAAGCGGCGTCGAATCCGAACAGCCCCGGGTGTAATTACCGTGAAGGCTCCCAGTAGCTCGGATGAATGATCTTTGATAGTCGAGGCAACTATCTCTGCTTTTCTCATGGAAGATAGACCTGCCATCCGGATCAGAAGCACACCGTGAGTCACAAGGCTTTGGTGAAAAACCAATTCGCCGAAATCTTTGTCAGCGGTCAGTAGAATTGAATTTGCGCGGTTCGCTATTCCGAAGACTTCACCGTTCGAAATACCCGGATCTAGGTCAGAGACATACACAACCGTGTGCCCATCCTGGCGCAGGCGTTCAACGATCGGGCGATCGACGCTTTCGTCTGCGAGGAAGTTCACACAGTTGCCTCATTGATCGGATAAACCACATCAGAGCGCAGCGTCTCAGCTGCGAACGATAGGGCTGCCTGAATTCCTTCACGGGTCAGCCTGGGATGTGCTTCCAGAAGTTGTTCAATCGTTTCTCCGGCCCCAAGCTTCTCAAGAATGAGTTCAACCGTGATGCGTGTACCCTTCACAACAGGCTTGCCCATCATCACTGCTGGATCCATTACAATTAGTTTCTCTCCCATATAATTTCTCCTCATATTTCTCAAAGTCGCTTTTTTGCAAAGGCACGGCCGGAAGGGCTCTTAAGGTATTTTTCAAAATCGAGGGCCTTCTGCAGGTCATGGAACGCTATTGCAGTTTTTACGCGCCAGGGTTTGTATTTCAAGGTATGATCACATCCCCCGGAGTTGTGCGTTTTCAGGCGGGAATCAAGGTCTTCCGTAAAGCCCGTATAGAATCTTCTCTGATCGATCTCGGATTGTAGGATGTAAACATAATAAAGTTTCATGCTCCGCCTTCGCTAAGTAGCTCCGGCGCGACAAGCTGCCGAGACGTAGCTTCGTTCGCCTTCGCCTAAAGGGCTTCGGCGCAACTTTGCCTTTCTCCAAATTCAGAAACAAACTTAATGGCGTGCCGAGACGTAGCTTCGAAATGCTTGATAACAATCTACTGCCCGCCTTCGCTAAAGAGCTCCGGCGCGGCAAATTTCGGCTATGCCGAAATTTGGTGGAGGCGGCGGGAATCGAACCCGCGTCCAAGAACCTTCCGACAGAACATCTACATACGTAGCCTGTATTTTGATTTCGTTCTTCGTGACTCCCACAGGCAGGATTCTCGAAGAACTAGCTCATGTGTATTCGTCCCTCATCCTATGAGCGTTGGGGAGGAACTATCCTGTTTTTCTGACATCCCTTTTCGCCCTACAGGAGAGAGCGAGAGGGACGCTGACCGCAGTTAAGCGGCCAGGGCATAATCGTAGTTGTTTGCGATTATGTTTAATCCCATTTGTTTAACGAGCCAATGGGACCTCGGTATGCAGCCCTGCCGTCAACGATCCCTGTCGAACCCTTTTCGCCCCCTTTCCATCTCACGTTCCATCATCCTCTTCTTGAGGCTTTCTCGTTTGTCGAAGAGTTTCTTCCCTTTCGCAAGCCCCAAGTCCACTTTGACCCTTCCATTCACGAAGTAAAGTTTCAAGGGGATCAGCGTGTATCCCCGCTGCTCGACTTTTCCGATGAGCCGTCTGATCTCCCTTTTATGAAGCAGCAGCTTCCGGGTCCGCAACGGTTCATGATTCATCCGGTTGGCCTGGGGATAAGCACTGATATGGGCATCGACGAGAAAGACCTCGCCCCTCTTGATATCGCCGTAACTGTCTCCCAGGTTGACCCGTCCGTCCCTTAGGGATTTCACCTCGGACCCCATGAGTGAAATTCCGGTCTGGTAGGTCTCCTCGATGGAATAGTTGTAAAAGGCCTTCTTGTTTTGGCAGATTAGCTTCTCACCCATAACTCAAATAACCGTTTTCACCGCCCACTCGTCCCGCGCTGGCGCGACTCGTTCGAGGCGCAGAGGCCGCTGAGAGATGACGGTTTTTCTGGAGAATCGGTGAGAGGCAGATTCTCCAGAACCTCCAGGCCTGCATCCATAGTTATACTTGAAAGGCTGAAACTTTTGATTTGGTGGCCTCTCACCACCAAATCAAAAACGACTCGCCCTCTGCGATCTCGGCGCCTCTGCGGTGAAAGTAAACAATTTACCTTCTTATCGATAATTTTAGCGAATTAGGAGGATTAAATCAATGAGTTCATGACAAATGGCTCATCCCCACTCTTCCTTATTGAGAGGAGATTCCCATCTTGTCTGTTTTCGCTATGCCCCATGCGCTATGCGCTTTGCGATGTTTAGGGATTAGACGCGGACGGGGAGTTCGATCAGGACGGTTGTCCCTTTCGGTCCGTTGTCTCGAACTCGAATATAGCCGTTGTGATCCGAAATAATCGCATTCACGATCGTGAGTCCAAGACCCGTACCACTCTTCTTGGTTGAAAAATAGGGCTCGAACATCCTCCCTTTGTCCTCGTCAGGAATCCCACAGCCATCGTCGCTGACCTCGAGACGAACGACCTGTTTCTGGGAATCGTAGTCCGTCCGGACGAGAACTTCTCCTTCCTTGTCAATCGCTGCCAGGCTATTCTTGATGAGGTTGATCATCACGCGCTTCATCTGATCGCGGTCGATGTTCAAGATGGGAAGGTCGTGAGGCACGAATTGGAAGTGAACGTTCTTATGAGCCTCCTGAAAGAGGACCAAGGTCTCTTGAATGACTTCATTGAGATGATTGGGTGTGGGATCCGATGCTGGCATACGCGCAAAGTTCGAAAATTCGTTCACCATCTTTTTCAGTTCTTCGACTTGTTTGACAATCGTGCGAGTGCATTCGTCAAAGACTGTCCCGTCATCCTTAAGGGTTTCCAGGTACCGCTTTCTCAGTCTCTGGGCCGAGAGTTGGATGGGAGTTAAGGGATTCTTGATCTCATGAGCGATTCGTCGGGCCACTTCTCTCCAAGCCGCCATTCTCTGTGCCCTGATCAACTGCGTCAGCTCGTCAAAAACGGCCACGACACCCAGGGACTTCCCCTCTTCGTCTTTCAAAGGGGTCATGTTGATCAAAAGAGACAGGATCTTCCCTTTCAGATTCACTGTGATCTGTTTCCGGATCGCATCTTTCCGAGAGGATCGGAGTTCCCTCAGCAGTTCTTCCATTCGCTCCACAACCTCAGGGGCCAAGACATCAGAAAACTTCTTTTCGAGAACCTCTTCCCCTTTGACCTCCAACATCTGCTCCGCAGAGGTATTGATGGTGGTAATCATTCCCTTCTCGTCAATCGAGATGACACCCGCAGCCACACTCTTCAGGACGATTTCCATGTATTTCTTCCGCTGCTCGAGTTCCATCCGGTTGGTCTGAAGATCTCCCGTCATCTGGTTGAAGGACTGAACCAGCATGCCGATCTCATCCGCAGCCTTCATCTGAATCCGGAAGTTGAGGTCTCCGCCGGCGATCCGGTGGGTGGCCTCGGCCAGCTCTTTGATCGGGACGGTAATGTCCTTGGCCAGATGGAACCCGAACCACGTGGCAGAAAAGAGGATGAGCAACGTCACCATGAGGAGAGCCAGTTTGTAGCTGGACTTGATCGGCTGTTTCAGAATCTTCAGTTGTTTGTACTCCACAAAGGCCTGGGAAATTTGATTCATCCGAGCGGTGAGGCTCTTCGGAATGAAGTGAGAGGCAATGACGACTCCTATCACCTGCCCCTTCTCGGGTTGATCGAAAATCGGGGCGATCCCCGCCACCCATTCACCCTCTCCAAGCGGGAGAGCCTTTGAGGCTTCTTTCCCTGAGAACCCTGCTTCCAGAAGTTCTTTGGGTGGCGTGAAAGAGAAACCCTTCAACGTGGGATCTTCCACCCGTATCCCAACGCTTTCGCCTTTGAGGATGACCCCCAGCGCGCTCAAACGGTATTCCTTCCGTTTGGCTTCAAGCTGATCTCTCTGGAGAACCCACCCTCCCTCTCTCTTCAGAGGCCTCTGCTTAGAGAAATCCTGGCCGATTTGTTGAGCCGAGGACACCATGCCGTTGGCAAGATCTCGGTAGTAGGTTTGGGCCACTTCCAATGACCCTTGGAGAGAGTTTTCCACGGGAACACGAAACCATTGCTCAATACTGCTGGTGATGAAACCTACCGCGACGAAAAAGAGGAGGACCGTAGGAACGAGGGAAAGGCTGACAAAGGCAACCACCAGTTTGGTTCGCAGCTTGGCCCCGAGAACCTTCCGTTTCCGTTCGAAGATCAGTTTCACCAGGTTGCGGATGACGAGAAAGATCAGGAGCAGAATGAGAATGATGTTGATGTTGATCAAACTAAAGATGACGATGTTGTTGGCGATGGGAATGGCGCCCTGAACCTGGGGGATCTTCATTTCGATCGTCGTAAAAATGACGATCAGGATCGAAATGATCCCAATGATCAAGAGCTCCTTGCGCCGCCTTCTCGCCTCTGGGGAGAGGTCTTTGGGTTGACTCATTGTCAAACGCATCCCATCTCAGAGTTGAATGATGAAGGCCAGACTTATTAAAACACTTGCATTTACCACAGAGACACAGAGGTCACGGAGAGAGAACTTTTTTGTCTGTTGGGGAGGTGCCAACAGACAAAAAGCTTCTGTATCGAACAAATTTCCCGGAAGTTCATGGAGAATCGGTACCTCCCGCCTGCGCGGCAGAAGCCGCTACGACGCGGCGAAGGCCCGATTCTCCATGAGAGCATTTCTCTCAGTGTGCTCCGTGTCTCGAATGAGCCCCTGTCTTCTTGGGCGAATGGGTGGTGAAAACGGTTTTCAATGTAAACTATTTCCTGCTCTTGGATATCTTTAAAAAAAGGGAAACGAAGGGGACCATAAGCCGAGTTCTGTATCCCAACGTCGTTGGGACGATGGTCATTTATCTAGGGCCCTGATTGCTCAGGGTCTCAAGCGACCTCACCCGCCCCGCCTTTCCCCGTGGCCGAGGGACGTAGCCAAGGGCTACGGGAAAATGTGAATGGGCTGTTCTCACCCCCGCGTATTGCGAGGGAGCAGGGCCTATTTGGTCTTGCTCCGGGTGGGGTTTACCAAGCTACCCTGATCACTCAGGATACTGGTGGGCTCTTACCCCGCCTTTTCACCCTTACCCACCGAGGCTCACGCCTCGGAGGCGGTATGTTTTCTGTGGCACTTTCCGTATCTCGTCCCTTTGGAGGGACGAAACCGTCCGAATTACGGACCACCCTGCCCTCCGGAGCTCGGACTTTCCTCCCCTCATGACTCATGAGGAGCGACCCTCTCTTCCCCTTCGTTTCCCCCCTTTCTCTGCCATCCCAGAACTGCCGGTCTGAATCGCGTGATTGGCCAAACGGTCCGCCTCTCGGTTGAGCTCTCTCGGAATCGACTCAATGGCGAAAGACGAAAATCCTTTCAGGTTCTGGATCACGGTCTTGTAGAGCGCCCTCAACTTCATGTCCTTCACGCGATAGATCCCTTTGACCTGCCTTGCGATTAACTCTGAATCGGTAAAGACGCGAACGGCATGACTTCCCAAACGTTTCGCTTCCTCCAACCCAAGCAGGAGAGCCCAGTATTCGGCTTCGTTATTGGTCTTGTGCCCAAGGTATCGGCTCGCTTCTCCCACTTCGGTCCCGTTCTCGTCTGTAATCCAGACACCCGCCCCTGCTTCTCCAGGGTTTCCCCGACTGGCCCCATCGATGTAAACGTCCAGAACAAGCTCCTTCATGTCTACTTTCCATTCCCATCCCAATACAGAATGCGATTGCAGTGGGGACACTGAATGAGAGTATTGTTCTTCTGAACCTCATTGAACATCTGCGGGGGAATGTTCAAGAAGCATCCCTGACAGGTCTCATGGCTTACCCTGACGACACTCACCTCCTGTCTCTTCTCTTTGAGTGTGTTGTAGAGTCGATAGAGTCTGGATTCCAGCTGCTTGGTCAGCGTTTCTCTTCTCTCCTTCTGCTTGTTCCAACTCGCGTCGTCATGGATCATCTTCTCTTGAATCGCCTTCTTCTCTCCCTCTATCTTTTCCAGAAGGACGGCGACTTCTTTTTCTTTCTTGGAAAGGCCCTTTTTCACCTCATCGATTTCATCCATCAGGCGGAGGATCTCCTCTTCTTCGCGGCTATTCGAATCCTTGATCATCTCGATCTCGTGCAAGAAGGCCTGGTATTCTTTGTTGGTCTTGATCTCCAACATCCTCCCTTCGCTCCGCTTGATCTTCTCCTGTTCTGTGCTGAGAAGTCCCTCCTTCTTCCGTCTCTCTTTCTCCAAGAGATCGATCTTTTCTCTCTCCTTCTGCACCCGGTCCTTCTCTATCTTGTGCTTCTCATCCAGGCGCTTCAACTCCTTCGGATAGCGATCTCGTCCATCTTGAATGGTCTTCAAGGCCAAATCAATCTGTTGAAGCTCCCAGAGTAAGTCCAGTTGCTCTTTCAATGTCTTCTCCCTTCTCTCGAGCAAAAACTAAAAGAGTGCACTCAACGGGTGCACTCTTTTTAATCCAACCCCTCAATGTTAATTCCTTCTGTTTTTCTCGGCCTCATCACTGGTGGGCCCACCTGGGTTCGAACCAGGGACCTACCGGTTATGAGCCGGTGGCTCTTCCAGCTGAGCTATGGGCCCCCTCCATCTCTTATTATAGTTTATCTATCAGAGGTGTCAATGCCTCTCGGCTATCCGAGAGTTTCAAGTTCGGAGTTCGGAGTTTCGAGCCTCCCTCTTCGATCTCCAAACCAATACAAACGCCTTGTCTCTCGCCCGCTACGCCCTGTACACCATGCGCTGCAGGGCTACGCTCGAGCCCGCTGAGACCGCTGAGAAGATATCTCATGTCAGCTTGAGTCGAATCGTCCTCCCAACGATTCGACTCAAACACTCCAACCCTCCGTGATCTCTGTGCACTCTGTGAGAGACGCCGTGGCATTTGACTGGGGCGATACGCGCTGCGATCTCCAAACTCACTCGCTCAAATGCTGAACTCACCCGAGAAGCTAAGCCTCCAGAAAACTCTTGAGCTTTCTTGACCGACTGGGATGTCGCAATTTCCTGAGCGCTTTTGCCTCGATCTGTCGGATCCTCTCTCGAGTCACGTCAAAGTCCTGCCCCACCTCTTCTAGGGTGTGGTCATACTTCTCGCCGATGCCGAAGCGCATCCTGAGCACCTTCTCCTCTCTGGGCGTAAGACTCTCAAGGACCTTTCGCGTGGTCTCCGAAAGGTTCATGCTGATCACGGCCTCCTGGGGCGAAACCACGCCTTTATCCTCGATGAAATCTCCAAGGTGGCTGTCCTCTTCTTCACCGATAGGGGTCTCAAGAGAGATCGGTTCCTTGGCGATCTTCAAGACCTTTCTCACCTTGTCGAGAGGCATCTCCATCCGGTCGGCAATCTCCTCAGGCGTAGGCTCCCGCCCAATGTCTTGAACGAGGGTTCTTGACGTTCGAACGAGCTTATTGATGGTCTCGATCATATGCACTGGAATGCGGATGGTTCGGGCCTGGTCGGCGATGGCCCGAGTAATGGCCTGTCGAATCCACCACGTGGCATAAGTGCTGAACTTGTACCCCCGTTGATACTCAAACTTGTCCACGGCCTTCATCAGGCCGATGTTTCCCTCTTGAATCAGATCGAGGAATTGGAGCCCCCGATTCGTATACTTCTTGGCGATCGACACGACCAACCTCAAGTTCGCCTTCACCAACTCCGCTTTTGCCTCCCTCGCCCTTGCCTCTCCCCCATCGATCCCCTTCACCGCTCCCTTGAGTCGGTCCGCGGAGAGGCAACACTCTGCCTCCACCCGATTGATCTTCCTTTGGGCTATTTTCGCAGCACGATCGATTTCTTGAAGATCGGTTTTTCTGAAGCCCCGGCTCTGGAGGAGTTTCTTCTCGCTCAAACTTCGAGCTCTGATCTTTTTCAAGAGAACTCGGGCTTCCTTCACCGAAATCTTCCATTTTTCTTCAATCCGCCTCATCTCGGTCTCGGCTTTCTCCATTCGAATCAGCATCTGTTTCATCTTCTGGAGGATCCTATCAATCTGGCTCTCTTTGAGCTTCATCTCCTGAAGACAGTCGAGAATCTCCTTCTGCTTCTTCCTAACCTGCTCCTGAATTCTGCTCCTCGACGTCCCCTTATTCTTTAGGGCCCTTCGAATCGCTTCCTCGTGTCTTCGAATCTTTTCGATAAAGTCAAGAAGCTTCTTTTTATGGGCCTGTTCCTCTTCGGAACTGGCCTCCTCCTCGATCTCATCGGTCACATCCCGGATGTCGACTCTTCCTCCCTTAATGGCCTGTCCGAGATGGATCACCTCCTTGACGGCCATGGGCCAGTTCAATACGATACTCAGAATTTCTCTCTGGCCGCTCTCAATCCTTTTCGCAATCTCTACCTCCCCATCCCGCGTCAAAAGGGAGACCGATCCCATTTCGCGAAGATACATGCGAACCGGGTCCGACGCCCTTCCGAGCGAACCCACGTCTAATTCCTCGCCCTCTTCTTCCTTGTCGAGGACCCTCTCCCCCTCCGACTTTAGCCCTGGGTGGTCCTCCACGACGTCAATATCCATCTCATCGAACATCATGAGGACATCGTCGATCTGATCGGAGGAAACAATATCATTGGTGGGAATATCATTCACCTCATCAAAGGGCAAGTATCCCTTGTCTCCATCGATGGAGATGAGCTGTTCAATCTCTTTCAATTTTCCCCCTTTTCCCATCGACCTCTCCCCTCACGGGCAAGTCAGCTAGATGCCCCGCCTTGTTCCGCCTTAGCGGGGCAGGCGGTAATGGACTCCAGCACTGGAGTCAAAGCCGACCGTCTAATCCTATTTGCATTACCCGGAAGCCCCGTCCTGTGGGCGGGGAGCTTCACCCCTTGCTACACATCTTTTTCCTTTCGGAGACCGCTCTCCCTTCTCGCGAGCTCTTGACGCTCCAGCAAGAGGGCGTCGAGTTCTTTCTTTCCCTGTCGCTTCTCGGCGTCCTTGATTCTCCGAAGCAGCTCCCCTCGAATGTTTTTGGCCCTCCTTTCACGGATTTTTTGGATACAATCCTCCAGTACTTTCTCATGGGTCCCCTCTTCCAAGCCGCTCTCTTGAATGGCAAAGGCCGAGAGTTGTCTTCTCACGTCTTCTTCAAAATGGTCCAATCCCTCAGCCAGCGTCTGTCCTTCCCCTTTTTCGTGGAGCCCAATCAATCCTTCGGCCATCTGTTTCAGGACGGGACTTTCAAACTCTTCCAAAACCCCCGCCTCAGAGACCTTGGGGATGATCTCAGGACGATGAACCATGAGACGAACGATCATCTCCTCTGAGCGCGGCCAAGAGCCGCGAGTCTCTTCTCTCTCTCGCCGTTCTTCACGTGGAGAGGTTCCCTTCGAGGGAGCTCGCAGCATGTCGTGCAAGACAGACTCCTGAAGACCGACCCTTTCAGCCAAGGCCTTGATATAGACATTCCTTCGGACGCCCTCTGGAATTCTCCGAAGGAGGGTGACTCCTTCTTCCGCGACCTTCACTCGACCCTCGATGGATCGGACATCGTGGGTCTTCATGAGGTGGTCGAAAAAGAAATCAAACAGGGGGACCGCTTCGGCCACCTTTCCCTTAAAGTCTTCGAGATGGCCTTTCCGGAGGTAGGTATCGGGATCTTCTCCCTGAGGGAGGAGGATGGTCTTTGCCCAAATGTCCTCTTCCAGAAAGAGGGGGAGAGAACGAAGAGCCGCCTGAATCCCAGCTTGATCCGCATCAAACAAAGTCACCATCGTGTTGGCATATCTCTTGAGAATCCGGATGTGCTGGGGAGTCAATGCCGTCCCGGAGGTGGCGACGCTGTTCCTAAAACCGAATTGATGAAGAGTCAAAAGATCAAAATACCCTTCAACGAGGAGGACACTCTCTTTTTCCGAGATAGACTGCCTGGCTTCATGAAGACCATATAGAACTTCTCCTTTGTGGTAGATGATCGACTCTGGAGAGTTAAGATATTTGGGCTGTCCTTCCCTCAGGATCCTTCCGCCAAATCCGACCGTTCGTCGATGGACGTCGCAGATGGGAAACATGATCCTTCCTCTGAAAACGTCATACCACCCTTCTCGTTTCCTGGGAAGGATCAAACCCAGTTCTCGCGCCAGCTCCAGATCCACCTTCTTTTCCTGGAGGTGTTGAACCAGGCCATTCCACATGTCGAGCGAATAACCCAACTGGTATTCGACCAGAAGGTCTTTAGTCAATCCCCTTTGGGCCAGATACGTTCTCGCCTGTTCCCCTTCTCTTCTTCGCATCAGGAGATCATGAAAGTATTCTAAGGCGATCTGGTTGATGGGGTACAGGATTTCTCGTCTTGCCGTTTCTTTCTTTTGTAACGGAGAGAGTTCGCGGGGCTTGATGCTGACGCCATACCGCTTTGCCAGTTCCTCCAGGGCTTGGGGAAATGAGAAGTGACCGACCTTCATCAAGAAGGTGAAGACGTCCCCTCCTTCTCCACAGCCAAAGCAGTGAAAGATCTGTTTCTCTTCATTGACCATGAAGGAGGGGGTCTTCTCCGTGTGAAAAGGACAAAGTCCCTTGTGGTTCTTCCCTGTCTTCTTGAGATTGACGTAGTCTGAAACAACTTCGAGTATGCTGGACCGCCCCCGGACTTCGGACACAGCATCATCTGAGAAAAATCCAGTGGCCAAGGGTCCCACCTCTTTAGGAAAAGACTAGTTACTCCAAGGGGCCAAAAGGGGGCAATGGGAAAAAACTCAATACTGTTTAAGATGTTTTTCTCAATTTGGCAAGATCGGATGACTCAAGTTAAGGGTCGTCAGAGCCGAAGCGCTTAAGAGATTGAAAACATTACGATTCTTGTTGTTCTCGGGCAAGTCGTCTGGATTCCCCGCCCGGCCTGCGCCACCCTGCGGCAGGTAGAGTAGGAGCGGGACGGAGTTCACCCGTTCGACCGTTCGAAGCCCCGCCTTTCAAGGCGGGCTATAGAAACACGGCTCAGGGTGAACCTCGAGCAAGCCCTCCGGTCATGAAACCGGAGACAGTCGAGAGGTTCACTTCAATTCGACGATGGTGACTCCCCCGCCACCCTTCATCGGATCGCCTGGGCCAAAGCTCTTAACCCCTCTGTGGCCCTTTAGGTATTCTCCTATGCCATGTCGAAGTCGTCCCGACCCAATCCCATGGACAATACAAATCTTTTCCAGTCCGTGGAGGAGGGCCCTATCGATGAATTTGTCCACGACGGGAATTGCATCGTCCACGGTCAAGCCAATGATTTTCACTTCAGAGGGGGTCTCCTGGAAATCCTTTTTGGAGGAAACGGAGCGCCCTGAACTCATTTCTTTCCCCTCTTCATCCTCCGGGATCTTCACGACGTGGGAAAAGGGAACTTTCACGATTCCTTTGTCAGTAGAAACTTCCACCCTTCCGAGGGGTGCTTCCACTTTCATCAAGACGCCTTCACTCCGAAGCGGTTCAATCCTGACCCGATCTCCCACCTTCAAACACTCAGGGGCCTTGAGGCCTTCTTTTCTATTTCTG
>Ga0315284_10012082_pt1 | contig 12302 bp, 1 predicted proteins | sample YL17G09_16_MG_FD_203696 | JGI IMG/M metagenome (GOLD analysis project Ga0315284, IMG submission 203696) | Sediment microbial communities from Yellowstone Lake, YNP, Wyoming, USA - YL17G09_16 | ecosystem: Environmental > Aquatic > Freshwater > Lake > Sediment | place: USA: Wyoming | collected...
AAGTCCAATTTTCCACGCTGGGGAAAATTGGACGTTCCCGCGAGATACCCCACCCGAGAGGGGACCCGTAGGGTAAAGAAAAATTTTCATCTTTGACCGCCAGTTTCGCCTGATGACGGATTTTAAGAGGCAGGGCTTTGCTGAAATTTGTCTGGTTGGTCATGGTCTTTTCGTATGTCCTATTGTCTATTTGTATAGCGAGCACATTCTTTGTCCATCCATATTTACGGGTCATGCGGATATAGAATTCGCGCTCCAGCATATCCTCGCATTTTTCCATAATAACAACGTTATGTGCCCATCCTATTTCTTGCACCAGTGGTGCAAGTTTTCTATTGGCGTCATACTGAAGGTAAAATTTACGCATGCGCCATAAATTGTCTTTTGAATATCCGCGCATCGCCGGAAACTCGGCCTGCAAATCCCGCGCAAGTGTTTCTACAATAGCCTTACCCCATCCATGCTTGGCCTGTCGCTCAACGATCATTTTTCCGATATCCCAATAAAGGGTTATCAACTCTTTATTGACGGCTTTTAAGGCCTCATATTGCGCCTTATATATACGTTCTTTAATTACCTGCAGTAGATTTTTATAATCTTTAACATCCGAAATTTTTCTCATACGTCTCCTCCTTTTGTTATTTGTCGCAAAAATAAAAAAACCGCCTGATTCTTCTTTATTTTTAAAAGAATCAAGCGGTTATCCGCACAGGCCTATTTATTGCCCGCGCAAACTCAATATATCGTATGACATATTTTTGTCAAGCGAATTCAGCCGCTTTGAACTACTAGAAGACGCTCTCTTTTTAGTTCTTTAATCAATTCTTTCTCTGTAGGTAGATACAGCTTATATCTCGAGGCAAATATTTGTTTGTTTCCTTTAGCGAGTGTGTAATGTACAACAGCGTCTTTTTTGTCCTCACATAAGATAAGCCCTACTGATGGGTTGTCATCCGATTGCTTAAGCTCAAGATCATAATAATTCACATACATCTGCATCTGGCCGATATCCTGATGGGCGAGCTTTCCTATCTTCAAATCTATTAAGACATAACATTTCAAAATCATATTATAGAAAACCAAATCTATATAAAAATGATCCCCGTCAAGGGAGATTCGTTTCTGACGAGCTACAAAAGTAAACCCTTTTCCTAATTCAAGCAGAAATTTTGACAAATTATCAATGAGAGCTTGTTCCAATTTGCTTTCATATAACTTAGGTTGGTGCGATAATCCTACAAATCCCAAAATATACGGATCCTTAATCATGTCATTGTAGGATTGTAACTCCTGGCCTTTCAGGGCCAATTTCATCATGCCTTTCTTGTCTTTGCTTAAAGCAATCCGTTCAAAAAGAAGACTGCCTTTTTGACGCTCCAATTCCCGCGCGGACCATTTATTCTTAACACATTCGACTCCATAAAATGAACGCGCCATGGGGTTATCAACCCTCATAAGAATACGATAATGCGTCCAGCTCAATTCTCGACGCAGTGCGTCGAGAATTGGAAAGGTCTGATAAAATTTCCTCATATTCCATAGATTGCTGGCATCGAATCCCTTGCCGAATTCGTCGGACAAACGCGCTGAAAGTGTTTCGAGAAGTTTTTGCCCATATTCGGCCCGGAATTTCCCTCTTTGCTCTTCCTCGACTATCTCTTTTCCGATCTGCCAATAAGCCGTGACCATTTCAGTGTTAATAGCACGGGAGACATTGCCTCTGGCATTTTCAATAATAATACGTATACGATCATACACGCTATGTTTCGCATTCGAAATCTTTTTCATAGGTTTTCTCCTTTGTAGAATTTTGTAAAAACAAAAACCGCCTGACTCTTTTTAAAAGAATCAAGCGGTTATTCGCGTGGACCTTTTTATTGCCCGCGCAAACTCAATATATCATATGATGTATTTTTGTCAAGCAAATTCAGCCACTTTTTTATGGCAATGTTACGCCGCGGATTCTATATTTTCCCTTATAAGTTTGTTTAATCCCCCGACATCATCAATACCTAATCCTTTTGCTGAAGGCAGGATAAATGTCACCCTCCTGACAAATTCATTAATATCGGATATGCTTAATTCCTCAGGAGATAATTGCTTCCGGTCTCCTGCCAGAAATTTGAAAGCCCTTTTAAGATTTTCTATATCATCCGAATACAGGGCTCTTAAGGCAAGCATGATGCCTTCTACCTGAACTACTTCTCCGCGCGGCGGATCAAAGGCAAGGGCTTTTAGTTTTGGGTCAAGTTCCAGGACCTTACCTACTGTTACAGTATCCGGGCATGCGACACAAAATTGGACAATATGGCCTGGATTGTTTTCTATCTCCGTGGCCATTATCTTCTTTAGCTCTTCAATAAAATCGGAAGAGTCACTTACTTTAAGGTGAACTATCCTCTCTATATAGTTTTTATCTTTGTTTCTCATGTACTGATCTATTAATTGCACCATCTGCCTTTGCTGTTCATCGGGCAATATGGAATCCGGAATTACGTGGCAAAGAATAATGTTCTTAGGAATAACTGGAGTATATTTAAGATTTTCGGTGTGTATTCTCTCGGCTTCATCCTCCGCGTCATTGCGAGCCCCGCTGCTTTCGAAGCGGGGCGAAGCAATCTCCTTTCCGCTTCGTACCACAGCCTTGTCGGCGGCTGGTGGCACGGCAGAATCTAGCGCAACTGCGGCGGGCGCGTCCGGGCCGGCGGCGGGTGCGGCAGCGTCCTGCTCTGCTAATGCTATCGCATATCTTCTTTCTCTGTCATATTTTTCGCATAAACCTCTCGGATCCAAAACAAACATGTAGATGGATGTTGTAATAAAATTATTTGTTTCGTATCCGTATGTACCTCTTCTTATGTTGGCACATTCCACATCAATACGCATCCTGTGGCCTGTTGCATAATATCGTTCCAATAATTCAACTTGATGAGACGTAAGCTGTTCGGCAATGGCGTCCAGATTAGCTACTCTTCTTTCTGCTTCTTCTTCGGGTAAACTACGGAAAGGCACGACTTCCTGTAGAAATTTTCCATCATCGGACTTCATGTCGATAGCCAATGCATTCCATATGCATCTATCCGTAATTTTCGCCAATATAGCGGACAATTCGGAAAGATACTTACGTTTACCTATTTCATATGAACACGTTATCATCTCTCTTATTAACGGCGTATATGTAACATTCCAAATCGGTTCCACCGTGCCATCCAATATCGCTTGCGCCTCGGGTGGAAGTTTTTTTGTACTCCGTATTTCATCGAGCAGTTTTCTTTCTGCCGTAACATCATGCGCTTCCAGCAAATCCTGGGACGGTCCATTTGGTGCCGCTTTAGCCTCTTTCTCCATGGCGGCGAGGTCTTGTCGCGCCCGTCTTGCCGCGTCATCCGCGCTTCCTCCGTCCAGCGTCATAGCGTAGCCCGGGCCGTTTCTGTCGTTCGGGCCGGGGGCTAGCGGTCTGAACTCTCTCGGCGCGACGAGACGAGCGTCATCTTTCCTCACACCCCGGCTTTCCATTGCCAAGTAGGCGTACAATTCCATCAGCGGTACAATCGTCTGTCCATCGGTCGACCACTCCCTGCCGATATATTGTGTTACTATCTGAGGAATGATCAACCGCAACTGCTCCTTGTATGCGTCAGGCACTATCCCGCTCCCAACAAGGTGTTTTAACAACCATGCCGTATCTCTCTGGACATACCAACGCTGATCTGTGAAATCTTTTAGTAAAATGTCGAAATGCAGGTCCTTCCCTAACAGCTCTTCACGCGAAAAAATTCCTGATTTCGATAATGTCAATAAAACATAATAAACATCCTCGCGGCGTCGATATGCAAATTGGTCTTGTGCATCAACGAGACTATTCAGCTGTTGCATGACGATATCCGGGCTAATCGCTGCCCGCAGGTCCTCCCTGTAGCTTTCATCTAACATGCCGTTCTCGTGCAACAGCGACAATGCCCATAAACAACCATTCGGAATGCTTGATGGTCGCTGGGCGATCCACTCTTTTATCCGGCGCCTGACCCATTTATATGCATCTTCTGCCAAATCAGCGGGAACCAGACCCAATTTATCTAAACGGATTAAGTCTTCTACGGGATGGAAGGCGGAAGCTTCTTCCCAATCAAGATTAGGCTCCGGACGATCTAAAGCGTATACAGCCTCGACGATATTCCGTACGCCGCGCTCCCATAAAGAAACATCGACAGGCGCTTTCTTTGCAGCGCCCCATGCAAAATGGTGTTCCAATATTCTTATCGCCGCCCGGCGCACATCGCATTGAGAGCTCTCTAATCCGTGGGCTAGTGACTGGGCGCTATACGGAAGCTCTTTGATAAAACTATCATCGATCAAGCCCTTTTTATGCATAAATACCAGATTTTCTAATTCCGGATTTTCTAATATTAATTTATCGCTGCCAGCGGTCACTATGTAAGTAACATCTTCCGGTGAGCACTCACCGCTTCTTAACAATTCATCGACTTCTTCATCTACCGCCATGTCCTTGCCCGCCGGCCTGCGGCAAGGCGGAATTACCTTTGATACCATATATTGCTGCTTGATAAATTCGAGACTTGCGCTAGGTGATACTTTCCTATTCGGCCATAGTTCCCTTTTGAGTAAACCAGCTTTGCCGAGATCCCTGAGGGCTGACACGGTAAATAGGCGTGTGCCATAATCTTTGCTCTCGAGATCTCTAAAAAATATTTCGATAATCCCGCGCAAGATATCATCTCGAGAATCGCCCAGAACGCCACAAGAAGCAAATAGTGCAAAAAGTCTTGTCAGGTACAGACGAAATTCGGGATCTCGCGTATCCTTGATCCGGGCAATCAGTCCTTCGACAAATTTTCTCCAGCCGGCACGATGTACCTTCAATGCTTCGTGGGCCATCCTAATTGACACCCCGTCGGCAAGCGCCGGCAGGCCGGCGGTGAGCGTAGGGCCTGGCGACTCGCCTGGGGTGGCACCTTCTTGATCGTCCCCCGTTATCCTCCTATCATCAGCCGATTTCGTATAAATGCGCACTGCTCCATTAGGCAGTATATCATTTACGTTCCAACGTACGACTCTAAACTTTCCGCTGGCGATCATCGCATCTTCGACTGTCGGCTCATACTGTCCGTTTATGACGACCCTGATGCCATCTCTTACTGTAAGAATTTTTCTCGAAAGTCCCTCTGTATCACGTGTTCCAACCGCAAAATAGTAAATAATTGAATATCTTGAAAAGTCAAAATTATTATCAAGGAAATCTCCGGTAACAAGTTCGACCTGCCCTTCCGCAAGATATCCGGCTTTTTCAAGATAGTCAATCAAGAATATCGCAAATTTTTGATAGGCCGGCACTATCTCTATTCCTGTTGCGCGAATGTTAAATACATGGGCAAGATAACAAATAAGGGTTGCGTCTCCGCTTCCGAGATCAAGGAGCTTATCGTTTGGCTGCACCTGCATGCTCGTAACCATTGCTTCATGAATAAAGCGCCAGTGTGATTGCCACCAGGGTCCTTTTCCGAGCGGATCATTATTACGGCTAAAGACTGAAAAATCGCCTCCTCCTGCCTTATAAGCAACTATTGCGTCTTCATATAAACGGCGAAATTCATGGAAGTTAGCATCCCTATCCTTTTCGTAAGACACGGGTGGTCTAACATGGTTGGAATCGTTTGGTTGTGAGTTCTTGACTGGTGCCTTTTCGTCGGCGGGCGGCTGCGGCGGTTCCGCAACGGTTTCGGCAGCCGGCGCGTCCGGGCCGGCGGCGGGCTTGCCCGCCGTAGCATTGCGTTGGTCCTCATTGATTGCGGAGGCGGGCGGTTGCGGCGCAATCGGCGGCAGGCGGATCGTGAATGTCGTGCGTTCACCGGGTTCGGACTGGACATCGATAGTGCCGCCGTTGTGCTCTATAGCTTCTCTTGCTATTGCAAGACCCTGTCCTGAACCGCCTTCCTTTGTTGTAAAGCCCCTATCCCATATTCTGCTAATATCTTCCTTTGATATACCAATCCCTGTATCGGAAATAGTAACAATAACGGCTTGGTTTGCTTTATCATATCTACTTGTTATTGTAATCTCACCGCCTTCGTGCTTCCCACCAGATTGTTTATCCTTTTCAACTATTGCGTTTCTTGCGTTAGTTAATAAATTACTCCAGACAAACCATATATCAGGATATAGGCGTAAGACCGGGACGTCTTTATCCAAATTAAGTTTCAACCTGTAATACGCCCCAATATCGCCTTCCGAAGTCGCTTCAACTAGGAAAATTGCTTTAACCGTGTCGGTTAATGATTCATTCAATCGGTAATCCGCTAAAGTATTTGGAGTCAGTAGCGCTTGTCTTATGTCAAGCAGCAACTTGGTGAATGACCTTATTTCTTTTACCCCTTTTTCTATGTCTTGTATTTGATACGCATAAGAATCTTCTGGTTGCTTTTTTAATAATTCTATAACATCTTCGGCAATACGCATTATTTCTTCCGCTGAATTAGCAACTAAATTTGTAACCGCAGATACTATTTGCGGTTTATCAGTTAGAGTAAATTGACCAAGAATATGGAGTGACAAAAACAATTGGCGAAACAATTGGCGTCTAGCTTCTTCACTTCTTTTGGCTAGTGATTGAATCGCCTCGTTTCCTTTAATCCTGTCTAAGTATATAATCAAGCTCTCAAAAGCGTTTCCGTAATCGTGCCTAATCCGCCCATCTGCCAATAGAAACGTAACCGAAACCAGCCCTCCTTCAGTCGCAGGAACATTGTCCTTTTTTGTATCAATTGCGACTAAAACGAGAAGCATCTTGACGAGGACTTCAATTTCTCCCTCATCCGACACGTCTTTGGCTTTATATCCATAATTTTTGCAACAAAACTCTATAAGAGCCAAATCACGTTGAGAAACTTTACCCCCTTGCCTTATCAATTCTGCAATACTCATCAACCTCTGATATGTGTCTTTATCTATTTTTAGCGGCTGTGGGGACGCGTCACTTTGGGATATGTCTTTCGCCTTCCCTGCCGCACCAGCGCCTTCCGGCACGCCTGCGCCTGCTGACATATACTCGACCCACTCGCCTCTCGGGCTGCGTAAAGGATCTCGCCGGCCTGTTATGTCCGGCCCCTCTATCACCTTGCGCCAGTCATGCAACCGCTCTTTGAGCCCCGTCGCCAGCGGACGAAGCTCGGCCACGCCTCCAGCGCCACCTCTGGTAGGATTTTTGCCTAATTTTAAATTCAATCCAAAATCATGAGACACCTTTTTAACATGCGTTTCTAAAGCCGGGGCTAATTCTAGTGCTTTAAGTAAATGTCTTTTTGCTTTGTCAAAATTTCCCGTTACGGCATAGAGAACTCCCAGATTAATATAGGCTTTGGGGTTTTCTGGATTACGTATAACAGCATTAATTGTGTCACGAATCGCTTCTTCAAGTTGGTCCAACTGTGCATGAGCACTTCCCCGATTTAAGTAGGCAATGTCATCCTCTGGGTCTATATTTATAACGTTGGTGAATTCTACTATAGCCTTATTAAACTCGCCCGAATTCAGATAGATATTTCCTAGAGTACCGTGAAGATTTGCGCTATTTGGGCAAAATTTAATGGCTTGGTTTAAACAAGAAATAGCATCTTCTAACCGCCCCGCCTTCCAATACTCCTCGCCTCTATTGCTATGTATGTCAGCTATCAGGTTACTTTTATCCTGTATTCGAAATCTTCGATGGCATAAATATTGCTTGTTAGTTCTATCTATACGTTCCCAATAATCATCAATTTTTTTAAATTCTTTATCGAGTTTAAAAGGTTCGGTCGAAATTGATATAAATGCCAAATCTACCATAATACTCATGCCGTTCGCTAAATTGACTATACAAGCTATATGGCCTGCTTCTTGGATGTTTCCTATATTTAGCTTCTTTATCTCTATAGGCTCAACAGAAAGACCGATGGAATTGCCTAATATATAAAATATTTGTGTATAACCAAGGCACATGGCTTTCTTATCCCTTATAACATCGGCCAAATCGTATAGTCCATAAGATCCTTTTCCCGCGGCTATTTCTTTCTTTATCTGTCGCTTGAGCTCTTTAGTTAAATCTTCTTCTACTCTGCTAAATTGATCTTGCGATAGTTCTTGTTTAACATATTTTTCTTTTGCTTGTTTGTATCTTTGATATAAAAGAGCGAGTACGGGTCTGCCCTGCGCGTTTCTCCAGCCATTAACCATTTCAATAAAATCTTCGGCTACTGCTTCAGAGTAGCCTAATTCCTTAATCAATAATTTAATTTGTCCAAGTAGTACTTTATACGGTTCCTGGGACGAACCATTTGGCGCCGCCATGTCTGCGCCTGCCGAAAACCACATCGGCTCTTCGTTCCGCGGTCTCAGCAACCGGTTAAGCGCGCCGTTTTCAGCGCCTCCTGTGAGCCGGTCCCACACGGTTTGACGTTTTCCCCCAAACCTCATTGCCGGTGGACGAAGTTCGGCGGGCATACCTGCCGTACCCGCTCCTTTTTGCTCATCAGCAATGGCTTTTTCTATTGGAGCAACGACACGTAGATAATTCTTCGCATATAGTGTTGCGAGGGCGAGATGCGCTCTGAGTTGCTGACTCATATTTTCGGTTTTATCATCTAGGCCCAAGCGGGATATATCCATTTTGGCCATTTCAGCAAAAATACCTGTCCTTTGCCTGACATATTTACAGGCTAAAAAGATGTCTTCGCATAACTGCCCTATTGTAAAATCTTTCATCTCCCGGTGCATAGATTTTCTTTGGCAGACTTTACTTTGCCTCTTATATTCACTATCATTCTTTACTAACGCGCTACCTAATTCTGCCATGCGATTCCAGACAGAGGGATTGGAACCGGCCCGTATGTTCCATACTTTTGGTATAAGAATAAACGGATAGGCATTAGGGATATCGCAGAACATTATCTCGCCTTCCCATGCTAACCCTTCTAAGGTTTTTCTTAGCCTTTCTCTTTGCCCCTCCGTTAAAGTATCGATATGCTCTATGTAATCTACGATTTCACCCAAAGGATAGCCGGTTCTATCCATCTTCTCTTCGGTTAAACTGATGTAATTATCTCTTCCCGAGGAATCAAAAACTTTATTCTCTTTCTTTAGTTTCTCGATTATTAATCTTGTAATTTCCGGCGCGACACCGGCGGCTTCGGCGATTTCCAGATCCTGCAGAGGAATGGCCGCTTTTCTTAAGACGGCTAAGACGAGTTCTTCTTCCGTCGAAACAGCAGGGCCTGGTGCGGCCGGGCCGGCGGCGGGCTTTGCTTTTAAACCCAATAACTGGTCGAGGAATTGAATTGACCCCGCTACTCCCCTGCTTCTTAGATCTCTCTCAACATCATAAATCTGCTGTGCCGGAAATTCTGCTCTTGCTTCTTCTTTGGAGTTGACATATTTCACGAGCTTCCATCGGAGAGATGCGTCATCTTCCGCCCAGTGCACGTATCTCACAATCTTATTCCCATACAGGCACCATACCAGACAATTGCCAGGCGGAGTAAAGGCAGCTATCGCATCGCCCGGGTTTCCGTCTTCACTAAGCTTTTTCTGGAGTAATAATGCTATTATGGCGTCTTGCAAGCTCATCCCACCTATATTAACATCTTGAGAGTCCCATCTTATTGTGTTAAGCGAATATTTTCCACCGAGAAGGTCCAGGACGCCGGTGGGCGCAAATTCATTCAACAATAGATACTGGTAAGCACTTACTCTTACTTCATCTCTTTTAACCTTTACAGTAACGGAACCGAACATGTCTACTGTGACGGCTTTTCCCGTAACAGCTTTCCCGGCCTTGTCAAATCCTACTATAACGTCGCGAGATCGCGCTATCGCTGCCTTCGCGGAACACTCTGCCGCAGATGTTATAAAACCTACTATGTTGTATCTATATTCTTCTCGCCACTTCAGAAGATCCTCCTCTCCGGCGGCGGGCTTGCCCGCCGTAGCATTGCGTTGGTCCTCATTGATTGCGGAGGTGGGCGGTTGCGGCGTTTTTTTCGGCACTTCCTTCGCCATGTTCGGCGGTGATGGCGGCACGTCATGATTCTCGGTGGGCGTAGAATCTGGCGACGCGCCTGGGGTGACACCTTTCGGACCGCCACCTGTTATCCCTGAAACGCCCCTCGCTGCTAAAATTCCCTCTATCTGATGCGTGGTTTGATTAAATAATTCTACAAAGGCGGGTTGGAATTCCGGATTATCCATCTTAATAGAATAAAGCGTGGAGAGATTAGGATAAAGTTGTTCCCATATATTTACATTTTTCTTGTTGGGCTCATTAGCTTTATCATCAAATATGCTAAATATGCCTAACCAGATCGTGCTGTCAAAAGCTGCTCGCGGCATGCCAAAGGCAATGGCCTTATCCCTAACCGCTTGCCTGAAGGAAGCATAGATCGCGGCCGGTTCTTTGTCCTTGGCAGGATCGGAATCGGGCTTTATATATTCGCGCAGGCAAAGATTAATATATTGCATATTCTTAAGAATCCTGGACACAGGTAACGGGAAGCGGGATGAGCCATTCATCAACTCGTCATTGTTTAAATTGAAAACAGGGTTTGGATCATGTAAATCATAGTAAGGCAGCAGGAGGCCAAGATAATCTGTTCTTGGCCCCCTCGTTCCTCGGGTAATAAAATCCCTATTTCTTAAATCCGAAAATTGACCACCGCCCGAAATCAGCACGCTCGTTTCATCACCCATGTAGTCTGCCGCTTTTTCTGCATACGGGACTTCGAGGAACCGGCTCGATAAAAGGGCGAATTCAAGGTATTTGGCTTCGTCGGTAAGATTCCCTTCAAAGGTAAGCTGTAATTCGATTAGATATCTCTCCCGATTCAAGAGGCCTTTTTTCATCATATATCCCAACAGTTCCGCCATCACTTCATGTGAAAATGTCGGACCTATGACTATTTCGAATTCCACGCCTTCCTTGTCCTTAAATAAAACAGGACTGTAAGGATTAAGGCCTAACACATTAAAGATAACCGCTAATATAGGATAAACCTTATTTACATCTATTGCGGCAACCCCTTGTCGTCTATACAAATGCATCTTACAGCCCATGCTGGGTAAATTATGACGGCTTCTCTCCAAATTATAATAATAATCAACCTGACCCTTCAGAAAATCCTCCTCTATTATGCCTTTTTTAATCTTGCCTGCCTCTTGAGCCTTAAGGAGAATCAAGGTAGCTGCCGGCTCGGAAATCTCTTTGCCCTTCCATCTGCTTTCTCCGTGTATTTGATTGATCGCATCCTTCATGCAAAGTAAAGAGAAGACTCCGGATATATTTTTATCGCTAATCGTCCCTTCAAGGGATTTCGCCAATCGCTCTTTCCAGGCGGCGCTGTTTTTAAGGAAATGAAGCAGCTCGGGTTGATTTTTCAATGCGGCCGAAACACAGAAAGCAAGAGTAAACGCATTCATAGTTCTGTGATAGCCTTGAAAACGCATAAGCGCATTTAAAAGAGCTTCAAATTGAGGAAACGTAAGACGGGGCTTACGTTCATCTTCCAGCGCACACCTAAGCGCCTCGGCAATCGCTTCCTGTAATGACAGAGGTTTTTCTTCGCTGAATAAAATCTCAAAAAAAGCGGGCAAGAAGTCCGGATTATTTACCGTTGCGCGGCCGAGAATGCCGCTAAATCCGCTTTGCGCCAGGCTGTTCGGTTCAGTCTTAGTAAGGATGGACAAGAGATCATTAAATTGCGAAGCGGCGAGCTGAAGCTCAGGGTTTTTATATAGCAAGAGGGCAACATCACGAGCAAAGTGGCATATGTAATGATTATAAAAGCTATCTTTGTGTTTATTTTTATAGTCAATTTCACTGGCATCGGCTATTAAACGGAGCAATCTCGCTACTTCTTTTCTTTCCGACCTCACTCTGATTTTATTTATCGGTATTGCGGCAACGGCCTTCGCAGCCTGCCAGAGCGCCTCCAGGTTTGTGCCGCGGTGGGATTCAGGCGCCCTGCCTTCGCCTGGTGTTTTCGCCATATTCGCTGCGGCCGGGCCGGCGGCGGGCGGCGCGGGTTGTGGCGACTGCCGCGGAGAGGATGCCTTCATTACAATAACCGGGTTTATTATGGTACTATCCGGTACGCTTTCCATAAAATCGCCTTCAGAGAAAACCGGCATTGGTACTCTTGCGACGGTTTTCATACCCAACCTGCCCATCTCGGCTATTAAACCTTCTTCTTCCTTACCCTCATGACCACCGCCTGCTATTATCAGTCCTATATTGCGGTATTTTTCAGCGATATCATTGA
>Ga0315284_10012083_pt1 | contig 12301 bp, 11 predicted proteins | sample YL17G09_16_MG_FD_203696 | JGI IMG/M metagenome (GOLD analysis project Ga0315284, IMG submission 203696) | Sediment microbial communities from Yellowstone Lake, YNP, Wyoming, USA - YL17G09_16 | ecosystem: Environmental > Aquatic > Freshwater > Lake > Sediment | place: USA: Wyoming | collected...
GGGGGGCGCTCCGGCGGCTACGCCCCGGGAGCGACCTGGCGTTCGGTGCTCGCACCCTTGAGCCTCAACCAGTCGCGGCTCCCTTCTTTCTGTGCTCGTCCGGGTGCGTGAGGGCAACGGCCGCGGGGACGAAGAAGATCGTGATGAGGAGCGAGAACCCGATCCCGAGCAAGGCGCACGTCCCGAGGAAGCGCAGCCCCGGCGTGCGCGCCAGCAATAGCGATGCGAAGACGAGCATCGTCGTGAACATGGAGGCGAGAATGGCGACGATCGTCGTCGCCCCGGCGCGGACCATGGCGTCGTGCCGGCCCTTCTCTTGCTCTTCTTTGTAGCGGAACAGGAGCGTCACGCCGCTTTCGATCCCGAGACCGATGAGGAGCGGCGAGATCGTGATGTTGATGAAGTTGAAGTTGACGCCGAGGAGTCTCATCCCGCCGAGCATCCACACGTAGCCGAGGATTACGGGGGAGAGCGCGAGCAGCGTCTTGGGCAGCGTGCGGAACGACCGCCACACGATGAACGTGATGAACAGGGCGGCGAGGGCGGTGGAGATGAAGAAGTCGCGCTTCATCACGCTCTCGAGGTCGCGGACGACGAGCGGGACGCCGAAGTAGTCGGACGAAATCGAGTCCGCGAATTGGATGAACCCGATCAGGTTCGATCGGCCGTACAGGTCGGGGCTCATGCGGGCGCGAACGATGTAGCGGCCGTCTTCCGTCAGGTAACGCGTCCTGATCTCGGCGGGGAGGCTGCGAAGAATGTCGCGCAGCAGCGTCTCGACGGGCGGAAGGTCGCGAACGCCGGCCAACCGTGTGTCGAGCGATCGGACGGCGGACTCGAGCTCCTGCACCGCGACGCGCGCCGAGGGCACGTCGATCGTGCGCAGCGCGGTCTGGATCTCGAGGAGCTGGCCCTCGGCCTCGGATGCCTGGAATCCCAGTCTGGCGTAGCCATTCAGAGTCGCCGCGTACTGCACGAGGGCCATCCGCGTCAAGAGGGTGCGGGTCTCGAGAAGCACCTCGTCGCGTGCAGTGAGGCTTCGATCGAGCGCGTCGAGCTGATTCGCGTAGGCGGCCAGGTTCACCGCGCGCAGCGCCGCTTGCTGTTCCGCCAGGTTGGCGGGCAGGTACTGCGATGCCGAATCTACGGCCAAGACGAGCGGGTGGTCGGTGAGGCGGCGGTCCAATTCCTTCATCTCGTCTTCCGTCTTCGCGAAGAAGAGGAAGCTCGTGCCGAGTTGCGCGTTCGCGCCCCCGAGCTCGAACGACGTGAGGATCCTGTCGAGGTTCTTCTGGCTCTCCACGTACGGGACGAGGTCGTTCGACGAGAACTGGAAGCGCACGCCGGTGGCGAGGTAGAGGGCAAGTCCGGTGACGCAGCCAATGACCACAAGAACCACCGTGGCCCCGACGGGATGGGTCAGCGCCCGGAAGAAGCCGGCGAAGTGGGGAGAGAGAGCGGCGAACTTCTCGCGTTGCCGCCGTCTGCCGCGCAGGAATCTTGACAGCGTCAGCAACGTCGGAATCAGCACGAGGGCGCTGAGGATCGCGAACAAGATGCCGACGCTGGCGATGGCGCCCAACTCGAACAGGGCACGGGAACGCGCGGTGAGGAGGCCGAGGAAGACGAGGAAGATGGTCGTGGCGCCGAGGAAGATGGCCGGGCCCTTGCGGGCCAGCATGAGGAACACGGATTTGCTGAACGTGAGTCCTTGGCTGCGTTCCTCGGTGTAGCGCGAAATGAGGTGAATGGCGAAGTCGTCGCCCATTCCGAGGATGAGCGAGGGGACGAACGTCGTGAGGAGGTTGAAGCCTCCGAGCGCGCCCTTCGTCCACACGGAGGTGAGTAGGAGCGCGAAGACGAGGGGAATCGTGGCGATGAGGCTGTAGAGCACGGAACCGAACGAGATGAGAAAGACGACCATGACGCCGGCGGCCGTGATCAATCCCGTGCGCTGCATGTCGCGGCCGACGACCTCGTTCGTCTCGGCGATCATCGAGTACGTGCCTGCGACGCCGACCGTCACCCCGAGCGCGCCGAGGTCCACTTGGTCAAGGGCCTCTTGGAGGGCCTCTTGGACTTTCTGGCAGTAGGCGACGCTCACCTGAGCCGCCTGTTGTGGCAACGCGCTCATGAGGAGGCTCGTCGCGTCGCGGGAGAAGAATGGGATTCCCTCGCGCGTGACCTGGGCCTGCGGCGCAAGCAGGTCGGCGATTTGACTCACTGCCTCGGTCATTCGCGGGAACTCCGAGACGCCGCCGACGCCCGCGAGCACCGCCTGGTTGAGGCTGAGCAGGCTCGACAGATCGGGGGGTGGGCTGCCACTCGTGAAGGAGAAGCCGGCGGCCACGGCGTCGTCGACCATTACGCTCGCGTCCTGGTACGCCTTGGCGAGGTCTACGTCCGTCGGGACGCTCACGGCGGTCTGTCCGAACGACCCGCGGACGAGGGCGACGCTACTCTCGATCTTGGCGAGACTCTCCTCGTCCAGTCGCCACAGCGCGACGTACTGGTCGGGGATCGCGGGCGCCGGCTCAATGAGGTAGATCACGGACTTGAACTCCGGATTGGCGCGCATGGGGCGAGCGATCGCACCCGCGGCCCGGAGCAGAGTCGCCTTGCGTTCGTCGAGGGTCACGCCCTCCGGATTGCGAAGCGTGAGGAGGAGGACGACCGAATCCGCCGAGGCGAGGTAGATCTGATTCTCTTGGTACGCGAGGATCAGCGGGTCGTTCTTCGGCAGGAGATCGAAGTACGAGCTCCGCAGCGGGACATCGCGCGTGTAGATGTAGGCGAAGGCGGCGAGGACTGCGACGACGGCGACAACCCACAGTGTCCGGTAGCGGACGAGGCGGAACAGCGCCTTCCAGACGGCGTCTCCCCGAAGCTTCATTCTTCCTCCGCTACAGTTTGTACCCGATCTTCCTCAAGAATCCTTTGCGCCATGCCACCCCGTCCTCGCCCTCCACACCCTGCGGGGCGGCGCCGTCGATGACGCCGAGAATTCCGCGCCCCTGCGGCGTCTCCGCCACCACGACCTCGAGAGGGTTCGCCGTGGCGCAGAAGATCGAGCAGACCTCCACGGTGGCTCTGACGGAGGCGAGGACGTTGATCGGGAACGCGTTCCCGAGCACGATGAGGAACGAGTGTCCGGCGCCGATGGCTAGAACGTTGCGGACCGCGAGCGCCTCCAGAGCAGGCTCGGTGCCGCTGTGGCGGACGAGGCAGTCGCCGGACGCCTCGCAGAAGGCGAGGCCAAACTGGATCCCGGGCACCGAGTTGACGAGCGCCTCGTGCAGATCCTCGACCGTCTTGAGGAAGTGGCTTTGCCCGAGGATCACGTTCAACCCGTCGGGGTTCTCCATAGGCACGATCTTTAGGTCCATTCTCGTCTCCATTCAGCCTTCGAGGACTGCGATGAGGGCATCAACGTCGAGAGAGGACTCCCGCTCGACGCCCGTGTCCATCTCCTTGACCTTGCCGCGTCCCGTTCGGGCCTCCTCGTCGCCCAAGACGAGCACGCGCCGCGCGTTCATCTCGTTCGCCGCCTCGAGCTGCTTCCGAAGACCGCGCCCGCGCACGTCGAGGTCGACGGATACCCCGCGCTTTCGCAGGGCCTCGGCGAGCGCAAGACCCGCCCGGCGCCCTTCGTCCCCGAAGGGCACAAGGTACAGGTCGAGGCGCTCGATGGGCGGTGTGCGGCCTCGCTCCTGGAGTGCCAGGACGAGGCGTTCGAATCCGCCGGCGAATCCGATACCTGGCGTGCTCGGGCCGCCGAGCATCTCGATCAGGCCGTCGTAGCGCCCGCCGCCGAGGAGTGTGTCCTGAGCTCCAAGGTCGGACGACACGAGCTCGAACACTGTTCGGGTGTAGTAGTCGAGGCCGCGCACGAGGCGGGGGTCGATGTCGTAGCAGAGCCCGAGCCGGTCCAGCCACTGGCGCACGGCGGCGAAGTGGCCGGCGCACTCGGGGCAGAGTGAATCCATGCTGCCCGGCGCTCCCGCGATGAACGGCCGGCAGATCTCCTCTTTGCAGTCGAGGATTCGCAATGGGTTCTCGAAGAGCCGGCGGCGGCAGTCGGCGCACATCCGCTCGGCCGACGGAGCGAAGAACTCGCGCAGGATCTCGCGATAGCCGGTGCGGTCCTCGGCGCAGCCGATCGAGTTGAGGCGCAGGCGCAGACCGCCGAGGCCGAGGTGCTCCATGAGCGACCAGGCGAATCCGATGACTTCGGCGTCCACCACGGGGTCGAGGGCTCCGAGGACCTCGATGCCGTACTGGTGGAACTGGCGGTTGCGTCCCTTCTGCGGCTTCTCGTAGCGGAACATCGGCCCGACGTAGAAGAGCTTCTGGAACGGCGCCTTGGCTGCGAGCCCGTGGGTGAGGTAGAGCCGGGCGACCGACGCCGTGCCTTCCGGCCGCAGCGTCAGGCTGCGCCCTTTCCGGTCGGGGAACGTGTACATCTCCTTGGTCACGATATCGGTGGACTCGCCGATTCCGCGCGAGAAGAGCTCGGTTGACTCCACGACGGGGAAGCGCACCTCGCGGTAGTGGTAGCGACGCGCGATCTCACGCACCGCCTCCTCGACGAGTCTCCACCACGGGATCTCGTCGGGGAGAATGTCGTACATTCCCCGGACGCGGGCGTAGCTCATCGGATCTGTCGCAGGACGTTGATCATTTCGATCAAGCCCTCGGCGGCATCCGCGCCCTTGTTTCCGGACTTGGTCCCCGCTCGCTCGATGGCTTGCTCGATCGTGTCCGCCGTGATGACGCCGAACGTCACCGGGACGTCGGCATCGAGGCTGATGCGCGCGATCCCCTTGCTGATCTCGCTCGCCACGTACTCGAAGTGGGGCGTGGCGCCGCGAATCACCGCGGCGAGGGCGAGGATCCCGTCGTACCTTCCGGTCGTCGCCATCTCTTTGACCGCCCGGGGCACCTCGAACGCGCCGGGCACCCAGCACACGTCGGTCGACTTCTCCGGAACGTTCGATCGGCGGAGCCGGTCGAGAGCCCCATCCAACAGTTGCCCGGTGATGAGATGGTTGAAGCGGCTCGCGACGATGCCGATGCGGAGTCCGCTCCCATCCAACTTGCCTTCGAATACCTTTCCCATCGCGTCCTCCCGTCCCCGTTCGTCTCCTAGACCTTGTCCAGCTGGTGTCCCATCTTCTCTTTCTTGGTTCGCAGGTACTCGCGATTGTAGTCGTTCGGCGTGATCTCGATGCGCACCCGCTCGACGATCGTCAGCCCATACCCCGAGAGGCCGATGACCTTCTTCGGGTTGTTCGTCAGGAGTCGAATCGACGTGAGTCCGAGGTCGCAGAGGATCTGGGCTCCGATGCCGTAGTCGCGCAAGTCGGCGTCGAAGCCGAGCCGCTCGTTGGCCTCCACGGTGTCGAGGCCCTGATCCTGCAGCTGGTAGGCGCAGAGCTTGCTCTTGAGCCCGATGCCGCGGCCTTCTTGGCGCATGTACACCACAACGCCGAGGCCCTCCTTGTCGATCATCTCCATGGCTCGAGCCAATTGCGCCCCGCAGTCGCACCGATACGAGCCGAAGACGTCGCCGGTCAGACACTCGGAGTGCACCCGAACGAGGACGTTCTCTCTCCCAGCGAGGTCGCCGCGCACGAGCGCGACGTGCTCCCCATCCTCCACCGGACTGGTGTAGCTCATGATGCGGAAGTTCCCGTACGCCGTCGGAAGCTCGGCCGTGGCCGTGCGGCACACGAGGCGCTCGGTGCGCTTGCGGTGGGCAATGAGGTCCGCGATGTTGGCCATCACCAGGTCGTGTTCTTTCGCGAACGCCTCGAGTTCCGGCAGTCGAGCCATGGTTCCGTCGTCGTTCAGGATCTCGCACAAGACGGCCGCCGGCTTCAGGCCGGCGAGTCGAGCGAGGTCGACGGTGGCTTCGGTGTGCCCGGCGCGGCGCAGAACGCCGCCGTCGCGAGCGATGAGCGGGAAGATGTGGCCTGGACGCGCGAGGTCGTCCGGATGGGTCTCCTCCTCGATGAGCAGCCGGATCGTTTGCGCGCGGTCGAAGGCTGAAATGCCGGTCGATATGCCATGCCGGGCGTCGACCGACACCGTGAAGTGCGTGCCGTGGACGGCCGTGTTCTCCGCGCACATCGGCGCGAGGACAAGCTCCCGTGCCCGCTCCTCCGTGACCGGGACGCAGACGAGGCCGCGCCCGTAGGTGACCATGAAGTTGACCGCCTCGGGCGTCACGTGTTCGGCGGCCATCACGAGGTCGCCCTCGTTCTCGCGATTCTCGTCGTCCACCAGGACGAGGATCTCCCCCCGAGCGTAGCGGCGGATCGCTTCTTCAATAGGCACGAACATCGCGCATCATCCTCTCCACGTACTTCGCCAGAATGTCATACTCCAAGTTCACCGGATCGTCCGGCCGCCGGTCGCGGAGGCACGTCTTCTCGAACGTCTCGGGGATGATGGCGCAGCGGAAGCTGTCCTCGTGGACATCAAACGGCGTCAGGCTGATGCCATCCACGGCGATCGACCCCTTGTCGACAAGGTATCGATGCCCCGCGGGCGGGAAGGACACGATGAGGGTCCAGGCCTCCTTCTCTCGGTGGAGGCTGCGGATCCGCCCCACGGCGTCGACGTGCCCCAGCACCCAGTGCCCGTCGAATCCGCGGTCCGCGGTCAGAGGCAACTCCAGATTGGCCGTCATCCCGGCGCGAAGGGTCCCCAACGTCGTCCGCGACATCGTCTCCCGTGAGACATCGGCCGAGAACAAGCGCTCGCCAACCTCGCGGGCTGTCAGACAAACGCCGTTCACCGCAATGCTTCCCCCCACGGCGAGGGAGCGGCGCACGTCGCCCGTCAGGGCGACCTCGATGGCGGTGGCCGAGATTCGTACCACGGAGCCTGTCGCTTGCACAATTCCTGTGAACATGGGCGAGCCCGAGTGTAGTGCATCCGAATGCCCTGTTCAACGGAGTTGCGCGCTCTGGGCGGGGCGGGTACTCTCTGTTCTGGAGGTCATTGTGGGAAAGCGCCGAATCGTTTTGGGATGGGTGTGTCTTGGTTTGGCCATGTTGTCCTGCGCGGCGGTTGCAGCACCGCGCGACATCACGTTCGAGAAGCTGCCGCCGCGCGATGGATTCCTCGACATCGAGGTGACGACGCCTCTTGCCCGGATCATTCTCTCCGAGCAGGGCGGGGTCATGAAGTCTGCCTTCCTGTCGTTTGCGCCGTACGGCTCCACGGTCTCCGAACTGGTCCCCGGCACGACGACGAACGTGAAGACGTTCGCGCGTCAGTACGTCGCCGACGCGGTCTTCCCGTTTGCCCTCTCCGTGAATGGCGAACGAGAGGGGCGTTACCAACTCATCGACGTTGGCGTTGACGAGGCCACGGGCGTCTTCCGCGCCGTCTTCCAGGGTAACGTGGCGGGGACCGCGATCGAGAAGCGCTACACCATTACCCCAGACGCCGTCTACACCATCGGGTTCGAGCTCTCTGTCGACAACCCGACGGCTGCCGCAGCTCGGGTGCAGATGACGGTCGGCAACTACGTCCAGAAGGCCGGCGGACTGGAGATCACGTACCTATTTGACGGGCAGCCGGGGACGCAGTTGCTCGCCCGCGAGTCGTACCAAGCGTTCGGCGGCGTCGGGTTGATGGACAAACAGACCGTGTTCTTCCTCTCGCCGGGGACAGGCGCCACGATGCTCCCAACTTTCGAACGGACGGCGTCAGGATCGCAGCACTTTGGCCTTGCCTTCACGGCGGAGCCTCAGGCAAAGACGAGCGCGAAGAGCACGCTCTATGGCGGCCGTCGCCGGTTCCTGCTGATGCAGGAGGCCGGCCTGCAGGCTCTGGATCGGCCCGGCGTCGGCGCGCGGCTGATGATCCCCGTCATCCAGTTCATTGACATCCTCTTCCGCGCGACGGGAAACTACGGCTGGGCCATCATCCTGTTCACGATTCTGTCGCGCGTCCTGTTGTACCCGCTGATGAACAAGCAGATGCACTCCATGGCCAAGATGCAGCGCCTGCAGCCGAAGATGAAGCGGGTTCAAGAGCGGTTCAAGGACGACAAGCAGCTCTTGCAGCAGCGGTTGATGGAGCTGTACAAGAAAGAGGGCATCAACCCCATGAGTGGATGCCTGCCGATGGTGGTCCAGCTGCCGATCATCTTCATCATCTGGCGCGCCATCCTCTATGCGGGCGAGCGGATCCACCTTTCCCCCGGCTTCCTGTGGATGCCCGATCTCAGCCTGTACGATCCGTACTTCATCCTCGTCATTCTGACGACGGCGATCATGATCGTGCAGCAGTGGAAGCTCACCCCGCAGACCGGTTCCGACGGCGGGCCGGGAGCGAAGTACTTCGGCTACGTCTTCCCCGTCTTGATGGCCATCCTGCTGTGGCGGTTCCCGGCGGGTCTGTGGCTGTACTACCTCTTGACCACGGGGGCGCAGGCGGCTCAGCAGGCACTGGTCAATCGTCAGCTTGCCCGATCCGACCGCCTCGCAGCCGCAACCTCGGAGGGCGACCTCGAGTTGGGGGACGGCGATGATGCCGGACGAAGCCCGGAAGGAAGCTGAGGCCTTCCTGCGTGCCGTGTTCGGCATTCTCGAGGAGGACGTTCTCTTCGAGATCGAGCCGGAGGGCCACGACGGGCTGTACGTCAATCTCGTAGGGAACGTGCTCACGCTGCCCGAAGAGAGGCCGGTCCTTGCGGCGTTGCAGCACTTGTTGCGCGGCGCCGTCCACCGCAAGACGGGCGCGGACCTCGAGATCGTCCTCGACGCGAATGGGTCCGTGAAGCGCCGCCGCGCGGAACTCATCGGGCTCGCTCTATCGAAGGCCGAGGACGTCGTGCGCGAACGCAAGCGAGTCCAGCTGAATGCCATGCCGGCGCACGAGCGGCGGATGATCCACGAGACGCTGGCAAACTACCCTGGCGTGCGAACCTACAGCGTCGGCACGGGGGATGGACGGCGCGTCGTGATGGAGCCGGAGTCGGGTCCCGAGCCAGGCGGGGAATAGTGCTCGGGGACACGATGGCCGCCATCTCCACACCGATGGGGGAGGGCGGCATCGGCATGGTCCGGTTGAGTGGACCGGACGCCATCGTCATCGCCGACCGCGCGTTCCGCTCTCCGCGAGGCGCGCCGCTTTCGTCGCAGCCGAGCCATACGATCCACTACGGGCACGTCGTCGTCGATGACGAAGTCGTGGATGAGGTGCTCGTCTCCGTCCTGCGAGCGCCGCGAACGTACACGCGCGAAGATGTGGTCGAGTTCAGCTGCCATGGCGGGATCGCGGCGGTGCGCGCCGTGCTCGACGCGGTTCTCGGGGCGGGAGCCCGCCTTGCGGAGCGCGGCGAGTTCACCCAGCGAGCCTTTCTCAACGGACGCATCTCGCTCGATCAGGCCCAGGCGGTGCTCGACATCGTGCGGGCACAGACCGCGCTCGGTCTTGAAGCCGCCGTCGACCGACTTGGCGGCCGCTTCTCCAACGATATCGCGAACCTGCGCACGACGCTCGAGGCGCTCCTCGCGGACCTGGAGGTCGACATCGACTTTCCCGATCTTGACGTCAAGGTGGATGAATTCCTGCCGCGCGTGCGAGCCCTTGCGAAACAGACGGGCGAGCTGCGCGCGCGTGGCGAACAGGGACGCGTCGTGCGCGAAGGCCTCACCGTGGCCATCATCGGGCGCCCGAATGTCGGCAAGTCGACGCTCCTCAACGCATTGCTTGCCGAAGAGCGGTCGATCGTGGCGCCGACGCCCGGCACGACGCGGGACACCGTGGAGGAAGTGGCGTCGATCGGCGGGATTCCCGTCCGCCTGATTGACACCGCCGGACTGCGAGCGCCGACGGATGAAGTGGAGGCCGAAGGCGTCCGGCGCGCTGAGGCCGCGACGAAGCGCGCCGACCTCGTCCTTCTCCTCCTCGATCGCAGCGTTGCCCTAGAGGACGACGATCGGGAGCTCCTCCTGCGCGATTGGGGCGTGCCGACGATCGTCGTTCGCAACAAGAGCGACCTGCGCGACCACCTTGGCTCGGCCTTGCCCGGGACGGCGATCGCCGCGCTCGACGTCTCGGCGCGTGACGGACAAGGTCTTCTGGAATTGCGGGAGAAGATTCTCGGGCTCCTCGTCTCAGGCGGTGTTCCATCTCGGAACACGGTGCTGCTCCTCGATACCTGGGAGCGCGATCTCCTGCGGCGGTTGGCCGAGGCCCTCGACCGAGCCGCCGCTGCGTTCGAATCCGGGGCGACAGCCGACATCGCGGCCGAAGAGCTCCGCGCAGCGCTCCATGCGGCCGGGGAACTCCAAGGCGTTGACCTCTCGGAGTCGATTCTCGAGCAGATCTTCTCGCGGTTCTGCGTTGGGAAGTAGCCGGTCCCGCGAACCGCGTGTCTCTGTAGCGTCGGAGCTTGCCTCCGACGTCTACGACAGGAACCCGGCCAGGAGAAGCAGGCACCCACCACGGCTTCTCCCTAGCGGCTCGACAAGCAAGACCCGTCGAGCCGCCTCGCACACAGTTGGTGGTGCGCTCTCTCGGCAGAACTCAGCGTGCGCGCCTTCGTAGAGGAGCGTGTGCGCCTTCACAGAGTAGCGCATTAGCGTTCTCTCGTTGGAATCGAACGCGTGCGACGCTACAGCGGACCTTCATTCTACGTCCTCTGCCCACACGTCAGTCATCGACGTCGACAGGTCGGCTGCGCTGATGGGTCGGGTTCGAGTCCTCTCAGGCGAGCCAGCCCGATTCCTATCTGTTCTTGCGTTGCGCTTGTACTGCACTCAATTCTCCACGGTCCAAGGACGAGAGAAGCTTCCAAACAGCTGCCAGCCAAGCTGCGCCTTTCCTGCTATCCTCCCTGACAATGCGGTGACTGGCTTGACGGCCAAGGAGTAGAGGACAACAATCGATTCACCATGAACGAGCGCGAGGCGGTGTTGACGAAGATTGCAGGGCACCGTCCGGAGCTGACCCGGCTTGGCGTCCGATCCCTTGCTCTCTTCGGCTCGACGGCTCGGGGCGAGGCCCGCGTCGACAGCGACGTCGATCTCCTCGTTGACTTCGCCCGTCCGGTGGGACTCTTCGCGTTCCTCGAAGTGAAGTCCTACCTTGAGCACCTGCTGGGGCGACCTGTGGATCTCGTGACGGCGCGCGCTCTGCGCCCCGAGTCTCGCGACACCGTCCTGCGTGAGGCCGTGCACGCCTGGGCGCCGACGTGCACGCCAACCCTCCAAGTGCACTTGGGGATCGCCGTAGCGTCGCAGTAGCAGGGCGCGGCCTAGCGGATGGCGACGTACTCGGCCGACGAGACGGATTTCGGAATCGCGAGACCGTCTTCGCGCAGGCCTTCTAGATGTACCTCGATGGCCTCGTGCATGCGGCGCGTCGCCTGATCGCGAGTCTTCCCCGCCGCAATGCAGCCAGGAAGGTCAGGGGAGTATGCAGAGTAGTTGCCGTCTGCCTTCTCGACCACAACCAGAAACCGCCGCATCCTAACACTCCTTCGGCTTCTTGAGCCCTGCTTGCTTCAGGACGCTGTTCAACGTCCCAGGCGCCAGGTCATCGTCGGGATGGCCAGCGATAGTCACCCGTCCTACCTTCCTGGCGTGTTTGTACTGCCGGTGGCTTCCACGCACTGCGACCAGAGACCAGCCGTCGTTCTCGATCAAACGGATCACCTGTCGTATCTTCATTGCCAGCCCAAGGCCCCAATCCAGTCGGAGTGTAGCACGTCGAGGGTGCTAGCGTGAGGCGGAGATCGTCCGACTGACCGAGACGCCGCTACTGCCTGCAAACGTCGCGCTTCCCATGGCCGGCCGGACTGCGAGTGCCGACGGATGAAGTGGAGGCCGAAGGTGTTCGGCGCGCCGAGGCCGCGACGAAGCGCGCCGACCTCATCCTTCTCCTCCTCGATCGGAGCGTCGCCCTAGAGGACGACGATCGGGAGCTCCTCCAGCGCGATTGGGGCGTGCCGACGATGCTCGTTCGCACCAAGTGCGACCTGCGCGACGACTTGGGCGGCTTGGCCCTGCCCGGGGCGGCGCGCGACGTAGTCGACATCTCGGCGCGCGACGGCCACGGCCTGGTGGAGTTACAGGAGAGAATCCTTGGCCTCCTCGTCTCCGGCGGCGTCCCGTCGCGGAACACGGTGCTGCTTCTCGATACCTGGGAGCGCGATCTCCTGCGAAGGTTGGCCGAGGCCCTCGACCGGGCCGCCGCTGCGTTCGAATCCGGGGTGACGGCCGACATCGCGGCCGAAGAGCTTCGCGCCGCGCTCCATGCAGCCGGGGAACTCCAA